>Ga0307509_10001483_pt1 | contig 39604 bp, 38 predicted proteins | sample 10_EM_MG_FD_202245 | JGI IMG/M metagenome (GOLD analysis project Ga0307509, IMG submission 202245) | Populus trichocarpa ectomycorrhiza microbial communities from riparian zone in the Pacific Northwest, United States - 10_EM | ecosystem: Host-associated > Plants > Roots > Unclassified | place...
GGACCTTGACTTTCAAGGTAGTATCTCTATTATACATGGAGATATTCAAATGATAGTTTGATTTTTCACTGGTTGCTATAGGTGAGCCGGATCCCTGTCCTGAGCCGCATCCCCGGGAATCACGTTAACACCTTTGGCCACCTCAAGCTTATCCACCGCATAGTTGCCTCACAATGTATTCAAATCATGAACCGATCAGATCCTACCCTTGCCGAGTTCATGCAATATCCTACCATCAACCCCGCCGAGCGCTGTAAAACATACTACCTCGCCAGGGATCTCGGTTACCCGCTTATCCCTAAACACCAAGAAGCCCTCGGGGTGTCTCTCTGGTTCAAAGATGTTGATATCACAAGCGCGCGGCAGAGCACCATTGATGCCAAGGGCAATATGCAATATTCTGAAGTATGATACCGTGGCAGGCCCTTCAGAAACTTGAACATTATGTCAAGGAAAGGGCCACCGGAGGAAAGCTCACTGAATATGGCAGCCGAGTGAAGGTTGAGAACAATTTGGCTGAGGTTTAGAAGATTATCACTCAACAATACAAGATTTCTAAATCGTCCCAGCTACAAATCTAACACTCTATGTATTGCTATGTACAAATACCAATTTATGTAAGATATTACTATGTACAAATACCAATGTATTTAAGAAAAGCTTGCATCTCTATTGTACAGAATGGTGAATGTGATGGAGGAGGTTCCGGTAATAATACGGAAAATGTGACCAGGCAGAATCGTAATCCCACTCGTCACCCCAACCATCGTGATAAATACAAAAGTCCGTTCACCACAAACACCCACACCACCCTCTCCTCATATCATCCCTCATATCTATATCTCCAAACCACACTTGCCTATTATATAAGTTTACAATGCCTGGAAGAGTTCCACGCATTCGCGTACGAGAGAGCATCAGACCCCAATCCGCCCGCCCCAAATCCGCCCGCCAAATGGTCCTGCAACTCCGCCTATCCCAATTGAAGGTGGCCGGAGTGGCCTGGCAGTGGCAGATGGCAGAGGAGGTGTAAGAGGGCGGAGAGGAGGCTGAAGGATGCGAAAAGGGAACTCCGCCGGGTCACCGAGCTTGTCGTCGGTGAAACCTTCAAAGCAATCTTCGATAAAGCCACCGATGGCAAGTGCCGCAAGGAGGATCGTCGTGCCATTATAAGGAACCGCCAGGAGCAGTTCCGGGATTTTGGTCTCAAAAGCCCGGAGGAGATGGATAGGCTAGAGGAGGTGGTAAGTATTCCTTTTTCCTTATTCTATGTAGGAGAAATAGTCAGCTAAACCTATGTGAAAATTAGTGGCAGAAGGCAGTGGGGGCCCGCAATGGCGCCGCCCACGTTATTTGCGGAGACGACATCATTGCCGCACTTCGGCATTGCGGCAGCGATGTCAAGTGGGTATTGGACCGGGGATTTAAGATGCTTTTCTCGAAATTAGGCTATGTTCAGTAGAGAGTGTATTGGGATTCTTATTCTTTCTACGTCTCCGGACGTGTCCTATATATGCACAAACTTGACTTTACAGAAAGAACTCTCCGTCCACAGCACCCTCCACCATTTTCTCCTATCTTCGCTCCATCCATCCAACTCCTCTGAGGTTTCCCGAAACTTCTATTCCCTGATCCCATCCTTTCTGTTTCATCCTCTTACACTGTTTCTCCTATCTTCCGTGATCCTTCACACTCCTAACAGATTCGTCTGTTTCCTAACTCTCATAGTGCGACACTAACATGTTCCATCTCGTGAGAAACCTTAAATCTCTGACCACTAGTCCTGCTAGTGCCTATTTCCAAAACATCTCCGGCGTTCCACCTTTAGCTAACGTTACAACTCAACACACCATCATTCTTCTGATACCATACTACCCAATCGTGCAACCGCTATCAAGCGCAATTCATCTCAGCAATGTCCCATCACTGTTCCGACTATCTTCTTGGTATGGAATCTTCGTGAATTTTCAACAGCTTTTAGGCATTTCACCCAAGTATTGGCATAAAGTCACCACCGACCAAAAGAGTCTTACCTTCGACTCGCGCTACACTTAGGTATTGAAGGATTTCTCATACCTTTACATTTGTTAATACGGCAGCTAACTGCGAGGATAGACTCCCCCGGCAGATCCTCCCATCTTCCCTTCCCCGCCACTCCCTCCCCCTATATCACCCCATCTTCCCGACTATTCTCTCCTCCTACCCGTATTCCCCCAACCGCTTTTGTGTTTTTTTTGTTTGTTTTTCTTGTTTAAGTTGTTTGTTCCTTCTATCTTTAAGTTTTTTTTTTTTTCCGGTTATGATATGGTTATCCTTTTTTTTCTTTCTTGTTCAAGTTCTTAAGATTGTTATTCTCCCCTCATCGTGATGCCGTTCCCTAATATCCTAGGCAGATGCAGCGCTCTTATTATAAGGCTTCGACCGTCCTCAAAAACACGGTGGAGCTTTCCCGGTATTTCGGTAACGTTAGGCGGATCATCGAATCGTCTGAGGATGAGGGCATTAACTTTGAGACTTGGAGGGGGGGATGACTGCTTGCTATCTCGAATCGACCCTCTGACCGAAGTTACCAGCATGGGACAGAAGGTGATCTTTCAGCCGGCGAAGTATCTTGATCACCTCTCTGGTCGGGGGTTAGGCGATATAAGTCGAGTGCCTGGACAGACAGTGGGCTGTGCAAATTTTATGTTAAGAAATCCACTTCCCCGTTCGGGCCTGAATGGCTCCAAAATAAAAGCTTCTACTTATACTCCCAAGGATCGGGACATTGTTGAATACTCGGCGCTCAGCAAGGCTTATCATCTACCCCGACTTCAGGTACTTAAGAAGATATCCCAGAGTTTTGGTTCATTCCTTGGTTTGTGGGATATAGGGATCAGACACCTTCTGAGGCAAAAAAGAGCCAAACGGAACTTGCTTTTGAAGCGAACCAAAGGCTCCTAGATACGATCTATCGAAACACAGAGTCGCTAACCAGCACAGTGATCGGAGGGAGTGGCGGAGGTCTCGAGATAACGCTTTACTGGAAGGATAGGTACACTACGCGTCGCTACGTCCGGCTTAGGATCATTGGTGGGATAATTAAGCAGCAGCAGAGGGCAATCCTCGTGGCAATGGGGTCTTTGGGGGTAAGCCCGCTTAGGCGACCAATCATTCGGAATGTAGGAAGAGGAACTCCGCCGATGCACCCCATTCCAGCGCATAGGTCTGTTTGTTTCGGTTGAGCGCGGGGATATTTCACGGTGGCGCCTCGGCTAGGTAGTATATTTTAAGGGCTCAACTATTTAACGGTCCCGACCATATTAACCAAATAAAATATTTTATATCTTATACGCTTCCAGCTTTTCTCTTTTTTTCAAGCGTCCGCCTACTACTGCCTACTAATGTCTGCTACTAACTAATTAAGCTGTCTCCTAACCTCTTTCCATCCGGGCTTTTCTCCAACGGAGAATCTTTTCTGCCATACTGTTACTGAGCTTCTCCCTCTGCTCTAACCGAGCAGTTGCCCTCAGGCTTCTATTTTTCTTGTTACCCAGCCTTCACACTCTGGCATGGCGTGGTATGCCCGTTGCCACCTGTGAAAGTTTTTTTTGCACACCTCCTACATTTGACCAGCCGTAAGTGTTCTCAACGGGGCAGTCCGTCCGTCCTGAAGCGGGACCGCGGTGGACGACGTCGTGTTCTCCCGTCCGGTCTTTTTCCAAACTTGCCCTACCATCCACAGCCAAGGACTAGGGGCCCCGCCGTCCCCCGTCGGAAACGTCTCACACTTGCCGTCCCTGCCGCCACCTACAGCCTCGCCGTCCCCCGCCTTTCCCGGCAGTCCCCCGGCAGTCCCCCACAGTCCCCCACAGTCGCCCACAGTCCTCCGCCGTCCTCCTATTGTCCCTGGTGTTCAAGTCACCAGGGCTCACTCCCTTTTTTCCTATCATTATTTATATCTTTATTTTTTTTACGCATTGGTATTGTACCTACTGCCGTGTTTTTGGTGTTCTTCCTTGTCGCTTTCTGTCCTCTACTATAACTTTATCCAAACTGATAGAACCGGAGGTAGAAATACAACTTAGTGGCTATCACCGATGGCAGGGTTGTAATTTCGCTAGGGTTGATTCGGCTAAAAACTTTCCCTATCGCAGGGTCTTGTACTGTGCACAAGATATCAGGAATCAGGGAGTTGAATTTCGTGCTTCATTGTTATTTTCATGGTCTACCATATATCTTAAGTATGTCCCACCCCTAGAGATCATGCGATATTGGGGAGATACTAAGAGTCCACCCCCCCTTTGTTAACAGGATAACACGCTTCTTTTATTCTATTTTGCATATATTCATGCTTCTGTCTGGCACGCGAAATAATTTAATGGAGCAAAAACTTTGCCGGGCAGTCCCCGGCAGTCCCCCGCGGTCCTGCACGTTCCCCTACCCCAATTTGTCTCACATTGTAGGGCCCGCCGTCCTTAACAATGACGGCCGTCCTAAGGTTTCCCGGACGAGAAAGGACCTCCTTTTGCCGTCCCGTCCCGTCCAGGGCTCTTGGCAGTCCCCCCGCCAGGCCTACGGGGGCCCCGAACCGGTGAGAACACTGCCCAAAAGCCCGACAAGCCTCCGAAAACCTACCACCAAAGGTGGCCGCCAAACGCAAAACCCACAAGGCTCGATGCAATCGCACCAAGCGGGCCAAGAGTTCCAAAGCAAAATTGCCGGAGGCCAATACTGCGGGTGAGGGGCCAGGTGGGGGCGAGGGCCCGGAGGTGATGGAGGGCCCGAAGGCAGAGGAGAGACCCGAGGTGAAAGATGGGGTGGATGTAGAGGAGGGGGTGGAGGGGCCGATCGCCAAGGAGCGACTGGACCAAAGGGTAATTGACCTGGTCGTGGGCGAGGCCTTCAAGGCAATATATTCAGAGGCCGCCCATGGCCAGGACCCTAAGGCCGATCGTCCCCCGACGATCCGGTCCCTTCGGGGAAATTACCAAGCGTTTGGCTTTGAAAAGGCCACGGATGTGGACCAAATGGCTGAGAAGGTAAGTTTTCTGTTCCTCAAACCCTATGAGAGATAAATAGTTAGCTAAATTGATCTTTATATTAGTGGAAGGAGGTACTTAGTGCCCGGAATAATGCAGCCCATAACATCTCCGGTGGCGATATTATCGCCGTGCTAGACCATTGCCAGCCGGAGGTCAAGCCGCTTTTAATCCAGGGGTTTAAGAAACTCTTCGGAGTTTCCCCCTCGGAATGGCACACAGCCACCCCGGATCAAACGAGTCGCATTTTTAGCTCGAAACGGTATTAGCTGGTGGTACGTTTTGCACTTACCTTAGCATTTGTTTATCCGGCAGCTAACCAGGAGAATAGTTCCCCCATGGCAATCCGCCCCCGCCCCCGGCATTCCCAATACCGCTCTCTCCCGAAGCGTGCGTAGGTGGTGTGGTTTGTTTGAGCCCAGAGTTTTTTCCTTCTTTTCTTTTTTCTTTTTGTTTGTTCAAGTTGCCCGTTATTTGGGCATGTTTGATTATTATTATTATTATTTTTGTTGAAGTTTTTCGTTTATTATTATTATCATTATTATTATTATTGTTATTATATGTACAGTAGGATTCATGAGTTATCCTAGTTCAATGTCCAACAGTCTCGAAGCCTGGAAAGCTACGAGCTAATCATTTCCGCGCAAATCGCTTAAACCCGACTCAAGTGATCACTCTAATAGAATGCAATAGCCAGACCAATAGCAATAGGATTAACAGTGGGCCATTTCCGCTTCCGGTAAAAGAGCTCTTCCCGTACCAGATATTGGAAACCCTCTAGTATGAAATTTCCCCCCCTCTTGGATGCGGACCGATAATTAGCTACCGCACTTGCTGCCCGCCCCAGTTTTCCCAAAACAAAGCCAACGGCAAGCAATGTCAGAAAGCAACCACTGGACGATGGTGGATCCCTATTGCTGCGGCCCCGGCAAAGCCGAGTCGACCATACTACCGTAAAATCTCGAATAATGGACCTATGTGCTATGTCGTTGGAGTTGCCTCCTCTGGTATGGTCTGGTGTTCTTTTGTTTTTTTATGTCTCAGAGGGGCTGAGCAGCTCCCTTTTCGCTGCGATCCCCGCCCCTTTTCCGAGGTAGGGAATTCTCGACGACATAGCACATAGGCCAATTATTCGAGATTTTACGGTAGGCGACTCCCTTCGCTTCCGGAAGATCCTAGATATTTTTGAATCCACGGTCTCTTAAAACGGCGCAGTCCAGAGTACCCATGGTTCCTTCACTTTATGAGGGATCACTAGGTAATTCTTAGCTTACGCCAAGATATACCCCAGCCGGCACAACCAACAAGGTGGCCATTCAACCTTCTTGGAAACTCTATCCTGAACCCTTCAGGTGGTGGGTAGTCTAACTCCGGAGCTGCCTTAAGGGAAGAAAAATCAGTACTACCGGTAGAAGAGCATGACAAGATGCACACCGCCAGTTTCTTTTTCTCTTATCGCATATTCGCACTCTCGCATATATTTCTTTGCCAAGAGCTAAAGCAACACATCATAGCCCAGGATCCGCCACTTGCAAAGTGCGCTGTCTCAAACATTCAATAGAAGAGAAATATAAGCCCCACGAGGCGCAATAAGCCCTCTATCCATTGGGTCTGGCGCCGGCTCCGCAAGCCCGACATCGATACCAACAGCGATATCAAAATCAAAATTCCATCGCAAAGGAAGCCTCTACGGCTGCAATTCCTTTACGCGATCTACCGGTACTGGAGTAGGCGAACAGACACCTAGATCACTGCGTAGGGCTGAGCTCCCCCGCACCACATTTCCATCCAAAAGATGAATCACTCCGCTCGTCCGACACCGCCAAAAGCCTAAACCCAAGCAGTTATACGAGCGGAGTTTAAAGCCGTCAAGTTCAACCTCACTCCTCAGATATCATATTCATATTCTAGGCCCGACGGAGGAGCTCACATCTGTTGGAGAGTAGGGCAAGATGATGGGAAAAGTGGGGGCGAAGGAGAATCGACTGTGTTTGAGGAAAGTTAGTTTAATGCCTTTTTCCTCTCCAGAAATACAGGCATCATCCACCCACTACATGCCAGCTTTTTTATCTTTGCTTGGCTGTAAGCCTCCAGGAAGGGCTTCTCAGAGCAAAACTCACCAAATTAAGCAGTCCCAAGGCCCCTGGGGAACGATTCTGGAGTCCAACAGACGTCAAACTTAAGCGGAGGTTACCGGTAGGTTGGGTGTAACGAAACACAAGACCATCACGAGAGCGGAGATCCACCAGAGTGGTTGCCTTTAACTTTGATGGAATAACACTCGTTTCAGGCAAGAAGTGTCCAGCGGCAGGGATTAGAGAACCTTCTGGCCAATCATCTGTGCGTATATTTGCATGCAAAATTACTGTATTGGCCTAACTTTACCACCCCCAATGTTCGGGTACTCCCTTGCCTTGGCGGAGTATCATAAGTTGGGAAAGGAGTGGCCCGGATCCGGCCTGCCGGAATACTCAACTCGGCTACCCCACCAAACCCAGTGGTCTATGGTCTATTTTGAAGTAATTTAGCGGGGGAGCTGGTGCGCCAGCTCCAGTTGAGCGATGTATGGTAATTTAAATTCCTGATGCGGAAATATCACCAGAATAAAGAAAGTGTACTCGAATACGGGTAAGCTGAACATCGCATCATACAAGTGCGGTAAAGTAGGGTGAAAGGTGCAATAATCAGCTCGGCTGAATATGAGCGGAGGAAGAGCCAAGAAAATGGCGTATAAGTGTGAGCAACATCTTCATCAGGACTGGACAGCCTCAAGGTCCCACCACCCACCCTCGCTTAACATCCATTGTCTACTGGATTACCGCGCTCCAGCCACAGCGGGGCCTCCCGCTGCTCACCCTATGGGTGCTAATTCTGGTAGTAACCGACAAGTAACTTGCATATGCTCGCATCGAATCAATGCAACATGCCTGTTAACTCCAACGACGCGACAGGCAGAGAGTTGGTAGCTAAATGGTAATATAGATTTGCTGCGATCAATGACGCCATATATGGTCGATCAACAATCCGTCCAATAGACGCTGTTGTCGTGTTAAAACAACCGCCAAACGCTCTCGTCGCATAACAAGCTTGCGTGAACATGAACGTAGGATGCAAGGGTATGCCCTGCAAAAAAAACTTCCCTTGCCCTTACCATTCTCGAATCCAAAGCGTTAGGCAGCATAGGATATATCATCCACCTGTTATACTCTACTGATTTACTCCCAAACCTCAACAATATGACTGATCTTCCTACGAATGAAACAACCACACCTCAGCATCCACCATTGATCTTACCATGCAGCAGCCGCGGCGACACTATTCAACCAGGCATCGCTGCGCCGGGATGCTTTACGCGGCCAAATGAAGAAACCGGTTTTACACAACACAATGATGAGGAACCTAAGAAAAATGAAATAAATTCCCACACCCCAAAATGACTATATAACCTCCTCCACCTCCCATCCTTTCGAATTCAATCAGCACAACGAAAACTCGAGACTATACACCAAGCAAGAACCCAAAACTTTTGATATACTCTAAAACCACAATCTTCTCCAAACCTAAAGCACAATGTCCGAACACATCATCCCCAACCAGTACATCATCGTCTTCAAGTCAGATGTCCCCAAGGAGAGATGCCAAGAGCATTGCCAATGGGCAACTGAAATTCATGCCCAAAGGATCAGTGCACGCTCAGCCGACAGCGAGGCGCCCGAGACTTCCGGAGTTTTACACCACTATAACTTCCCGACCTGGAACGGCTATGCCGGGAGCTTTGACGAGGACTCCAAGAACGAGATTGAAAGCAAAGAAGAGGTATGATATTCCGGAAATCCCCGAGTTACCCTAACGCCTACTAACGGGAAGGGTTGCAGGTCGACTTTATCGAGCCAGACTACAAAGTCTATACCCAAGCCCTAATCACTCAAAGCAACGCCCCATCATGGGGTCTCGCCCGCATCTCACACACCCAGAAAATTACCCCTGACACTAGGTCTTCATACACCTACGACAGCTCCGCGGGAGAGGGAGCGAGGGTGTATGTCATTGATACCGGCATTCTTGCCGACCACCAGGTTGGCATCTACTCAAACTGTCGGGGGGGGGTGCTTCGCTAACATGCATAGGACTTTGGCGGACGCGCTACTTTTGGACATAACGCTGTCCCGGGATCCTCAGACACCGATATGAATGGCCATGGAACACACGTCTCTGCCACTATCGGTGGGACAAGATACGGTGTTGCAAAGAAGGCCAGCATCATTGGAGTTAAGGTCTTGGGCGATGATGGAATGGGAAGCAACTCCGGCGTTATTGCTGGACTTCAGTGGGCTGCCGATAATGCCGAGGCTGATGGCGTTATGAACAAATCTGTAAGTCCCTTATTTTTATCGAATCCCACGGAAGCTATGCTAATAGTATAGGTCGCAAACATGTCACTCGGTTCACAGGAAGTGTCTGTAGCGGTGAACAGCGCCGTCGCGGCCGTCGTCCGTATGGGCATGACCGTCTGTGTAGCCGCCGGAAACGATAATGTAGGGAGCACATACCCTCTTTTTTTCTCTTTCCCTCCTACCATCCCCACCACTCACACATCCGAAACTAACATCTCTCAAACATTCAGAAACCCGCCGAAAAGAGTTCCCCAGCCTCAGAGCCAACTGCTATCACCGTTGGAGCTATCGAAGATAACGACACCGAGGCCTCATACTCGAATTATGGCAAGCGTAAGTCTCCCTCTCCCATAAATACTAGGGGTGAAGCCAAACAAACTAATAATAACCATAGTCGTCGACATCCTCGCCCCCGGAACGAAAATCACAAGTGCCTGGATTGACACTCCCGGCGGCACAAGTTTGAGCAAATCCAATACCATCAGCGGTACTTCCATGGGTAAGCCCCCCCCTCCGCTCGCCTCCCACATTTTATAGACTCTAATATGCACATACAGCAACTCCCCACGTCACTGGTCTCTCGGCCTATCTGATCGCAAAAGAAGGCCTCAGCGGGGCCACCGCTGTGACTAAAAGAATCAAAGAGCTTGCAGGGAAGAACCATGTTCAAATCGTTGGGCACAAACCAGATAGTCCGAATCTTATCGCTTACAATGGGGCCGCCAACCACTAATCTATTCTACCCTGCTTCTCTCCCTCTTCTCCTCCTTCTCCATCCTTCACTTCTCTCCTTTAGTGATTGATGTTTACGGACTTGAGTCATTCTTTTTCTGTCCTTTTTTTTGTTTTTGGAGGGGAGGCGATGGATTGAATAGGCTTAGGTTCTTTTTTGATTATGGAGGAGGTTGAGCATGAGAGGTCACTCGGACCGACCGAGCAACCGAGCGGATGAGGCAACACATGGGCCAATGGCATGGGTGGGAATATTACAAGCCGTGGGAATTAAATATTCTAGAAGGAATTCTATGCGATTACCACTAGATTATCTTTTTTGCTTCCTTTTTTCTTGATTGTAACTTTTGTCCCGGAGATATATGATAAATTAGGAATTAGACGTGAAGTTTAGCCCGCAAATCACCCCCCTCCGAGCCCAACCATTAACTATCCAAGACCATCCGCCCACACAAGAAAATGGAAACCGGAGCACCAAAATAGCAATAAACCAACCATTAATACCCCCCCGCAGACATCGGAAGGAGAGAGAAGTCACCACCCCGTAAAGCGAATCATGTATCATACCGCAACAGAATAAATAAATCAATAAATCAACCAAAATGCTACACAGCGCACAAGGTGCCATCCAGCATGAAGTAGCACAAAGTGCATAACCAAGCTATTATATGTACGAAGTTATCTGAGAAACCGCCAGCACGGCACGGCGCGGAAACGGCCGATATGGGAGAAGGTAGCGCCGTTTTTGGAACTGATATATTTGCTGGACTGGGATGGGCGACTTCTCCGGCTGGTGGGGGATTTCTACTGTATGGGATCCGGATCTTCCCCCACCGCGACTCGCGATATGCAATAGACACATATTGTATATCCAAGATGGCCCCCATGTCCGAGGCGGGAGAGGCAAGTTGCATCGCACCTTTCCAATACCAACTCGTTTTCAGGGCAGATGGGATTGAAAAGCACCAATCCTCTCAACACGGTAGGAATTGCCGTGAAATTTTTTTCGCGAACATAAATCGAGTGATACCGGGTGATTCTCGAAATGGAGGATATGGTATATATCTAACAGTGATATTATACATCCAATCTATTTATCATGCCCCAAACGCATAGCCTCGATGCCCTCTATAACATATTGTATTATACATGTTCGCCCAGTGGGATTCTAGGGCTTGTCTGCGAAAGGTCTCACCAGGATGTATCGTATGTATGATACTTCCGCGTGAATTTATGTATGGTATGGTATGATGCCGATCGCACACCGAAACCCGAGAGACCGTTGGATCATAGCTTAGTTTGCGCGGCGGCACATAGAAGGGTTCCCTAAAACCCCGCGTTTGATTGAATCGTCACCTTCTTCCCGCTCCCGCGTATAACTTGACTTGCTCACTTACGCATCTTTCTTGCGAGACGTAGACCCTGCCGAGCGTACACGCACTTGGAGCGGATTCAAGAGGTGCACAAACCTTACCGGTCTAGTATGATATAAATTCCCCACTACAGTTGTTCCCCCCGCTAAGAGAATCAAGCCAAGTCTTCTTTCCTTCCCAACAGGGCAAAACAAAAACCTAACCCCGAGTGATCCTTCGTGACTCCCAACCACAAACTCACACAAAACTATCACCGCGACTCCCTCTTTCCTCCCTCTCTCTAGCCATCTATTTAACATCCCATCTCCTCCCCTCCACCGCCACCAAAAAACACAACAAAGCGCACGACATCAACAACAAAAAACAAAAGATGGCCTCCACCCCCTTCCTCTACCTCTACACCACCCCCCTCGACCCGCCAAACTGGCGCCTGGGCACACAAATCTACCACGCCATCGGGAAACTCCTCGAACACCTACTCGAGTCGGCGGAGGTCACCACGGCAGGCCTCATCATATCCGCCCTCTGCCTATGCATCTGGAAGGGAAAGGTACGTTTCCTGCCGCTAATCGGAGTGGTGGGCGTTTGCTTCCATGAATGGGCCCTCGTCTTCACGTTTGTCCTCCAGGTGAGCTTTATACTCTTCGCCCTCGGCGGGATGGTGAATCTTGTGCTTTGGGAGCTGTTCCTGAAGGGTGTTTGGCGGCGGGTTTGTCATGGTGGTGGTGGGAGGCGGGGTGCTCGGTCGTTTGTTCGTAGAGTTGCTATCGAGCGGGTCTACGGGGTTGTGGCTTGTTGGTCTTTTTGCTGTGAGGTTTGGATGAGGGCCGTTCGATTTGTCGAGTGGGTGGAAGGTGTCTGGCTATGGATCGCACAATTGCCGGAGTTGCCAAAGGTTTACTGGAAGAAATGGGTGTCTGGATCTTGGGTTTTGGTCTGGGCGCATATTCTGATTTCCTACTTTGGTCGGAAGTACCATGATGCGATGGAGGAAGATGCTGGTGGAGAGAATTTCGAAATCGCAACTCACATTCCCGAGCCCACCGCGGCCGCCCCGATCGCGCCAATTGTGATCCACTCAATACACTGCACGGGCTCCACGTTCACGGACTATGTAAACCCCCATCCCTTCTCGCCGCCGAGCAACGACCTGCTCCTTCCAGAATCTTATCCGCTCCCCACCGCGATTGTCCCGGATACTCCGACGACCCAGCACCTCTGCGAGGAAGACCCTTTCAAGACCCCCGTGGCGCCCAGAGCCGGAGATCCCGGGTTCCTGGATGCGTACCCCAGTCCTGAAGGCGGGTCCATGTGGCAGCGCAGCAAGAAATCCTTTGCGGAAAAAGAGATGGAAAAGTGGAGGCCCGCGAGGAAGACTAGGTCGGAGGTTCCGAAAGTGCCAGTGAAGGAGTTCAAGCCCAGTCCTGGATCGGAGCCGGGGTTTCTGGATGCGTATCCATGCCCTCAACCGGGGACGGAAAGGTGGCTCAAAGATGACGTCGAAGGGAACGTTAAGCTGTATATCAACAGGGGGAGTGGTAATTCTAAAGAGGGAAATAGTATAACTGCCTATCTAGTTTAGAATGCAATTGAATGTAGACCACTGATTATTCCGGTGCAGGGCTCCACGAGAACTATTCCAATCAGCCAGCTGTGACCCACGTCGACGAGAAAAGTACCGCGGGAGGCAGTGCAGATGGGGACAAGCGAGAGAAGAGTTCAACCACCAGCAACCCAACGGACAGCCAGGAAACCATTGAAGCTGCAGAAAGCGCAGTCACCGACTCAGAGCCCTATCCAAGTTTTATCAAGCTCGTGAAAATAGTTGATCTCAGCAGGCGAAGAACAATGGGGAAAAACCCAAGTGCAATGAGTAACGGTGCTGGCGTGAAGAAAAAGGCACATGTAGAGAAGAGCTTGACCGCTTGGAGGATTTCCGGAGTGTGGGAACAGAGACAGGGCGCTGTCAAGCCCGTCGCAGCGGTGGGCAGTAAAGTCGCAGTTACTCAACCGGCGGAAGCAAGCATGTACGCGCCGCCCCAACCCTTGGACAACACATTAGCTCAGAAAGTCGACAACGATGGGCACCAGAGTCACTAGGCCAGCAGAAGGAAATCCCGAGGACGGTGAGGATCCCTGTTGCGTTTCAAGAGGGCGAGATATCAAGCTTCATCCCCATCCGCCAATCGATATCATGCCAAAGTCTAGTTAATTAAATGTAGCCAACGTCAATAAAGTAGATGGTTTCAATAAAAGGTTTATCTACTTCTACAGCTTCCCCTCTCCACCACCCCCTCCCTCGATTTCCCCACCAGGGTCTACATCCCCACGTTTAATAGCCCTCATCAACTCGTACAGCTGTCCAATCTGTTGATCTATCACCACCGCCATCAGCACCAAAAGCCAAATCAAACCGAAAGAGCCCACAAACCACTCATCTTCCCCAACTTGCCCTCCTCAAGCTTCCCATCCCTCCACGTCTCACCTTCAACCGCCTGCGCGTACAACTGCCATTCCTTCAAGAAGCCGATCTAACACACCACACCCGCATTAGCTAGCCCCAGCAAAGGAAAACAGCCAAAAGGGAGAAGAAAACCGTACAATAAACAATGGATTCTCAACATCCCTATGCCGCCTAAACTCCGCCTTGACATACTCGTCTCCGAGAACGCGTTTCTGTCTCAATTAGCCCATCCATACTTCCCACCACCCCCCGCATGCGTTATTGCGAGATCACACACTTTGGGCGATAACTTGTGTCTGTGAGCGCGTAGGAGTCGGCGGTAGAGCGGGATTGGAGGGAGGAGTGCTGGTCTGGAGCGTTAGTCGCTGGCATCCGGTCCGGGGGAATTGATTGCAGTGGTGGTGAAAGGGTATGTATGTATGTTACCAAGAGGGGGCTTTTGCACGAATGGCTTGTGAATGGTTTCTGAAGCGTGGCGGAGGAGTGTTTGGCGCATTTTTGCGGGCGTGAGAGTGAAGGCTTGTGCTACATGAGGCTCTTTGTGGTGGTTGAGGATCGTGAGGGCACACTGGTGGCTGTTACCCGGCTTTGAGAAACTTGGACTTGACAGTGCCAAGATTACTCGGAGCTATCGCAGAAGCCAGAGCCTCACTTTTTTAGTCCCTTTCATCCATCCACCCGTCCTCGCTTCCGCCATCACCTAATCAATCACTCACCCACCCAAACCCTCCCCAATAAACAAACCCAACCCAAAGCCCTCACCGAAGAAAAAAAATTCTCATAAATTATACTCCCCCCGCCCAATGTCACCGAAGCCATCATCATCATCATCATCAACCCTCCCATCGCCCACCACCCTCCTCCACGCCGGTTTGCAAACCGCCTTCCTGATACTCTTCCTCTCGACACGGAATCCGGGCTACGTGGTTCTCGGACTCGTCTGCGCGGCGACGTGGGGCGCTGCGCAGTGGATGGACAAGATTTCCCGGGTGGAGGCGGAGGCGGAGAGGTTGCGGAGGGAGAGGGTTAGGCGGGAGAGGGAGGAGTGAGTAGTGGTGTGTGGTGGTGTGGTGTGGTGGTCAGGTGGAGATGTGATGACACGATACGGTAGTCTACCGTAGTCTACCGTAGTCTACCGATAAATGGGCTGTATTGTACGAGTACGAGTAGGTACGATAATATTGTAATAGGAATTGCGTGATATGATAGGTACTGTGCTGGTATGATAATTCACTGGTCGTAATATGATAGCTTTAGAATTCATAAGTGCTTTATTAGCTTATCAGCCCACGATTAGCAGCTTTACCCGTTGCGGTGGTGACAATACCAAGTGAATCAGAATGTCAGGAGGACGACGGTAACTTTGACTTATCGTAGCCTGCCCCTACCCGAAAGTCGAAATATTTTTTAGTGTCCGTGGTGGTTGTGGTGGCCTAATCTGATTCTCAGCCAGATTCCTGCCTAATCTAACCTAACCTGCCTGACCTTACCTGACCTAACCTAACCTAACCCTCCGCCAATCACACGCCGGTAGTCAGTCAGTCAGTCAGTCTACGGGTAATTCTTAGTAGGCCGGACAATTGTGCTCCCGCAAGTAAAATTGTAAAATTTATTATGGTCAGACACGGGCTACTAGAAATAGCACACGGGTCCGGTGCAAGCGGAGGTTCCGTACCGTGCTCGTACTCGAGTACAAAGTTGGCGTACAAAGTGTGATAAGTGGTTGCAACGTGATCAAGCATGTGGAGCGTAAGAAGGAAAGGTAGGGTAGGGTAGGGTAGGGCAAGTGGGGGTGAAGGTTTATCCGAAACTCCCTCCGGCCGGTCGACAAACGGGGATGTTTCGATAAATAAACAATTTCTATGAATCCTCCCGGGAATACCGCATGATACCTACTAACTATGCCAAAAGGGGAAAGTCCCCGGCGGAATATTCCGTTATCCTCGGCTGTTCGAATAAACAGACCCACATGGTTGCGGCCCCAGCATAAAAGACAGATCTGAAGAATCTGTAATAAGAGTGAACACAATTCGTTGCCATCTTACTATCAGACCAGCCAAGATTTCCAAGATATGATATACAAGAGGACCTCACTTCAGAGCGCATATCGAGAGTGGAATCGAGTTAATCGGCCGAGCGTCCATGTATATATATAGTAACTCTTAGGCATGGGGCATAATAAATTGGTGCTAAAGTAACGGGACATCTAAAGAGGAAATAAACATGATGAATCCATACGACCCCATGGGAGACGACACTCTTCGTACAATTAAGAAAAACGTAAGGAAGAAAAAAATATGGTAAGAAGTAGAATCGGAAATCACCAAAATACCCCAAATTCTCGACGAGAAAATAACATGTAAAATCTCCAATCTCCCACCCTGAAATATCCATGAAATACAATAGTCTAATCTACCACCAGTCGCAACAATATTCACAGTGTACTCGAGTACATCTAAAGCCAAAACAAAACCCAAGCATCAGAATACACGATACCATCCAAGTTGCAGTCAACTAAGCCCAACCAAGCAAAAAGCACCCAAAAAGATGGTGTACACTGTACACCATCTTTCACACGACAAACCACCAAGTTGCCCTCTGGGAGACAGCAACTCAAGAAATCTACCACTGTCACAAAACAATTCCCAATTTTAAAACACCCCCCAGACGCTTCTGTGCTCACGACCGCCCGTCTACCCCACTCGCCAAACAAAACATGGATTCCGAATGATAGCATATGATGGCCCTCCACGCTTCACAGCCACAGCCACAGCCACAATTGTCGTCGTATGATAGGTCGATCGCTTACGCCGAAATGAGCAATCCACACCACCACCGCCACAGCACGGCTGTATGATAGCCGAGCTGAGAAGGTCTGAGTCTTTCGAGGGGGGTCCAGCTTGCTCATCTCCGGGACAACGATCGCTCTGGGTTAACTAGTTTTAGATACTCGGGTCTGACCCATGGTTCGGTAACGATGCGTAATTCTTTTCAGGGGCGTTCAGTAATGGCCGGAGATATGTTCTTGCGGGACCGGGAGGGAGGGAAATGCTGAGATTGATTGCCTTGGTGGGTTTGACTTTTTGAGTTGGTGCAGAGGCTGTAGTGTGAATCACGCTGGTGACATGTGTGAGGCATATCTTTAGGCTGTGCAATTTTTTGCACATGAGACGGATAGAAGCAGTGGCTTTCTGGCTGTTCACAGGTTTGCTACTACATGTACTCGAGTACAGTCATTGCAAATTATTATTTTTTGAAATTAATTAATTCTCATTGCTATCTGTTACGTGCTCAATGCTCTTTCCTACTCTAATCCTGGTCACCATCAAAAGGTCTCGAATGCTCGGGCAGCTTAATCTTGAACACCAACGCCTGCGAGTCCAAGTTAAATCCAGATGGGTCCTTATAAGAATTTTGTCCGAAATTGTAATGCCCTGTGCGCATTAGTAAAAAGACCCCTCAAAATGGGTAAAAGAAGCTCACCATTCTGCGTGATAAAATCGTTATCGCTAATGGTAATGACAAACCACCAGTCATCGTCGCCGATCTTGCCATCGACAGGTACGATCGCGAGGCTCTCCCATTTCTCATTGAGGAGGAGCGCGTCCTGAGCACCGCCATTGTGGAGGCCGAATTTGGCTAGTTGGGCCGCATTGTTGATGTCCAGGAATGGGCAGTAGAGTGCTGGTTTGATGTCGGATTTCAGGATGCCGCTCTTGGTTGTCGTCGTGATGGACGAGTTACGCGAATCGTAAGTGCGGCCGTCGATGGATGTCGCATCGGAAATATCGAAAACATCGATTTGACGGTAGTTGGAGAGCGAGTTACTCGTGCCGCGGCCGAAGCCGCTGTCATGACTGAGGATGAGGAACTGGTCTGACCCGACCGAGAGGATCTCGGACTGCGCTGCGGTGCGAGGGTTGGTGTTCTTTGTTGGCTATATTGGAGAGAGGGTTTGTTAACTACTGTATGACCTTATTGAGATTGTGTGATCGACGAGGGTAGTGGTGACATGGGGATTTTAGAGGAATGCTTACATCGTTGAACTGAGGGAGCGGAACAACGTATTCCCGGGCCAGGCGGGCCTTTCCCGAACCACTGATATCATACTTGACCATCCTAGCATACCTGTTTGTAAGTTTGCTAAGTCCCCCTTCTTGTACAGTTGCAGACTGGAGAAGTGCATATAGATTCTTCCCGTTGCCCGAGACGGCGAGACCCTCAAATCCCTGATTATTTGATCTTCCAGAGGTAGGGTCGACTGGATCCGGAGATTGAGTCTGATCGTAGATTGGCGGGTTGTTGGAGGCAAAGCTGGAAACTGTCAGCAGGCCGTATTATGGACACTTTGGTAGAGGAGTTTGAGGAGCATAGGGTAAATACTTCTCGACCCCCTTGCGGGTGGGAATGAATGCGTCTGGGGGTTTGATGGCCCGGGTGAGCTTCCCGTTCTGATTGAAATGGTAGATGAAGGGGCCATATTCATCACTGATCCAGAATCCGCCGTCGGGGTCGAGAACCAGTCCCTCAGGATCTAAGCATGCACGAGTACCGCCAGGCCCTTCACCGCCGAAGCCATCACCGGGGAATTTCGCAGCGGGCAAGTTCGGAAAATCATTAAAGGGTAAAGATGTTGTAGGGTCCAAAGCGCAAATAGGGTTTCCCGCGGGATCGTTAAAGAGGGTTGTGTCCAAGTAGGTAAAGATGAGGTTTGGTGGTGATGGAACATTTGCCAGATTGGTGTTGAGGGAGATTTTGAATTTGTGGACCCGCGGCTGGTAGGCTGTCGTCCCCTGCGTATTCCTATATAGGATTATTTGTTATTATAGGATATCTCGATAGATTCCCAAGGTGGAACAAGCATACCATCCACGATCGGGTAGCCCCCACAAAGTACCCTCATAGTATCCCTCGCGCAGCTTCTTCCATGAAGAGCGTTCAATGGCAATGCTGGAACCGATGGATAGGGTATCGCCGTACTTATCCCGGGCATCGCTGGGCACGAAACCGTAGCCGCTCAATTCCTGAAATGTATAGCTCTTTCCTTTGCAAACGATAGTTTTCACGGGAGGGATCATGGTTTCAGGAATCTTTAGCGCAGAATCATCGGCCCTAGGCTCTAAGGCGGGAACATACGTGGGTAATGGGGTAATGGTAAGAGTGCCAAGACAAACGAGCGGAAGATAACCATCTTGACGAGAACAACGCCGTTGAAGTTGAGCGACTGGTATGCTACGGCAGCTGTCCCTTCTAGGTATGATATGGTTTATTTGAGAACCCTTTGTCCTTTTTAAACCTCCATTGCGTCCCTTGACCGAGGTACAGTACTGTACTAGAATTGGTACCTCAGAGGATGGTATGAATACGGTACCCCATCTCTTCACTTGTATCCTTAATTGTGATTACTTCCAATACTGGTAGACTTATCACGGATTTGCTTGCCTTTTTTCAAGCCAATGTGGGGCTTGAGCGGGTACCAGATATCGCCAGTGAGGCAGGTACTCGGGTACAACAACACGAGCTCGACCTAAAACTTTCGGTTGGATGGAGGGCGCGTGGGAGATATTATGGAAGGTAGTTTGGCTGACGGATTTGGCATTCTGTGGGATTGTTTGTGTGATGAGAAATGGTGAGAAGCGAGCACAAGTTCCAGGGGAGAAGGCAAACTAGGGGTTGCTTTGCGGGCTATCTGTCACTGTTCACCACATGTAATTTCATCGTGGGGTACAGTAGGTGCCTGGGCTTCGTGGGGTACTTGTACTCGAGCACGGAGCGGCAATCACCGCAGTTTTGGGGGGGGGGGTACAACAGTGCGGGGCGGGCACGCGGGGAGGATGAGGCCACTCATTGGGCTCAGAGGTTTCCCTCCCCCATGTTTTGTCGCTAGGCACTGGTGATGCCTGGCTTGTACTGTAAGTTACGCCATTGTTGTAGCCTGTTGTGGCACGGCTCCGCCAAGAGATAAGTGGGGAGGAATCACGCTTTTGCAGCAGCCTTGGCCTTGCTTCTTTGATCGGAGCCTATGTTTATTTTTTTTGGGAGGGTTTTCAATGAACCGGAAGCGGTTTCTGGAATACGCCTAAAGGGCTCAGGAATACTCTGGCATGAGGAATGTTGCGGCATTGTTGCCACGCTGTCCGGACTCTACCGATGTAGGAAGGTTGACGCTCCAGGGATCTGATTCAGATTCCTGGAGGAGCTCGTTGTTCCTTGAATTTGACGGGGAGACTTAACCATCGGCGGTTCTCGAGTCTCCCCACCCATCCAAAGAGAGCGGCAAAGTTAGCGTCTTCCCTCACCCGATCAACACTGGTTTCGAGGGCGCGAAAAGGCGCTGCAAACGGCCTCCTTCTGTCCTGGAAACAGCAACATTTTCTGTGTTCAGCCTTCGCTTCCCCTCACTTGGAAAATTTCTCTTCGCCTGTGTGCCTTTCAACCTGTGCCGCCAAGAATAAACAGGTGAAATGTCGTGATCTGCTCGGAACACAAAGAAAAATAAAATAAAATACCGATATTACATCTGGATATTGCCGGTGTCCTAGCCGTTGGCCATGGGTGGAATGACCTGTGCGTGACCACATCTGTGATTCAAGCGTTTGTGTGGAGCCAATAGCAACGTCGGGAATTGAAAAGACTCTTGGCGGATTATTGGGCATTTTTCGGGGACACAAAATTCACCTGCTGACCCAAATCAGGCTATTTGTCCAAATAACTTGTTTGTGACCCCGGCCGCTGATTTTATGACCATCACAGAGGGTAAGAGAATTGTAGGCAAAAAAGCAAATTGTGGGTGTACTCGAGTATGGGTGAAACCTGAGGAATGCTTGCATGGTGGATAGATAGCGCTTGTACCAATCGGGAACTCGATTGTTGCAAACACCAAGAGCGGAAATCGCGAAAAGAGTCGGAAAAAATTCAAATCTTTCGCTTCGAAAGAGTTCAGACTTTCGAGCGCATCTTTGTAATGGAATAGGCGATATGGCGAGGGTTTCATTTATTTGGTCCTTCGACTCATTGAGTGTTGTTGTTTGTGTTTTTGGTGGTTCGTTGTCGGGGTGGGAGTACTCGAGTAGGGGGCTGCGCTTTGTCGGAAATAGGTTCTACTGCACCGTGTCTTTCAGGGGGTCCCACACCCATTTCTTCGATTCTCACCCACCCACCCACCCACACCATCCCAACCTCACCAAAAAAACCAGCCCTTCACCTTGATTTCCTGTGGTGGATACCCCCAATTTGCCTCCCACACCGGCGCAGAGAACGCATTTTGGCGCATAGTCAAACTCAGTGCACCAATGTCCCGCTCCTTCCAAGGAGTGCTGGGCCCCATGCTGGATGGTTGGGCCCACCCACTCCGTTTGCTTTGATGGCAATAAGCCTTCTCTCTCCTCTTTTCTCCTCTCCTCTCCTCTCCACTCCACAACCGTCACGATGTATCCCAACGCTGCTCACAAATAAGCTTTATGCTTCAGAAATCAGAAATATCATTACAACCTGCTCCATCACCAAATCTGCATTCTTCTGTAAGTTTTTTTGATTTTTTTTCCAACTTCTACGATGCGGGCTCGTCCTTCGAGAGGGCGTAACGACGACTTAGCCGAGCCGGCTGTCCTCATCATTTGCCTCCCACAGTCTTGTTTTCGATCAAGAAAATTAACAACGCACGAGAAAATCACCCTACAGAAGTATCTAGCTCATTCCACACGCCACCAACCACGTCGTCCCTCACCTCTGCCCTGTTTTATCACCGTGTTCGTCATCCTGTGAACCCCCAACAACAAACAAAGGAAGTACCTTTGTTATATCCCTACCCAGATTTCTCTAAACCAAGATGGACTCTCATCCACCATCACCCACCTCTCAGCCGTCGTCACCGCGGTCTGAAACGAGTTCCCACCGCTACTCTGAAGTCCCTACAGAGCCCTTACCTCCGTCTGAGTTGAGGGTGTTTAACGAGCATATGACTAGGAGAAAGCATTTTCTCTCTGATTTCGAGCGTTACAATCCCGTTCAAAATATGCATGCACTTGCCAACCATGTATTCGACTTGTCGGAAAACGTCCATCGTGTCGGAGATGAAGTTGCGATATCACGCCGCATGCTGGACATGGTTGGAAATCACCAACGTGAGGGAAATCACAACCTCCGGATTATTGGTGAGGATGTTATTGGATTAGAGAAGAGATTCGGAATTTTGGAGAAGGAAATTGGACAGTTGAAGGGAAGAGTCGAGGAGACTCACCGTGAAACTCAGCAGGGTTTCGCAGAGATTAAGGGCATGTTGATGGCCCTCGTGGGAGGAGGTGGTGGGCTGCGGGTTTAGGTGTGTACCTGACATGTCGACGTCATCTAGAGTGGGTGAGATGCAGTATCTAACTAGAGGTGTAGCATTGGGACGGCGTTTTTGGCTTGGATTTTTGATTGCATATATACCACGGCTTTTTTATTAAGTTACCTCCCTGGACGATACGTCAAAGGTTTTGGAGAGGAATTCCTACTTTCACATAATATCACCATCGAAAGTCGTATATATGTCCAGTTATTGCTGATATATCTTTCTCTGGCTTTTGCATGGTTACGGTGTTGTGTGCGGGGAATATCATCACCATTTACCATTGGAGTATCTGATTTTTCTGTTGATTGCTATTTCGTCTTTCTCTCGTTTGTTGATTTCTTTCTAACCCGGAGAACGTGTTTTCCACGATCTCTTTGCATTCATTTACCCGTGAACCGGGATCGTTGTTGGAAGTGGTTTTGGCGAGAAAGGGGTGGTGGTGTTTCTCGCTCTTGCACTTTTTTTGTTTTTCGTTTCTCCTTTATTGGGCTGGACTGCTGCTCCGCCTCCCGCGTTTTGTATGAGTATTAAGATTCGGACAGTACTTAACATATTTAAAGTTGATATTTAGCTTATGTGTTTGTCCGGGGACGTGACATGGCATAACGAACGAAGTGATGAAATGAGGAGGTGAGTATGGTTTGAAATAAGTGAATCCGATTCCAGCGATTGTTTTGTTTTTTGTTTTGGAGCTTCGGGAGATCTCTTGGGCGACTTGGCAACATATGCTAATCCATCAACAATCCTTGCTTAAAACCCTTGAGTTGTGAGCACACCTTGAGGAATAGTGATTGTAGAATCATTTGCTGCGAAGTCAAGTTGCGGGGTAGTTAGCGGCTCTTGTGAAACGAGTAAGATATAAGTGTGCAAAGGTCCCTCCCTTCCCCCTCCCCGATCGGCATTTCAAGGAGGAAACTGGAAGAATTATCTGCTAAATAGCCTCTGCTCCTCCTCACGGGAACTATTTGCTACCGCCCCTGGAGAGCTGGAGAGCCCAATATCAAACAAAACTTGCCTCTAGTGGTTGAGCGGTTCCCTGGACTTGTGGGGGTGTTCGGGAGTGTTGATAGGGGTCTGAGCTCAGCTGGTAGCTATAAACCCAGTAGTCTGGTCGAGGGTGCGGGGTGTGGTGGGGGGGGGTTCGGTTCATCCTGCATGGTCGATCTCCCGCACTATCCCCGGATCTCTGGCAGTTCAGCTGAGTCAACATAGATCTTGGTAGTTCCCTCCTCCCGCCCCCCACTCCCGCCCCCCATTGGTTAAACTTAGATCACCTCTCGCTCGCACCCTTCTCCCTCCCCACACCTTGACTGTTCCTGGTCTTCTTGCACCCGCACCCGAACCCTGGATTGGACATTTTATATCCTCGAGGGTACCGCTATCCCCCACACTTTGGAAGGGATTTATTTCGCTTCCTACAAATGGATTTTTCCAGAAGTAGGCTTGCCGAATGCGGCACCTTCCGTTCTGTATGGGTCATGTTTCTTTTTGTCGTGAAGTTGTGGGGTTGTGGAGATTCGGGGTGGTGAAGGCTGGGGGTTGTGATCTTTTGGAACTGGGGCTGCTGGATGCCAAGATCATGACTAAGCGACCACTGCCCTACCTCCTGAATGATCGAGCCCTCTATCGAGGACTGGCTTCATAGTTGCAGTCTCAGCTATATTGTCTTTCCTCGTTCGCCCTTCATAAGTTAATAGATATGTATCTAGAATTTAGCAATTGGAATAATAAACTGGTCATTCCAGCGTTCCATAGGAATCCAGTGTCAATCATCGCTTTTTCGTGAAAGCTGTGGGTCCGAGTTCCTCCATATTCCGCTGTGTAAATCGAGATCAAGCTACCGTATAATAAATAACCCTTTGGCGAATGCTAACACGGTAGCGCAGCCGCTTAGACGGGGAGAGCGTTGTAAAATTTGGTGTGTGGGGTGGGTGGTTCCCCCCTGCACGGTCGATCTCCCGCGCATTTCTTACCCCCAGATCTATGGTACCTACGTTAGCTGAGTCAACCAGATCTTGGTAACGCCCCCCCCCTCCCCCCCGCCATCTACCCCTAACTCCCACCCACCGGACCCAGGTCACCTCTTATTTACGTACTTCCTTCCTCCCTTCCCACACCCTGGCCATTTCTCCACTCCCACTCGAGCCCCGGATTCCGCCTTTATACACTCGTGGATGCCGTTTTCTCCTAGGCTTTCGAGAGCTTTTATTTCGTTTCCTGCGAATAGATTTCTTTGGGAATGGGCTTACCGGATACGGGATCCCTCGCTCCATATGGGTCAACTTTTCTTTTCTTGTGGTATTGTGTTGTCGTGGAGTTATGTGGTCGTGAAGTTGGGTTGTTGTGCTGTGTTCGGGCGGGGGGGATGGTGGGTGCCAAGACTATGACTAAGCACTCGCCGCGCTTGGGCGGGGGTTGGGGTTGAGGTTGGTATTCTAAGGCCGGGCTCATGTTTTTGGCATCGAGGGCACAATCTCACTTTGATACCTTCTGTGAATCGGTGCAATTGTCGGAGGATTACTAGAATTTGCCAATTCAGCGCTTGAGGTTCATTCCTACGGTTCTTTCTCGTGATACGGTGTCAATCATTGGTTTTTCGTGAAAGCGGCGGAATCTTGGGCTCTCCTAATTCTACGGTGTAAGAGAGGGTGCCTTATACAATTGCCGAGCACCGGGGTGTGCGTGCCACCCTTGAGAAGGGTCGATTCAGATTTTGCGGGGTGGGTGGGTGTGGGGGGTGTGGATGGGTGTATGGTTGGTTGCCCTGCACGGTCGATCTCCCGTGTTGTCCTTGCCCCTAGATCTAGCTGAGTCAACATAGATCTCGGTAACGCTCGCCTCCCTCTTCCCCTCCATAACGCTAGGTCCCGTTGATAGGACTTGGGTCGCCCCGGGTTTACTCCCTTATCCTCCCTTTCACCCTGGCTGTTTCTGGTCTTCCCGCAATTGTATTCGAACCCCGGATTCGACGTTTATGTTCCTCTGGACGCCATTGTCTCCCTGGCTTTGGGGAACTTTTATTTCTTTTTCCATGAATGGATATCTTTGGGAGTGGGTTTACTGGATGCGGGATCTTTTTACCCATATGAAGTAGCTTTTCTTTTCGTGTGGTATTGTGTTGTTGTGAAGTTATGTGGTGGTGAAGTTGGGTATTGCTCTGGGTTGGGGTCGGGGGGAGGTTGGTGCCAAGGTGGATGACTAAGCGCCCACCCAGGCAGACATCGCTGGGGGATTGAGGGCACTCCTGAGGATGGGTAGTATGATTTTCTTTTTGTCTGTTGTGCTTCCCCTTCCATAATTGCTTTTACGTTAATGGATCATTGGGATTGCGTGAGCCTGGATACTCGGATGGCCCGCGGGCAATTGGAGGAATTTCCGGAGACGAGGTGTCAATCATCGATTTCCATGAAAGCTATAGGATGTTTAGGTTCCTCCAATTCCGCTCTTAAAAAGGAAGCGAATTATCTGGGAATAGTATTTGCTTGCAATCGCTGGCTTGGGAGTGTGGCCACATACTGTGGGGAGGGGTTGCTTAAGATTGGATGGTGGGGTGAGGTGGTAACCCCCCTGCACGGTCGATCTCCCGCGCTTTGGTTGCCCCCCCCCCAGATCTATGGTAAATTTAGCTGAGTCAACAAGATCTTGGTAACGCCCCCTCCTCTACTTGCCGGTAGGTCCCATGGGTCACTTCTAGCTCACGCCCTGCTGCCTTCTTACACCCTTGCCATCCCTCTTCTTCCCACAGCTACATTGAACTCTCGGGTTGGACTTTTGAAGGTTAGGGCTCAACCGTTATATATCCCACCCTTTGGAAGGCATTTTTTCTACAACCTATGAATAGATTTGTCCGAAAATGGGCTTGGCGGGTGTGGAATCGTCTATTCTATATGGATCAAGTGCTTTTTTGTCGTGGGATTGTGTTGTTGTGACATTATGGGCTGGTGAAGTTGTTGTCGCTGTCGAGCCATCGTTGTCAAGAATATCGGGTCCGAGATAGATGACTAAGCACCAGCCGCATTAAGATATCGTGGTAGCAGGTTGCTATTACAAGCGAAATAATTGAAAATCTCGCTAGGAACGTTGGAGTTGCCTCTCCTATTATAGCAAGGTCTGTTGTAACTCAAGCGAGGAATAATTCCGCTGAGTTTTTTCTCTCCCCTTTAATCCAAAGGGGGAAAAAAATTCTGGTATCATACTTCAAAGGGGTTTTTACCGTATGCTGCTTCTAAAGTCTGCGCCTAACAAAGTGTTTCGGTCTCTCGTTATATTCCTCTATTACCTCCCTCGGCGTCTTTTAGCTTGGGAGATGGATGTATGGAGTATTGAAATTTACCAGTATCCGAGGGTTGTAGAAAGGTCAATTGGTGGTCTTTTTTTCCCTTCTTTTCTATTGATGTGTCGATCATCGGTTTTCGAGAAAAAGATATGTGCTGGGTTTCCCCATTTGCACTGTATAATCGGGAAGAAGACTACCGAGTAATAATTCTTTAAAACTACTAGCGGGAGTTGGGGGGGGGGCTGTTGGGATTGAGTGGTAGGGGATGGATGGCCACCTGCACGGTTGATCTCCCGCACGGTGGCTACACCCCCCAGATCTATGCTGCAGTAGCTGAGTCAACAAGATCTTGGTAACGCCCCTTCCCACCCTCCCTCTACTTACCGGTAGGTCCCACGGGTCACTGCTAGCTCACACCCTGCTGCCTTCTTGCACCCTTGCCATCCCTCTTCCCACTGCCACATTTGAACTCGTGAGTTGGGAGTATTGATATTCATGCCCAATCGGTATATATCCCCACCCTTCCGAAAGCATTTCTTCCACAACCCACGAATGGATTTCTCCGAAAATGGGCTTGGAGGATGTGGGATCGTCTGCGCCGTATGGGTCAAGTGCTTTTTTTGGCGTGGTATTGTGTTGTTGCGATGTTATGGGCCGGCGAAGTTGTGGGTTGAGTGGGTATATGCGGGTGGGTGTTGTGATGGATGACTAAGCGAGGCAGGAATAGCTCTTCGACGTTCGGATAAAGTTTGAAGAGGTTTTATTTCGTCCCGTATGGATGGATTTCTTCGCGATTGGGTTTAGAGGATGTAGGACCCTCTGTCACATACGGGTCAACTAATCCTTTATGGCGGTATTGTGTTGTTGTGACGGTATGGGCTGGTGAAGTTTTGGGTTGAGCTTGGGTAGGAGGGGAGGTGGGTGTTTGGATGGATGACTAAGCGATGCCACATTAACGCACCAGAGTTCCGATAGACTTTGGAAGACTTTTATTTCATCCCTTATGAATAGATTTCTTCAGGATTGGGTCTAGAGGGTGTAGGACCCTCTGTCACATACGGGTCAACTGATTTTTTGTCGGGGGATCTTGGTGTTGTGGATTTATGGAGTGGTGAAGTTTTGGATCGAAGGGGATATGAGGGTGTTGTGTTGGGATACGCTTGGATGACTAAGCGACACCGCATTAACGCACCAAAGTTCCGATAGACTTTGGAAGGGTTTTATTTCATCCCATATGAATGGACTTCTTCACGATTGGGTCTAGAGGGTGTGGGACTCTCTGTCACATACGGGTCAACTGATTTTTGTCGGGGATTTTGGCTGTTGTGACGTTACGGGCTGGTGAAGTTTGTCGTTGGTTTTGACTTTGTTGTCGACGGGGAAATGCGGTACAAGGCTAGATGACTAAGCGACACGGCATCAACGCATCAAGGTTCCGATAGACTTTGGAAGGGGTTTATTTCACCCCGTATGAATGGATTTCTTCACAATTGGGTCCGGAGGGTGTGGGATTCTCGGTCACATACGGGTCAATTAACTTTTTGCCAGGCGATTTTGGCGTTGTGATGTTATGGACGGGTGAATGTTTTGGGTTGAAGAGGATATGTAGTCCAGGGCCAGATGCTAAGCGAGGCAGCATCGACGCCGGGTTCCGGGAGACTTTGGAAACATTTTATTTCATCCCTTGTGAATGGATTTTCTCACAATTTGTTCTAGAAGGTCTGGGATCCTCGGTCACGTACGGGTCAATTAATTTTTTGCCAGGGGATTTTGGTGTTGTGGATTTATGGAGTGGTGAAGTTTTGGGTTGAGCTTGTGTTGACGAGGGCATGTAGTTAAGAGCGAGATGACTAAGCGATGCCGCATCAACGCACGACCTTCCGATAGGCTTTGGAAGACTTTTATTTCATCCCGTATGAATGGATTTCTTCACGGTTGGGTCCAGAGGGTGTAGGATCCTCGGTCACATATAGGTCAACTATTACTTTGTCGGGGGATTTTGGGGTTATGGATTTATTGGCTAGTGAAGTTTTGGGTTGAGCTTGTTGTTGACGGGGATATAAAGTTTAGAGTTAGATGACTAAGCGACGCCTTGTTAACGCCCTCAAGTTCCGATACTTGTATTTCGTTCCTCATGAATGAATTTCCTCACGACTGGGTCCGGAGGGTGTGGGATACTCGGTCGCATACAACTACCGTACCTTTTATCGGGGGATTTTGGTGTTATCGATTTGTGGAGTGGTGAAGTTGGGGGTTGTGGGTTGTTTTGGAGGGGGGTAGGGGCCAAGAATGTGACTTAGCGACCACGGCGATGGGCATTCTGAGGATATTGGCATTGTCTGAAGGTTGGGTTTCGTGTTTTGGTATGAGGCCAAGTTATAGAAGGTATTAGAGGAAGGCGATAAGACTGGTATTATAAAAGGCCGAATAAATTGCCAGGGTTTACCAATTGAAATCAGATAAATACAGTTCGCCCTTATTAGGAGCGGCATTCTTCCGTGAAGAGATGGAGTACGAGATCCCCCATTCCGCCGCATTAACAACAAAAAAGAAAATTACCGTATAATAATCCGCTAGCTAAAATAGCGCAAGAGTGCAGTTAGTCGCTTGAAAAGGAGAAAAGGAGCCATGTGGAATTTCATGGATAGGTAGATGGTGGGCTCTTCTGCACGGTAGATCCTCCCGCCTCTCGCCCCAGATCTATCATATCATAACTGAGTCAACATAGATCTTGGTAACGGCCCCCTCCCACCAGGTCCCATGGATCGGACTTGGGTCACTTCACACCCACACACCCTTTCTCCATTCTACATACACACACCCAAATTGGGGACACCAGATTGGATGTTCGCTGTGCGCCGATAGCGTTTTCTCACAGACTTTGGAAAGCTTTTGATTTACTTTCCACGAATGGATTTCTTCGGGAATAGGCTTACTAGATGCGGAAACTCTTGTTCTGTATGGTTCGACTTTTTTTTTGTCATGGGATAGAGTGGTTGTGGAGTTATGTGGTGGTGAAATTTGTCGTTTTGGTGGTATCGGGTGGGTTGGTGGTTTGTGCAAAGGTCGATAGATGACTAAGCGCCCGGAGAGGTGAGGGATATGAGGTTTTTGGGGCTCTATTACAACCTGGGTCTAGCGGATCGATTTTCCCTGTACTGTCTTCATCTGCCGCTTTTAGTAGCTTGGTGGGTGGCTTGAAAAAATCCTTGGGAGTGTGAACTCGGGGGTTGTGGAGGTGGTTTGACGGTTTTCTGGGAAGGCTCTGTCAATCATCGGTTTCCATAAAAGTGGTGGGAGGGGAGTTTCCCTCATTCCGTTATTTGGACAAGAATCAAATTACCGTGTAATAATTCCTTTAGAATACTGATATTGCCGTGTAGCTGTGTACATGAGAGGGGGTGTTTACGATTATGCGGGTGTGTGGGTGGGTGGGTTGGGTACCCTGCATGGTCGATCCCGCCCACCGCCCACAGTTCTACCTGAGTCAACATGGATCTTGGTAACGCCCCCTCCCTCTTTCACCCCCAGGTCCCATAGATCGGACTTGGGTCACCTCACGCCCACAGACACACCCTTCTCGCATTCTGCTCTCTCTCTGTCGCTGGTCCTCTCACGCACCCAAATTGGTACACCGGATTGGATGTTTATATGCTTGGGGGTGGTTCTTTTGGAAGACTTTTCTTTTACTTTCCACGAATGGATTTCTTCGGGAATAGGCTTACCAGATGCGGAAACCCTCGTTCTGTATGGCTCAACTTTTCTTTTGTCGTGGGATAGAGTGGTTGTGAAGTTGTGGTCTGGTGGAATTTGTTGTGGTGGGTATTCGGTTGGTTGGTGGTTGGTGCCAAGATGGATAGATGACTAAGCGCCTGCAGTAGTAGGGTGGTGAGGTGATGGGGCTCGATACGGCCTGGATTCAGCGCTTCGGTTATTCCTATATTGTCTTCATCTGTGTCTTTTAGTAGTTTGGTAGGTGGATTAGAAAATAATTAGGATTTACAAATCTGGGGGTTGTGGAGGTGATTTTACAGATTTTCTAAGAATGCTGCGTCAATCATCGGTTTCCGTGAAAGTGGTGGGAGGGGAGTTTCCCTCGTTCCGCCATTTGGATAAGAAGCGAATTACCGTGTGATGATTTCTTACGGATACTGATATGGTAGCATAACTGGCCACATGGGAGGGGCAGTTTGCGATTTTGTGGGGTGTGAGGGTGGTGGGTTGGGTACCCTGCACGATCGATCCCTCCCGTCGCCCACAGTTCCAGCTGAGTCAACCTAGATCTTGGTAACGCCCCCCCCCCCCTCGTTACCCTTAGGTCCCTGGGTGGGACTTGGGTCACCTCCTACTCACACTTTGCTCCCTTCCGAAATCCTGGGTCTTCCTAGCCTTTGAATATACGAATTCGAACCCCTGATTTGACTTTTGCATACCCGCTCCTGGCGTTTTCTTAGTGACTTTAGAAGGGATTTATTCTAGATCATATGAATGAATTTGCTTGTGGACAGATTTAGAGGATATGACGTGATCTACTTTGTCTGGATCAAGCTTACTTTTGTCGTGGGATTGTGTGGTTGTGATGTTACGGGGTGGTGAAGTTGGGGTTCTGATGGTGCGGGAATGGGAGGTGGTGAATGCCAAGATTGATGGATGACTAAGCGTCGACCGCCAGAGGACCGTGAGAGGAGTGTAGGCCATTACCGAAGTTGCATATTTTTCCTTCCCGACTGTGCTGCTCTGAAGGATCACCTTCTTTGTATCGGTGAGTTTTGCGGATATCTGAAGGGCACTGGTTCGGGCATGGAGGTGATCGATAATTTGTTGCAAGTGTGGTATCAAACATGTCTAGCGAAACGGGTGGGAATGAGGGCGGAAGAGGAAGCTAGGATTGCCTTGCGTTACCCCTATACACGAGGTAAGGAAGGGGACCGAAGGATTTAATATCGGTAGGTAGTCGTCTCTCTGTTTCTGAGGGTTGCAGCTATCTACCGCTTGCATTGCGGATGCGAAACCAACCCTACTAGCATCCTAGGCCCAGAGGCTCACTCATCGGCTTCGGAATGGCTCTTGGGGCCTCTGGGGAGGTCAAATACCTAAACATATTAATGGGGGAGGGTACTGATACAACCCGGGAATCACCCACACTCAGATGTGGCTGATCGGAGAGGGCCGTTTAGGATTTGGTGAGTGGTGGGTGGTTTCCATTGGCCATCCTGCACAGCAGATCTCCCGCTGTTGGCCCCAGATCTAGCCGAGTCAGCATACATCTTGGTAGCACCCCCCCTTCCCCCTAGGTCTCATGTATTGGACTTGGGTCACCATCTACTCACACCCTTCTGCCTTCTTGCCTCCTGGCCTTTCTAGCGCTTTTGTGCCCTACTATTCGAGCGCCGGATCGATCGTTTATGCTTCGGGGGGGGGTCGCTTTCTCAAAGACTTTGAAAAGAGTTTGCTCCGTTCTTTACTAATGTATTGCATAATTAACGATTTTATTGAGTTCGGGATCTTCTGTTATATATGAGTCAACCTTGCTTTTATTACGGTATTGTGTTCTTGTGGGGCTATGGGGTGGAGTTGAGGTTATGGTCGTTCTTGGGGCTCTTTGATATTTGGTGCTGAGATGATGACTAAGCACCTACTAAACGAGAAGTCGGGTACGATATTGGGGCCTGCCTAAGGGGGTTGAACAATTTCTATCTCAGTTGTATGGTATTATTCCCTTACTTTCAACTACTTTAACGGATGGTTCGGTAGATTATCGGGATTGATAGATCTGTGTGGTGCGGGGAGTTTGCTGGTTCCCAAGAGTGCTGTATCAGGAGTGAACCATGGTGAGGAGGGTGAAATTTAAGTGGAAGTTATTATAGTATTAAGTTTTCCCACTCTATAACAACACATAAGCGAAACAAGAAGTGCCCGGGAAGGAGTTGGCTCCTGGACAGTTCTCCTACTGGCCCTACCACTCTTGCTAGTCCCTCAGTTCCCTGGGGCCGGTCTCAAAATATTAATCATTCTTCGCCGGAAGCTGGCCACAAAGGTGGTGGGTAATTTTTCCTATGGAGGTGTCAAATATCCGATATCGCTAACGAGGGAGGATTCCGAAGATACACGGCAACCCTCCGTGCACGGGCATGGCTGCTCGGGGAGGGCCGTTTGGGATTGATAGGTGGGGTGGGTGGTTGCTCTGCGAGGTAGATCTCCCGCGCGTTGTACCCCAGATCTTACTGAGTCAATATTATGTTTTCTCCTGCCCCCCCCCCCCACCTCTGGGTCCAAGGCTGGGTCTCATGGGTCGGACCCAGGTCATGTATATGCCTTTACTCCATATTTCGTTCTGAATGGCCAAAGCCATTTTACATACACTCGAACTGGAATTGCGGACTCGCTGTTTTAGTTGTTGAGGGTATCTTGGGTCTCCGACTTTGGGGGGGGTATTTACTTCGCTTCTCGTAAATGAAATTCCTTATAAATAGGCCTATTAGATTCGAGATCACTTGCTCCTTCTGGGAAAATTTATTTGTTGTTCTGGTATTATCTGGTTGTGTTGTTATGTCACCTCGACTCCCTGTGTCTTTGGCTGCGTACTCCCCGATGCCTCAATCTGATATCTCGCGCCAAGAGATTAGATGACTAAGCCCTACCCCACGCCTACGCCACCACCACCCCTCTTGGGTCAAACCCATAACTTATCCTTCCCTACCCCCGTATGTTTCATCCCCGCCATATCATACCCTTTCCCCTCCTTCTCCGCAGCAAACTAGTAGCATCTCGGAAACTACACGCAATGCCGAAAATCCCCCCCGCGACCCTGCTAGAGCGCGAGGAGTATACTGTCACCGGTTTTTTGCTTTCCCTTCCTTCGTGCATTGCAACGGCCTGTCAATTTCTAACAAAATTGGCCAGGCGGCATCAGGATAATTGACAGATGGTTCCGCACGGCACTTAACTATTCAGATCCGGGGGCGGGCGAGATTACCTTGTTCGCCAGAAACGCCCAACCGAACAAGAAGGGAAATGCGGAGGCCGGGGCGGGGTTACCGTATTGTGGGGTGTTCCAGTTCCAACCTTCTTGGCGCGCGGCAATGGAACCCGACTTGCTAACTAAAGTGCTTGAATAGTTCTGTACCTACAAGGTTTGTACTCTATCGTCCACCCTGCTGCTAAATCAACGTCGTCGGAGCGAATCTAAGGATAAACAGGTGGCCCCGGCTTTGAATGCGGACCTCCGGAAAATCACCCACTGACAAATTTCCTTTTTGATAAGGGCTTCCAAGTCCTGTACCTCGATCAGCGGGGGACGGGTATGAGTACGCCAATATCGCCGCGCATGCTCGAGGGCAGTGGGAAGAAGCGGAGTGTGGAGGAGCAAGCGGAGTACGTGAAGTTATTTAGGGCTGATAACATTGGTTTGTTTTTCGATCCCTAGTTCATTAAAGCGGGTAGGGCTGATAGGGTTTGGTGGATAGTTAGGGACTGCGAAGCAGTTCGTTATGCACTCCTTGGGCGGAAAGAAAGGGAGGAGGATAGGAAATGGGGTGTTATCGGTCAGAGTTTTGGTGGTTTCTGCGCGGTTACATATCTGTCGTTTTAGTAAGTTGGGTCTTGATCAATCTTATACTCTTTTTTGGAGTTAGCTGATGTGTATATTTAAAGCCCTGAGGGTTTGAGGGAGGGTATGTATGAATCATTCTATGGCGGTCATTGATTTCACAGCAATCGGCTAATCTGAAGTGTTATAGTCTTCACAACAGGCGGAATGCCACCGCTCGTGAACGGCCCGGATGAGGTATACGAAGCGCTATGGAAAAAGGTGAAATCGAGAAATCAGGTTTACTACAAAAAGTACCCGCTCGATGTTGAGCGGGTTAGGGGTATTCTGAAGCACTTGGAAAAGGAAGACGTGCGGGTTCCCAACGGTGGACGTCTTACACCGAGGAGGTTTTTAGGGCTCGGGTTGGCTTTTGGTGTTCATGGTGAGTCTTCTTTGCCCTTGGTGGGAATTTGCTGATTGGGTATCCTAGGCGGGATTGACGGTGTGCATCGTGAGTACCTCCATCCATGGGTGTTGAAGAGATGGACTGATAATTGGCAGATCTTGTACAACGCGCACATACCGACATAAAAGTTCTCGGTCATCTTTCGTATAAAGTTCTTCAATCTATCCAGGGAAACCAAAGTTTTGACGGAAACGTCTTGTACGCGCTTGCTCATGAGCCGATATATTGCCAACAGTAAACCCACTCTCCCTACCATTTTATAATTTGCTAACTATTCGCACAGCCGCTCTGCATCCTGGTCTGCCTTACGCACAATGCCAGATGATCAGGAATTCAATTTGGCACGGGGCCTCGAGAAGGCAGATCAGCCGATATACTTCACCGGCGAGATGGTCTCCCTCTCTCCTTCTTTCTTCCCCACTCACAAGCACTAACGTCAATAGATTTTTCCCTGGACCTTCCAAGACTACGCCGAGCTCTCAAAGCTTGAAACGGTAGCTAAAATACTCTCTGAGGATGCAGAATGGCCATCTCTCTACTGCGAAAACGTACTCGCGGAGAACAAAGTGCCGGTTTATGCAGCGACGTACATGGAGGATATGTACGTTGACTATGAACATGCTCGTAGGACTGCGGGAAAGATTCGCGGGATAAAGGAATATATCACAAATGCTTTGATGCATAATGCGGTTAGAGCTAGGACTGAAATGGTTATGGGGGAGTTGTGGAGGCTGAGATGCGGGGAGGTTGACTAGATAGAAGCTGTATAACGTAGCGGAGGCTCGGTTTTCGGCACTTTGTAGGGGCGGTAAAAAAGTTGCTCGTGTATGGGGGATGCTTCGCTAATTGCTAGTTGCTGGATTGGGTAAAGGTTAGAAAATGAGGATTACAATGAGGGGAGGTGAATTGCCCTGAAGGAAGTGAAGCGATAAGTTAGTACCTGTTTTTCACACGATATTATAAGAATGCCGAAACGGGGCCGTTTCAGTGGAGCAGTTCTGTTAAAGGGTTCCTGATGTAGACATCCGCTGTGGCTTTGTCGCGAATTCCCAGCCAATCTCGCCACAAGGTGGCTTGCCCCCCCCTTCCGGGGTCATCCCGCAGGAACAGGATCGTGCGCCAGGTTATCATAATTAGCGCAAAAATTGCTTCCTCTACTCGTACTCGTATCCAGCGGGGCAGGAACACGCCAGGAAACCTGCCCTTTAAGCCAGATAAAAGAAGCCAAACCTTATTCGCAGTGGCAATCACAACCTCCTGGCACATTGTCCAATTACACGAGTTTTTGGGGCGACGATCGTCGGCGAGGTTATTTAAAAAAGAGCTCGCGTAACCGCCCTCCAGGTTGGCGTAACAGGATGAGGGCAAAATACGAATAAGATGATCCATGCGCTTCAGAGATATTTTCTGCCAATTTGCTTGGAATGAAGGTGGTCTAACTGAATTCAATGGACTAATTCCTAATTTTTGGTTCTTTTCACTCCATTTTTTTTAAAGTAGTTAGTCGATGCATTTGTTTTGGATGTGCTGATGAGAAAATATCTGGATTACCTAGTGCTGTGCCCGAATGACTTGTTACGGTCGCTTTACTTAGAGACCGGATTATTAAGTCGGTTCATCCACCTTGTCGAAACTTTCTAGTCTGCCGGTATTCATGTTGGACTACCGTATGCATTTTTCCCGGTTTTATTTTGTCCGATATTCTAATAAAACCTCTTTCTGGCATCGGTTGTTCCTACTGTACTCGTACTCGAGTGGAGTTGCGATGTAGGTTGCACTGTTCAGGGCATTGCATCCGATAGTCACGTGGGAGAATCGGCGCTTTGGTGTGAATAGAGGAGAAATAGTGTCAGCATGTGCTATCACTCGGCGACCTTCAGGGTCGCCGGTTTGAAACAGCAGCACTGGGTGGAGGGTGTGCCTGCTCTCTGAGGCAGGAGTGCCAGCGGTATATGTAGGGATGCGCGAGCAATGAATTTTTTCCTCCTATTATATTCTCTAACTTAGCTTCCTGCTCTTATCTTAACCTTCCCTCATACATTTGATTTCTTTTTAACTCATGGCGCGAACAATCATGAACTTCTTCACCGCCTAGTACAAGCTGTGTGTTTGCGCTTGAGCGGTTCTACTCCGCTGCGCAAAACCTTCGTGCGGATCATTACCTCAGGATCCATTATTTTCGGCATCACCCCCACTTCGGGGGTGCTTAGTTCCATGAATTTGGTCCTCTTCCTAGCGTTAACAGTCCGATGACAAATTCTTCCTGTTCCGGTGGAAGGGGGTTCAGGATTGCGCGAGTGGTCGTATGTGCGGTGCAATAATAAGGAAAACTTTTGAGGCTATGTTTGATCACTGAGGCGGGACTGCTGAGCTCGTGCTATATATGCTATGGGCGCTGATGGTTAAGCCTGTGCATGGCCTGCGTACAGATATACCCTCATGAGCTGCCGGACGAAATGCTACTATGACACTGTGTGGTACTATTTTCACTCTTTGCCCTGCGAGGTCATTGGCTTTCCTACTGCAAGTAAACTTGTTTTGTTTACTAGCTCTTTTTCCTTACTATCATTCTCTTTTTCGCCATTTCTTGGATTATTTTCTGCGGGGCTTATTCTGGGTGGATAATGCTGGGTGATCGATCACCAAGGAGCCAGAATCTCCATAAACTTTTTCTTGCCGGAGGGGGGGGATATGTAGGAGCTGAAGGAGATGGATGGGAAAAGTGAAAGGGAGCTTGCTGTCGGCTGGTGAATAGAGATCTATGACACCATTCTCTGTCCTCCTGTCCTTGCATGCATTGAATTGTATGGGCTATGTGGGGTAATTATCTTGGATATGTGCATGTTTTGGTAAAGCTGTAGGCTAATATAGTTGGAGCAGTTTGGGGTTAGCCAAGTAAAACACAAAATCTCACTCGGCCTACTTCTCCGGAGGTGTGACACCAAGGGTCTGCAGGGAGTTTTACATTTTGTGGAATATAGCTTGGTTCCTTGGGTCAATTTGGCTGGGATATGTAGGTCCGTTTGCCGTACTTATTGCTTATCGTTCTTTTGTTAGCTCGGGTTCTGGTGGGATGGCTTCTGATCACTGGACAATTACAACACGCAAGTGGTTGTCGATTTGCTGTCAGCAAATCAGCCATTGAGGTTGTCTTGTCTTGTCTTTCTTGTCTGATATCTCCCCCCATTTTCTTTCCCAGTTCTCTTTTCTTTTTCTTCCTCTGCCTTGTTCTCTGCACGCTCTCTCAGCTGAGATGGGAGAATATTCCACTTTTATACCTCCGTATCATGAGGATTCGTGGTAATTTTCCTAGTATCGCAGCCGGCTACTAAACATTTGCAGATTGCATCTCAACGGCTATGAATATTACTACCTACCTAACTATCAGAGTAGGAAATGAGGGTAGCAACGGAAGTAACCAATAGACTGAGAGGTTTCACTCGGAATTTAGGCACTTGAGAGGAAGGATATGGAACGTAAGCTTCACTGCGTGTACTTGTACTTCGTTCATTTGCTCTCTCTCGCTCTCGACTTCGCTCCCCTAAAACTAAAAATCAAACTGACCGTAAAGACAGCTCGTGCCGGGTTTTATAGACAATGGGGGCTCGAAAAACGGCGAGGAGGAAGGGCGAACGGGGGGTGTAGATCTGGCGCCAAGGACACAATGTCTTATTTCTAATGGTCAAAGGAGGGTAAGAGGCGCAAAAGCTATGTCTTTGGTATTGGTAGAGAGAAGTGTCTATCACGTAATAGTGCGAGCAGATGAGCGGCCAAAGATACTGTAGGTAATAGAAAGAGAAAAAATAGACCAAACTCCGCGAATCACGGGGCACGGTAAACTCTTGTCTATTGGTTCAAGTGACGCACTCGCTCTTGTGTGTATAGTACGAGTGTATATATCTAATCTACATCTATACATATGAGGCTTCCATCTATCCTTCTTATAATACAACACAGGCGCTGTCTAAATTGTGCGATAGTATGAGAATATGCAAATAAATCGTGGAAAGACGTGGAATGACCAAGCCTAGGGGGTGTGGGGGAGCAAGAGGCAAATCAAAGGGCCTGTATGAGGAGAGAATGAGGATAGAAACACAAGATTAGGTCCGGATGCAGGGAAGCTGGCAAAGTAGAGGCTAAGCAGTGTGGTAAGAGGGGGATTGGGGGGACGGAGGAGATAGCAGGGCGTTCTAGGCAAAGAGCTAAAGGTTTGACATCTGTCAATCCACGTGCCAAGGGCGGACTGTGGCGGGCGTAAGATTTTGTTTCGGTAAGTTCCGCTGCTGGAAGCGCGCTTGGCTGATGGCAGAAGTCGAGTTATATCCTGAGATATCAAAACCAGGGGGGTTTTTTGGAGGGGGATTCAGATATCTCAGATGGTTCGGGGGAGGAGAGCTTTGTTGGTTGCAGGCTTGGAGCATGTTTGGATACCAAACCCACGTGCTCGCTTAACAGCGCTGTAGGCGACCGGAGCGGTGTTTGGCATTTGGTGTCAGGTGTGTCGGGACCGACGTCGTTCCGTTCGAGTAGCATCCTCACGATTCCCTCATGCCCTTTCGCTGCTGCCCAGAAGAGGGGCGTTTTGTTCCAGCTATCCGCTTTGTCGGGATTGACGTCGTTCCGTTCGAGTAGGATCCTCACGACTCCCTCATGCCCATTCGTGGAAGCTCGGAGGAGGGGTGTTTGGTTGTACTTATCCGCTTTGTCGGGACCGACATCGTTACGTTCAAGCAGTACCCTCACAACCCCCTCATGCCCATTCTCGGCAGCCCGCGAGAGCGGTGTTTGGCCAAAATGGGTATCAGATATGTTGGGATTGACGTCACCCCGTTCGAGCAAGATCCTCACGACTCCCTCATGCCCATTCGTGGAAGCTCGGAGGAGGGGCGTTTGGTTGTACTTATCCGCTTTGTCGGGACCGACATCGTTACGTTCAAGCAGTACCCTCACAACCCCCTCATGCCCATTCTCGGCAGCCCGCGAGAGCGGTGTTTGGCCAAAATGGGTATCAGATA
>Ga0307509_10001484_pt1 | contig 39555 bp, 44 predicted proteins | sample 10_EM_MG_FD_202245 | JGI IMG/M metagenome (GOLD analysis project Ga0307509, IMG submission 202245) | Populus trichocarpa ectomycorrhiza microbial communities from riparian zone in the Pacific Northwest, United States - 10_EM | ecosystem: Host-associated > Plants > Roots > Unclassified | place...
GGTCGTATGGCTTCTGGGGGAGGTGGCAGGCGAACGGGTGCTTCCGGTGCTGCAGGGGGGAGGGGTTTTGCGCTGGGGGTATGGTTGCTAGGCAAACTGCGCCAGGGTGCACCCGGTGCGTCCGGACGGAAAAAGGTAGCGCCCGGACGAAACGAGCCCGGGCGGAGGCACCCAGAACTGAAGTTTACGGTATAAGTGCCTGGAACGTCCGGGGGACGGGGTGAACAGGATGCAACAGGGCACAGGGCAGTTTTTTTGCTGATGTCTGACGGATTACGGGAGGGATCAAGGAGCCAGCAGGACAAAGTTATGGCCTCAACAGCACACATAAAGGGGTAGAGATACCCGGGGCGTAAAGCCCGGCCGAAGGGGTAGGCGAACCCCAGAGGAAGATCCAAAACCAAACCAATACATAGGGAGGATGTGGCCGGACAGAGGAACGACCGTAGACCCACCGGAAACCGGAATGGGGGAGGTGCATCTCCTGCGAGGGACAGAGGCGGCAGCATGATACCCCTAGGAACAAGAGAACTTCACCAGCACGCACGCGGCCATGCCAGATTCCGACACAAGACCATCATGAGGGAACAGAGGCCAGGCGGTGTGGGCAGTAGGGTGGCAGCCAAGGAGAGAAGGCAGTAGAGTGCAAGCAGACGAGACCGTAGGAGTGGAGAAAGGAGGGGTAGACCCAAACTGAGAAGTACGAGGGCAGGCGACCGAAGCGAGATCACGATTATTCGACGATGCCGACTGTACCGGACAGGACTCTCAGGAGATAGTGCAATACCAGAAAGCAGAGCCACCGGGGCCACTACTTCACCAATAGCCTGAGACTGCGACCGACCCATTGACGAGGAAAGGGGGTTGCTGACCGTGCAAAGTGTTATGCGAGGGTAGTGAAATACAGTGCGGAGAAAGGAGGGGAGAGTAACTTGGAAACCCCTAGACAAAGACTCCCTGTAGACAATACTATCAGGAGGGAATCAGAGGGGAGAGGCGGCGGGGAGTTGCTTCACCCTTCTAGGCAACTTGGCCGTCAAAGAAGGGCAGAGGGGACCGTCCGTGATGATTTCCCATGGTGTTGAGATTTCAAGCACCGGAGGTGTAGGGGAGAAGGTTCGTGTCTAACTGCTGTGACCTTTTTTTTTATTTTCTTTTATTGTATATCATGTATTCATTGTTAAGGTACAAGAACTCCCATCCTCCGTCTCCGCTACACACCCGGCGATTGAAATCTCAACACCACGAGATTATCACCACTTTTCCCAACTCCACCCCCCACTATGGGTTCGCCCTGGGGGTGGAGTGCATCTCCCCTCATCTTCTCCTGCCCTTAGGTTTATCCCTTTGGGCTTTCTTCACTCTGGGTTGATGGATCTCGTCTTCTTTTGATGATGTTTCCTCTCCCTACCCCGCTTTTGCTCTGCTTCGCTTAGAGCATCTGCACGGTCGGCAACACTCTCCTCAACGAGAATGTTACAGACGGCCGGGAATACGGTTTGCAGTAAGAGAAAACATTCAACAGGCCGCGGTCAATTTCTCTGTTCTCTCTTCTCTTTGAGAGGCTGCCCAGTCAGACACGAATGCGGTTACTGATAGTTTCCACAGCATAGAGTTGGGTCTACCCCTCCTTCTCCTGTTCTCATCATGGTCGGATCGGCTGGCACCCTACTGCTTTTTGGCTGGCACCCTACTGCTTCTACACCCTGGGCCTCTGTTCCCTTCTGATCTCTGGGCTTGGGTAATTGTCATGGCTGCGTGCGTGGCTTTTGCCTGGGTTTGGGGTAGGGGCTTCATGCCTGCCGCCTCTGTTGCCTCTGGGTGACATGCACTCCCTCACGGTCTCGTTTCCGGTGGGCCTACGGTCGCTACTTCGCCCTACCACACACTTCCGTTTGTGTTGGTTTTTGTTACCGATCTTTCTCTTGGTGGTCTTGTCTGCCCTTGGGTCCGGGACATAAGAGCCCCAGGTATATATATAATTACCTCTTAGTGTGTGATCATTGGCCTACGGCATTGTCCTGCTCGCTCCTTGGCCCCTCCCCTGCTGCGGCAGAATCGGGTCAGTCATGGGCTATGGGTGGGTTGCTTATGGGTTCGGCTGTGATTTTTCTTCCTTGAGTTTGTTGAGGTTTCTGTACTTTCCTTGGTTGTTCACTGTTGGGGTGGGGGGTTTTCTTATGGGGTGCACATCTGGGGAGGTTTTTTGGTTCATTGTATTCAGGCCTGTACGCTCTTCTGTAGTTTCTGCCCATAGTACCGGACGCTTTGGTGTCGGGCAGGGTCAGAGGGCTTTAGCACAAGGGATGCGGGATGGACTGTAGGTGGAGGTTTTTCCTGTCTTAGAGCGATCTGCATACGGGAGTTTGTACCTTAAACAATACTAAAATGATACAAAAAACAAAAAAGAAAAAACAAATAGGTACAAAGACAGCATTCAGCTTTAACACTATGGCCAACAAAAACCCTATCCTCCTCACCCCAGGAAAGATCCAAACCCCCAAGTCCCTCTGGCATGAGACCAACCGCACATCTTGCCCATCGCCCAACCAAATCCTACGAACATACACCTACATACAAAGGACGTAGAAAGGAAAGAAGCAACCAGGAAGGAGAGGAGAACCCTTAGCGACATCTACAAAAAACCAAGTTGGTGAACAAAAGGAATGTATGAACCCCTGACAAAGGAAAATTACGTCTGATAAGTGACCGGTATCAGCCTGAGCTAGGAGAAGAGTGGATGGAGCTGCACACCAGAGCGGTGCCGGGGGACGAAGCGGTGCCCGATGGCAGGTTGGAAAGGTGGGTGGAGGTGACTCTGATGAGTGGTCGCCGGAGGGTGTGCCAAAGCGGCATTAGCGATGGCCAGGAGGACGGGCGTAACCAAGGCGGGTTTTTATATAGCGACCAAAGGTCGACCGGAGAAAAGGGGGCAGCAAGATGCGAGCTGGGGAGGTGGGAAGAGGGGGAGTGGGTGTTGCTGTAACCGAGCAACAGGACGAAGACCAAGAAGGAGGAGGAAGGGGGAAGGGAGGAGGAAGGACTTCCGGACACTTGAGACAACAGACTAGAGTAACCACGGCCGATTCTTCACCGAATGCAAAACGAAGACGAGGTGCTGAAGTTACTAACCGAGGTGTTCCCCGACAGGACCACATAACCGAGACGGAAAGGTACTTCGCATATGGCTTGGAAAGCTCAGCGCCGACCGTGAGCGAAGAGGGCAGAATGCCGACGGTGCAAAACCTAAGCGAGGTGCAAAGGAAGTGCGGGGTAAGGGGGAGAACTGAACTTCATGAGCGGGAGTCAACGATGAACAGGAACAAGAACCCCGTAGAGAAGGGGGTAGACCCCAGACAGAGAGGAGGCGTTGTAGCATTGATCCCCTAGGCAGAAGCCATCAAGGGGGAGGAGAGGGGGGGGGGTGGTGAATCCCACGATGATTTCCCTGGTGTTGAGATTTCATTCGCCGGAGGTGTAGGGGAGATGGTTCGTGGTTAAAGAATTAAGAGGTTTCACTACAATATAGACAGATATGTATATTTGTAAGAAGAACAGACACTTGGTACTGAATACCAATTGAACTTCTAAATATCTTTTGATCTGGACGATAATCCAGTCTTCTCCACAATCTTAATACATTCCCAATGCCCCATTCTACAAACTCTCTTCGAGTTGACATCGCTTTATTTCAGGCCTTCTCCTCTTGTGTTAATTGGAGCTTTGAAAAAGGACAAAGTAGAGAAGAAGACAAAGGGAATGCTGACTCGCCATAGAGATAATAGTTTGGTGCATAGGTATGATAGCGCTCAAGGACCTTACTCACTGCAAGGAGAGCATTATCGTTCCACCAGCCCTTGTATGGCCCAACAAGGTGGTAGATCAAGCCATCTGGTGATTTGATAGCTGAATATTTGAGGGTGTGATACTTCTTATGCCAATTATATGCCATTGGCTGCCATTGCGATGGTCTGCATATCCCACGAATCGTGCAATCAATAAAGACCACACAGTGTTCTAGCGGTTGTAACGGGGGCACCCTATAGAGCGGTGAACTCTAAGGTTCCGACCGCACCAAAACTCAAAGTAGAAGATAAAGATAGAGTAAATAATTCACGAAGAATCAAAACGGTTAAACTTAATATCGTTAAGGTGAAAGTTTCCCTCAATAAGTTCTCTCGAGGAAAGGTTGGTTATCGAAGTAGAATGCTAAACACTTAAACTTAAGTAGATATCAGATTTAAGCCTTTGACATTCACCACTACTCCGACCTGGTGCGAGCACCCTGTCCTGCTCAGGGTTTGTCTGAGGTCTACCCTCCATCAGGAATTATCCTGCTGGAAGTGTCGGACTAACTCGGGTACACTTAACTCCGTCAATAGGATGTGAGTTTCCGCAATGCATCTCCAATACAACTGCAGGTGGAAAAACTCTTCCTATCGAAGTCATACCAGTGGCTAACTGTTATGACAACAACCGGAGCCAATACCTAAGTGGTGGACTCACTGGCCCAGTGGTAGTTTCGTCTATACAAGCTATGCAGTCCATTATTTAATCTACGTTACTATCCAATGTGATAAATTGACATGCAAGCTCCCCCGATGAGATGTAGCCGATGGTTGGCTTAGTGGGCGCTACGCATAGCCAGCCTCTCGGGACATACTCTACTGTGATAAGACTCCTACCTCTAGAGTCCAATAACAACCCATAGTAATGCTACAAATCAAGGAGAGAAGGTCCTGGCTGGTTACTGAGGTATTTGTCTCGAAAGCACCCTTCCCTTCTGCGACTACCTGAGTACCACTAGGCAGACTACCCTACAACCCGTAGGCTGGAATAGACTCCTAGATGCCCGAGAGACCATATATGGGCGACCCCCATTTTGGCGGTTACCCATACTCCCCTTATATATCCAGTAAACGACATTCGATCGGACGGACGGCGACGACTTATATGGTGTTACGGCAGCTGCTCCAATGACCTCTTTTTACTAGCAAACGAACAACTACACAGCCGTCTACCTATGACGCGCCTTTCCAATGCTGGGGCCAGAGGGGGGTGTTAGCTAAACCCGCCCAAGTTTAATAGTATGTTCGGGCCACGCTTACACAGGCGTGGGGCCTCCCCGCGCACATGCGTGTACCCCCGAGAACATCTAAGCGCCCATAGAATGTGAGGCAATCGACCTCTAAGTTCTAGGATGACTTTGCTGGTGAAGGTCGGGTAACTTGGACTCATCAGTAGGGTAACTGGGGTCCATGGGCATAATGACCAAATTCTCAAGGTAGGGTAACTTTGTCCTCTTATGCCCTTAACCGCTCCGGGAGTCCTCCAGTCGACCACAGAAGTCGTCTCGGAGGCCCGTGTAACATTCCCCTAATTCTCTTGACTTTATGCGAATGTTCTCCTGAAAGGTTACCCTGTCTAATAGAGTGCCTCAATGCTACTCAACTCCTTCTTAGGCTTTATCCTAGGTTTACCAACTATGCATATACTAAGTATACGAGACCATACCACCTCTGGTTACCACTTGGTATACCATTTGGTCTAAGGTGATAGTGATTGTAGCTACCTATCGTAGGGTCGTTACAGTGGTGCACCAAGTTCGGAGACCTTCCTTGCAAAGAGAGACAATCGATCCGGAGTTATTTGGCCTGAACTAAAGTCTAGGAGCAGGAAGTCCCAGTGCTTGAACAAGTATTCCATTATCCAGTTTATTCCCTCGCTAATAACTGGCTTTGGATACACTAAAAGAATACTTAATGTATCCAGAGGGGTCGGGGCAGCTAGAAAGGTGCACAGTAGAAAGAGTCCTTCATGCTGAGAAAGGGGATAGGGAGAAATTGTCTGAAAGTCAGACAGGAGTTGAAGTAGCCAGCTTATCTAGTCTATATCTCATGAAGAAAAGCGACAAAGGGTAAGCAATTCATTATCTGTAAGTGTGGCAAGACATATCTTTGCCCAAGCCAGTGGTCGAACGACTTCATAGGAAGCGAGAAGGTTGAAGAATAATTCTTCCTCTGTAGACTCAGAGTTTGGAAGAACAAGAAATCCTCGATCATCACCTAAGATACTATGATTCTGCATCGGAGGACCTGGTTGTTCAGATGAACTTGGCTTCTTTTTTGTTGTTTTTTCTTCAGCATACTATCAGTTACTTTATTCCTGTACACCCACTGCCTCCCGAGGATTATTCATTCAGCAGTAGTCTCATGTACATCCGTTACTAGCTTTTGGCTTCACTTCAAAACTTAGCACTTGAAAACTTAGAACTTGAAAAACACTTTTCGACCCCGGGGCTGAATGCCTCTAATGGCGCTCAGAGGTCAAATTAAAGATGAGTCAAGTCAAGATCTTACACAAGATTACTTTGAGCTGGGAAGAATATACTAAGTTACCAACAAATCCCCACTACAGGGAATTCAACAAAATAAGCTTTCCAAATTGAGCTCAATGATCATAAAGTTTAAGATAATATAATAGAAAAAAAATACCTCATACCCTTCTGAAGGTAATATTTGTAGTGTTGTATATTAATTGAAATTGTCAGATTTCTTCTTGGCCGGAAACTTACACTTTAACTAATTGGTTCTCTGGTTAGTTTCCCCTTCTGATTTGATCAATTTCCTGGTCTACAACACTAATAGGTTTCTTCATAGGAACCATGATCCATTGTCTAATTATCGACTTAGGCTAATATTATAGAATTATTCTTCAGATTCCCAGCGACCCTGGGCCTATCTTTCCTTCTCCTCCACTGTCTCAATCCTTTAATAAGATAAGTCCTCTCTAGCCACTTTACCCTAATCTTTAGATGCAAACTACCATTGATGGGTAAAGCTAATATGAGAATAAAAAAGGACTTTTTTATCACCTCCACCTTCTTCTGACAAAGGATCTTACATGCCCATCCAATAGCCCAGGTTGTTATTACCTGGTAGCGAACTTGAAGAAATATAAAGCTAACTAAGTTGTAGTTCAATGGTGCAGAGGAATATCAGGAAGGCTTGGTAAAGTGACTGGAAAGTCAAAGTTCTTGAACTTAGAAGATTTCTTAATAACTTGTTATAATGTTAAGGTCTCTTCTCCATTGCTTCATCATTCTTCAACCACTAGGGGAGAGCCCTTCTAGTTATACCAAAATTTAAGCTACTTTCCTTTCTTCAGGAATTATGTATCTTGCAATCCTTTGACTTCGTTCAGGAAAGTGCGAACACTGGTTGGCCCTGAAAATAATTGCTCTACTAGAACTCAGAGAGTCTCCTAACTAGTATTTCATCTGGGGGTGTCTCTACTCCACCAGTAGATAGTCTTCAATCTCTTTGTCCTAATAAACTATGTTTCAGTATATGCAGCCCATAAGCAAACATACCAATAGTTTTCATGAAATACTGAGTGATCAGTTCAGAAGGCCATCTTTTAGAGCAAAATGCATATATATGCAGCTATATCGGATATCATAGAGTTCAATCTTCTTATCATACCAATTGGTAAATTACTTCATAGAACATGAACTCTTCCAACTGCCTGAGTAGCTACCACGGATGCCTCCAAGTTCGTGCTACTTCTAGAGAGCTTTGAGGTTTGAGTATACAGTCATTCTCTTGGAGTTGCATATTTTGTACTAACATAGGTGAGCTATTCATATATGCGTAACCGTTGTCTAAATTCTTCATCTATTTACTTTTCTTCCCTTCAATTATTTTCCTTCTCGAAGAATTTAACTCTTCTGACTCTCTTTGATTTAATCTTATTTATAAGACTTTCTCTACTACTTGTACCAAGATTGTAGTAGGACTGCAACCCATGAACACTTACTGGGTAACAAGTATAGACTCTTGAAAGAGTACTAGATAGCTCAATAACAATTTAAAACTCAAAGGAACTTGTGGCTAAAAATGGAAACAATGTAAATAAAGTCTATCTGAGTACTTGAATATAATCTTTTGATGAACCTATCACTTAATAGAGCACTCATGATATATGACAATTAATCAAATAGCCCACATGCCAAATCCAGCTACTGATCATGCTACCAACATCAAAGTCTAGGCTGATATCTCCAAGCCAACTGATTGAATTATATGGCAATATTAAAGTCTACATTCCCATAGCCCTGACCTTTGACCTTTGACCTTTGATGATTTCCTTTTTTTTTTGAAATATGTGAATAGTGTTTAAGGTATATCAACAAAAGTTTACCTTTGATGCATATAGCTTATTGGTCCTATCCTGATGTCCTCTACTCCTCTTGCCTGGTTTTGTATTCCTTTATCTTTGGTCGCAGGGCCTGCCTGCTCCTCCTCCACCTGTCAGAGCCACAGAACTGACCTGCTCTCTCAAGTGTTCTCCTTCCACTCTATCTTAGTCTGACTCATAGATGAGAAAAACAATGCTGCAAACATTCTAAGGCATGCTGCTGCCAGACTGGCACACTTCGATCCTATGTTTTTCTCCACTATGTACAGCCCTGGCACAGAAAAGTTCCCTAATGGCCAGCTCACTCTCACCCCTTTCATCACCCAACTGATTGCCATGGTCAATGACCTGGGTGTCTCAGTAGCTTCCTTTACCACTCAGGTTGCATCGCTGGCCTTCCACCAAGGACCCAACCCAGCCAGCCCCACTCCTCCAGCCACCACCAACCTTAAGGTGTCATTGAGAAATTTAGCCTCACAGATTGCCGCACTCTCCTCCCACTGCACAACCCAGGCTTCACCCCCTCCGCCTCCGCTTCATTAACTTGCCAAGTTTGCTGGTCAAGCCAAGCATGCTCAACAGAAAAGGAAACTTGTTACAAGCCTCCCATCACGTACTGTTGCTGCCCTTGATTTCCAGCTCCATTTTGAGGGTAAATGGTACAGGAATTCAGACACCTACACTATACACTGTATTGCCACAGCAACTTGACTCAGGCTGCGATTCTCTTTGCCTCGTGCCAGGCCTAGTTGGAAGAGGCCAAGTTGTAGTCTCAGTGGTACCCAGCCACCTCACTCTTCTATACTGGCCCACCTCTGGGTTTTTCCATCTCTGACCCCCTCAGCCTCAGGAATCCACCTGGGCACAGGTTATAAAGAAAGGTAAGAGGAGTAAGAAAAATGCTACGGCAGCACAAGTCACAGCATCAAGCAAACCCAGTGTACCAAAAGCATACCTCCCACTTCCTGCCATATAACATCATTTCTACGCTCCTCACATCTCCCCTACAGTGACCAACGATGTGGTTGTCATGACTTCTACACTTGCCGACAATAGGGCAGCTGTCCTGAAGGATGCTAACTGTGCCCTGTCTCTGTCCCTTACTGCCTCTATCAAAAGGAATGATACTGTTACTCTTACTGCCAATCCTTATACTCTATCCTCAGCTTACTCTCCCCTCCTTAATGCCATAATAAAGAAGCTTAACCAAGGCTTTGCTGTCGGTGATGATCTATATCAACTTTTGAGAACAGACCCTACCCATATTGAACTCCTTATCCATAACCTCCCTGTCTCAATCCTCACAAGTGAACCTGCTGGCCTGTTTCCTTCACTTTTCAAATTGATTGGTTATGCCATTGACCTGACTATCTTTAAAGCAAGTTTCCTCACATCTAATCCGGCCAAGAGGGAACTGAAGCATATCAAGTCTGTTGTTCTTGCAGTAGACATACTTCATATCTCACACTTTGGAGAATCAATCCCTCTTTGCTCAAGGGCTTGCAATATTGCACCCGCGTATACAGCCTCTTTTTTTTTTTTGAATCTCAATTATTAATTGTTTCTATCGGGGCAAATGCACACCTGTGCTCATCCCACGGTCTTAGGTACAACAGCCTTTCAACCAAGCGCGGGCCACGTAGTTCAAAACCTCCAACTACAGTCCATCACACTACCCCCAAGCTAAAACCCTCTGACCCTGCCCGATAGAGAAACCCCCGCCCAGTACTAGAGGTAAAAACTACAAGGAGATGAGAAAGCGGGCCTAAAAGCCACGAACCAAAAACCCCCGCAAAAGCCTAGCCTAAAAGAAAAACATCCCCAGCCGACAGTAGACACAACCAACAAAGGAAAACAAACCCACGCCCCCAAGTCAAACGACCTATAAGCTAAACCGTAGTAAAACCCCACCGGGCCCAGCGCCCGAAGGAATAGGGACTCCTGAATGATGGGTCTCAGAGACACAACGAGGGGAGAAAAGCTCCCGGAGGCATATAGCCCCGCCAACCGAGGCGCAGGACCAGTGACCGAGTTCGAGAGAATGCAGCTAAACGAAGGAAGGCTCGTGGCAGCCAAAAGACGATCGGGTCGGCTATTTCGGGAAATAGGGCCCGGAAAGAAGGTTTAAGCTTGTTTCCCTAGTCCAAGGATAATAGAAGGGAACAGAGGTCTGGTGGTGGACGTAGAGCTGCGATCTGTAGGGTGCCAGCTGATCCAAACATCGGAGAGGGGGGAGGGCAGAGAGGTAACCCACATGAGAAGTGCAAGGAAGGCCGACGGAAGCGGGGTCACGATGTTTCAAAAAGTCCGACTGTACTAGCAGAGCACAAAGGAGATGGTGTAATACTAGAGAGCAGTCCTACCGGGAACAACTACTTTACCGATCAACCGAGACTAAAGACCGACCGTTGACAAGTGAGGGGTTGCCCACTGTGGAGGGCTGCCTAAGCGAGCCCAGACAAGAGGGGGTGAAGGCAGACTCAACCAACCCCTAGGAACAAGCTCGCCAGGCCTGACCATCAGAAGGGAAAGAAAGAGAGGAGGGAGACGGCTTCAATCAGACAGAGGCAATGTGGCGTGTCTGAGGAGAGGGGGGTGGATGGAAGTGACGATGATATCTCGTGGTGTTGATATTTCAATTGCCGGAGGTGTAGAGGAGACGAGGATGCGCCTATACAGCCTCACAGTCCATCTAGTATAAGAAGTTTTGGCGCTTCAGACACTCTGCTCCTCTACGCAAGCAAGATTCTCAAGCCTGCTCCATATGCACTCTCCACCACCACCATTCAGCCAACACATGTGCTAACCAGAGCTTCACAAAAGGGGTTTTTGAGAAGTCTGTGGTAGGGGGCTTTAATGCGTCCCCCGCATTTGGCGTCAACTATCAAGGCCGGTAGTTCTCTATTGATGGGACCTGTTCTCCTTGTTGCAAAATACTCGAGTCTCTCTGCCCTATATGGGATCATGATATTCCTAATGCTCCCCTCGCTCCCACTCTACTGGATGCCTCTCTAATGACCCTTCAAACTCCTCCTGCCACTACCACCATTCCTGCTACCCCTGCCAGGCATGGTCCTCAAGTTCGGCCTTCTAGTGTTACCACTCAGCCTGAGATGTGTAGACTCCTCGGCAGTTGATCAGCTCAACCCTCCCTTGCGACCCCCTCTTCTATAAAAAAACCTCTTGGGTGCGGGTAGCACACTCCCCCGACCTAACATTTGTGCCAACTGGAATGAGTCCAATCTGACAGCTGACAATATGGAAGTTTAATGTCCTCATACCTGACCCCAATACGGTGTCTATCGTCCTCTGACTCGTCACAGTACCCTACTTGTTTAAATTATTCTATTGATTAGGCTTAATGCCTTGGTAGCAGTAATATTTTCCTGACACTTTTTTGTTTTCTTCCTTCTGTTGAAAGTTCTTCTTATTTTGTTGCTCTCCAAGTCATCTCACATTGGAGGAACTCCCCTCCAGTGTTTTGTAGTTGTAAATCACTTTTCCCCCACACTACCAATGCTGACAAATCCTGTGTGGCTGTTTATGTGCACTAGAGGCTATAGCAGGTCATTTCAATACTTCTGTTGTTTTTTGATAAATGTGACCTGATGGAAGTGAACTTTATCTCCCCTAAGGGCTTTTTTGATACTTCTCATATGTTATTTCTTTTGTAAAATGCCTACTTCACATCTGATGGCCATCGAAGGTCAGTTTCTCCTCCTGATATGTTCTCTCAACCTGTTTTTCCTCCCTTAGCTAAGGGGACCTCAACATCCCACACTCGCTCATGGATACTTTGCACATTTTCTCTGACAACAAGTACTTTATTAGTTTGCCTTATATTGACAGAGTCTCGGCCATTTCTTTTTCTTTTCTTAACAATTCAGAGGTCTACACTAGATTCCCCGTTACCTCCGCTCACTACTCAGCAGTCCCTGGCCTTTCTTTCTTCAACTCTTCTCTTCTCCCATACTTCTCCTAGAACCCATCACTCCCTCCCACTGGTTCTGACCAATCTGCACTCACAATCATACTGTCCATGCTACTTCTCAAAACCCATCCTTAAAGTCTGAACTGAAAAGGCACAGACTGGGAATTCATCTCTCCCATCCTCAATATTAGGCATACTGGAAGACTTACCCTTCCCTTTGTGAATAAAGACCCATAGTTACCCTACCTTGGATTCTTAGTTCAAGTGTGTCAAGCTAGCACCTACCTTTGGCACCAGCGTTGGGACGGGGCTCCACTGGCGGACACAGCTGTAGTCGTGTCCCACTACCAAAGACACTTTCATTAGAGCCTTTCTCATAACACTATATATATCATGGCTGTCTATCCAACCAGAACCCATTCGCAGGTTATATGAGTGGGGCCCTTTGGTGAGCCAATGCATGTGTTTCAGACAAGATTGGTCAATATTGTATAAGGTTATGGCTCTTGATCTACAGTAGTATAGAACATAAGCTGAAGGGAATGGGACGATTTCAACCCAATCCCACCCATATGGAAAGAGAATATGTTGGTACCCACACCTATTATGTTTGTTAGAACTATAAATAAGAACCTATCAATAAAGAAAGTCATGGTGAGCAATATTTACTATTAGTATAATCACGAACACTAGTCTATCCTACACTTCACATATGTCAGTGCGGTATTCCACCACCAACTATGAGAGGTTCGATGATGAAGTTTGCCAGTGTGTTGGTTTAAACAAGAAGCCAGAGTGCTTATACTTTAGACTATCTTCTTGCTCGTTGTGGGACCATGCACCCTTCACTGTTTGAGTTTTTGAAAGACAGGAAAGAAGAGCACTGCAGGCCAGAGGTTAGTTGTTGGGACAATCAGTTCTCAGGGTCAAATGGTGTTTGTACTTTTGGATAAGATAGGCTTTAGTTAGTAGATACTGCCAAAAGGTTCTCGACGTGAGGAGGGGAGGGTCGCACGGAAGTAAGCCACTAGGCAAAGAGATATGACCTGGAACTTAGGTACTTGGAGGAAGGAATATGGAACATAAGTTTACCACCTATAATGCTTCGTTCATTTACTCTCTCTCGCTCTGCTCTCACTGCTCGTCCGTACTAAAATCAAACTAAGGTAAAGACAGGTGTATATGTAAAACATAATACAACTCCTGATCCCCCAATAGATCACTCACACCTATCTTTGTGTTTGGCTCATGTCCCTATTCCTCCGTACACTCCCGTGATAACAAAGAAAAGAACATGCGGAGAAACTCTCTATAGAACATTCTCCCGTCTCCATTCTATCTGCATATCTCCTAAACAATCCTTCCCACTCCTGTAACAAAGACAAGCACATCCGTCTTCCAAAAGATACTTAGTTAGTATCAGAGTTAGATGGAGTCCACAAACACACAGGTGAGGCATATAAATATTGAAGCACATCTTGCGCTTTAGCAAAAACTATCAAGTACTGAAGAAGAGATCTTATCAATATAATAAGTTTTACCCGAGAAAAATCTTTTATCACTTGGCCTACTTTTACACATACAGGTTCTTGAGCCATTCTAGACAATCTCTGTCTACGATAAAGATTATCAGCCTAAGTTATCTCCGAAGTCTGAGATTAGCTTCAACTTAACTTGTACAGAGCTTGTACTTGCCACACCACCCACGCTCTGCACACCTCACACTTTAGACAACTAGTTCGATATCAGTCTTGCTAAGATTAATCAACTGGTTACCTCCAACATACCTTCCAGACCACCCTACTCCTACTCCAAGCCCTGATAGACACTTGATCTTATGCAGCTCCGCTGGATCCACCTTACACTACTCAACTTAAGAGGAAGAATCAAGCCTCATCAGCCCAAGGCCATCCAGCCTGCACGGCCTACTTCAATGTATTTCAAGTCACCAAGAGCGTATATTGGACTCAGTTCCTAGCTGATGTTGCCTCACAGTCAGTCTGGAATGCCAGGAAGATGGCTGCAGATCATTCCCAGTACTTGACAATGACTCCACCTCAACACAAATCAACATCACACTTCTACATCATTTCTTTCCTTCACAGTCCTCGCCTCCACCCTCCTCATCCTCCCATCATTCAAAGATATCACTCCTGTTATCCTCTTCAAGATTTGATCAGCTCTTCCGAAGTCTTCCGTTACCTCTGCCCCTGGCCCAAGTGGGATTCCTTACCTAGTATGGAAACAAGTCAACCAGACCAACGATAAACTGCTCACAATACTCCTTTCCCCCCTCCTCACCACTTGCTACCACCTGCAATCCCTTAAGAAGGAAAATGATATCATTTTTGCCAAATCAGGCAAGCCTGATAATCACATTCTAGCCTCATTTTGCATCATTGCCCTCTTAGAGACAGTTCCTAGGTTCTAGAAAGACTCTCTGCCCTCCACTGGGCATTAGCTGCCGGCTCATGTGGCCTTCTCCACAGTAATGAATTTGTGTCCCTTGCTGGTCTTGGCTGCTTTGATCCAGTTTCAACCTCCACCCTTGAAGTCCACCTCCTACAAGTTACCTCCCTCAGGATGTCTACCCTCTTCTTAGATGTCAAAAGGCGTTTTGACAATGTTTGTGCAAACAAGCTGGCCACCATCCTCACCAGAGAAGGGGTTGCAGCCTACGGACTAGCCTAAATCAAGTTATTCCTCCCTAAATGCCAATACTGACTTATCTTCCAAGATGCCCCTTAGGTCTTTTGCTCTGTCATAGTCATCACTCCCAAAGGCTCGCCAATATCTGCTCTTCAGTTTATTCTTTAGGTTACCAGCATTCACCCTGCTATAACTCTGAACTGTTGAATATATACATTCTCTCATACTACTTTTGTCTCATCCAGCGAAAGGGTGCTGACCTTGGGGTCTCTTTTTGCAGTTCCAAAAAATGAAATGATCCCTTGGAGAACCCATCAGGATCACTTCGATGTCTTTACTGCTTCTATTGTGATAAATGAGTTGCTATTTTTGCCTTCCCAGACAGTTAGATTGCCTGGCTACTGGCTCACTTCCCTTCTCCAGTCCGCAGTATACTTCTGAAGGTGGTTGGCGCTAGCCCAAGTATCCTTTACCATAATCTGATGGCTTAGTGAAGCTGGCACCAGCCTCTCCTCCTAGTGGAACATGAAGCTTTTGTTTGCCTCCATTCTTCCCATCCTCACCTATTGTAGTGACCTGTTGGTCCCAGACTCTACCATGATTAAGAAACTCAACTCCTTCTAGTATCTTGTACTCAAATGAATGACCAATTGCCTCCACAAAGCCCCGATCAGTTCCCTCTACTTGGAGGCTTTCCCCACCCCTATTGCCTCTCTGTGCAAACACTGTCAATGCTCAGCTCCTCTTTGTCTAGTATACTTAAACTATAAATTCAAACTTACTACTCCTCCGTACCCTAAGTCTGTCCCCACCGAGAACCAAGGCTGATGAGCTGACGGCTACCCGTTCCTCCTCTGCAGATCCTCAAAAACCACAAATACTGTCCTCATCCAAATAACCTGCTATAAACTCAGCAAAGCACATCCCACTAGGGGCCATTGGCCCTGAGATCCATGATCTCATATCAGCAATCCCACTCTTGCCCCTGGCTTATTCTGCCTAGATACCCACGCCTCTCCATTTTGAGTTCTGCATCACATCTTTTGACCCTCAGAGCCCTCCTGGAATTTGTTCTCCTTGCTGACTGGCTCACTGTCAGTCCCATAGTGCTACCGTGTTACCTACAGAAATCATGTCTCACCCCTCATGCATTTACCGGTCTCCCACATTTTATATGTAGCCATATCTATCTGATGCATATGGGGGCTCACCACCTCATAATGCATACCTTCTAAAAAGATCCAGATGCTAGTATCCGGTACCCCTGTTGTGAAGCCACCACCTCTCCGGTGTAGACCACATTAGCCCTAATGCCCAATTATTGATATGACCCTTACTGGTAAGGGGCTTTGCTGAGTACCTCTAAACCTCCCACACTGTGTTTTCACTAGCGATGCTGCTTGTTTGTGCCTGTACTATCACTCTGAAGTTTGGATATGAATCAGATTTGTCAGTATAACTAAACTGGTAATCTTGGCCCCTGCCTTCTAGGTATCTGAACCTGAAAAACTCCCCTGCTTGGTTTCCTTCGGAGTGTTTTGCTATGTGTTGACAAGTTTCTTTGCTTTTGTTTGTTTACAGCAGTAGGCAAGTGGGAGCTTAGTGATTTTTTGTTACTTGCTATTATTTTTCCAATTTATGAAAAGAAATATTTACTTTACTTATTTATGTTAGTCATCATTGGTGATACAACAAGGCCCAGATGATTCAGCTTAGAGAGAATTTGCGAGTGTTGTTTGATTTTAATTCTTTCCTTTATTAGTTTTTGGAATTAATGTTTTTTGTATACCATAGTACAACCTGCATCTATGATTTTGTACCCAAATCAATAATTACATGATTCAATAAAAGAAAAAAAATTGTATGAATAGCTACTTATTATAATAATTAAAACACCAAAAGTGGGGATTTCCTCTATTTAACTTAAAACGAGGGGGGAAGCATATTTAAATAATAAGGGCAAAGCAACTTGTGAGGAATTGGATTAATCTGTTGGCTCAATAAGCAGAGATCATAGCATCAAGTTGATTCAATTTGTATACTGTTTTCTACCTGCTATAGGTTATTATAACTTTGAAAACTAGCTATAAATTAATCTAAAAAAAAACCTCCCTTAGCCTAAGTAAGACTTATACAATCCCTTCATCAAAGAAGATAGGCTTTTGGAATCTTTCAATTTTATACTACTTAGGGCAATTTGTGATTTATTTTAGGTAATTAATCTTAAAATAATTATACAAGATAAAGAAAATCTTATTATTAAATACTAATTACATATTAAAACTCTCTATACTTAAAAGTACTTGCTGACTAATTTTCAAAGTAGTATCTCAATTATTAACAGAGTTAATGAAAGATGAACTTGGTTTTCTGAGGTTGCCACCTGTGGGCTGTTTAACGGTAGTGGATGGTTTCTCTGTGCGATATGTTAGAAGAAAATTCTTGAGGAGTTGTTTGTGAAGTTGAAGAAATCAATACCTGAAAGGGTAGCTGCAGTTTTGGATGCAAGAGGAGGTTATTCAATGTATTTGCCTGTATTATTTCGGAATCTATTATTTAATTTATTTCTTGTTGAGTGTTGGAATCATTCTCTCATTTACGTGTTGATTTTTGATCTATTGGTTTATATTGGTTTATTGGTTTATTGGTTTATGTCACAAATCGTGACTTTGAAAGGATGGTTTCACATGACTAATAGTTATTAGTCATCAGCATATTATATTTTACACTATAAGGTCAGTTGACTTATAGTTCTCACATGACACGCAATTGTGCATCATTATTATATTTTGTTGATTGGTGACTCAGGATTGTGAGTCACAAATGATGTGAATACTTTTTGTGAGTGACTCTAGTAGGAGTCACGAGTTTCACTCATGTGAGCGCTTTACTCACATGATTAGTTGTATGATTTATTATTGGTTAAAGTATGTTGTGAGTGACTCTATAAGGAGAGTCACTAGGGTTAGGGTTGTGGGAAGAGTCTCTATATTAAGGAGATTGGATCACGATAGTTAGAGCACACGAACCATCTCCTTTACACTCACGAACCATCTCCTCTACACCTCCGGCGATTGAAATCTCAACACCAGGGAAATCATCCTGGGATCCACTACCACCCCTCTCCTCCCCCTTGATGGCTTCTGCCTAGGGGAGTGATGCTACCTCCTCTTCTCCTCCTCCTGGCCTCTTGGCCCCCCCTCCTTGGGGTTCTTGCCTTCGTTCATGGTTGACCCCCGCTCATGAAGTTCGTTGCTCACCCTTGTTCCCCGCATCACTTTTGCACCTCGCTTCAGTTTTGCACAGTCAGCAACCCCTCTCGCTTCGTTTACGGTCGGCGCTGCTGTCTTCCAAGCCCCTTGCGAAGTACTTTACCTTTTCGATTATGTGTGCCCGGTCAAGGAACACTTTGGTTAGTAACGTCACGGCCTCATCTTTCACCTCGCTGTCGGAAAAGCATCGGCCGCGGTTGCTCTAGTCGGTTGTTTCTACCGTTTGGGTCTACCCCTCCATCCTCCTCTCCAGTTTTCGTCACGTTGCTCGGTTACAGCTACACTCCGCTCCCTCAGCTGGTACCTTACTACTAGGTAGCTCCTCTCGCCCCCCGTGGCCACCACGGTCGCATCCTCGGTTACGCTCTTCCATGGTATAGCACTACCTCCTTGGTCGATGTCAACGCCTTGGGCTCGGAGTAATTGTTTCGGTCACCTGCACCTGTGTGCTATTATTGGCCGACCCCTTTGGAGCGTTGTTTTTCTTCCTCTATTTGGTTTCCTTTCTAGTGGTTCTCCCTTCCTTCTAGCGTTTAGGCTAGATTTATTTTGTTATGATCCGGGAGTCTATGGCAAGGGTTTTCCTGTTGTTTCCTGCTTTCCTGTTGTTTTCCAATCTTCTCTGTGTCCGCGTGAAGGAGGGGTGAGGATTCTACAGGCGAGATGTGCGGTCTGTTACATACCAGAGGGACTTGAGATGATGGCTTTTTCCCTGGCGCCAGTAGTATAGTTTTGTTTACGCCATGGCTAGCGCTGCACGCGAGTTCTTGTACTTTTTTTCTTTTCTTTTCTCTTTCTTTTTTTTTTTCTTTTTTTTCTTCTTTTTTTTTTGAATCATATGATTATTGTTTATGGTACAAAATCTTGCATGCAGCTCGCGCTATGGCATAAAGAAACCTCCAATACCCCTGGGAAAAAGCCAACCCCCCAAGTCCCTCTGGTGTGGAACCAACGGCACATCTCGCCCCCAACAAGAAACCCTTGACTAGCTAAAAAGATAGACGAAAGGAATCAAATCAAAGAACAAGCAGGAAGAGTCAGGAAAACCCATGGCACATTCATCCAGACAAATGGAAAGGCAAAAAATCAAACAAAGCGAAGACCACTTGGAAAGGTTCCCGCACAATCAGCACGAGGGTTGCCAGGCTCGCCTAAAGAGAAACCTGGGGGGGCCTTACCCGCCTGCGGTGTGGCAGAATGCTCAAAAAGAAGAAGGAGATAGTGCAATACCATCCTCCCAGAGGAACGCCATGATGGACCTTGGTCTTAGTCCAAATGGTGGAGAAGTAGTTATGGATACCAGCCAGGTAGTTGTGGGTACCAGCCAAAAAGGTGAAGAAGCAGTAGGGTGCCAGCCGATCTGACCGTGAGGAGAAGAGGAGAAGGAGGGGTAGACCCAACTCTGTGCCGTAGAAACTATCTGTAATAGCGTTTGTGGCTTGACTAGGCAGCCTCTTAAAGATAAAGAGAGTAGAGAAATCGACTGTGGACTGTTGAAGTGTTTTCTCTTACTGCAAACCGTGTACCCGGCCGTCTGTAACATGGGCAGTGAGGAGAGGGTTGCCGACTGTGGTAATGCTCTAACCGAAGCAGAGCAAAAGTGGGGTAGGGAGAGGAAACATCATCAAAAGAAGACGAGATCCATCACCCCAGAGGGAAGAAAGCCCAAAGGGATAAACCTAAGGGCAGGAGAAGATGAGGGGAGATGCACTCCACCCCCTAGGGCGAACCCATAGTGGGGGGTGGAGTTGGGAAAAGTGGTGATAATCTCGTGGTGTTGAGATTTCAATCGCCGGGTGTGTAGCTGAGACGGAGGATGGAGTTCATGTACTTGCGCATTCGAAAAGTATCCGGATGCCGGGGCTTTTGGGGGTCTGGTCGCCGGGTGGTAGGAGAAACCTTTAACCAGTACTGTAACTTAAAAGTACCCCACCTCAAACTGCCAACACTCCTTCTTAACCTCCTTGGTATTTGTTTCCTTTCTATCATTCGATACACAGTAACCGTGCCAAAGTTGTGACTCTGTCACAACCCTGATCGCTCGCTTGCTCTCGACCAGGGCACTCTCTTCCAGAGAGTACCTAATAGCTCAACGGAAGATATCAGCTCAATGGAATATTCAATTTGTATGTGAATTTAACAATTACCAACCACCACCAAACCCCCCCTCATGCTTTAAATGTCCTCCTGGCTTTCCTAGAAATTGTTTTAGGCCTTTGCAAATAAGCCTCCAATTTCTTTCCCCCACATTTTATAGCAGATCTGGCTGAACCTCACTTTGGCCCTTAGTCCAAACCAAAGACCCACCTAACAAGAATGAAAGCTGTAAAGCAGAGAAAATAAATTTGGAGACCTATTTGTAAAGGCTTAAAACAATTGCTGGGAAAGCCAGAAGGACATTTAAAGCATCAGGGGGGGTTTGGTTGTGGTCGATAATTGTTAAATTCACATACAAATTCAATCTTCTGTTGAGCTGATATCTTCCGTTGAGCTGTTAGGCACTCTCTTGAGAGTGCCCTGGTTGCGAGCAAGTGAGCAATCAGGGTTGTGACTCCGTCACAACCTTGGCACGGTTAGGTTGTAAATTCAGAGAGCCAAAAAGTATACCAAATATATTAATCTTTGAGTGAGCTATAGAGGTTTTAAATGCAGCACTATTTCTAGTGTGCTCCGTTTTAAGGCTTCCCCGGCCGAGAGTTGAAATTGAATCTTGGCGCCAAGGCATCCGGATACATGTGGAATGCGCAAGTACTTTAACAACGAATCCATGATATAAAAAATAAATAAAAAAAGAAATTCACCATAGTTAGAGCATGAACCTTCTCCCCTACACCTCTGGCAATTGAAATCTCAACACTATGGGAAATCATCACGCACGGTCCGTCTCCCCTTCTTTGATGGCCTAGTTGCCTAGAAGGGTGAAGCTACTTCCCTCCGCCTCTCCCCTCTGATTGCCTCCTGATGGCATTGTCTACGGGCTGTCTTTGTCTAGGGGTTTCACGGTTACTCTCTCCTCCTCTCTCGGCACTGTGTTTTTCTGCCCTTACTTAACACTTTGCACGGGCGGCAACCCCCTTACCTCGTTAACAGGTCGGTCACAGTCTCAGGCTATCGGCGAAGTAGTGGCCCAAGTGGCCCTGCTCTCTGTTCTTGAACTATCTTCTGAGAGTCCTGTCTGGTACTGTCGGCATTGTCGAAAAATCGTGATCTCGCTTTGGTCGCCTTTCCTCGTACTTCTCGGTTTGGGTTTACCCCTCCTCCTTCTTCTCCTATGGTCTCGTCGGCTCGCACCCTACTGCCTTCTCTCTCTGGCTGGCAACCTAGTGCCCTTACTGCCTGGCCTTTGTTCTCTTATGATGGTCTTGAGTTGGGATCCGGCATGGCTGCATGCTGCTGGAGATATTCTCTTGTTCCTAGGAGTATCATGCTGCCGTCTCTGTCCCTTACGGGACATGCACCTCCCCCGGTCAGGTTTCCGGTGGGCTACGGTCTCTACTCTGCCCAACCATACGCCTCCTATGTGTTGGTTTGGATTCAGATCTCCCTCTGGGGTTCGCTTGCCCCTTCGGCCGGACTTTATGCCCTGGGTTCTTCTACCCCTTCTGTGTGCTGTTGAGGCCATGACTTTGTCCTGCTTGCTCCTTTGTCCCTCCCCTGAGTCATCAGAATGGAGTCTATTGCTCGGCTAATGGTGGGTTGTCTACGGTTCTTGGGTTTTGGTGTTCCTTTGTAGATGGGCTTGAGGTTTCCTTTCTTTTCCTTGGTTGTTCACTGTTGGGGTGCAGTTTGTTCTTATGGGCTGCACGTTTGTGGAGGGTTTTTGGTTCGATGATATCAGGCCTGTACTTTCACTTGTAGTTTTCTACCCATAGCACTGGATACTTCCTCAGTCCCAAGGGTATTGGGCAGGGTCAGAGAGGGCTTTTAGCAGGAGGGAGATTGGATAGACTATAGTTAGAGGTTGTTGGCCATATACCGCGAGGTGGGCGGCCTTTGTACCTAGTTAGCTTCTTAGCTTAGCAAACAAATTTAAATAATATAAAAAAAAACAAGAAAGAAATCAGGATAGTTAGAGCCCACCTCAGAACCCCGGGCCCGACACTATCCCGTACTCGGTCTGGAAAGCTGTCCATCGCCTCTCCCCTGATATACAGGTCTCCCTCCTCACCCAGCTCCTGTGGTTCGGCCACTACCCCTCCTCTCTCAAAAAAGCCAATAGTGTGGTCCACAACAAACCTGGGAAACAATCCTACGACACCCCTGCCTCCTTTAGAATCATTGTCCTCCTCCAGACTATCTTCAAGATCCTAGAAAGGATCGTTGCCTCCCGCCTCACCCTAATTGCTCGATACACGAGCCTCCTCCACCCCAACCAGCATGGATCTCTCCCCTCCCTCTCTCCTTTTGATGCCTGTGCTGCCCTCACCGACACAGTGTGTACCCTCCAACGCCCGGGCCGCAAAGTCTCCTCGCTCTTTCTTTACATCAAGGGTGGTTTCGACAATGTTAATGCCAAGGTCCTCTGCTCTGACCTCCAACGCAAAGGGGTCAATCACTACCTAGTAGCCTGGGGCAGGTCGTTTCTCTCTGGCCGCTCCTGCCGTCTATTATTCCAAGGTTCCCCTCCAGTTTTCTCCCCAGTCCCAGTGGGCACCCCCCAGGGTTCCCCTGTCTCCCCCCTGATTTTTGTTATTTACATCTCTCCCCTCCATATCCCCGTTCCCCATGGCCTGGTTCTCTCCTTCGTGGACGATTTCTCCATCACTACTTCTTCCCACTCGTACCGCTCTAACTCCAGGGCCCCACAGAGTGTGTTCGGCCGTTTGAGAGCAGTTGCCCATGCGAGACATGTTGACTTCTCTGATCCCAAGACAGAGCTCATCGACTAGCGTACCGCCATGCAAAGGGACCCCCCCAATGCCAGCAGACCGCCCCCAGTGGCCCTTGATGGTTAACCTTTCAATCCCTCCCCTAAGCTCAGATGGCTTGGGTACTGGTTTGTGCCCAACCTCGCCTCCTCTGCCCACTTTCCTCGCCGTCTTGCCCTTTCCCAGGCTGCTTTTGCGACAATTAGGCGCCTCTCCTCCTATGGTTTGGGGGTCTCTCCCTATTTTTGTCACCGCCTTGCCTACTCCCTCATTTTTCCTATCCTCTCCTATGGTGCAGACCTCTTTGTTCCCTCCAAGGGCCTACTCTCCAAGATGGATGTCCATTCGAGACAAGTTCAGCGGTGGGTCTCGAATTGTTTCCTGGCCACACCCCTCCTGATCCTTGCAGCCAAGACCTGCCTCCCACCTCTGTCTATCCTGTCGCCGCACAAGAGACGAATGGCCGCCCTCTGGCTGGTATGCTCCCTCCTCAGATTAACTCTGCAACTGCTCGCCTGTGCAGGTCTTTTCCCTCACTCCTCATGTTCTGCTCTCCTGATTGGCACCGCCCCCTCTGCACTCGGCTTGACCCCAATGTTATGCCACTCAATTGGAAGACCCCATGCCACTCTCCCCCAGTAAGGACTCACCTCCCTGTTGATGCCTTGGCCCACCTTACTCTCCCCCTCCTTGAAGGTCTCTCATTCGCACCTCTGATAAATTCTTTCCTCCTTCAGGACCTCCCCCCGCTCCCGCCCGATGGCCTCATGAAAGCCACCTACTCCTCCCTTTAGACCAAGGCCTGCCTTCTCATGCACGACAGCTGGCATATGGAATACCCTCCCCCCCCATACTACACCTTCCCTCTATCTCTTGCCCCCCACCCTTTCATGCGCCTGGGGAAGTTCTGGCTGGTCGCATCCATCAGATGAGGTCCCCGATGAGCTACGTGGCTGCCCACCTCTCTTGGGCATCCCCTGACGTTCCCTGACTCTGCCCCCTTTGTGGCGAAGAACAAGAACCCTTCAGCCACGCCATACTACACTGCCCGGCGAAAGCTGCCCCCAGGGCCCGCCACCTCCAAGGCTTGACCTCGATATGCCCTGACGCCCCTCGCTGGTACTCAGTCTCCCAGCTCACCTCTCAGGCTGTCTACATCTGGGCCACCACAATGAACTACCCGCCAGACATGTTTCCCTCCCTGCCGCCATCAGCGACCTCTATGGTCTTCCCCTCCCCACCTGCTTCTCCCCTGCCTGGGGGTCTCCTCTCCTCCCCTCCGCCTCGCCCAATTTAGGTTTTCTAGTGCGGTGGATGCTTGGGTAACATTCTTCAGTAGCGAGTTAGTTGTTTAGCTAGTACCGTATTTTTACTTTCATTTGTTAACCGTATGTTGGTGCGGCGTCGAGTACTTGACGTACTTGGAGATGCTTGTGTGGACTGTCTTTTGTTGTGAGTTTGTTTGGGATTAAGGTTTGTTTACGCCATAGCTAGTGCTGCATGCGAGTTCTTGCACCTTTTTATTTATTTTTGTAATTTCTTTATTTAGAATCATGCGATAATTGTTTTAAGGTACAAAATCCAGCTTGCAGCTTGCGCTATGGCATATAAAAAACCTCCAACTACCCCTAGGAAAAGGCCAACCCCCCAAGTCCCTCTTGTATTGAACCAACCGCAGATCTCGCTCCAAACAAGAAATCCTTGACTAGCGAAGAAGATAGACGAAGAAAATCAAATCAAAGAACAAGCAGGAAGAGTCAGGAAAACCCGTAGCACGATCATCCGAACTAAGGAAAAACAAAAAGCAAACAACCCAGCAAACACTTGAAAAGTTCCCATATAATTAATGCGGGGGTGGCCAGGCTCGGCATAATCAGAGGCCTGGGGGGGCATAATGGGCCACTGTTTTGGCAAAGCACTCAAAAAAGAAGAAGGAGATAGTGCAATACCATCCTCCCAGAGGCAAGCTGTGATGGACCGTGGTTTCAGTCCGACCAGTGAAGAAGTAGTTGGGGATACCAGCCAGGTAGTGGTGGGCACCAGCGAAGAAAGTGTAGAGGCAGTAGGGTGCCAGCTGATCCGACAGTGAGCGGAGGAGGAGAAGGAGGGGGAGACAGAACTCTATGCAGTGGAAACTATCGGTAACCGGGTTCGTGTCTGACTGGGCAGCCTCTTAAAGGTAAAGAGAATAGAGAAATCGACCGTGGCCTGGTGAAATGTTTTCTCTCAGTGCAAATCAGGTTCCCAGCTGTCTGTGACATGGGGGTTGAGAAGAGTGTTGCCGACCGTGTGGATGCTCTAAGTGAGGCTCAAAGCAAAGGCTGCATGGGAAGAGGAAACATCATCAAAAGAAGACGAAATCCATCAACCCAGGGAGAAGATAGCCCAAAGGGATAAGCCTAAGGGCAGGAGAAGATGAGGGGAGATGCACTCCACCCTCTAGGGCGAACCCATAGTGCGGAGTCGAGTTGGGAAAGGTGGTGAGAATCTCGTGGTGTTGAGATTTCAATCCCCAGGTGTGTAGAGGAGACGGAGGATGGAGTTCTGGTACCTTGACAACGAATACATGAATAACAACAACAAAAACACTCACAGCAGTTAGATGACGCTTCCGCTCCACTATTTCCCCCGGCTACATTTCTCAACCCCACGACACTGTCTGCACAATCTTCGCTCCCACACCAACGACTTGGTTGCCGTTCCTACTACGGCAAAAGAAAAGACCACACCAAATCATTCGCTGAGCTTTCACCTCATGGGTTAATAGCCAATTCTCACAACTCCATTCTCCACTTTGAAGACCTTTTATCAAAAGATCTTCCCAGCTTATTTGTTATTTTATCACCTCTATCAATAGAGTCCTTCCAGCCTACGCTCTGTGATGTCTAGTAGACAAAGGGGCAGAGGGATGGGGAGTGGAAACCCCCTTGCCCCCCCATTCAACCCCCACTGCTCTGAAGCCCCCACCTCTCATGATGGCACCAGGATGGAAGAAGATTCCCCTTCTCCTGTGCAGACTGTTACCACCCAAGGCTCTGTCTCCAGCTATGATGGAGAGCCTACGACTCTTGAATTCCTTTAGGAGGAAGTTAAAGCCCTGATCCATCAGAACAAGACTTTGGCTGATTGTTACAAATTTCATTTGACCACCTTTACGCCCTGGAAAACCACCTGAAAGTTGTTCAAGAAGGTCACATCAATGATACCAAACACCTCAAAGATGAGACCACTACCCTGACCTCAGAAATCCAATGCATCCAACACTTTCAAGGCCAGCCACCACCTGAAACTACTACCACACCCACACCACAAAGGCCGATCCTACCACTCCCTATGGTTACCTGGGCCCAGAAGGCTGTCAAACTACCCTCTGCCTCTCTCCCTACCTCCTCTCAAAATAAGAAGCCTCCTACTTCTCTTTTGACCAAATGCGACCGCACTATTGTCACTGAGAGAAATGGCACAGCATTCCCAGACAATACCAATAACATTACTATACGCAATGCTATCAACTCTGCAATTAAGAAGCCTCTTATGGCCACTATAGAGTTCACCACCAACTACAACGTCAAGCTTATTACCAAAGACAATACTTCTGCCATCTCTGTCCTCAAAGCTCACCGCCTTGCCATTGAGGAAGCTATCAGAGCCAACATAGCTGCAGCAACCGGTCCTAGGAAGGATGAAATCTGGTACAAGGTTATCATCCACGGCATCCGTACTTTCATTTCCTTCAACACTGTCCAATCTGAATTCCAAGTCTTTACCCCTGGCATACACCTGCCCCACCCTCCCAGATGGCTCACTACAGCGGCCCAGCACTCTAAGAAATCAGCATCCACCATGGTTCTTACAATTGCGGGCAAAGATGCAGCAACCAAGGCCCTCACATCTGGCCTGCCCCTGTTGGGTAGAAAGTTGAAAGTTCAGAAATATCTCTCCTTTGGACCAGACACTCAATGCAATACCTGTTTGGCCTTTGGACACCACATCTCCAAGTGCACAAACCACACCCACTGCAACCTATGTGCTGGAGAACATCCAGCCTAGCTCCATACCTGCGGTCATTCTGACTGCCCTACCAAGGGCAAACAGTGCTTTCACACAACCCTTCAATGTAGCAACTGCGGAGATTTACACCAGGCAGACTTCAAAGAATGCCCTACACATACCTTAGCGTACACCAAGAACCAACTGCGAGGAGAAACAGGGCTGACTAGGTTTATACATTTGTTGCCTTTTATTGGTTTGGCATTTGGCGGAGTGGAGGATTTCCTTTGTTAAAGGGGTTGTTAGTGCTTATGCCACGGGGCCAACGAAAAGTGGACACCATCATGTAGTAGGAGACGGATCATAGACTGGACACATAGGTGTCACAGCTATATGGTAGTTACCGCTTGATAGCCTTCTGGCTCCCTAAGTGTAATGATCTATAACAATAATAATTCTCTCCAACACCTTTCATCTCCACTGTTTTTGGGCTTTGTGTCCCAAGCCAACCATCAGCCCTGGCCTCCTACCAGCATTTCTCAGGTGACCCCGAAGAAACTCTACCCCGGCTCTTCTCTTGCCTCTCCTCTCCATAGGAAATCTCAACCACTTGTTGTCTCTCTTCCATGAAGCGGTGGCCAATATGGGCCTCCTGGCCCAAGGTTTCCCTTGCATCACCCCCATCATTATCTCCGCGCTCTCTATAGGGGAATAAATATTTCTCCCTCTCCTGTGCACCTCTATCAAACCAGCGTTCACATCACTACTGTCTTTCAAACCCTCACAATGGAACTCCACGATCTCTCTTTGTGAGTTGCGAATCGCGACCTTTCCCCCTACCCGCTCAATCTCATCCAACTCCAGGCCTCCCTCTGTGACATCCCCTCTCGGCTCCCATCAGCCGCTCAGTCCCCTTTGCCCCCCAACGCGGTGGTATGGCACCGCCCCCACCCCCTCTCTCCAGCACCTCCCATGCCGTCCCTTCTGTGGACACCAACACTCCCAAAAAGTGTAAGGGGAAGGGGAGAGCTCCTCCGGCACCACCCCCACCCCTCCTCCTCCCCCCAATACAGTTTGGCCCTCCCGTCAAGTTGACCCTGGCCTCCTGAGATATGATACATCCACCTCCCCCCCCACCACCAATGGGAATCCTGAAGCCCTTGCCGCCAAATATCCCCACACCTGGGAAGCTGAAGAGTTCAATAAGGGGCGAGATCCTCCCGGCTCAACCTGAATCCCTTGTAATCTAGACCCCTGCTTGAAAAGCCCCTCTACCATAGCCCACAATACCCCCCACACCTATGCCCAGGCTGCTGCCCCTCCCTCCAAGGGACAAAATGGCCGTCAGGCCAAGACCCCTGCCTCTGCTCCCTCTGTTGCGGTTGTGTCAGGTGTGGTTTTTATGAAGCCTCCCCCTCTCCTTCCCCAAGCTGAGTGCAGGTGCTTCGCCTCTAGGACCAGATTCGAACCCCACCCTGAAGCAATCAAGATTGCAGCCCACTTCCCTGACATTTCCCCCACAGTTCTTCGAGAGGCAAAGTGCTCCCTACTGCTTTCTTTCTCCTGTACTGTGAACGACAGAGGTTCGGTCACCCCAGTAAGAACTGGCCCGCTTCAGCTTACGCTCCCTACTTGGCCCCTCTGGCTACAAGGCTCAACAAAGAATTCCCATGGGGAAAATATCCCTAGGAGCTATTTAAACTGGCCCCCAACCAGACACAACTCACGATCCACTCTATCCCACTTGCCTTCCTTCTCACCAATGATGACCAACTCTTGCAATCCCTCCATGAATCAATCCACACTGACAGTGAGATCTCCATACTCTCGGCCCACTACCCTAACCCCAACCCAGAATCCCATACTCAAAAGAGCACTACTTCACTGGCCGTCATGGTTGCCCTGCCTGACGCAGAGGAACTCCTCCCCTCAATCAACCTCTTCTCCCGAAACCGCACAGTGGACAAAATATTCTCCTACTCCAAATCCTCCTAGTGCACCAAGTGCTGGAGGTTCGGCCACACCTTCCATAGGTGCCCTGCCCCTATCCCCGTCTGTCCATTCTGTTCCCTCACTCACACCAAAGCCGAGCATCGCTGCCCTAACCCTTCCTGTCCTATGGGTGGCAATCTCGCACCTCTCCTCAGCTGCTGCCCATCCTCGCTGGCGTGCTGTCCTCACTGCCAGGAGGAGCACTCTGCGTGTAGTAGCAATTGCCCCACCCATCTAAAGACCACTCCGGATCAACCCGAGGCCCCCCCTCGACAGATGCAATACCATATGGACCTTGCTGATGACCAGGTGGGCCCGTCGGCACCCGAGAATCCGGCCCCCACCTCAGTCCTCCAGACTCCCAGAACTACTTTACTCCCCCGCGATGCTCTGCCTTCTAGGACGAGACCCGACTGTGTCATCACCGACTTCGTGCCCAGAGAGTCCGTCGATGTATCCTCCCATTACGACTCCTCCTTGGCCTCTGCCCAGTAATCGAGCACCTTTTCACCAGTTACACCGACAGCAAGGCTCTCTTCTCGTTCTTCCCTATAGTTCAACATCACCGCCTTGGGGGCTGGGATGTTTTTCTTTCACTTTTCGATAGCTTTACTATTGCACCACACCCTCCTTTGATTGTTACAATCCAAGACCCTCCTTCCCACTGCTCAGTACTACCAACCTTCTCAGGTTTTCTTTCCTTTGCCCTACAGCCTCCTGGTCGACCACACATGGCCATTTATATTTCCGCCGTATTTAACATGCACCCATTATGCTCAACTGTCTTTCATGATTCCCCAGAAATGATTTCGCTGGATATTTTCTCCCTGGAAGGCCTTTTTGGGTTCCCCCAACAGACCCTCAGGGTCACCTTGGTGTACCTACTCCATACCAACCGTCCTCCCTACTGCTCGGTGCCTCCCAACTTGGTTTCTTTCCCCCCACCCCACCTTCATCCCATTCTGGGGGACTTCAATCTCTCCCACCCCCTGGCTGATCCCCTCCGCTCCTTTTCTGACAGGGAATATACCCTATCAGCATCCTACCTTGATGCTATGTTCGAAGCTCCATACCAACTCCTCAACACCCCTTGGGTCTACACCTGCTTCCCCTTTGACTCTATCTCCAGACCATTGGTTCTTGACCTTGCTTTTGCAAACTCCTCTCTTTCCCCCTTCATTTGTTCCTTGGACACCCCACTCTCCTCCACAGTGTCAGACCATGTGCCCATTGTTGTTACCCTGCAATATCCTGCTATCGTGCTTTGCCCTCCCATGCCGCACTGAGCTCTTTTGGACTGGCCCTCAGTAAGGGAGGCTGTGTCAGACTTTTCCTTCCTGCCCTGCCTGCGTCACTGCCAATGCACATGTGAGGCGGTTCAATATCTTCTCCACCCACCTGACTACACTCCTTACATCGCATGCATCCTCGAAACGGCCATCTCTACACATGGGGTCATGGTGGTCCCTACACCTCTCCTCCCTTAAAAGGGTGTACTATAGGATGACCAGGCTTTCCCACCAAGGTGCATCCATCGCCAGTTGGAACGACATGAAGAATACCAGGAGGCTATACTTTAAAGCTATCGTGTCGGCAAAGAAGGCCTACTCGTTAGACTTTCTATGATCCATGACACCCCACTCCGTCTCGACAGCCAAGTGGTTCGCATTTGGCTGTCACCCCCCAAAGATTCAGACCTCCCTCAAGCCAATGACCTTTGTCAAGTGGCGGAGTCAGTCCTAGCCCACTTCGGCCCCCCGAGACCGCCTCCTCCCCGGCTCCTCTGCCTATTTCGTTATAAGGACTACACCCCTCTCACAATGGGAGAAGTGTCCAGGGCACTCGCCCGTTCCACAAATACCTCTGCCCCGGGCCTGGACCATATCTTACACTCCATATGGAAGACCCTCCACCACATCAAACCCTCCCTTCTACCGTCCCTTCTCGACCCCCTACCAGCCCACTGTTTTCACCCCCCCCTCTCAAAAAGGCCCTGGGCATCCTCCTTGAGAAACCTCGCAAGCCCTGCTATGACTCTCCCTTATCCTCAAGGGTTATTGTACTGCTCCATACCCTTTCCAAGATCCTCGAATGGGTTGCTGCCTCGTGTCTGTCGGCCCAGGTGCTCACATGCTCTGTCATCCACCCACTTCAATGTGGTTCCCTTCCTGGGAGATCCATGGTCAATGCTGCCCTGCTCCTTCAACAACACGTCGAGGCCCTTCACCGCCTCTGCCACAAGGTCTCCACCCTTTTCCTAGATATGCAAAGGGGGGTTCGACAATAGGGAATTGGTGGTCCTTCTCTCACTGCTTCGCTGCAAAGGCGTCAGCCCTTACCTCGTATAGTGGGTTGGTTCATTCCTCCGGGATTGCACCTGCCGCCTCATCTTGCAAGGTTCATCCTGCACTTTCTCACCAATCTCGGTATGAGTCCCTGAGGGTTCCCTCATCTCGGCCCTTCTCTTTGGCATCTATGTGGCCTCCCTCCACTCTGAGATGCCCAGGGGCCTAACAATCTCCTATGTGGACCATTTCGCTGTTACTGTGGCATCCCCCTTCTTCAGGACCAACTTCTGCCTTGTCCAGATTGCCTTGTTGCTCCTCAAAGGCAGGGTTTCCCGCGCAATATCTCCTTCTTCCTCCCAAAAATCGAACTCATCCATTAGAGCATGCCTTGGAAGAATGAACCCCTCTGTCTCCTCCCGTACATCTTAAAGAGCAGGTCTTCTACCCACACACCTGTCTGAGATAACTGGGCTGCCTTTTAACCCCATCCTTCAACCCCAGGCTCAGTTCTCTCACAGGCTCGCCTTGGCAAATGCTGCCCTTGCCACCATCAGGCGCCTCTCCCCCCCTGGAGTAAGCCTCCCCACGCACATTTGCCTAAGACTGGCACGTGCACTCCTGAAGGCCATTCTCCTGTATGGTCCAGCTGTCTGCTCTCCTCCTCCCACTTTCATGGACCCGATGTCAGACTTTGGGTAACTGGTCTGTAGGTAGATCACAAATTGCTTCAGGAAAAAAAAAACATGTATCCTGCGTTATGCTGCGTCCTGCGCACCCTATGTGTTGGGCGCTACAGGCGAATACAACATAAACTCCAGTTCTCGGGGCGGATGTCTGTGCGCTTTTCGTCCGGAGGCACTGGGTGCAAAAGCCTACGTCCGGACGCAACTGACGTAGACCGACGCAGTTTACACGGTAACCCTGCCCCTAGTGCAATACCTCCTTTCACTGCATCTTCCAATGTATCCTGTCACATGCTACCCTTTTCCCGACGCCCTGCGGTTGCGAAACCCCATCTTCCTAGCCCGTCCTGTTTACGCCTTCTTACCAGCTTTCTTCCTATGACACGGCGCAGCCTGCGGACTCCGTCCCCCGCCTTCCCACCCCTCTGCTACCTTCCTGACACCCCCCCCACCCAGGCTTTTTTGCTCACTACCTCCCGATCGCCTCGTATATATGTGCTCGTCCAGTGGACGTTTCCCGACTCTTTACCCTTTTACTCTCTACACTCTGATCCCATTGTTTATCCTGCCGTATCCGGCGGGCGTTCTCCTACTCTTTCCCGCTTCACCCTCGTGCTTCCCTAGTTCTCCATGGCCTGTCCCATGCGCCGGACATCCTAAAGTCCACTCCTGGCTTTGACCGACGGCCAGACATCCTACCGCTAGCTCACAGCTTTTGGCCGTCCGCCTGAGACATTTCCCTACCTTCTAAGCCTACAATTGCCCCCGCCTGATGACCTCTCCATACCTTTGCCGCTTATCATCATCCACCCGACACATTATGATGCTCTATCCACCCATCATAATGCGGACCCCCTCGTATACACCTCTACACATAACCATTGTCACTTCCGGACATATTTGCCATATATACGATCTAGTTTATTCCATTCTCCTATTCATACACCATCACAGAGTAGTGATAAAACAATTTTCCTCCTCGTCCTCTAGGTCAGTTCCACGGGCCTGCAATGGTATATCCGCCACCGCTACTCCTCCCAGATCTATGCCTTGATTCTTTCATGGCTCCCGCTGCCCATGTTGTCTCCTGAGGTCAGAGCAGCCACCTGCGGTCGATTCTGATACATCTGGGTAGAGATCAATTCCAAATTCCGGCCTCAATCTGTTGTCATCATTGGAATATCCTGCTGTTCTCTCAACATGCTTTCCCCACTCCTTGGCAATTCTGGCCTCCAGAGAGGTCCGAATAGGCTCGATTATTAGACCCCGGAATCACTTACCCGTATTCCCCCATGTCTGTATCTGACGTTCCAGCAGACATGTCTCCCTATCAGCGGACGTCTATATCGCTTGCCTTGTCCACTTGCGGTATTCAACAATATCCAAATACTTTAGCCTAAAGGGATCTGGATACTGTTGGAAACCGCAAGTCCATGTTTTTTATCTTACCTGCAGCAGGAGAACGTGTAAAAGCCATCTTATCCTCAAAGATTCCAGACCGCCAGCATCACAGTGAATGGCATAGAATGGCTGCTGTCAGACAGATAAATGGGGCATCGATCTTACCTAAGAATCCGGCATCTGGCATGCCTTTCCTTTTCAGGCTAAAATAAAAATGGTCAAATATCACACCTGGAATCTGTGGCGCTAGGAATCTATGGTCATTAGCCTATCCTCCTGATTAGATTCAGTCTTCCTATGGTCAGAATAGTCCGCAGCAATGTTGAACAACTATAGCTCCTATTTGTTAGGCGGGCAAATGAATCTGTCCTCCTCTAATAGGTATGCCACCATTGGTGTACAGCCCGCAGGATCCTCTAGGTTTAGCTTATAGAGTCCGGTTATAGTCCTCTTAGCAGTATGCAAATAGTGATATCTGCATCCGCTGTGCGTTCCCCGGACCTACAACAGCGCCTGCCCCGGCTGGTCTAATAGTCAGGAGAACCAGTTGTAGGTAATATGTTAAGGGCTACACACTAGATCACAGGAGGCCGGAGTAGTATCAACAAAGTTGGGAAACCCCAATTCCCTCGGAGCATCTTTCCAACACCTGCCAACCACCTCGTTCTAGGTAATCACATCCAGAAACGGATTTACGAACATTGTCCAGTCCCACATCAGGTCACGGGATTTGACCACAATGCTACGCTCAAGCCCTACAGCCATATTTCGCCTGCTGCTGGTCTGCTGTCTACCTGCGCCATGCCTTTCTGGCATGGTTGGATCTGAGTGGCTTGGAGTTATGGCTGGGGTTTCCAGCCTGTTCAAGACAGTCGGCGAGCGGGACAGGATCCTAGGTGTGAAACGATTTTGGCTAATAGATACCGAAACAGGATCCCCCCAGCTGGAGTATGTCTCCTTTCTAGAACTCTGCCTATGTCCGTGGGTGATTGTAAGTATCAATGGTTGTGATTCAGGAAACCCATACCCCATCAGTTTCTGTCCCCCCAAGTCTGACGAAAGATTCCCATTCTCCTCATGTTGTTCCAATTCGTCCTCATCATCCTCATGGTCCCCATCCTCATGGTCCACATCCTCATAGTCCTCATCCTCATCCTCATCCTCCTCACTCTGGCTATGGCCATTCACATATTGACCGTCTTGTCAGTCAGTACTGTCATCGGCTAGGTGCCGCTGGCTCACAGCAAGGCCAAGCTCTCATACTTCGAGTTGTGACGAAGCCGGTACTAAAACGGCACCCCCTCCGCTACTTTCAGTCACCCCAGATATAAGTGATGCAGAAGGGGCTTGAATTAAAGTGAACCTGTCTTTAGATTTGGATTTCTTGATGCCTCCACTACGGACCTCCTTTTGGATTTCTGTGCCCAGACTTAGCGGACGTTTTTTGTCCTTAGGTAGCAGGTGTTGTAGCATATTATGCAGGTGAAAAGTGATAGAATAGAATTGTAGTGATTGATGTTAGGGAATAGATGATATTAGTAAATGAGTATTCGCTAAAGAAAAGATATGGGGTTTGAACTTAGCTGATAGAAAGAGTTTAAACAGCTGGCTTTAAGGGCTAGGATTGTCCACAGCTTGTGACTCGCTTTTATCTTTGATGTTGTTGGCCAATCAGCGCCGTCGAATTGACACCTGCTATGAGAATTTGTATCCAAGGTCAACAAGTGCCTGCATCTACTTCACGGATCACAATAAGAGAGTTAGGTATTTAAGGTTCATGATATAGTGGAAGGGGTCTATTGGTATGTGCGGACTAATCTAATTTGAGGAGGTATGCCAAGCGGACTTTAACCAATGAGGTTAAGCCTAGCGCTCAGAGGTTGTGATACCGATCATCAAAGGTGGTGCTGCTCAGGCGCACAACGCAAAATGGCCGGAAAGACATCAATCTAGTCCACAAACCTTCAGAACTCAAACCCAGAACAAAAAACAGCCAGAGGAGCATAAACAATATGTGCAAAACTCCAAGAGCAAGCCCTTGAAGCAAGTAAACAAAACACTCCAAAAGAAACAAGAATGCATAACAAAAGTCTAAAGCAAGAATACTCAAAAAAAAGCACCAGGGTTAACTTCCAACATTCGGTTGGGACAAACCCGCACAGTGGGCACCCAGCTAACCTAAAACAGAAATGTGCGGGAGATAGAACAAAATCAGGACGGCTGGCAAAGCTCTCAAAGCTAAACATCAAATGAAAAAGAGGGAAAGGAAATGTCTGAGATTCGGCTCTTCCTATGGGATCCGAAGATCGTAGGTTTAGATTAGCCACATTTTGTTGGGACGAATCGGCCGGTCTGCAGCTTGTGAATCTAAAACGGTAATAGACTGGAATGAAAGGCAAGACTCCGACGAATGCCAGGAGCGAAAATGCAAAAGACATGAAAGAAATGAAAGATTGAAGCTATAGCATCCGTTAATTAGTATTTGTAGACTGTTTGCAATGGACCAAAATCATGGGCATGGCCTCACATGAGCAACATTTAGTTGGGGCGGACTAGCTATGTTGGCTGAGACTAAGCCAGGACAGAAACACACAGGAGAGAACTTTTAAGGTATGTTTCTACTTGCATATCTGTAAAACCTGCTGCTAACAGAGTACAAGATGAGAGGCCTGATAGTTGTAACCCCAACTTACCAGGCATAGAGAGGCCATCGCTACTTGGGCTGGCTGGAGGGGAGGCAGCCGGGGTTGATTCTTGTCCGGCCTCTCCTACTGGCATATCCAATACATCGCCGGAGCATAGATCAGCAGGGGAATGGTTGCTGCTGGGCTTACTAACATGGGTGGCAGAATGGGGGGGAGGCTGCTCGGTCTCCGAGGCCAGTGTCAAAAGATACAGAGCTGATGCTTCTATCAGTATCTGCTCAGCGGCCACCATGGCTTCATTGTCACTCGTGTTAGAAGTCAATAGAGGAGGGCTATTGTGTGGACTAGAGCTCTGGCTGGGCAAAATGCCGACGATCTTTCTCAAGGGTTCTCCAGTGTCAGCCGGAGAGTTTGGCTCACCAGCATCAGTCATTGCTCCTTGGCCCCATTTGCCACTGCTATTGAATGTCGTCCAAGTAGGTAGCCCGGAAACTTTCTTCATGTTAGTCCCCCTTCCGGTTTGTTGGCCAGACAGCAAGATACGGCTGTTCAAGTTCGCAGTAGGGTAAGAGTGCTGACCAGGAGGGGGTGGGGTGTTGGAATGCAAGACCACAATCTCAGTGCTAGCCAGATTGGCTCCAGCATCGTAAAAAACATTGGAGTCATATCCCCACTCATCAATGTATATCATAACACTGTGCTGCACAATTCCAGTATTTCTTCTCCTGTTCTTAGTCGTTGTCGTCTGCAGTAACAGGGCTCTCTTTACAGCTGTTGCTGACGACTCTGGGTTCATACCCTCCAAGCTATCATCATCACTACTCTGCGATGCATCAGGAGAAGGACCTCTCTTATGACGGCATGGGAAATGGATGTTTATAGGAGAATCAGTTCCCGATTCTGAAGCCGAACCACCATGTCCATAGAACAGCTGATCCACTGGTTCGCACAGCGTATTCACAGACCAGGAAATACAGACATCCCGGTCACTTTGGATTGGGACTATTTCAGCGAGGGGCTGTGGTTTGTCCTGGTCAGAAAGGAGCAAACCTGTCCCTTCTCGTGTGGCACCAATGAGCAAACAATATCCATATCCGTGTTCTAGGACTCTGTCAATCTCGCTATGTATATTGTCATAGCTGGGTTCATTTATCTCCAGCCAATAAATCTCTTCATTGCCTTGCCACGGCATCTTGTCCAAACCTGGAGGGTTGTGGGCATCTGGACAGGTACGGGATGGCTCCTCTACCAAAAGGCAGATGCACTGTGGAGAGGCAAAAGCTACACACCCCATGTTAGCATATACACTATACAGATCCAATGTGGACACATTGAGACAACTTACGATTATTCTCGGCCGCAATGAGGGCCGCCACAGCGGCCTCTCACTTTCTCGCTAGACTTTCTCAGAGACTGCCATGCTTTTTGGCTATCTTTTTTGACAAAAGATCAAGTCATTCGGTAAAATGACTGCCCCATCTAGAGTCATATTGCCAGAGCGCCGCCCAGCCACCGCCTGTACTGGCAATGGGTGCAAGAGTAAGAGAAGAGAATAGGCTTGAATGGCCGCCCATTGGGGGTCCGTACTCTCCCGCCAGCTTGAGATTCTGTCTAGCTCCATTTTACGCTTCCTAGCGGTCCTCCAGGTACTATACTCCTGACTGAAAATGTTATGATTGGGGAAGCCGCAGACGAACTTACACCATGTACTATCACATTCGTTTTCATGCCCGGGCGTCCTTGAGTGAATCCATCTGACATGTGTTTCCGCCATGGCAATAGATGTCCAGATTGGGGGGTAGTTGATAGATCCAGCTGAGTTTTTTCTTTCTTTCTGTTAAATCTGTCTTTCGGCGAATGAAGAAGATCCACTAGCTGGTGCTGTTAGCTTCAAGGGTAATGTTTGTGTAAGATACAAGCATGGAAAAGGAGTGAACAAGCCAGACGATTTGGCGAGTTCTGCGGCTAATAAGGTAAGTTGTGCAGATTATAAGGGTGTTCTGCCAATGATGATGGCTGTGAGGAGAAGGTTAGCTAGAAAATGGAGATAGGTAGTACTGAATTAAGCTGAGGATATACTAATGGTACCGCTAATGAGTGAGAGGTTGCGTAGACATTGGTGCTAGTGCGTGCTGTTGGGATAGGCAGGCGGATCAACAAGGATGTGGTTGTGGTTGAGTAAAGGAGTATAGAGAGGAGAGGGATGAAGGAGGGAGGGAGAGCATTTATAGACCGCATCAGGACCCCTTAAGTGGGGTTCGTAGGATTGTGCCCTGTACAAACTTGAATATTGGTATCTTGAAAAGTCAGATGATCTCACCGCCCGAGGGGCAAGCCTCAGATAAGCTTTGAAGCCGCAACGGAGCCTCAACCCCTGAGCCAAGACATTGGGAAACCTCTATTTTACCCAATGACAACCTTCCCAGCCAAGCGCATGATCTGGTGTTATTCAGCACCAGTATCAGTCCGCAGCAGAATGTCAAACTTGAAGTTTAGTTCAAAAGGTTAAGTGTGAACGAGCGGTGACTACAAGATAATGACACTTTGAATGTCTGGACCTGTCCACGATCTTACTCAGCAAACTTGAAGTGACACCCTGTTTCAACTCTTGAAAGAGGTTTGCCTTTGATCTTGAAAGACTAAATCAGACGCAGCCCGTCTCAGGTCATCGGCTCACGGCTTCTCCGCCCGTTCACTTGAAAGAGAAGTACCACACTCGAACACGATGATCTTAAACTCAACAAAGTGTCCTTATAGCAGGTGCCACTATCAAGAAGCACCAGCATATGAAAGGCACCTTCAATCAATGCATCATGATATCATTTTATCCCTCCAGGCAATTGCGGACCCAACCGCAGTCTCACCATGGACGACCACTTTCGTACCTGATAGAAGCATTGGCCAGATCGACTCAGCCTACGAATCTGATCTTGGGCTTGAGATTGCAGATTGCCAGGTAGCAAAAAAGGGAGGGGTGATATGCGGCACCATTCAGATGAGGAGGACATTTCCCAACCACCAGCGTGTGGACGCCCATCGAGTCAAGATACTATTGCAGGTGCTGGAAGACCACTCGGCGATGTTGAGGACTATAGAGAGCTCAATCAGACAATGGCAGAAGACCCCTACAACACGGTCTGATCAGAAGCCGACTTTAATTTGGCCAGCAGGTTCGTCCGCACTAAGGTAGCCAAGTCGCATATCGACCCCTAGTTCACAGAAGGTTTGGGTAGTACAAATTCCAGATGGTTCCGGTCTACATACACTATGCGACAATATCTCGACATACTGGAATCATTTCATGAATACCTGGTGTGGACCGAAGCTATGATTAAAGATGGTCGACATGTGACAACATTCTATTACCAGAATGTTATTGACTGTGTCCGTTACCTGAAATGCCAGGTCGCATATAGGTCCGATATGGTCTATGAACCAGTTCAGGAATACAATTCAAGTGGAGAATGATTATACACAGAGATGCATACGGCGGACTGGTGGTGGGAGAAACACATCAGCAAGAAAAATCAGTTTACACCCTATGCACCCTATGCTTCTGAAGGCATCTGGAGACAGAAATGAGGGACGAAAATTGAAAAATGATAATTTGCCAAAACGCGTTAGCTGACTAAATAAT
>Ga0307509_10001485_pt1 | contig 39534 bp, 33 predicted proteins | sample 10_EM_MG_FD_202245 | JGI IMG/M metagenome (GOLD analysis project Ga0307509, IMG submission 202245) | Populus trichocarpa ectomycorrhiza microbial communities from riparian zone in the Pacific Northwest, United States - 10_EM | ecosystem: Host-associated > Plants > Roots > Unclassified | place...
GGTTATATAGGCGAATTCATGTTTGGGAGCGAGTGGACTTGTTTGTTGGTCAGACATAAAATTATGCACGCAGTCAGATACGGGGTCTCAGGCGCTAGCACCGGCAGTTTTCTTGACCCTTTTTTTTTCTTTCTTTTTTTCCCTTTTTTTTTCTAGGGTGGGGGGGGGGGGAGAAGGAAGAGGGAAGTGACTGGAATTTCGGGGTAGTATTACTATGCAGCACGATACTGTACTGTACTGTACATAATCTTCAACGGATATAGTTATTCTAACAAGCAGCAAGCAAGCTGGAAAGTGCAAGCAGAGCAGGGCAATCTGATTGATTGAACGATTGACTCCTACTTGCCTCCGCTTTACTTTCCACATTATCTGAGCCAAATTGCCACTATCGGTCTCAGAACGCCATCCACTTGACCTCTTCCCTCTCCGTGTCAGGAGCTCTCATACGGTAGGTTCTTCAAGTTTATTGATTGAGTGATCAAGTCCCGCCAGTTGCATGCATCATGCAAATTTCCCACGCCATCCCACCCCTCCAAATCGGAACTGGATTAATTATGCATGCAACTCGGCGCCTCGACTTTTGTCATGCCTTTCTTATTTAAGCGAAAGCGGAACAAGGAGTTGCAGTGCGGCAACATCTCAATGCCTCGCACTCGCTCGATCGAACGGAGGTAAGGCGGGTGGTCAAGCAAGCAAGCAGGCAGGGGAAATAAAATAAAAAGAAGGGAGGGGTGGGAGTGACAAATGGGAGGAAAAGGGTAAAAAAGAAACCTGTGCGAAGAAAGGAAAACAAAAGAAGGGGAGCTCTCCAGTGCCGGTATCGTAGCTGTAGCACAATAGTAAATGGTACAGTACCCATATGCTGCTGTGCCGGGACTCTGATACTGCACAGTATGGCATTCGAATACACCTACAATTACAGGCGTTTAAATTAAAAACAGTTGGAATAAAATAAATTCAATTAGAGAAAAGATAGAAGGAAAAATAAATAAAAGTTATATTTATATTTGTATACAATGCTATGCATCTAGACTGAGGGAAGAAGCTGTAACATTAGCCACCCGTTCACTGGTCACAAGCTATTTTCATCAACCGTTTCCAGCTTGTGTCGGAAAGAGTGTGAGAAAGGAGCAAGGAAATAAAAATGAAATAAGAACTCCACGAAGGTTTCAGGATTGAATAAAAGGTTTCCTCGCTCGCGGCCTAGAGTTTATACCGCCGGAGGGCTTTAAACCAGCGAGTATCAAATCGTGCGAGATAAAGTAACTCTAGCCTACTTGCAGGTCGAGCAGCATCCGTTCAGCGTCATATTGGCGAAAGAGGTGCCAAAGGTAAACTCTCTCCTCCCCAGCCCTTCCCCTTTTCATCCTCTCGCCCTCGCTCCATCCACCCATCCATCCGACTATGGTAACTTATGACATTATTCTCCTTGCTGGGGGTGGATGGGAAGGGGTTGGCGGTGGTGGAGACAGATGTGGAGGTGGAGGCGTTCCGCATCCCTTGTTTCGCCAAACAAAAAACAAATTCTACCCAGACTCGAGTAGAGATCGTCTCGGGTAGGGCTGTCACCAACTGAAACTTTCCCATCCTCAACAACAACCCCCTTTACAATCCCGATATAGTAACGCAGCTCAAATTCATCCCATCCCATCACAACCCAGTGGCCCCATCCCTCCATGTCCCCCTATCAACCTCTAACGTTCTAAAAAAAGGAAACAAATAAATTGCAATCTGTACCGTTACCGTATGGTACCGTTGGGTCAAGCTTGCCCGAGGGGGAGGCAGCGCCAATTGCTTGTATCGTGCCGAACCTGGCAAAGACTGGAACGGGAACGGCGGGAAATAAAAGAAAGAAAAGGGTTACCGTTCGGGCAATCTGCCGCAAGTGCGCCTTTGGGAAACCTAAATTTCCACCTTTAAACCCGACCACCACCCCTTGTACCCCGCAGGACGTGTGAGGAATAAATACACCCAACCCAACTCAGTCATGCATAGCACAACGTTTATCCATTCAGAAGTCCAAGTTATGTGTACAAGTACTGTACCGTGTGGATGGGGAAAGTGGTTCTCGAGAGGACTATTTGTGTTATGTTCAACCAGGGAAGCACAGTACAGTACGAGTACAATACTGTACTGTACAGTACCGGTAGTTGTATCTCGAGCACGGAGCACGCCCTGACCTCTCAGGAAAAGGGAGAAGGGGCAGCCATGTTAGCCAGTTTCGCTCGAATGCCGGAACTGGCTAACATACCCGTCGCCACCGCAAGCTATCGACATCATAATATTTTAATACCGTTCTCGAGCAGTGTCTTCATTAATTAAGTAGTCTACATAAAGAAGGACCCCCAACCAGCAACTGTACTATACAGCATTGCACAACAGCTGCATAATAATCCTGCATCTCATGCGACATCATTAGATTTACTGTACCTTCAAGGAGAGGACGAGGAGAGGACAAGGAGGGGACAAAAATAAAAACATTCCATGACACTGGCTAACTTTAACCAAGGTATTTGCGATGCGGTAACCAAAACACCTGCGCTACCAACAAGGGCGATAAACCCTATTCTTCTCACCTAAATAAAAATCCTCTAAAAGAGACCGCATAACGCTGTAATACTATGGTGGAGAGGAAGAAAAAACAAAGCAGAAAAAGAAAAAAGCCGCGGTGATTGGCAAGCGCTTCCTTGCTCTCCCCTTACTTCACCTACCCTACGCTGCTCCAAGGAAGGCAAGGGAATAAGCGAGATTATCGGCGCAGATTTGAGTTTCACCTTAACGCGCTGGAAGCAAATAGAACAGCAGCGTAGCGGATGTGTATTTGTTTGTTTGTTTGTTCCTTTGTTTGCTTGTTTGAAACATGGGAACAAGCGTGTGGGCAACGAAATTTATGCAGGTGTCTTTGGAATAGCGTCATTGTAAAGCATTACTATACTCGTAGGAGGTCTGATTGTGGCTGCTAGTGCTCGAGTATAGTAGGTTAGGATAAGTTAGGACAAGCAATTTGTCGGTGCGGGAGTAAGTTACCGTGGTCTAGTTAATGCGCTAATGTGATGCGGGGCTCCTTTTTGTTTTCAATTTTTCAATTTCAATTTTTTTTGTATCGGGGATTATTATCGGAAGCTTTAGCATCATAGGGTGCAGTACGGTGGTCTATCATATATCAAAAGGTGGACTCTGTAGGGTCGCACGCATGCATAGGGAGGGAGCTGGCATGTGACTACTCGTAGCAAGTACTTGTACTCGAGTAATGTCGAAGCGTTTTTGGAGAGCGCTGCTATTGTGTGCTGCCGGATTTGGCCCTCTTCTTGGATCCGGACGATGTGCAATAGCAGCCCTTTTCAAAGGGCTTCGGTGCTACGGATAATGTAAAAAATATTCGGATAGCAAAGGAGGCCCAAGTGCTGGATTGTGGGTGTCAAGAGCCACGGCCCAGGCATTCTTCAACGCCAATCTGTGGACAGGTGAACTAGAGCCATGCAGATGACAAAACGGGCTCTAGTCCACAAAAGAGCTAGAGGCCAAAAGCCATTGATCTCGGATTGATCTCAGGTGGTCGACGGAGGCATGGTTTCGCTCCGGGGGTATCTGCTCGGCACCCCGCCCCGGTGCTTTTTTGGTCAGTCGGTTGTTTATAGAAGGCATGTCTTGGCTATTTAAATGTCAATTACAACTGAAAAAGGGCGCCCATGTTACCTAACAATAGGCTTGCGCATTCTTTGTTTTTGTTTAAAAAAGGACAGTTTTACATATTTGGGCGGGGGACGCAGGAGGAGCTATATTGATGTCCCGGATCATTTCTTCTTGCTTCTAGAGCATGGGTGAATAGAATTGTGCCTTGTAAGAGCGGAGTCGCAAGTTGCAGGGGAGTGGTTCTGACATGTCAAAGGCTGAGACAGCGTGGCATTCATGATTGAATATTTCGTAAACTGTAGTGGCTTGGTTGGGCCCTGATGGGGCTTCTGCTTGCCTAGACCGATTGGACTGCTCGTCCCGTCTAGTCTCTTTAGTAATCGGAGGATTCTAGTTCTTGCCCCTGATCGGAAAGAGGGGATTCTGGACCGCGATATGATAAGTCTTAGGTCCGGTGAGATTTCGGATGAACTACGGTATGCTTGCTTACGGCACTGCCGGATTGAATTATTCCGATGAACTGGCGGTACTCATACCATACCGTAAAAACTCGCTGAACCCACCACTGGAAATCATTGCGCTAAGCCAGAATAGGCTTGACGGAGTAGGTTAACAAGATTACGAATACCAGTTAGTGGGGTCTAACAGGCTCAACTTAAATAAGCTATACCCCATCTGGGAAATACTAATCCTTCTCGGGGTGTTTCGTCTTGGATTGCGAGGGCTGACCGCCGGCGGTGAATCTGGCGAGTTTTTATGGTACTGTACTCGAGAACTGCGACTTCGCAGTTTGGCCGCCTCTGGTAATCTGTCGAGAACGCATGGAATCAATTCGGTCACAGGTGCCGGGGTGCTCACTTGTGGGAAAGAGGATACAGTCGCACCTCGTTGCCCCTTACCTCACTCTGCCGGATCCCCCGCTGTCCCGCATGATATTCTCTGAATTCTAAATTGCTTTGCACTAGGACTTAACTCGTTGTCCCGGATAATTCGCTGTCCCGGACTAATTCCTTGGGTTTTGGCCATCCGGGGATAGCGAGGTGTATGCTCAAGGGAGCGGTCCGATATCCGGATTCCATGGGACGACCACTTTCCTTCCGGGCTTCTTGCCCCTGAGTAATGTGGTTGCACAAATCCGTTGCTTGGACCAGCAATGCTGCCCAAGGCAATGCTTGAAAACTGTAACCCTGCCAACTGCCAACACCCTACCGAATTGCCAATAGATGATTCGCCTCAATTTTTTTTGGCCCCACTTTGCGCTGGAAATGCAACTGACGAGTCAACTCATTGAGGCGCTTACCCCACGAAGTTCGGTAGTTCTGATCGCTAGCTTCCTCTCTCCCGCTCCATATCAAAGCTAACTTGCGTACCGTAATTGATCAGGGAATCTCCGGTTGATTGTGGCGGTCATTATGGCTTGGCTTGCATCTGCGTGTCTAAGTGGTGGGTGGGTTACCGTAAAGATTCTCGAGAAAGTATCATTCTCCGGGTCTCTCATACTGACCGGGGATGTACGAGTAGTATATCGGCTATTGGGAGGAGGAAAATGAAGTAAGGATTATACTGTATCTGTCCAAAAAGGGCTGCCGGTAGTCAGGTGTGGAGTTGTCTCGGGGGATCGGTTGGGACCGAAGGGATTGAGCGGGGAAGCAGACAGGATCAATCAGTGGTTGGGGAGGAGAGAAAATATTTCAGAGGGAACGTGCTTGCACGTGGCCGTCAAAAGCCAAAAGCGGGCAGCTAGTGGGGTAAATTGTTGCACAATCGATGTTGTAAAAACCCAGCATTAAATTTTGTGGATCCGGCCCGCTTTCCAAGGTGAAATTCGGGCTCGATAAGGTGGTCGGTAGGGGTCGTCCCAATTAATGGGGCACCATGGAGTGGAGGCTAAAGCTCGGATGAATGCCTGGAAAATGGTCATCCTTCCGGGGTTATTGGTACGGGGGGACGGGGGTTGGTTATATAGGGATGGGAAACTTTGTGAATAAACTTAGGGACAGAATCAGTGAGGGGTTACCAGTAGTCTGATATGGGTTGGAAGTCTGGTGTGACAGCGGAGGCAAGCAATAAAAGAAGGCTTCACCCCACGAAGAAATTCTTGAACGGAAAAGCTGTTCCTCCCACGTTTGTGCAGAAGCACCCACCACATCGCATCTGCACCTTAGCGTGTGGCGTGAAACCTGCTCACTCTCACCGCCCATCCTTGAGAAATGAGCATTAATCACCTTGCCTCGTCCCCGAGTTGACTGGTCCGAAAGAGACATTCTGAGTGTCGCGTTAGCTTTGAACGGGATGGGTGGGGAGCAACCCAAGGTGGAGAACAAGCAAAAAGTTGTTGGAGAGAGGGTCGTTGCCTGACCACTTTATAACCAGCACGGGATAAGGCTGAAGGGGGGGGGATGCACGAAAGAACGACCGAAAGGGTGGAAACTGGCTCTATCTAACGCAACCACATTCCATCGACCGAGTCCTTCTTTGTCGGGACCCAATCCACGATTTATCGGGACTGTTCACTTTTTTTTTGCGGTACCGTATTGCGGCATAAGTGGAGGTGTCTGTTTGCTTATCAGGATCCCGGAAAAAATTGAATGAGCGACAGGGTCTTACGGGGGCAGGAACAAACGGGCCAAGTGCTGGGACATATCATCGAGGGGTGCTGAGCAGCGCAGCACGACGCACTATCAGAAGCAGCTGTACCGCAACGAGCAATCGCACGTTTACCAGAACAAGGCAAGGACAGACGGTCATAGTAAAGGGTGGGAATCCCGACTGCCATCCCTTGGAATCGTCTGACTAAGAGGTTTCTGCACTTAGCGTTTACATTCGCCGTCAGAGGGTTTCTGTTTTGCTGCTGTTCACATTAAACACGGACTCGTGCTCTAAGCTGGTCATTATAGGCCTGAATAATTATCCCATCTTGGAAGATTCTGAAGGCTTCCAGGATATTTATTTTCGAATATAGTGCCCGGATTGGCTGGGGCACGCAGGAGAGTTGAGGACAGCGCAGCCAATAGATAATTTTAAGCCTCCTCTCCCGAGGTTTCTCTTATAGTGCCTATCCTATCAATTCTTTCATCTCGCAAAGGAACTGTCCACCTACCCCTCACACGATCCGAGTCAGCAAGTCAGATACCCGCGCGGTCAGGGCACCGCAACGCCATTACTTTTATCTACTCGAGCACCTATCATCTTGTCGCCTTGCTCTTTGTTTGGCCTACCTTACTTTTTTGGCACAAGGTTGTTGCTGTCCTCTTCGGACTCGGAGAAAAGAAGGCCCTGTCACGCCGACTTCTTTTCATTCATTCCTATCGGCCACTATCTGGTCGTAATAGCTCGAGTTAAGTGAGCACTTATATTCCAAATGCCGATCCTAAATGGTGTGAAATTTTCATGGTATGTGACTCCCCTGTTCTTCCCCCACATCTTCTGCACCCCCCCCCCCCCCCTTTGCTTTTTCCTTTCGTTCACGGCCGAATGTCCGACGAGAGTATTATGTCTAACTGTTGGGCACCACAGCGAACCTTGTATGAGGGGCCACCGTTCCTCAAAATGCAATCACACCGATCGAATCCTCGTGAAGGTCCGTAAACCAGGAAGGCCGTTGAGCAGCTGCCCTCACACGCTATCTTCGTCATCTCCTGGGACCTTCGTTCATTCGTCACCTGGCGCCATTTCGAACGGAGGGGGTACTGCAACTAAGACGAACACCTATGGGGAAGCGCATAGGGGAAACGGTTGTAACTGTGAGGTCACATCGGTGGCAATTCCTAAACGTACGCAAGACCTTGCACTCCTATCCTTGCTCCGAAGAAACACTTTCGGGTGATTTTGGATCAGGTTTTGACATCTGTGGCCTCTCTAGTTACCTCGTGTGTGTGTGGGGTTCCCGGTTCTGCCTCCAAGTCACATGCGTCATGCGAGATATCAAAATCATCTTCATGCGCTGAAGCAAACACCTTGCCTTCACCAGCGCCACAGCAAGGCAGCTCGATGTTCTCTATGAACAAGGTCGCAGGGTCGCGCCATCGAGTCCAGAGGAAGAGCGTTGCCGGGGCTGATGGAGGTCTGGCGAGGAGAGCGAGTTTGATTGGGGATGATACTACAATGGAACTTTTGCTGAAGGCACAACAAGAAGCAGGAAGCCCGGATGCTAGGGTGGAGAAGGGATCGAAGTATGATGTGATTGACACGAATTTGACGGGGGCCAAAACTGGTGGTGATGGGCGATCGGGATACACGAATGGGGTCTCTCGTTCCGGCCGAGCTGAGGGCGAATTTTCTCTAGCATATCCTAAGGTTTCAATCCAAGGCCGAGAATTCCCAGTTGCTGTTCCTACATTTTCACCCTCAAACGGGGCCCCTACACCGAGATACGATACGGGTAATAGCATGATGCCCGCCGATGGCTGGAATTCGGCTCTTGGTCTCCCGTTTTTTGGAGAGGCATCTCCGACACATGCTCCGCCCATGGCTAAGCCTGGCGGTGGATGCTGCAGTAGTGGTCGTCTGGTATCACAAACCCCACAAACCAATATCGGTCAATGCCAATCTACCATTCCGAAGCCTATGGCCTCTTGCTGCAACGGGGGAGGAAGCCATGGTGGTAATTTTGTCGCTAAACCAGAATTGTCACGGGTACCCATTCCTAACCCCGAATTTTTTGCTCCACCGCAGTACAATACTACCTATAACACTACCAGTCCTCTTGAAGCACCGCTGCCGCGGCCCATTGAGTCTTCGACTGTAACTCTCACTGCCCGGGAGTTTGCTTGGGTGCAGTATTTAAGGGCTACGGGGTTTTCTTCGCCACCTCCTCCTCCAGTGGGACCCGGGCTTTTCCCGGGTCTCGAGATGATGGGTAGGGGCGAAGAAAATAGGCAATCGGCAGAATGTAACTGTGGGCCTGACTGCAACTGTCTAGGTTGTATCAGCCACCCGTATAATCCCCGTACTGTTGAGTATGTGAGAGGGCTTCGTAGTTTTGCACTCGACGATCAACCAATAAGTCCTTTTCACTCACAGTCGAATTCACCTACACTCTCTTCACCTCATCCTAACGGATTAGTAAACGGGGTGGGAGAGGCCGGAGGCTCCACTGGTTCGGCTCATAGACATGCTGTGACCACCAAGGCGAATATCAACCTAATTATTCAGACCCCTCCGCCCCCGCCATCACCGGACGGGGAGAGCTCCGCCGGGGTCTCTGAGAATGGAGTTTCGCCCAGTGCCTTTGTGTTGGTGGACTATCAGATTGGGCCGTGCTCTGAAGCTGAGACTGAATGTAAATGCGGGGATGGATGTATCTGTCTCAGCTGTTTATCCCATGGCAAAAACCACGAAGTGGAAACGGTCGGGAACGCTCGGTGGGATGCTAGTGGCCTCGGCGATGCCGGAGCAGGCATAGCAGCAGGTCCGAATTGGTGGGGTTTCGGGAGTAACGGTTCTGTCGAAACAAATCCATGGAATTCCGTTTAGATTTTTCTTTCTTTGCGGTGATAATTGTTGATATTCTGTTTGATTACTTAGGCAGGGCGTCTCATACGGTTGTCTTTATCCTTCGCGCGGCGTTTTGGGGTCTAAGCGGGAAAATTGGATAGATATGGGACGGCGGGGTAATTTGGATTACGTTTCCTCCTCATATTCTTATTTTCCCCTGAGGGGTTATTTGTTTCCCTCGGGCTGGCTTCTGGGTGGTGTCGGCACATACGAGTACTATTTCTCCCACCCATTCTCGTCGGCAGTCTCTGCACTAAGGCTTTGCTTGCTTTTCTGGGAGTGAGTTTAAAGGTTCTTTTTTGGGTATCTTCCGTTACACAAGCATGCGGCTTGGGTTATTTCTCTCTCCATTGGGTTATTATAGATACAGTCGGATTATTACAGGTTGCACCAAAACCGTAGTAAGTATAATTATATTGGTATTATGATATCGTAATGCACTCATATCGCCTTCGAGGCAAAACGACCGAGGGTCCTGCATTGTGACGTCGATCGGGGTCCCAAAGGCCCTGGGGCCAACTCTGGCCAGTCGCCATGTGACAAACCACGTTTTACCCCACAGACCGTTCGACCTTCCCCACATTGAGCTACCGTCCATACAATCGCACCCCACCAGCAACCGCTTTCCGACCGTTAGTGCTAAACAAATACTCCATGTTATAAACGCATTCATCACTAACATAGACCCATTACACACAAAACCTAGCAATGTCAATCCTAATAATCAATCCAAACTCCAATGTCTCCATGACCAAAGCACTCGAGCCAACCATCGAAAGCCTCAACCTCCCATTCCTAACATACACCTACTTCACAGCGCCGCCCTCTTCCCCATCGTCAATCGACGATGCCGAGGGTTCCCAGAGAAGCGCAGACGTCTGTTTCCCGGTGCTCTTTGAGCGACTAGCTTCCTACGACGCCTTCGTCGTAGCGTGCTACAGCGACCACCCGCTCGTTCCGCTGCTGCGAATGCACACCGGTAAGCCCGTTATCGGGATTTTCCAGGCCAGCGTGGCGCACGCCTTACACGTTCTTCCGCAGGAGAAGAAGTTCGGGATCGTTACCACGGGGAAGGTTTGGGAGGGGTTGTTGACGGACGGGGTACATAGGTTCTTGGGTGGTGGGGAACGGTTCGCGGGCGTGCAGAGTACCGGACTTACCGCGGGGGAGCTGCATTCCGTGCCTGAGCAAGAGCTGAAGCAGAGGATGGAGGATGCCACTGAGAAGTTGTTGGAGAGTAGGGATGTTGGGGTTGTTTGCCTGGGGTGTGCGGGGTTGGTCGGGTTGGAAGGGGTGGTCAGAGGAGTCGCAGACAGGTTGGGCGTTGAAGTTAAAGTTGTGGATGGGATTGTTGCTGGCGTGGTGGTTGTCGGGGGGCTGATGAGGTGTAAATATTGAGATTCTTCAGTTCTTTCTGCGAGTGGCTTTTTGTGAACTTTTTGATTGTCATGTTTTCTTGGGGGTGGTTTGATTAAAAGTACAACCCACAATACCCGAAAATGGAAAAAAATGAGAAAACGAACTCCCGCCTGCTTTAGATAAGCTATGGGTGCTCCCGTTACCATCACCCATTTGTAGCTGCTCCTCGTCCCATCGTAGTTTCAACCAATACAGGTGACTATCTGAAACAATTAAATCCACAGCAGCGAAACCTGGCATACGGCCTAACACCCTGCCTATTCCCAGAGACGCCCCACCCAAACCTCCTCCCGCCAAATCCTTTGCTGTAGGTGAAAGGCATCTTTCCGTTTAGACTAGTTGTTTATCGGGGTTGTCTATATTCGTTCGTTCGTTCGTGCTGCTCGCAACTACCATCAGCTCTCTTTCCACTCCGCTATAGAACTGTGGCCATGGTATGGGCACGATGTGTTAACTCACCAAAAGGTATCCGTAGTAAAAATAAGCTCTTCGGACTATTTCTCGTATCATATCCAACAAAGAGGAAAAAAAGGAACTAGTAGGGAATGATGCTCTTCTTAAATACCTTGATTTTCTCTGCCCCTGTGGAGAAACCAGGGACACAACTGGATTGGAGGGGCCTGGTTCTGGGCGACGTAATGGGCTTTTTTTCTCGGGTGTGATTCGACGTGCTGTGGAGCTCGTCTTTCGGGGTGCTGGGATGTTGGATGGCTGTGACGTAGTTTGATGCTTTGGGGAATGCGATATTGTGGCTGACGTGGTGTAGATGTCTCTTGGGGTGGCATGTGGCTGATGGCAGGGTAACCGAAGTGTTGGAAGATGGAGAGAGGCTAAAGGATAAACCTAACCCTGTGAACATTTCTTCACTTCTGTTCTCTTCATCACGAGCACCGCTTCTCCGACCCTTCATTTCCTTCACCACCGACATCATCCTCCTGCCCAGCCAAGCAGCCCACCAATTGATCGGCTATTCGTTCTAAGCAATAGTGAGCAATTGCTTGACAGAAGGTACGACCCGTCCTCTGCTTTTCTCGGATTCTCCGTCGCTTTTTTTTCCCCCTTCTCTACCACTAGCAATGATGATTTCTCGAGTAATGCATAGTTCAACAGAGATTACTAGTCCATGTTGAGACATTAACCATCGTCTTTCGCTCCTATCTGATTGCTTTGTTTTCCTTTTTCCAAGTCGCGATGCATGTATGTGGTTTGGCGGGATTTGGAGGCTAATTTGGTCGTTGTAGGTAGATGGGAACTGCTTGATTGGGAGCTTTTGGGAGTGGAGAATGCTAGGCGGGTGGCGCCGTGGGTTTGATATGGTATTGGTGCTTTGAGGGCACTTTATGCTACTGCTGGGTGTTTAAGGGGTTCAGCCTAGCATTGTCAGTGGACGTGGCCGGACCACGGCTCTGCATATTGGCTCTGGGGAACGAGACCCAACACAGTACTGCTTCTTTTCTTATTCAGCGGGATGATAGTGGTGATCATCGTTTGAATCACCGCTTTTCATGAAAGTCTTCATGGACTTCCCCATCTCATCCATCTCATCTCATAAGCCAATCTCGCCCCCATTCGTACCTGTAGATAAAACAAAAACAACAAACTAAGCACTCACTTGCTCGCAAAAACTTAAGGCTTTCACGCAAAGTAAAATAGGGGAACCCCGTCCTATACCTCGCTCGATCCATGGTCCCTCCTCCATTCATGGATCTAGAGCTGGATTACTGCCGCACCCTCCCCACAAGGTTGGTGCCCTGTAACAGGACAAAAATAAACACAGACATGGCTTCCTCGATTTGAGTACGTTCTCGCCCATAGTGGGGTACGTAATTATCGACGATACAATTATTTCCATTGTATCGGTCCCCGAGAAACGGTGAAAAGAACGGTGAAAAGGGGGTACTGCTGCACGACGGCGATGCAAGGCTCTGTTTTTAGTTGACCTGAGTGTGCGCAAGAGGGGGGGGAGGAGAGAGATTGGGCCAAACCGGGGTTTTTCTGGTTTTTTGGTTATTATAGATGCACTCTTGGGTCCGGGGAAAAGTGGGGTATCTTGGATGGGTATTATTATATATCCCTAGGTTCCCTCAACTACGTTGGTTTCGTGCCTACAGGACCTTCCGATACTTCCAGCTACAGCTACTAGAATTTAGTGAGCCAGAGACATTCTCGTAACCATCGCCCATGGGGAAATTTCCCATAGGGTGATTCTCTCCAAGTTTTTTTATTTTTTTATAGGGTGAGCATCTTTGGTGCCTTAGGGGCCGTTTGGTGCGTTGCCATTTGAGATGACCGTCATCTCAAAACGCGTTTTGCTAAACACGTTTATGAAAAATCACTAAACATGTTTTGCCAACAACACTTTGTCGAACAGCGTGTCATTTAGAAACTATCATGTAGGTGGGGTTTTTCAATATTAGGATCCTATTAAAGTCAAATTTAACGATAACAAAATTTAATATATTATTATTGCATAGTAATCTAGGTCATATAGTTCTAAACCCCAAACAAAAAAATCTACAAAACACATTTTGAAGATTGTGCAAAACGTGTTTTGCAAATGATGGCTTGCCAACCACCCCTAACATCTCAAATGACGGCGCACCAAACGGCCCCTTACTTTCCCGCTTTTTGGCTATTGTAATCATGTGGGCTCACTCGGCGATCTTGTCTGTACGGGTGCTGAAGTCCTTGTTTGTCGCATTTCTACCCCCCCCCACCCCACCCTCCGTTCCGTAGTCCAGTTCAATCACGCATATTCGCTCCCTACGCCCAACGGTCGTTCTAAAAGATTGGGGTCCACTCTGGATAACCTTCCACCACCTTTACACCAACCTGATTTTTCGGACTGGGGTGCCATCACTGGCGTACAAGCAAGTCGGCAATTTAAGTCGCTATCAGCCTGCACCGCACTATCCTTTACATAAGCACGTCACGTCTATCGGAGAATTGCCACCCTGGATTGCGCCTTTAACTTTTTTATTAATTATTACTATCTTTATTTTCTAAAAAGAATTTGAGATTTATTTGTTCCATAGAAAGGTATTATTAAGACTAGAGTCGTTAGAAAAAAAACAAAAGTAGATAATAATCAAAGACTCTGAAAATGTGAGCCAGATTAAACTCGAAGAATGCTCTCCGCCGCTTTTGTTTCCCCTCATATTATGTCCGTCTCGTTTTTTATTATTATATCCGTTTCCCCTTCTCAACAAAGGGGGTTTTGTCTCTCACTGTCCGATGGTTGTTAGTGATGTGGGAGTGGTGGCGGGGATGGGGATGGGAACCTGCAGGCTTATTTTCTTCAGCCGTTTACTCTGGGTTGGTACCGTTCTCTTCCTCAAGGTCCAATCTGAACGCTGGAACAAGACATGGGATGGGATGGTAATAGGAAGAGGGGGCATCATAAACTTCAAAAACCGCCTCCTCCTCCTCCTCCCCCTCTTCCACCCGCTCGTATCCCTCATGCTCGTAGTCCTCAGGAATATAGTCATCGTCGCTCTCAAATGCATATCCGGTGATAACAAGCTGGGAGGTATTTTGGCTAGGGTCGGCACCACCATTTGCGTAGTTGGCGGGGACGGGGGCGGGGGCAGGAGCAGGGACAGTGGTGCTGCCAGGTACATAACTGGGGACTGGGCCCCCGTTCTGACCAAATTTGTTGTTTTGGCCGGCCGGGACAAAGCCAGGCTTCTGAAGGTTGGGGTTGTGGCCGCTATTCTGAGCAAAGTTAACATTTTGAGAGCTTGGAATGAAGCTAGGTTGCTGGGGAATAAAGTTAGGGCCACCGCCCGGGATAAAGTTAGGATTTGAAGCGCCTGGAACGAAGCCGGGGCGCGGAAGATTGAAGCTAGGACCGTAGTAACCGTGGCTATAAGCACCAGTGCCCTGGTTCCTAGCTTGAGGCATGGGTCCTCGGCCGTAATATCCACCACCACCGAAATGATTCCCAGGATAATGTCCGCCAACCAAGTTAGGGGGAGGAGGAACGCTATTGTAATGACCCCAGTTATTGAGATTGGGGTTCTGATGGTAGCCGCTGCCCTGGTGGGTTCTAAAGTAATGATCGTTCCCATAGCCCCCATTCTGCTGGGGGATTCCGGGACAAGGTGGGACCGGGAAGTGCCTACCACCACCTTGGAACACAGGATATTCGGGAGCCTTCGAAGAAGGAATAGTAGTCCCTCCGGTCCCAGAAGCATTGGTAGCTCTGCCGGGTGTGTTTAAATCGTTGGGCCCGAGATCGCTGCTAAGAACCCCGTGCATCACCCCGACAGGTAGATTCTTTGGAGAGTTGGGATTAGCGCTCGTAGGAGGCCTAGTACCGGACATGTTGAAGGCCTCTTGGCCATAGTGATATGAATAAGTTCTAGGCATAGGCTCAATATCTTCCCCCCAGAGTTCCCCGATCTTAGACCAATTCTCAAAGTAGACGTCTCTAAGCTTTTTGATCACAGCGGGGGGGCGTCCCCCTACAATTGATCTGGGGAACGGAATAATCGGCCTAGGATAGCGAGAAGTATCGACTTCGTAATTCGGGATAGGCCCGTTTGCGAATGCCCTTCTTCTCGCGGTAGCCCTCGCGACACGAAACATGATATTATTTTTAAGCTGCTGAATCTGGAGCTCAGTGATTTTAACCCGGAATGCGACCCATTCATCAAAACCGACCACAATAATCATGCTGGAAGGGAAGGAACTTTGGAGGTTCAACTTGACCTCCTTGAATCTCTCATATTCCGCTACAAACATGTTACGGCTCTCAGACTGGTATACACGCGGGACGCCAGTATTGGCCCTAGGTTGTACTAGAGCGGTTGACTGCAAGGTCAGAGCTGGACGCCCAAGGCCGTGGATCGCGGAACTTCCATTGTTCGCCATCTTGGTATACGGGTGGTAAGAGTAAGTGACAGGACAGAGTTTGGATTCGAAGACAAATGCGGCTGCGGTTGGATCCAGAGAAGCCTGGGGGTCTTCGGCAGAGACGATAGGTATCAGGGCAAGAGCGTTGTCGTTGTTGCTTTCGGGCATTTGGTCCGCCTTCGGCTCGTCATCTGTGTCCGACGACATATCTAAAATAATAATTGTGACCCTGTTCTCTCGGATTCAATACTATTGGGTCCCGTAACCCCTGTTATAGTGTCAATGCGACCTAGTCAGGTAGGTTGAATCGATCAAGTGGCTAAGCTGGTTCCTAGTCAAAATTATTGGTAAACCAAATACACAAAGGTAGAGTCCTAATATTTAAAGGATCAATGGTGAATGCAGGGCAAAGGGGTCATATTATCAACAACAAAAGTAATGGGAGTTCAAGTGCCAAGTGCTCAAGCGCAATGGTAACACTCGCGGTGGGCAGAGGATCAAAGTAAGTGAAAAGAGAAAAAAAAGAGGAGTATGACTGGCTTCCGTCTTTTCATTATTTTCGATTAAGGGTATGACAGGGGAGATTATATCGAATGCATACCTTGTATAAAAGTTGTGCTGTCGATTTTCAATCGATAAGGTGGGTATGAATTCCCCGCTGAGGGGTGGTGGTTGTGGTGGTTGTTAAGGCGAAGGTGGCGAAGAGAAGATTGCTTGTCTTTAAATAAAACCCCCCCGAATAGTAATGGTTTCTGTGTCCGATTTTACCACTATAGCCCTACTCTTCTGTAACATGTGAAAGCACCACTTTTTTTCCAGGGCGTGATTGAACAGCAAAGGACCGCTCTGAGCCCTAATCACACATTCCCTATATGGGAGTTGAGGTGTCCATGACCTTCTTCATCACGAAAAATCCATACACAATCGTTAGGGCGGAGCCCCACCGAACGTGAACCTCACGGACTAAAGCAACCATAGTGTCGAAAGTATTGCTTCGATGTGATGGCAGGTGCCGACACGTTCGGCCAACTTACAGGCCGCCTGGGATATGAGGATCTATGAATGATAGGAGTCATGCTGGCGTATATTCATGCTGCCAATTGTTATAATGAGGGTAGTCTCGGGTGTGTTTATGTATAAGCAAGCAAGAAAGCAGCTCTTTCTTTCATCAATCGGCCCCATTACTTTGCCCTTCGGCCCTAGCCTTCTCTGTGTGACCCCAAATGTTCAGTAGTTCCGGAAGACGAGTGATATCCCGTGACCAGAAACCTAATACTCCCTCCAGCTGCGACAACGCATCTGGCCTTGAAGTTGATCAAACGTAGAGGGAAATCACTTTGTCCGTAAATTCACAGTATGATTGCTTATTATTCGCCACCTTTCAGCCGCCCTGGGTCACTTAATGCAGAAAAGTCTTAATAATTTTAGGTTGACTGGCAAGCTTTAGACAACCCAAATATCGAAACCGCTGAGAGCATTCCATATCTACACAAGTGCGCTTGCTCTGTAGGGCAAGGTCACCCTCAACATGAGTAAGAGTACTTACTCGTGTATATCCTGGTTAGAGACTAGGACACAAACACCAACTAAAACTCATCGAGGTATGATACTCTCTTTTAACTACTTCATCCCACCACCACCCCACCCCCTGCGGAAATATCTCCTCAAGACCTGATATGAAAACAAAAGAATCTTGTACCTTTTCAAAAAGAAATACGGGTTTCAGTTTTTTTATATAGCATGATTTGATCCACAATCCAAGAGGTTTACCACAGATCCAAATTTAAGCTCACATGGACGAAGCTGACCATAGATCATCATTAAGCCACCAAGCCAACAATCGCAATCACTGTCGCAGCACCAGCCAATCCGGCCCGGATCATGCTCCTACGTTTCCATTCTTCAAGATCCTCCCTTATCTTCTTCTCGTCAACCACGGTCGCCAGCTTCCTTCGTTCATTCGTTTCAACACTTTCCGCTGCTCCCAGAAGACTTTTTTGATATTCATGAAGGATTTGGTGTATGGCACAACAAGTGCAACCAAAAGGGCCGATGCACCGTAGAGGGCCCATTCGCCTCCGAGTGGATGGTCTACTGAGGTTGAAGGGAAGAACGAGTCCGATGCAAAGGTCGTGGTGGCTACCCCGGCATGTTTTGGCGGGTAGTAAAAGAGGTAATACGCTGTATACACAAATGATGAAGAGGACGCGATTATGGTAGCCAATGCCGGGGTGCGAGAGGCACCATGGATGCGTTTGAATGTCTTCACGAGGTCTTCAGCCGGTGCACCGGAGGCAAGGAATGAAGGAACGGTGTGTTGGCAGTGAGTATAATAAAACCCTTTTATTTTATTAGAACAGAGGTCCAAAGTTCAATGTGGGGTATCACTTACCCGCAAGAGCTCCAGAGCCGACCGTACCAGCAATTTTTGCAAGCCGAACGGCGGGAGGAAGAAAAGTGCCGGAATTAGGATGCGCGGACATTGTGGTTTTAATTTACCTTTTATTCGAGATAGCTCTCTGTGCTTTTTTTTTTAGGATGTTGATATGGTTACTGAGGCTTTTGGGTTTGTGTGTGATAGCAGGTTCTAGACAAGCCCTATTTGTTGAAGGGTCTCGGTAATTTACGTCATAGTTACGTTGCTGCACACAGCACCCGTCGCAGCTTTGGAAAAATGCAACACCTAGGACGGAGGCTTCTGGGTGTCAAGACAAAAGACACGGTGAGAAACCACCCTGATAACCTCCGGACCCCAAGGGCAAAATAGTCTACTGGTAGGGACATAACTTAATCACCAAGAGCTCAAATGTCAGCTGTTGCTTAGATCACTCATTCGGAGCCTTTCTGACGAATAGTGGCAGGCAACTGCCAAGGGCGAGTGATCGGAGATGAGCCCTGTCCCGGAGATGAAATAAAATTAAACACTCCGTCCAAGGCAGATAGGGTACCGGTACCCCACGGTAGCTGAAGTCCCCGGGCTAGCGGGACACAGTGTTTGTTATTGCTTCACTATTAGCTGGACAGTCATTGAATTAAAGTTTATCCGCGTGGATTCCAAATACTGTTCCTTGAACTATTTTAGACAACTTCGCTGCAACAGTCAGCTCCAGCACATTTTCCCCTCCCCCTTCTTCTCACTCGGTTCGACCGGTGCCCCGAGCACCAGGTCAGCTCTCGCACCGGTATCTTAAAAAATTTCTCTGGGCCGTCCCAGGGGGCATTGGATCCTTGGGCGAATCCAAATTTGCTGCGCCCTTGAAGTTACGAGTACAAAAGGCAGAATTGGCAATTTCCCATAGTGCTTGTGGTTGTAACGGCTTCAGCCTCTCCGAAAGGCGTACTTGGAATTTTCCGCGTCACGTTACCCGGGATTGTTCCACTATGATAACTTTTCGGTTCAAGGGCGGGTCAAAATCTGGCTCGTGAAAGTGCCGCATGGTGCAGTACAGCACTACCGTATTCCTTTTATCTGGAAATGAAGGGAAAGAACAATCGCTTGCTGCACAGAAGCTCGAAGGAAGATCGCAGTGAGTTTAGTATCACGTTGGCAAAACATACGATGTCCGGGTGCTGTACTGTGCTAGCACAGTAAGTTACCTTCTGTGTTTTGTGGGCACTGTGCTTGGATTGTGACGTTGTTTTTTTTTCTTGAGTCGCATTACGATAAGTATTTCGGGCACTCTCCACCAACGCCTGTATAACAGAGGTTCCGCCTTCGCAGGCACGGGAGGGGCTCCAGTAGCGAGCGTATGATATTGGTAAGGTATCGGGGGGGGGGGGTTGAATGCATTAATTCCTTTGGAAACCGTGCTCCACGACCCACTCGCAAACACATTCCAGGAAAGAGCGATGCTTGTGGGCAGCAATGGTTGAGTTTATCATTGGCTCGGGGTGAACAAACTATGAAAGTCGTCTCAAGTTTCGCAGGAGGGGTTCCCTTTTTTCATGCACGGACCTAACTTTGTAGCACAAAGACCATGCATATCATCACGGCACCCCGGGGGGGAGAGCAAAAGAAAAAGCGCCTTCCCCATGTTTTCAGCTGGCTATTGCCACGGCTTCGCTGGCAACAACAACCAATTTGTAAAATTACTTTTATCGCTAAGATCTACGTTCCTGCGGATTGTTGTCTTCCTCCTCTCGCACGGTACAATTGAACTTGTGAGTGGAGCGGATAAACATCCAGCTGAGAATCTGAATTCTGGGGGTCTGGTTCGAGGGGGGGAATCACCCATGTGCGTCCAATACCCGCGTTGTGTCCCTAATAATTTGTCGCGATAACAGGAACACGTGCTTTTGCTGCCGTGTACGCTTATGCCTACCGTAAGTGTGGCTTTCGCGTGTTGGAGGCGACAACTCTTAGGGCTAGCCGATGGCGAGTCTCCTCTCTTCTCCCCCTTCCCCTTCTGCTTCTCCTTCCTCCTCAGTCTCTTCATCACCATCACCACTCACTTGCCACCGCCATGTGCTCGTACTCTGGAGTACTCGCGGCCGGTGCTGTACTGCCCATACAATCTGACTGAAGTTATGGTGTTGTGTGGGTTGTGAGCACCAATGCGGAAGAACCTGGGAAAGGCCAAGGATCTTCCTGAAACGAAATGATGGTTGCTCCCGGATCGAGGTGTCGAATGGGGCTAGGCGACCGCAGTGGGCCATCTGAGAGCTTCTCAGCTGCGCCTTCATCCAAGTGACCCGTCTGTACCTACTGCACCCTTGCTGCCCTATGGTAGCACGGCGGTGAGAGGCGGAGAGCTGTGTCCCAGGAAGCATTTATTCGGGCACAAAGAAATGTCCCCCGGTCACCACGCCTTTCCCCTTTGGGTTTGAATCATGGGCAGACCTATGTGGCTGTGGCGCAACGTCGTTATCCTCCAATACCGGTACAACCCACAACCCCCCGTTGTGGGGGGCGAAGGGAAACATATCCTCTTGAGCCTCATGAACGGGTAAGAGGGAGTGTATTTCCTTCGGATTGCTGAGACGAGCTGAATGAGGGTATCTATTTTATAGTTCCACAGAGCATGGTCTTGATTTGCTATGCATACGTATGCAAGCCACCGAACAAACTCCTTGGGACTTGAATATCAAGCGTTGCGTTTCTCCTTCATCCCTCCTCCTTCTCGCATGCAATGCTACATATTCAATACAGCCTGCTAGTCTACCTACAATTTGAATCGCCATCTGCGGGACACACCTTGGCCTCGTCTTCCTCACACTCGTTTAGCTCTCCTCTCGTCCAACGAAAGCGAAGCTGGAGGCACCTCTCCCGATAGCAACCATACCGGGCATTCCGAGGAGTTGGAGTTGGCAACCCTGAGAGGATTGGGCTTCGTAGGGTTCGAATATAGCAAATCGGGGTATGTTTAGAGTTTCTTAGTTTACTCTGCGTCCCACGCAAGAAGTGTTGCCACCACCGATTCTCACACTGTTACTATCATACACACTATTCATTAAAAGCCAACTATGATTGTATCCTAATGTCTTTGTTAAAAGGTAGTCGTTCTTTCCACCAACTCCAAGAATGCGGTTCATTGCCTCCAGCCCGGCTCTCCTGTTACTATCTCTGCCGATTGCCTTGTCAGCTATTTCTTCTTCACGTAGAAGGATAACTCCATTCTATATTTCCGGGGGCTCCAGGGATATGCCCTGCTACGGCTTTGGTCCTGAGCAGCTTGAAAGATTCATGACTGCTACTGGCTTCGGATCGTTAGCCCTACTTTTCACCGTCGTATTGGGGCCTTTGATCGTCCGCAATTTTTTACGCCAGAGACAGCGCCATTCAGCCCCAAGAGAACCCAGCTCAATTGTGGTTATGCCTTTGCTCCAGGAAGAGAAGGAATCGTTGGCGTTTGGAGAGAACCCGGACTATCACAATATCGGCTTTCGTTACAAGCCCCCTGGCAAGATGCCCCCACAAAGTCAAGGCGCTAGCCCGCAACTTTCAGCCGCCGACGAGCTGCCTCCCTGTACATGCTGCCCTGCAGAGACGAACCCTGGTACAGAGTCCGTGGGGTCCGAAGATTCTCGGGTACCCCGAAGATCACCCTTCAAACCGATTTTACCGGGCATGAAAACTATGATGGAGGAGGGGACAGATCCAGTGACTGGACGCCGGTGGAGACGAAAGGTTGTGATTTACACCGGGGGATTAAGCGACTCGTTGGGCGAGGGAAGCCTTACAACAGATAGACAGGAGGAGAAGGAGAAGGAGAAAGATAAGAAGGAATCAGCGGTGGTGAGGATTTAGGGCAGATCGGTTTGATCGGTTTCCTAAATTCCCATTTATGGATTATAAAATTGGGGGAGGCAGGGGTGCGATGTCGAACGAATCTCCTTTTTCTATCTGGTGACGGACTTTTGTTTACAGTTTTTTTCTTCCAGCGCTGTATGTGCCCAGCAACAATGTACAGTACCAAGAATATAATATTTTTCTCGTTTAGGCTGCAGGTGGATAAGATTATGACATGCAAAACCTATATATATAGCACAGTACTGCTCTCGCGAATTATAAGCATCTGGGCACCTTGATGCCAGGGCCTGATAAAGCGCAGATCCTTGCCCTGTGGTGAGAGGCGTCTGTAGCTGGAGTCTTTGGAGAAGAAATATTGCGCGTCTTCGACAACCAAGGGATTTTTAACCACCAGTTATCTGAGAATTATGGCCTTATTAGGTGATAGAGTGAGTTATTTTCTACATATAAATAGAGAGACAATAGGAATATCTCACATTTTCATGGAGATATTGGGGTTTAGAAGTAGGTCAAAACTTTGGTATCCTAGGAGCACAGGAAGTCCAGGACATGTTAAATACTGTCGGGTTCCTTGGCAAGAACTGTGAACAGATATTTGCCAAGGTATTGACCTGTAAATTCCTACCGTTGGTAAATTAACAGACTATTACTCAGCTAGAATGAATGTCCTCCTGCTCTGGCCAAAGAGGTCCATCGCTATCGGGCGTCCGGATATATCTGAAATTCGGGTGGCACAACGCACCTCACTCATGTTTAGGGCTGCCATGCCGGTATGGTATCATACCTGTTGGCGCAAGGGTAGAGAGCAATACTTGGGTACCAGGGTTAGTTAGTGGGTACTTCGAATAACTAGCTGTAGTTTGTATGCGGCTAAGCCTTTAACTTGCGAAAGAGAAGAAATCCCGTGAGCGCTTTGCGATTTTTTATTAGCTAGGAGGGGTATTTATGACAACTTGACCAATACGGTACAGCAGCCTTCAGGGACTAACCTTAGTATGATACCTGATTACGAGTACTAATAGTACCGGTACGGGTATAGTACGGCACACCTACGCTATCCCAGGGACTATTAATACAACAATTAAAATAAAGTTATTCGGTGCGTCGCTATGGTCGGACATAAGCCTTAGTACGAGTAAGTAGTAGTACCCCCTCCCACCTCAGCTACATATTTTCCTCCTAAGCGTTATCATGTATCAGAGCAACACAAAAACATAGCTGAGAGTTGAGTTAGCCCTGGATTCTGGATCCATTTTGGCTTCTCTTTCATTTTTCTTCCTAATTCATCTTATCTCACTCCGCTCTACTCGAGTACCCTATCTTGCCAACTAATTAAGTTACCGACCGGATTTGGTTAGGAGCTTTGTTTTTTTGTTTCTCAGCAGGAGATACAGGATTACACCATTGTATTGATAGTTTACTTACCCCGGCGATGAGCTGGGACATTACCAATGCTGCTTTTTCATTTTACTACGCCGTGGGAATCACGGAAGAAGTAAGTAAGTACTGTACGCACGGAGGAGTCATGGATGCATTGGACCATTGGAATGCATGGTGCTCGGGTGTGGACATAGGTGATTGGGTATTCAAATAGGTTTTGGTGTGAAGAAACTGTTCAAAGGAGCAAAAAGTTGGGATACTTCCAAAGTTAGTCCCTGGGCGCCCGAATACCTACGTTCGCCTCCGGGTAGAGTAAGATAGATTCGGATGCGCATGTCATCGTTGAATGTGAATTGTATAAACAGTAGGAGAGGGTGCTACTGGGTGTGGCAGTTCCATGCTGTTTTTTCGTATTTATTTTTGTGTCACTACTCCTGTTTGGCTGTTGGAGTGGGGGGGGGGGGAGCCAGTAGCAATCGCGGGAGTGGATCCGGGGTTGACCCGCGATGGCGCTTTTTTGGCATCACGAACTTTCGGTGGTGTTTGACTGGGTCGACTTGGCCTCAGTAAGGGATTTTTGCCAGCGTATGGTGTTGCTGTACTAGTACTTAGATACAGTAGTGTAGAGCTATGATGGGGTACGGCGAAGTGCGGTGGGCGTGAGGACAAGACAGAGTGAAACCGGAGCATCATATGATCAACACTACCGGGCCGGGGTATCGAAATATGCGCCCATATCTGAATTACGATCTTGAGTGATCCTTCCTCTTCTCTTCCTCCCTCTGCTCCAGGGTCCTAGTCGCGGAGGTGGGAGGAGACAATTCTAGCAGTACGGCGTCACGCTGTGCTAGTACGGTACTAGAGAAGAAGATCGTGGACGCCGCAGTGGGGGCGACTCGACTGAAACACCCGAACCGGAACCCCAAAAATCAAAAATCAAAAAAGCAAAACTCAATGACCATCGATGAGGAATTGGTTCTGGACTGCTGCCGTGGTTCGGTGCCGGATTTGTGATCCAGTGCAGTTGCGTCTCAAAAGTATGGTGTGCGACTTTTTTTTCGTTGTTTTGTGGCTGGGTTTGTGATCACAGAGTTGTTGTTGGCGAGCTTTCTAAGTTTTCGGTCTCCGGGTGGTGCTTGAGCATGCTGTTGCGCTGCAGACTTGACGAGTTGCAGTATCATGAGTCCTTCATTAGATGGGAGAATCCCGTTGGACGGAGGAAACCGAGTGATTGAAGCGAGGCGAGTCTGATGCTTTTTCTGGTTAGGCGAGTTCGGTGGGGACAGAGAGGAAGGTGGGAGGGGAAGAATAAGAAAGTTTATGTTTCTAATTGTAATAATTCTCACTTTATGTTCCTGGTCGGTTGAGTTCCGTTTCACATAACCTCGCAGCCTTAAGTGAAGCTCGTGGGAATGATTGGCTCTTTGGGGGAGAGAAAATTGATATCATATGGCAGGCAGGAAAAATGTTAATTTTCCATGGCTCTGGCGTGCCAGATCTCCCGGGGTCTTCCCTCGCCACGAGGTCCGATCGAGGACTTCCAACGCCTCATGGCGTTTGTGTTTTTGATGTTTCCTTTTCCTTTTTCTCTTGGGTTTTATTACCTATTTGTGTGTAGGGTACCGAACTTGCACAGTGTTCGGTTAAGTTGTGTGATGAGACAGGCCAGAGGTGCCCGAAATACCAAAAAATCGCCATGTCCGGGTCACCGAATACCTCTATCCCATTGGTCTAGACCTGACGCCTCGGAGTTCCCCTTGCGAGTAACATTCCTTTCCGCCGGTATTGTGGGGGAGGAGGAAAGGGAGAAGGAAAAAAACTCACTTTCTTCCGTATGCGCATGCCTTCCCCCTACATCACTAGTCAGACCGGCGATGGCCCTTAAAAATTTATCCTGAGTTTGCTTGCTTGCTACTGTCTTTGCCATTCACTGATGTGGATTGGGCTTTGATTGCCTCTGGCTGGACTTGTGTACTAGTTCATCCGGTTGCTCCTAGGGGAGTTTGCCTCTATCGGATGTGCTCGAGTATTACCACTCATTGGCCAGGTTCCCCGGGCAAAGGTCGCCGGGGCGACAAAGTGGTATTTGTGTTTTTGGGATATTTCGTGTGATGAGGGGGGGGGGGGTCGACCGTGGAGACCCAGAGGTTGGGCGAGGTTTGCTGTTTGTGCATTTTTTTTCCTTTCTTTTTCTTTCCCTTTCTTGGTTGAATGAGGGAAGTGTGAGTTCCTTATCAGATACTTGTTGTTCATGTTGATCACTGCAGGCCTGACTAAATTCAGCATATGATAGTTTGACCTGAGCATGGTATGGACAAGTGCTAACTGAGTGGTGTGGGGCCTATTGCTCGAGCTGGGCCTACTAGCATACATACCGGAATTGGGGATTCAGATTACTATAAGGGCGACACACCGAATGCCTAAGTTTTGTTGCTGCGGCGGTTTTTAGGCTAATATCTTCTATCTGTCTAGCAATATACAATCCTAGTCGCCGTTTCTCCAAAGAGCGGTGGTTTTGGCCGCAGCCCAGCAGTGTCTTTACAGCGGTTTCTCATACAGCACATGCCCACCGCCGACGGATCCTGTCATCAGCAGTAGACTCTCGTTGCATAATATCAGCACGTGATACTAACGCAGGGTTGTTCTACAGAAAACTTGGGAAGACCTTTGAAGCTGGTGTGCTGGTGGATCTTTCTATGGCGACCAAGTGCTTTGCTAGGGAGAATGTTGTCATGGCTACCTTTGGTAGTACTATGGGGCAGCTAGGCGCCGATGAAATTGGTTTCTAGATTCGACTCGTAGGAGCCTACGAAGCAGCAGTGGCTATGGTTTTCGTGTTCCGTCACATTCCAATTATGGTTGCAATTGTTAAAGGGATGCCTAAATGGTTATCTTGCTGGCTAAAACCGGAGCTCTGGTCTAGGGGAGCTGGAAAAAGGCAATATCTGCTACCTCTCGATATCTTTTGTTATTTTTATTTTATTTTTATATGAGCGGTTTACGGTGAATCATTTTTACTAAGTTGCGTACAATAGATCTCTCAGGAGCAGTTCTCGCAGCATGTGAAGTCCAAGAGTGCTGAAATGAGCGGGGGTTACGCAATCATATTTGACAGACTCTTGGATCCTAGTTTTGGGAAAGGACAGCCACTCCCAGGATTGCGCGGACGAGACGATTGTCTTGTTCGTTGCTGGGGTGGATACCTGCTGATTAGTACCCACTAAGGGGCTATACGAGATATTGCGAAATAAAGAAGTTCATGAAATGTTGCTGGAAGAGTTGGTGGGGGTGAACACTAGGGCCACTTACGTAGTCCTTGAATAACTTCCATATCTGGTTTGTTTCCCCTCCCCTCCCCCATTTGCATCCTCTGTGCTTCGTGATAGAAGCACTGTGTGCGAGATACTAATTAAGGATTGGGACACGGCGATGAAAGGGATCCAAGGACTATCCTCGGCCGTGCAGTCTCGACTGCTTAGGATCGCCGATCGCAATGGAGTAGCCTTGGCTGGGATGGAGGTACCTTCGGGGACTTGCTGTCTGAATGAGCATTCATTAAGGCCATTGTGATCCAAATGTATTCTCGTCTCTAGAAGTGTCTAATCCCGGGAGGCTAGGAGACGGCGCCAAGCAGCTTGAGGATTTACGTTCCGTGTCCGAGAGGTGGAAGTTAATGCCTGGCTGTTTCGTGAATGAATTTTTCATTTTCATTTCTCCCGTCGTCACCATCGCTATTGGGATCATGTGGGGCGAAAAAGTGTTCCAAATATCGAACTTCACTTAGATTAGGCTGAAGGCTGGCATTAACTGGCTGAGGCAGTCTCCGGTTTTCGGATAATCATCGCTTGACATAATTATTGGAGAGAGAAAGCGCATTCTGAGCTGATGTCACAGACTCGCGAATCACTAACTGACTATACTATTGCGGTGTTTGTGCGAAGGTTTGAATTGAGCTTGGCTCATGAAGCAGATAAGCATGCTGAGGGGTTTGAATGGAGGGATAGGTTCACAACACAGCTTATGAGGAGGGAGTTTGTTGGTGAGGGGGAAAGTGAGCGAAGCTTAACTGGTGGTCTATTGGTAGAAGTGGGTAAGGGTTGATAGGACGCCTTCGGTATTACCAAGCAGTGGTGGAGAGACGAAGCAGTCGGCTATTTCCAAGGAAGGTGCACGTGATTTATTGAGTATGGCATGCCGGTAGCGGACTCACCTATGGCATTTCGCCCTAGCAATGCAAGATTCTACCCGGTATTCGATTCATGCCATGTATAAGCTAGACATCAATCCATTGGTAGATCAAGCGATCTCCCAACCCAAGCCACGAAATCTCGCAGCTCCCCAACCGCGTTACTAAGCCAATCCTTACTTTAGCCTGCTGTACCTTCAGCTAGATATTTCACCTGTGCTCAAAAAAGCAATAATTCCCACCTGAAACTCCCTCCCTTTATCTACGGTACCCTACTCGACTATGAATAACACACATGAATCCCCGCCGTACCCCAACATCTAACTTACCCCACAACACTTCTAGGACGGGAAAGATGGGAGGAGAAAAAAGAAGGGAAAGCTTTCTACGGCTGGAAAGAAAAAAATAGGAGTGGATCACAGCATGGCTTTACTTCCATCCATAAAAGCAAGTGAGCGGGAGAGGGGGAAACAAAATAAGCAATCCTACGTTAGGCACTAGATGCAACCGGGGAAGACTGAGGGCGGTGGTCGATGGGGGTGGAGGGGAGGGTTATAGTCTCGTGATAAGGTATGATGTGTATGATATGATATGACGGATGAATGGATGGATGAATGAGTAGTGATTGCTTATCGTGTGGCTTGGATATTGGAGTTTTTCTTTTCTTTTCTTTTCTTTTCCTCTTCTGCTTGTCCAGGGGTTATGTGATGGAGCCCCGGCGGGGGAAAGGCGGATGGAAGGGGGGGAGAGGAAAGCCTTATCTTACGCATCAGGGTTTTTATGACGCGATCCCGGGGAATGTCTAGTACACGTGGGGTTTAGAGAGGAAGAACCGCAATGAGGTTTCGCTATTGAAGAGAAAGGGGGGGGGGGGGAAGGAAGGTATGGTAGTCCCATGCTCGAATTTCAATATGCGGTCATTTATGTAACTAGAATATTATCATCATATCATCCGATATCGGGTGAGCGAATTCGGTACAACACAGTACTCAGCAGGTTCCCTCGCCGATAAGTCGAATCGCATAGAGTTCAGTACGTCATGCACGGATAGTCGTACTACTACCACTACCGCCTGCTTTAAGCGTAGTACTGTGCTATGCACATCTAACCTGCAGCGTTCCCGGCCCCGACACAGACCATCTACTGCTCATTCCACACCCCACCCGCTGACTCGCTCACTCCCGCACCCTGCACAACCAAAGGTTCGTTTTCCAATTGTCGCGCTCTTAAACGCTATTTGCCCTGGACCTCGTCCTCGTCCCCTTGCGCAACACCCCGCAGTCTAATCAGCACGGAACAAACAAACGACTAATAGAAAACATACCTGCCTCGGGTACTACAGTACTGTTACCAATCCGTGGTGGGGAAAACAAACGCAAAAAAGAAAAAAACAAGCCCTTGCTGACGCTTGGTATAATAAATCCTATGCCACACAACTTAGTTATGGGGCCATTGAAGGAGGGGGGGTGCGGTACGGGATTCGCCTTGCTAGTTCTTTTTCTTCGGATTTTTCCAGCTGAGCTGAGGTGCATGAGGTCATGGCGGGTCACTCGATGGTGTGTGGCTGGTGATTAGTTATGGGGCTGGTGGTGGTGAGAACAGCGCTCCCGGGTAAGGTGGATGAGTGGTTTTGATGATTCGGTGATGTATCATTTTTAGAGGTGGAGGGGGAGGGGGGCTATGAGGTGTAACTTGTCCCTCCCCCCCCTTTTTTTTTGGAAGAAAGGAATCCGATTTTCAGCTGGGGTTGTAAACTGTGAGGTTCGTAGGCGAGGATCACCGGACTATGTTCGTTTCCGGGGGAAGTATTGGTTTTCTTGAGTATCGTGCTTTTTGAGTCTGGGAATTCTTGGTTACTGATTTGTTCGGGTTCTGTGCCTTCGCTGGATGGGTGAATGCATTCTCGGGATTTTTGCCAGCTCATCTTTTGGCGATTGAAATGTCTGCTGTACACAATTTCAGCTAGTTTTCACAGAGCATTTATTCTATGCTGCCAGCGGCTTCGGGAGGGGATTCCTGCGGTGAGGGAGGGCATTGGTCATATGTTCAGATCCTGCTGGGTATCCCCCTCCCTCTCACAGATATCTTCTTCTCTTGGGGATTTTAACTTAATGGCGGTGCTATACATTCCCAGGAGCGCGAGCTGAGCATTGTCCCCGCATGCGAGCCGACTTGTAGGTTATGGCGAGTATTGGTAGGTTGTGTTGCTTAAGCTCTCTCCGGGAAAACCTATGCATGATTTTAATTGGGTTGCTGAACGCCTATAAAAGCTTTAGTGTATTTTTAGTACTGAAGTATCAACCATTCTTGGGTGGGTCAAGCCTGCCACCTAATACTTGAGAGATCTGTACTGGCCAATGGTTCCCAAGGGTGGTGCTGTCAAGTCGCTCCTTGTGGATTTACTTGGGGTTCGGTTCATACCGTTCTATGTTATGGTGGCTGATAGAGACATTGTGATCATTGGGTGTTGGAATTATGGCTCCTGAATTGTGTTCTTGGGTCCCATAGCTCCTCGAAAATGCCCTCCTTCTTTCTACCATCTTGGGGATCCAATCAGATTAGAACACGCGGTGGTGGACTACTGTCACTCAAGTTGGACCCTCCGGCTTCTAGCCTAAAATTCACAAATAGAGCATTCACCACGGATGCCTGTAAAATCAGTGACAATCCTATGACCGTACAGAACTGATTGTGGGAAACAAGCAAACAGGTAGGAATATCATACAACGATGGCTTCTACTATTCCACCGAATGTTCTAGGGAGTTGCGAGAGTTTACTAACCTAGTGGAAATATTGGATTCCATATTTGTACTCTTGGCGGTCTTTTTAAAAAGTTTACTTTCTACGCGTAGCTTTTTCTAATTAGGGGAGGGGTGGACTTTATATAATATTATATCTTTCGTTATAAAACCTCTTCAATTTAACCACCTCCACAGAACAGTGACTCTTCCTGTTGCTTAATCCTTAATGGCATTGAAGACCATAGGACTTGAGTCCAGATTGTACCCTACAAACCAGACATCTGCAAAGGTGATAAAGCTGTCTCCTCCACAACCCTGTTTGTATATAGAATTCACCCGCTTGGTGGAGGAGTAATTATCGCCTCAATATTGAGGGCTTCCTCTGGGTGGTATTAGTACCACCTAGGGCGATTTGGTAAACTACAATCTCTTATGGTGGGTCTTGGTGGACTAGATAGCTTGCTTAGCTCTTCCCCTCCAGCTATCTTTCTTACTCTGAGTCCTCTTCCGGCCCCTGCAGCATGTACTGATAGTATTTCCAGTATACAATACCTCCGTTTCTGATTGGTGGAGTCTATTTCTTCCTCCATGGGATTTCCTCCTGTGACCTCTCCTGACCCACCTGGATGAGTGCTTCTCTCCCACAGAATCAGCTGCTTGAGTTTGCGATGCCTGTCCGTGTACGGTGTTCCCAACGGGCCAGGTAGGCCAGGCTTTAATGAAGCCGGGCCCGGCCTGTCGAAATTCTCGTGGATCCAGCCTGGCCCGAACCTGAGCCTGGCTGGGCTGGGCCCGCTTATAGGCCATATAGGCTTTTTCCCGGCTGCTTGTATGGCCTCGGCCGACCTGCTCGTAGCGAGCCGCCACTCCGTGTCAGCCGCAAAGTTCACGGTAAATATTTCCCAATTATCCAATATGATTATAAATAAAGGAACAATTTCGCTTTATTAGCGAAAAAAAATACTAAAAGATACTAGAGATAGTCAATTAATTAATTAAATTAATTGTGGAAAAAGTGTTGCTGTTGTTGTGGATCAACTGGGCGTAGTAGGATGGTGATTATATAGCTATCATTATGGGGGTTAACTGTAAATAGTTTAGCATTTAAAATACAGCAGTTTCGCATCATTTTCTTGGTGATTTAAAGTAGTTCTTGCTAAAGAGGAAAATAGAAGAGAATGATGGTAGGATAGGACTGTGCTGGTGGCCCTGGAGGTAAATCTTTGAGTATCACTCGTAGTGTGATTAATAAAGAAGCAATAGGTAAAAGGTGGAGGAAATCAAAGGCGTTAAACTCGAAAGAGGGGAGGGGGTTGGAACACTCTTGATCTGTCCTCCAAGCTAATCTCTGGGCCTAGGCGCTTGGCTACCCTGTAATGGCTGTTTACTGCCTTTAAAGAATGAAAGCAAATGAGGGGATGAAGACACATGGGTATCATCTTTATATTTACCACTTAGAAGTACAGAGTAGCTTTGCCAGTTCTTGTCCTGACCAAGCTATGAATCTAGACGCTGTAACAAACTAACACTGCTTCCACATCGTGAGTTTAAATAAAGTCTGAAAACACCTGGTTGGGTTAGCTATGTTCATACTCAGGAGCGAGTTACTGTGCACCGTAGTAGAATGAAATATATATGTACAAACATATGGCCTAGTTTGTGTATAGTTACTCTCTAACAGTGCATGGCTCTCTTGAAACAACTATTTCGCACTCTTTGTATTGCCAATATACTGCTCTCACATCCGATAATCAGTTTGTATCCTTCACTACCACTGCTTGGCTTAGAGTTAAATGCTTGAAGGATCTCTGGTAATTGGTTTGGAGAGGTCTGAAAGCCCTTCAGAGGCCCCAGATATTTTTTATTGAGCGGGAGAGAGAGCTCCTGGTGCTTAAGAAGAGGATTTGTTTTTCCTTGCCAGGAGAGCAAAGGAGGGTGGTAGTGGAGGTAGAGAAGGTGGGGGGAGAAAGGTGAGGGGGCAGCAAACTGGTGTTCTGGCGGGTTAGCAAGCCTATGAGGGACATAGATGTACCAAGCAACTTTAGAAAAACAGGTACATATAAAGAAGGTCTATGCCTAATAGGAAAAATTGGCCCGGGGCTTTGTAGTATCCCTTACCAGGCCGGGCCAAACCCGTGACGGGCTACAAGGTAGGGGGAAATGCTAGAAAATAAATACCGGATGGACCCTGAAGGTAGCACAAGCAGAAGAGCAGATGACTCGGGATCACTAGAAGAAATGACTTTTGTTTGAGCCTTAGCAAAGCACAAAGGAAAGAACAAGCAAGAATGCAATCACTATATGCACTTTGTAGGGAAAATGCGGAGATGATTCGTCGATGCCTTCTTCCCTGGAGACAGGGAGAAATGGGCGAACTATATACAGATCCGTTGTGGCCACCTATGGTGTACCACACAATGCACTAACACTAGATATGAGGGTCATCTATCGGATATGACAGTAACTACCTACCGAACATGACAGTCACTCGGCTACGATAGCCACTCATAACTCTTCTCTCCACTATACCATTAACCCATGACGAGGTTACTCCATCACCACACGCATACTAACCGCATAGAGTGTGAAAGAAACCATACTCGTAGAACCAATACCCTATCCCTACCGGCATAGGATGTGAAATGAACAAAGCCTCTGCGAGGTGAATAACTGTCCGAACCACAAAGCCACATGCCTGATACCCTTCTGTCCGAGTCTGCTAACGGCATAGCTCCAACTCTCCATATCCGCAAACCTCCATAACCCCATGCCCTATAGGCCACCTTCCAACAACTTCGTATAACGTCCCTTTGTCAACCTTCAAGTGAGAGTTGACCATTAGTCCCAAATGAGGATCTACTCAAATCGAGTGTTACATCTTTTCAGATAATCACTCATCTCTGACAGAGTGCGATCTGGTGACTGTGGGAACTTCAATAGTAGTGATAGGCCACTCGCGAGGGTCACAATTCCACAAAAGCGCATATCTTAGAACGGACCGATAGTAAAAATATTTATCCAATTATCCATAGAACTGTCACCTCCCCAATAAATCTAAATCCCCCGATCCATTCGCTACAGTTGGCCCAATCAAGTTATAAAAAACATAACATCTGGCACCATACATCACACCACTGCCTCCACCGGAACACCATAGAGTAGAAGCACTCATATTTTAACAATCCACACGAATACTGGTGATCTGGAAGAAGTAGGCGGAGCAAGTATTGGACAACAGCGCTCCAGTTCCAGGGGTCCCGCTGCAGTTAGTGTTGCCGTTAAGGAACACGTAGACTTAATCGAGCCCATCTCGTTAGCCTGATTCTAGAAATCTCACCTCATGCGGGTCCGGCGAGAGGGGAACTTACTCTTGCAGCCCTGGGTGTTTTTTGCTGAGAAGACTCCGGTTCCGATGCGCTCAGTGACGTTGATGCATTGAGATCCTGGAGTCTGCGGACCGCCGAGGATATCGGGAAATGGACTCTCGCACGAAACGTCGCGGAAAGGGTGGAATTCCCAGCTTGGGGCTCCAGCTCGGGCTTCGATGCTGGAGTCCGCCACCGGAGCGGGAGCTGCGGGTGCGGTGGCCACGAAGACGAAAACAGAGAGGAAGGTGGTAAATTGCATTTTTAGTGATTGAGGGTTAAAAAGGGGCTTTTTTTTTGAAAGTAGACTGTTGTGTGAATTGTATCTTGGAGTCTGTCTGGTTGTGGGAAGTTGTTTATGAGAGCGGATTCCTTGGGGCTTATATGTTGTCACCACTGATGATGTCTGCAGAAGTCTGGGGCTGTGAGTGAAAACCCATGCTTGGTTTTGTTCACCAGTAGGGCCCTAGCCATCGCAATCCGAGACAAAGCACCCCGAGAAGGAATAATGTCTTCCAGACTGGGTATATCTTATTTAAGTTGAGCACGCTGTATCTCGTTAACTTGTGTTCGTAATTTTGTTAACTTACTCTTTTAAGCTTATTGCGGTTCAGCTTAGTGACTTCTGTTGCGCATCCCGGCAGTGGGTTCAACGAGTTTTTACGGTATGGTACTGGTAGTTGGGATCGAATTCAGGACGCGCGATCATGTGTGCTTAGGATCTAGAGGCGAGCCACAAGTAACGGGTAAGAAGCATCCGAAAGCAGGGATTAGAAGAATATACCGGTATGGTTGATTACCTATTCGTATCTAAGCCCCCATACTAAATTGGTACTTGAATCTTTGGGTACTGCACTTCTTACCTTTGCTTGCATATCTGGATCCCACCACAAAAGCTTGTTCCACAACCAGGTGGATGACAGGATTAAGTGATGACCCGCAATTCTATGTATCTCTCGATACCAGTCCGACTCTTCCAATGAAAAACGCCCCTTCACGGGCCCTCCGAGCGGGAATACTGGAGCACCCTGTGCCGTAGGTCCTGCATTTCAGATTACTTTGATATTTATCCTCCTCACCTGGATTGTCGGGCGCTTGGGTCAGCTTGCGCATCACCCAACAAATCAACTTATACTGCACTCTTGGTGAGATTAAGAGCCAGGACAGTGGGGGGACCATGCAACCCAAAACCGCAAAAAAGCGACTTTGACAACGAAATCCGTCATCTCTCTCAAGAAGCCTTGGGAATCTGGAAAACACGTTCCTGAGCAACAGGGACATGGGAAGCCAATATGTAGAATTTTCGGTGAATTCTCTTGTTCTGTTGGTATCCAGTGCTTACCCGCGTTTTGGGTATCCGAGTTCTCAATCCCACCAGGAGTATCTAGCCACTGGAAGGTAACCTGCACGAAGATAATTTCCCCGAAACTCTCCGGGCAATGGGCGCCCAATGCAATGTTGGTAAAATAATAGACCTCCCCTGCACACCGACCATCCGCAAGGGACCTGTAAAAATAGCATAGGCAAAGTCGGAGGGTATAAGCAGTTGATCGCCAACGCTAGTGTATACCAAGTGCAAAAATTCTCTCCGGTGACGGAAGTATAATACCAGCGGCGCTTTACGGGCATCCGGGGTCAGCAGAATTGATGGGCTCTCGTTGAGTATTGGTTGGATTTCGCGCAACCAAGAATATAGAGGAGAAAGGAATTAGTGGCCGTGAGAGCCTTGAAACGGATGCTATGTTGAGGCGTATAGTTCGTAGTGATTACTCCGTAAGAGTATCCAATGCTGGTTTTTCTCAAGGGGGTTACCGTGAATGATTTCCCAGTTGCAGTTTCAACCTCCGGGTGTGATGGCTTATACAGTCGACTAGTTGACTGCTTGTATGCTAGTCTACCAAAGTTTCACAATCGTCTCGCCCCTAGATATCATTAATAAGCTTCATGTGTATCTGAGATTACTCTTCTTACTATTAGGTACGATTCACCATTACCGTACTCCCCATGCATGACGTCCCCCGAAGCTTATCCCGCTATGCGAATTATGCGTACTCCTTAGCAACGAGGGGTGACAGCAAGTCTTTGCAGTTAGTAATTACCTTTCTGTATTATTGCACTTAATGAAGCCAAAAGCCGACTGCTGCGCTATCCCTTGGACCATCCGAAACAGTGAGATTAGTCCCCTGGCAAGCTTACCGGTGCAACTGCCAGGGGAGATGCTTTCTTACTCGAGTACAAGACAGGGATTATTTTGCTGGGTGACGATCCTGTCTTGTACGAAAAAGCCTCCCCTGGTACTCTTGTACTCCGGGTCGGTTTGGTATTATACACCCGCGTTTGTAAAGGGAGGGGGGGGTTGCAATATTTTTCTATTTCGAGTTTGTGATTATCGAAAGTATGATTACCTTATCCTTATAGCCTACAGCCCCTTCCCTCAGGGCTTGCTTACACCACTTCCCTTTCTACCTTCATTCCCTCTATACTCTAGGTGCGTCGGGGGGTATGTCGCTTGCAATGGGTGACATCCCCCTTAGGGCCACCCCCTCTCTCCATCTCTTTCTCAACCTCCTCATTCTCCCCCTTGCCTCTCTTCTCAACTCTTCTCTTCCTCCCCTGCTACTTCTTGCCAAATTTTCATTCCCTTTCTTCTCCCATGGCCTTAAAATTATTTCCTTCCTCTCTTCTCTTTCTTCCACCTTCCCCATTACCAAATTTCTCTTCATCCACTGTGTCCTTCTAAACTCCTCGACTCTCTCCGTCCCCTCTTTTTCGGACAGCATCCTATCCATTTCCACCCATCCCTCTTTATGCATCAACCCTTTCCACCACCTTTTCCATACTTCTTCCCTGACTTCCTTCCATAGTCTGCAATATAGTAGCATGCGATCTCTTGTTTCTTCCTCTCCACACTCACGCGTTCGGAAAGTTATCATACCCTTCCTTGTACTTCAAGAGCAATACCTATTCACAACAACAGGCCAGCTGGAGTCTTTTTGATAACTCTCTTTTTGATACGCCTCTAAGGACATTGTAAGCTCTCATTACAAGTTTTTCTACTAAATAATCGAAGGAGTCTTGGTAAAGAATTTCCAGAGGCTAGTGGTACTCGGAAGGGTGTGAAATCTTTTGCCAATGCTGCTATACAGTTCCCTTGCTGAGATAGCAGATAGAATGAGTATAAGTTATCGAAGATCAGTCAGTGGTTAACTACCTCTACTTACGAGTATCGCCTTTTTAACGTTCAAATGACTCAGCATCATCATCATCATCATTGTCAGGAATTAATTTCCAAGGAACCACAATACTTGGAGACTCCTAAAACAGGACTGGCGTGCTGGCTACGAATTTCACAGTTTCAGACTGCACAGGGATGGTGCCCCTAGGAACCGGTAGAATACTGTCCTACCAAGTAGCTTTTTCGAAAAATACCCTACGATATCCAAACCATAGTTGTTACAATGGAGTACGCAAAAATCGTCTATTGATCTAGAATCACGGCGCCCGTGTGTGATTTTGTGGCGAAAAAATCAGAGGCATCAGAAATGGCCAAAAGGTGATTATGACGCTTTGATCAATTTTCGATCAACCAATTTTCCAAAGTTGGACAAGTCAATTAGAAGTAACTAAATGAGCAAGAAAGGGAAACATGAAAGGCAAAAACAGAACAACGCCAAAAGAAAGTACATTCGGGGCCTATATCCATCTCATCCGATACCTGGTTCCACTGCCGGAGGCATTGCTGAGAATGTCGCTGCCCTTGCCCGGGGAGATCGTTACCACCGATGTTTCCCGATGTGGCAATGAGGGCGCAAGGAGTGTCGACACAGGGAGGGTGGGAGAGAAATGAAAAACGCGAGAAATTGAGAACGCGAGAGATAAAGAACGCGATGGATAAAGAACGCGAGCTGTGGGAAGGATAGTGATCTCGAGGTCTGGGGGAGCAGAAAAGGGGACAATCGTGGTGAGGTTCCGTGGGCCGTGCTTCCTTGAGCTATGGCCCCGCACTGGCCCAGCAACCGGTAATACCTTTTCCCGCCGGCCTCCGAGACCTGCGTTCCAGGCGGGTTGTGTGTCCTTTGTCCAATTGGCAATGGGTTGTACCAACCCGTCATTGAATTCTACATTCACCCTAGGCTGACAGTTGAAAAATGTTTGTTTCCTCGAAGACTTTGAGGAAGTAAAACTAATTTTGGGGGTTTTTTCCCTCTTTTTAAACACTATCTATAGCGCCCTGCGGAGTGATTTGGGGATGAGAAAGAATTCACGAAGAATTTTGTGATTTTTTTTAATCCGGGGGAAGAACTTTGTCATTGATGTCAAACATCTCGTCAGAGAATTTCTCTCGACACTCACCGATTGGGCGACAATTGGCCCGTGTTAGTTTGCTTGAAAGGGGTTTTTGCACCAACTATCTCTGATACTAGGTAATCACAACATATTTTCAAACACTAATCCAACATGAGAGGTGTCCGGCTCCATCTAGGCAGAGTAGGATGCACTCTATAGCTTGCTCACCGCTTGTGGACCCTCGGTATTGATCCCAGTTATGATATATGGATAGGCTTTTCCTGCCATGAACAACTTGTGGCGTCCAAGAAATGGAGGATTCGTCATCCTAAAGTCCCCTCATTTCGCCTCAAGCACGGATATCGCGTATTATATTATACTCATCCCCTGGAATGCGTCGTACACTCACTTTTCGAACTAGGGACTCTTAGACGAGCGAGTGAGATGACATGACGCTACCTACCAACTGCCTCCGGAAGCTAATCTCCAGCGATCCTAAGTATCAAAAAAAAAAGATAAGAATTGACCACTGGGAGAGTTTAATGATCCGTCCTATGCATGCTGCCGTGACCCCTACCCTACCCAGGTAGAACTTCCGGGCTACGGCACTAGTCTACACAGCCAATCGGCGAGAACAAGAAGCAACGTTTGCTTCAACAGCTGCTCCCCCCTCCACCTGCCAAACCATCCAGACCCCCTTCTGGAAAAAAGATTCGTTTCGTAAGAACAGTAGAGAACAGTGCGTGGACGAAACGTGAACCCTAGACACGTGCCACTTTACTTTGGGAGTGGCCGGCAAGACGGGAAAAACGCCCCAAAGTCTAATGAGCACAGAGTGAACAAACAACTAATAAAAAACATACCCACCTCAGGCACTACTGTACTGTTACCAATATGTGGGGAAAACAAACGCCAGAGAGAAAAAAAGAGGCCACATTGACTCTTGGTATATGTTCAAAATGTGAACGCCAGGGGCACAATCTATTCTATGTGGATAATACTGCGCAAGTGCGAGGGGGGTTGCAAGGCACGCTTGGTGGGGAGTAGAGAGCAGATTTGGTAGGAGTTCTGGTTCTTAATTATTCCAAAACAGGTGGGCGGTAGCAAGCATATTTATACAAAAGTGTGCGCCCATATGTATGAAAGAAATATAGGAAAAACTATGTAAGAAACATAAGTGCGAACATGTTTGACCCTGAAATCCTGCCAAGTAATCCTAAACAATGTGCGTGAAACTATGAGGGCGTGATGTGAATATTAGAAATATCATGACCAATAATAGTGCATAAGAGATGCATAAAATCCTTAACACCGGATAGAAAAGCACATGTTAAATCCCCAAATATTATCCCAAAACAATCAATAAAACACCATAATATATATCTTAGCTGTAGTAATGTAAGCGGTGTACAGGTGGAGCCGAAAGTTTACCTTTCTTTTCAGAAGGTTTGGTAGTGGTGGTACCGGAGGCTGAACCTGTTGGTGCGTCCATTGTGGGATTTGGGCCGGTAAGTAACTCCCTAGTTGGAGTAGAGAGATAGGATAGGGAACGCTCCGATAATCTAAATGAGGAAGAGGAGGAGGAGGAGTCTGAACACGAGGAGGGGGTGGTGGGTCAGGGACTGCTGAGCGACTAACAAATCGTCCACGAGAATCGCGAGGGAGAGGATCGGTGGTAACAGGTGTTTCTTGAGTGTCAGAAACAGCTGTGGTAGCGGGAACTTCTTCAGTGTCAGTATCTGAATCCTCTATTATAGCTCCCGGGTGTCTGGGTTCATCTGTTCCAGACATAAAAAAATCCTCGATCAGAGGATAGTTTTCTCTGTCAGCACTTCTCTCAGCCTTTTAGTATTTTGTGAACACCTTTAGCCGTTCCAATTGCAGCAAGCGCGCTCGAAGCTAGCCCCCTCCTCGCTCGA
>Ga0307509_10001486_pt1 | contig 39518 bp, 27 predicted proteins | sample 10_EM_MG_FD_202245 | JGI IMG/M metagenome (GOLD analysis project Ga0307509, IMG submission 202245) | Populus trichocarpa ectomycorrhiza microbial communities from riparian zone in the Pacific Northwest, United States - 10_EM | ecosystem: Host-associated > Plants > Roots > Unclassified | place...
TCACTGCATGCTTAAGTCAGGTCTCTCTTAGAACTAGCAATTTTTTCAGGCAGAAATGGGAGTCGGGCTAGGATTGTGGAGCCCAAGGTCGAGCACTTCCATGTGTTGATGGTGTTTGCCGGGTAACGTAACTTGCTCTCAGGAGAAGACTCACTTTGAGGTGCTTGACTCGCTCCTATTTCCACCATTTTTTGGCCTAGAAGACTAAGTTTTACAAGGTAATGCAAGGCCTCTGCAGCCTTATCAGTATTCTTTCTTTGGCGTGCGTTGGTAGGTTGTGTTGCTGGCATTATGTTGGATTTTGACCTGGCGGGTGTTGGAGAGATGTTTTTTAGCGATGGTTGCGTTGTACGAAAACTCATGCACTTTTGTCCTCCGGTATAAAATACCCAGTTCTCCGGCCGGCTATTTTTTTCTACAAGTAACAACACCATGGCCAGTAAGTTACCCGCCGGTATGTCCAAGTGCTAACTGGCGCCTCTGATTTTTTCCTTGAAAAGTCGCAATTCTGAGTTGAAATTTCTGTTTTCTTGGAATGCGAATGTGTAATTTGGATGGAAGGGCCACAGGAGATAAGGGATTTTTTAAATAAAAGAATATGTTCTAGGGTGAAAGACTATTCGCTGCGGTTTGTCTGGCTTGATTCGATAGGGTTTATTTAGAGCTATTTAGTGGAAGAGCGCCGCGGGTCCGGAATGCGGCTCTTACAGAAACAGGCCCGAGAGGCTACCCAAGTCCAACCTCGCCTATTCCCACTAACTTACTATATTTGAAAAATTCAGGACTTTACACTCCAGCCTTTACACTCTCGGAGCATCGGCCAAGCGGTCGGCCAGAAACACGGTAATCACGGACTCTGATAATGATGATAACAATAATGAAATATACACCGGTAAGAATATGTCCCGAAATCTCCCCATCATAGGAGAAACCAGGACAAGCCGTCGTGTATTATGTTCTATGAGTGCCACCCTCTATCTGGCTTGCAAATCGTAGCTGCGTTGATCTCCATCCGAACTGCCAGCCAGTCTCGAACGGCATACACCGCTCGCCGGTTGGCTAGCCCGGCCAGAATCTCTAGGAAGCCTGGGCACAAATCATTCAAGAAGCAGAACGGGCAAACACCTTGCTTACTCTAAGTATGCGGTCCATCGGCAAAGTCCTCCAATACTTCTCGGTAAATTCGCTCCAAATACGAGCTCCGAGGAACGCTTCGCGTGATCTCTCATTCTACTATGCAGTAAAACAAGTTGGGATGAGGGCCTACCATGTCGCTAGTGGAATACGAGTACTCTTACGAATAAAATTTGGCTTTCCTCACTTGCAGTTTTTTTATAGCTTATCTGCGAATAACTTAGGCAGTTTAGATAGTGATTCATGATCCTTGCTGGGAAGATCCCCCACACTTCTACAGGGGTGGCTGTTGCCTAGTCTTGGCAGACTGGAGGGCTCTATGTAAGTTACCATCTTTCACTTCTCTAGCGCTTTCTCCCCACCATCGCGGCAAAGGGAACACAGCACAACGGAGGAACCATTTGGACTGTGAGCTGAGGAAGGAAATTTTGTGTTAGCGGATGACAAGAGGCGGACCTCCTGTACCTACTTAGTCGGAAAACCAGCAAGGCTGGGCTTTCTTTCAGTTGGGATTTTTTCCTTTCTCTTCCTTTCGGTTCTGTGGGTTGGCTTTGAATAAGAGGTTCGTGGGGTACCATAGCGGATTTGAATTGATCGGACCCATGTGGTTTTTCCTTTCTGGTTGTGATTTCTTGATAGTGACAGTTTTGCGCCCGTCCCACCTTTGTTCCGCTGAGTAGATACTGTTGTCCGGGTTCTTTCATTTTCAGTGCGAGGAATTAGTCACCCCAGAGACCCCGGGCTTCCAGCTGCTGTGAATAAGGTATTGTACTCGAGCACTAGAGGTAGTGTACAAGGACTGACATAATATTGTGCGTAGACAAAATTAACTGATTACCCTGAGGAGCGTGGCAACGCATCGCTTCCGGGCCCCACGAAAAATCATTACCACTCAACAGGCATCTCATAATACCTTTTCCTTTTTTCTATTTAAGCTGATGGATGGTATACTAAGTACTGATTACTGCCATGTATTCAAATTACTTTTACTTATCTTTCTTGGTTGGGGGCTGGGGTGGATGAACTGGAGAGGTTGACAACATTGCGGCGAAAATTGTGAGAGTCCATTGATGGGATAATTTTGTCCATTCACAATACCATTTCGAAAGTGGGTACATTAGATACTGAGAAAGCGCAACATCGACCCGTAGCCGCCACCATACGATGATGGCTCGAATGTAGTAGTTGACGCTCTAGATTCTTTTACAACGCGTGCATATTAGGAAAATACGGGACCCTTTTCGGCATCTTCACCCAGAGTAGATCAGGCTGACCAAATGTGTTGGTTGGGAGTAGCGAAAGAAAAAAAAAAGGTGGGGAAGAGACTGAGGGTTGGAATGCGGAGAGCGATAGTAGGGGACTGGGGCTGAAATCCCTCATAACTCGGTCGGGGTTGCTTTCTGGTGGAATCGGAATCAGAAGGGCAGTATTCAACAGACTCCTTACCAGAATTGGCAAGCAGACGATATAATATAATTTTTACTATTAGATTAATTCTGTTCGGCAATAGTATCCAGGTCGGATGATATGATGAATTGGAAAGAATAAAGTGGGTAATGATGTGCTCAGATTCTAATTAGACCCATGGTGGGTTCTCTTACTTTGTCTTCTAGCTTCAAGTATTCCACTCTGGGTGATGAAACCAGGATAGTTCATATGTTCATATGATACGAGTGATACGATGTTAAGTTTGGACACGTGATCGGTTATGGGTACATGTACAAGTATATATTTAAAATCTGCGCATAGCATAATATTCCTTGAAGTCCGTCTCGAGCCTCGATCAGCCCTGCGATCCCGGGATTCCAAATCAAATGCTCGTGAGAGGGATTAGTGCTTCCTTGACATGGTATAGCCCAGTCATTTAGAAATGTTGGATCGCATTAATTGGCTTTCGTAATTGCGTTAACTTGCCAAACTAAACTTATTCGGGCTAATGCCGCGATTTATAGGAATAGTCGTGAGATGCCGGAGATCATAATTGGTCACTCGGAAGTATGCAGATATCCTTAGTCCCAATCAGATGATCATGCCCAAAGTCTGGCTGGACCGGCTTGCGAACATTGGCCATATTCCTGTGGCTTTCGTTTTCACTGTGTAAGATGTTTTGGTTTAATTTAGTATCTTCTGGGAGTTTCCTCTTCAGATTATTGGAAATGCTGCTCGCCAGACTCTCCTGGTATCTCCCTTGTTCTTTAGCTAGCTTTAGGGGAAGTGCTTTGGCTTCGGTAATGTGCTTAGGAATCAGGTGTGTGTTTGGACGTTCGGGAAAGCATTTCCTATGCAGGAATGCAGCCGTCGGACGGAAACAAAAAAGATGTAAGGAAAGCCGGAAGGAAAGAGAAAAGGGTGTAAAAGGGGTTTAAACCCGAAGGGGAAAAGAGCGGAGGTTGTCAGCAAGTGATATTTGTATCTGAATTTTGTTAGTATGAGAGCTCGGAAAGGAAAGGAAAGGGAAAACTCAGAGGAGGAGTCTGTGATGATATATACACCTATCTATATCTTAGATAGTTGAGGTTGATGAAGGTATCTGTGAGCAAGAGACTGTTGTTGTTGAGTTAGTGAAGAGTTTTTCCCCGCTCCAGAGTGCGATCTTTTAGGTGTGAGTTTCTTGACGCCTATCGTTTCGCCTAGTTGTCGCTGTACTATCGTTTCGCAGTGTATTGTTTCGCCGTCCAAGTCGAAAACAGATAACATTAGGAATTAGAAAGCGTAAGATTGTGCACTCTAATCCATAAGGTTAGCGGCAAATTATCCATTAGCTTGAGATATCCCATGCTAGGGGGTGGTGCCTGGGTATAGTTCATATTGCGCAGGTAAACATTCGTAACTGACAAATTTTATGGTACTCATTTTGTGACGTCAAGGGGTCAGAGGCGATTTACTTTATTTGCAACGTTCTTGCCCATATAGCCCAATGGCACCAATCTCCGGAAAAAAAGTATCAAGATCAGATAGGAAACTGTCTTTTAAAAATTTCGCCGGATCAATGATATCTGTTGACTGTATTTTGATCTTCTTTCAGTTTTCCTTCAGCTTATTCTACACGGCCTTCCAGGCATGCTCCACCGCTAGCATGCGTGGGGTGATAGGGTAGAAGGGAGAAAGGAGCGTGATCTATTTTATTCGGTCGCCTAGATTATCACAGTTGTCTCCCCGCTGTACTGTAAGGTATATACATATGTAAGAGACAATATCCAGAGACCCCGCAAGAGAAATTCCACCGTGATACCGTATACTACACCCTAACTCCAGCCTGTTACATTATCAACCAAAGGAACGGAAAAATAGGAAAATTGTAGGAGGGCTGATCAAAAAAAAAACTTTTAGCATCAGTATCAGGAACACCTAAGGAAGAAATGGGGAATCAGGGCGAAAGAAAGAAAAGAATGTGTTTTATACATCAGAAAAACAGGGGAGAGGAGAGATACAGTCGTAAAGTGTTTTCTAAGGCTGTAAACGGAACACGTGGCTAGGTCCAGAGGCACCAGAAGAGGTTGTGCCTCGGGGGCCTTGCGGCGCGCGAGAGTGCCACCTTTCGGGCCTTGAGAAGCTTCACTACTTCCGTATTCCCATACCGAGCAGCCAATGCTAGCGGTGTTCTGCCGCGATTGTCTCGCCTATCCAGGCTAGCGTCTTCCCGTTTCAACAGGAGCTTCACTATTCCCTCATCTCCATTCTGAGCTGCCCAAGAGAGCGGTGTTCGGCCACAATTGCTTGTTTTATCGGGGCAAACGTCTTCCCGTTCCAACAGAAGCCTCACTGCTCCATCACTCCCATTCCAGGCAGCCCAATAGAGCGGTGTTCGGCCACATCTGTCTGGCGTATCGGGTTTAACGTCTTTCCGTGCCAGCAATAGTCTCACTAAGCCAGCATAGTCATTCCCGGCTGCCCACGAGAGCGGAGTTCTGCCGCTAATGTCTGGGCTATCGGGGCTAACGTCTTCCCGCCCCAACAGTAGCTTCGCCGCTCTATCATGCCCATTCATGGCCGCCCACGAGAGCGGTCTTCGGCCCTTATAGTCTGGCCGATTAGGACTGACGTCTTCCCTTTCCAAGAGTAGTTTCACTACTCCATCACGCCCATGCCAGGCAGCAAGTGAGAGAGGTGTAAGGCCAAAATCGTTGGGCCTATCGGGGTTAACGTCTTTCTGTTCCAACAGAAGCTTCACTGCTCCCTCATGTCCACCCGGGGCGGCCCACGAGAGCGGTGTTCGGCCACTACTGTCTGTCCTATCAGGGCTAACGTCCTCCCTCCCCAATAGTAGCTTCACTGCTCCGGCGCGCCCATCCCCGGCAGCCCGGGAGAGCGGCGTTCGGCCATTGTTGTCTGGCATATCGGGTTTAACGTCTTCCTGTCCCAAGAGTAGCTCCACTGCCCCATCACGCCCATGCCAGGCAGCCAGCGAGAGCGGCGTGAATCCAAAATTATTGGGGTAATCGGGGTTAACGTCTTCCCGCTCCAATAGTAGCCTCACTGCTCCGTCATGCCCACTCATGGCAGCCCACGATAGCGGCGTTTGGCCATTATTGTCTGGCCTATCGGGGATGACGTCTCCCCTTTCCAAGAGCATCTTCATGGTTATATCACACCCATCCCCGGCAGCCCGCGAGAGCGGTGTTCGGCCATTGTTGTCTGGCATATCAGGGTTGACGTCTTTCCGTTCCAAGAGTCGCTTCACTGCGCCGTCATACCCACCCGTGGCGGCCCACGAGAGGGGTGTTCGGCCATTATCGTCTTGTCTATCGGGGGTGACGTCCCTCCTTTCCAAGAGTAGCTTCGCTACTCCGTCATACTCATTCCAGGAGGCCCACGAGAGCGGTGTTCGGTTGTCATTGTCTGGTGTATCGGGGCTAACGCCTTCCCATCCCAACAGGAGCTCCACTACTCCATCATGTCCATTCCCGGCAGCCAGCGAGAGTGGTGTTCGGCCACCGTTGTCTGGCGTATCGGGGCTAACGCCTTCCCATCCCAATAGTAGGTTCATTACTCCATCATGTCCACCCCAGGCGGCCAGAGAAAGCGGTGTTCGGCCATTCTTGTCCAGCCTATCGGGGTTAACCCCTTCTCGTCCCAATAGCAGCTTCACTACTCCGTCATGTCCGTTCGAGGCAGCCCACGACAGCGGGGTTCGGCTATCATGGTCTTGCCTATCGGGTCTAGCGTCTCCCCGCTCCAATAGTAGCTTCACAACTCCATCATGCCCATTCCCGGCGGCCCACGAGAGTAGTGTTCGGCCACTACTGTCGGGCCCGTCGGGGTTGATGTATTTCCTTCCAATTATTACATCCATTACCTGGGGCGCTCCGAGCCTACGGCCTAGGCTCCCAGGATTGACAAATGGCCGACTAAGGAACAACCTAATTACCCCTTCACACCCACTCCCAGCGGCCCATGAGAGTGCAGTCCGCCCGTATCTCGTGTCTGATATATCCGGCTGAGTGTTCTTCTGTTCCAAAAGTAGTTTTACTACTTCTTTATGCCCATACCTCGCCGCCCACATGAGTGGTGTTAGACCGGCACTATCTCTTTCGTTTACATCCCATTTCTTCGTTTTTATCAAACCAATGGCGACTTCTGCAATGCCCAAATACGAAACACAATGTAGTGCAGAAAACGGCTTGTCGTATTTAAAAGGCCACTCGCCGGTCGACCTCGAAAGTAGTTTGGCGGATACGTGACTATCGTATTGATCAAAAAGGTCATGCGCAAGGGATCTTGCGAGATCCGAGAGTTCCATTCGCATATGGATCCCCCAATACAAAGAGGAGTATTCTAGGAAGGGTGTGCCTCGGGGGTCGCTGGAGGGGCTGACTGAAAGGTCTTTAATAGCGCGGGAATTCAGGTACGTCAAACAAGTCTCAGCTATTTTCGAGTGAGGTCTGTCAAACAAGCCGGCACGATGGGAAAGGTGCTCCTTGAGCGTGGAATGGATAAGTCTAATAGTGGAGGACCCTTTATCGACGACCGCAAGTCCTTGGCAACAGCCTAGCACTGTCCGGATCGAAGGCACATTGTTGATGTAAATTTCCGTTGAGCCTATCTCGACGGCTAGGGCCTGGCATATCTCATCCACACTCAACAGCCTTTCCGAATGTGAAATCCACATTAGAGCCTCCACCCCGAGTCTTGCTCTATCACCCCCCTGTGCTTTTATCCGCTGTATGGTTGCACCATATGCATCCCCCAAGCCATTTGTCATTGTATCGAGCTTTCCTCGCCTCCGATGGAGTGTCGTTTCCTGTAGGATCGCCTTGATATTTAGGGACACTAGCAAGAATCTAGGTAAAGATGTGTTAGCTCATAATCAGAGATATCTCCTTCAGAGTCTTTGCTCCCACTTACAATTTCGAACCGGTCTCAGGAATGTTCTTTATGATGTCCGCCTCTAAGCTGTCGTCCATCGCGTCCGGTGTTGGGTCCTCTTTCAACTTCGCCCTCAGGAATCGAATGGTATCACCCTTGCTCGGTGTAATAGATACAGCCACCACCCTTCTTGCAAGATGTTTTTCCACCTCATCCCGGACGTGCGACCGCCCAGCGAGAAATACCCGAGTGCTTGGGGACTTGTGTAGAATTTGCTTCAGTGAATCAAACAGCTTTGCCCGATACTCCGTCACGCATTCGTCGGGGGCGTCGATGCATATGAAGATGCGCCGTGAAGAGGAGATATCTTGTAACAGCTCTACAATTTCGCCCAGTCCCAACCTCCGGCCCCCGGTGGCCTTCCTCTGATCCCGAAAAGCCTCAACGATCTTTGCCGGAATCTCCTCGAGTCCACCAACAACCTGTTTTAGGAGGGAGCTCAGGACGGTAGTTGGGGATTGCTCCTTCCGGGTGGAGAAAGTCGAAGTAGAAGCACGCAACTGCAGCACTTCGTCCTTTTGCCCAATCGCATAACGTGTCTATTACTAAGGAGCTAGCATCACAATCTCTTAGCAACACCTCTCCTTTATGGAAGAGGTGGTTTCTTACCTGATGTGGGTCTTGCCGACCCCCGGATCTCCATAGCAGAGCAAGGTCGAATTATCGGATTCTCCATCGCGAATGCCATCAAACCAATTCCGATATTCCTCTGTCCGTAAGAGCCAGTCTCCCACATGTTCGACTCTGTGGGCTCTTATATCATCATGACGTATCCAGGGGTTCAGCGGAGACAACCATGCGAGAATCTCAGTCCTCTCGTCGGTACTACTAAAGTTATTCACGTTAGAGACATTGCTGAATGAGATAGTATTGAGGAGTTGGTATTAAAGGAGTTATTGTGAGAAGAGTTGCTATTTTCCCCGATGCGAGACGGTGACATTTCTCTTCCCGCGCCGCTGCCCGGAGAGTTGTAGGTCCGATGCTGAGGATCCGAAGGACATGTTCTGGAGTACTTGTACAGGTACCGGTACTCGAGTACTCGAGGAAGGGGTTTCTTGGATTGCGCCACTGATTCACTCCCTTACAAAATCCTTGTTCAAGTACTGTACCCAGAGATGTTTTCGCACAAGGCAGGATTGCTAACTAGTAAAATAATCCCTGTCTTGTCATATACGGAAGCATCTCCCTTGGGACTTGTACCAATACTGGTACAAGTATTGCACTTTAGCATATGTAACCAAACACCAGCACGCAACAGCTCGCTCTTTGTCCACACCTAACTCAATAAGTGACTACCAAAACCACAATCAAATAAATATTTAAAAAATAAAGTAAATATGTAATCCTAATTAATACCTTGTGTGAAATCCATCTGTTTTATTGAGATTTTTTTTTTGTGGTAAAGGTATGGTGGATTCAGGAGCGAAGGGGGGGGGGGGGGTTGCGGTGTTTGGCGGTGGAACGTTGCAGCGCCAAATGCTCGGTTACTTTTGCTAAGGTGCAATACTTTACTCGTGCCCCGAGCACCAAGCATCAGTTCTTCGAGAAGATCCATCTTTTGTTGAATGAAGGCTCCCACTCTGGAGATACACATGTCAAAAATTCGAAAAACATCCTTCTCGGTATTGTAGCCTCTGTGAACTCCCGAAATCGGCGATCCCCGTGGGATCGCACAGATGTACTGTACGAGTACTGTACTGGTAACTTCCCACGTGGGCTTCGCGGCGGCCCGATACATAGGTACCTGTAACTTAGAACCTCAAACTGGATTTCTCAGCTACTCGGCTGTTCTGGAGCATAGCAAGTTCCCAGTACTTGTACTCCCACATGTATGAGTTTTATAGGTGAAAGTTGGGGATCCCAAGATCCCTAGGCATGTATTATCATATAACTCGGGAGGGCGTTGACACGGTGGATATGATTTGATCCTACTGTGCCTCAACACATGCGATAGCTAACCAACGACAAAATAGAGAACTAAGGGCATACTCGGGCGCACTAATCCTTCTCAAGAAACTTTGTCTCTGAACTTGGAGATCAGCGAGCTAACCGAGGCGGCAAATTGCAAGAGTATTACCTTGAGAACAGAAACACTGTATATGGGCATGGCGTTAGGAGGTCCAGAAATTTCCCCTCGGATTAGGGGGAGCAATCACACCGAGATGGTTCTCTTTTAGTTCTCGCTTGAGACAACAACCTCACTACTCGAGTAGGTGGGGGAGCTCCAACGCCCTACAGTAGCGTGATGCCCAGTGATTTCTGTTTTCAGGGCGGTCGTGTAAGCCATCTTACTCATTCGCCGTTGCCAAGAATACCTCCGCTAGCGGTTACCTTTCCGGCGTCCTCACCAAATTCCGTATTTGGCGTAAAGACTCACACCCCGCTGTCTAGGATGACGCTGAACCGGATACCCGGAAACACTCTTTGACAGCAATGGTGCAACGAACGGGGGGGTTGGACCAAAAATGATTGAATGACTAGGAACGCGCTTTTTCGAACCTGGGGGTTATAAGATAGAACCCCTTCTAACAAAAGTGGTAAACGGGGTAAACAATGACACTTGAAGGCAGTGGGGAACAAAGAAGCAGATAAAGTGATAGGAAAAGGAAGCAAAATGTGTTGCGGGGGATAAATAGCGTAATGGTCAAACGGTCGAACTATACTAAGTTAGGGCTCAACTAAAGGGTACTAGGGAAAATCAGAAACTTTCATTCGCTCGTCATCCTCTAGACTAACTAACCAAACGTATACTGTATCTATAAGAACAATAAAACTATGCCTCAATCATTCTATCGTCTGCCACACTTATCGATCTCTCTTTCATGCATAACCCCATTTGCCTGCGTACCTCAGTACTATGAATAAAGGAAAGACATACCGGTAACCAAAATAACCCTCAGGCCCCAGTCCACCGCTAAGCTAAGCCTACTAGTAGATATGCGTTTTTCCTTTTGTGGATTAGCTTTGCTAGCAGTGGTCATAGTATCCGGGTCAGCAGACAAATATCTTATACGGTAGAAAGAGGGGATAACATTTTCCAAAATCTTATACCCGAGTACGGATCCGAAGACCCCCTTTTCCAATTCAACAGGTAGAATTCGGTGAGAAATTGTACGTGTCAACGGCGTTGCAAAAAAGGCCTTCGATAACCGAACCTGGGGGGTTAGAAGGGGGGCGTTTGAACTGGTCTTCTTGAAAATGGTAATTGAAGGGGGGAGTTTCTTTAATGTCTTAGTATGCCAAAATAGAAGGATCCTTTTATCGGAATTTCCACCTTCGACCAGTATGTGTGAGTATTTATTGCTTGGATGCAGTGAAAGAGGGGTACTAGTGCTAGTTTATTTGTTTCTTCTGCTACATTTTGTCAGAATTAACGGAAGCGGATAGTTGTCTGAGATAAAGAAAGCGGATAGACAAGACAGGATAATAGTTTTAGTGGTTTCATTTGTTCCAGACCGAAGGATAGGCGGAGGGGCAGAATACCGTTGAATAATCGAACTGTGCGCTATGAAGTCCAAATCCCCTTCCCGGGAAAGGGCAAAAAAATACTGCAAAAACACTGCCCCTTCCCCTTTCCCAGACGGAAAAAAGCGAAAATTTCCCGACCCTACCGAGAGAGGAAAGTCCAACAACATACCGGTAGCTCACCGTCCAATTATTCAAGTTTCTACGGTACCGCTTTGAGTAGTGATTCTGTCATGGATGAAGAACACGAAACCTGTGTCCCTACCAAATGGACAACCAGAAGTGTCAACGGTACCTATCAAAATTTGTTAAGATAAAGCTTCTCGCAGGAATGGGAATGACCCCTTCTCTACTTTTCTCTAAATAATATTATAATTCTCCTTCTGTTGCTCCGGATACCATACCCCGTCGTCTAGGACGAAATTTGAGAAATCTGGCCTTCAGGCATAACGGGGTGTGAGCGTATTCTTGATGAGGACTGGTGAGCAGACCAATTATCTCAGAGCATTCTGAGTTTTCCGTATTGCACCTTAGCAAAAGTAACCGAACATTTGGCGCTGCAACGTTCCACCACCTACTCCGTAGTACCTCAACCCAGCCCCCTCACTCCTGAATCCACCATACATTTACCGCAACAGAAGAATCTCAATAAAGCAGATGGATTTCACACGAGGTATGATATTAATTAGGATTATATATTTATTTTATTCTCAAATGTTTATTTAGTTGTGGTTTTGGTAGTCACTTGTTGAGTTGGGTGTTGGCAAAGAGCGAGCCGTTGCGTGCTGATGTTTGGTTATTTATGCTAACGTCCAATACTTACTACAGTAACTTGGCAAAACTAACTGATATGTATAACGGCGGCGCGAACTGTTTAAAATATTTTCACCAGTTTTCTCGCTCCTGAAACAGACCCCTTGATCCAAATCATAAACCGCCACCCTACTTGCCATGACCGCAGGTTCTAGAAGCCTTCACTTGATCTTCCCGATCACAAGCAAACAGGCCATAAGCACGGTGCGTTACCGGCATTCCGTCCGGCATGTATAAGCCGCCACCAGAACCACCGACCCCTCCACCGCAGAGCCGCATACCAACACTACCGGTATTTACCACCGGCCGTTGAGCCGGAATGATCGGGAGAGCCACTAAGTTACGTACGAACTAGGCTAAGGCTATACTGTAGAAACTCGTATAATTGAACCATGTGCTAGGCCGCTGGGCTTTTCTCTCTCAAGAAAAAACATATATTTCCCTTTTCTCATAAGGGGTAAAGGGGCAGTGTTTTTGCAGCGCCCCCTGCCTCCTTTCTAGTCAAGGGAATTTCGGACTTTATGGCACACGGTTCGGTTATTCGAGTCCCCACCGATGGAGGTCTAGTCGTGCACAGGGACAACTGCCGCCGTACAAGCACCGCTGTGAGGCTGCCGTGAGGCGAGAGTCGTGAGAAGAGACCCGGAACGGAGGTGGTAAGAAAAGTGAAGTGTGTTCTCTATTCGATGTGCAGAATGATGATTGTTGCTCGCTATGCTATGGAGAGAAAGAGAATGCAGCTAGGACTAAATACACAGTGGGCTCTCTACCGCACAAATATTAGAAACACACCAGTCACCCTCGACATGGTGACAGTCCCACTCGCCTGCTATCTAGTATGCCCTACTCCATCCCTTATTGTATCATACAAGAGGTCCGATGGGGGCTTTTACTATGATACGACGGTCTTAATCGGAAACTGTGTTTACTCGAGAATTTTGTGACGAATTACGTACCGGTATGTTGCAATACTCTGAACAGTGACATTTTGCTAGGGAGAGTACAAAAACTTAGAGTGGGTTGAAAAATTTTCCCTTTGTGAACGGAGGGGTGTGAATAAAGTCCGGTGACAGGAAACCAGGCTCTCGGCCATTTTACCCCAAAAACAGTCATTTTCAGGAACTCATAGCTCAACACTACCCAATCAAGAAATTCCAAGGAGTTGCAAGGACAATGAAAACAGCTATTTCCTTCTATAGTGAAAATATTAAGCCTGTAAATGAATAACTCATGATATTTTGCGCAATGGTGTGGGGGGATCTGGAGGTTACTTAAGACTTTGTATGAGGGCGCCATACAAAAGGTACTTGACAACCACATTTGTTACAGGCGATCTTTGGTTTCTGAATTCCATAAACCTCCTGCCTACTTTTTCCTTCTTGAAAGCTACTCTCTACCTGTTCCCGGGTTTGATTTTGTCTAAAGTGGAGCCCCCAGATTCATTGGGGGTGATTAAATGGCTGGCAAAAAGTGCTTGGTTTTAGTGTAAAATGGCCGTCGACTCGAGTTTTTTGTCCCCTGGCTTTACCACCCCCTTACAACCATCTTAAGAATTGTTCTTCAGTCCGCGCAAAGCCAAGCCACTATTATAGGGATGCACCTGATACTTGTACAGAAGGAGCTTTCGTCAGCCAATAATCTTAATAAAAAATGGACGTGGGGTCTGGAAGCCGGAAAGTAATGTCCATGCCGGGACCTAGTCAGTCGGGTGTGATAATCTTTTGTTGGCTCAAAACGTTGACTGTCTTTAAGCATACCTGAAAGCACTTGTTGGAAATCGTGAGATGCTGCTCGGCATGCTCTGGCGATAGTCGTTTCATTTTTCCGGATATCTCTGGGAATGGGATTCGGCTTTGGGAAAGCATTTGGGCTGCGGGAATGCGCTTAGGTTTTGGATCGACGCATCCACTAGAAGGGAAGCTGGAAAGCTGTAACGGAAGCGAGGGAGTCGGATGCGCGGATGATGGATGATGCCCGGGGGCTGTGGGCGGTGGCGGGTGAGGGCCTCTGTCTTTCCGTTGTTACCACGGGAGTATGCAAAGGGAAGGGGAGACATACGTGCTAGAGCATGATCATGGGAGGATAGGAGGACTTTTATATGGTTATATATACTCCTATCATTACGGTTAGTTGGTCGAGATAGAGAAGGGAAAAGAAGAGAGAACTCCCCCACTCCTAGGTTGTGCATTAGCGGTGGTGTTTCCGTGTGAACCCTTGGCGTTTCGTTTGGTTGGTGTCGTCGATCCGTTTAAAGCTTGTATCCGAGGAGGATGTCTTGATTTTAGTTCTTGCTTTGTAGTTATGTGGAAATGGGCCCCCTACTATACAAGAATCAGCATATTTCCATGTTTCTTCTTCCTCTCATCCTCGCTTCCTCATCAGAACACCACTGCGCTCTTTTCCCATCTCACCTCTCCGAATCTCTTTTCCTCTATCCTGTGTTTGTTTCTCTTCTACTCTCTTCTCTTCATCCTAACTCCTCTCCTTTCCCCCTGGCTCCACCTTCCTTCTCCCACTTTAAGATTATTCATGCTTGTCCCTTCTGGAGAAATAATAAATTACAGATATGTGACCGTCAAGTTTGTCGTCAAGGCTGTTCTCGATACGCTAAGGTAGTGCTGTTAATCATATCACCAAGCGCCCGTGATTCGCAATAATAATACTATATAGACCCCAACTTCGATCTCCGAGTGAGAATAAGTGACTTTGTGGATTAAGTTTATTACTGTCATCCAACGATTCCCGACCCTAGCGGGACTCGGAATTGAAAAGAAATAAGATAGGTAGCCATGCGAGATGACAAATGATGCACTTGAACTAATATGGCAGACGGCATTGTTAGTTTTACCTTAATTTATGGGGAAATCTCCACATTACCGAGGATCAAGGAGGGTATCATACCATTTATCTGGTGCAGGGGTACTTCTACAACCGCCAGCGTTTATTCAGCTACAAACTGGGGCAGTCTCCTTGGTATCTTAACTAAGGGAGAACAGATTTGCCCCATTTGTAACTAGCCATGCGCATGTAGCATAATAACACCACATATTGTGAAAATGGGAACTCCTCCCAAGAAGATGTCTTTAAATTTTCCACCAATTTGGGAGAGTTTGCAGCATCTATTTTTCCTCTTAGTTTTTCCTTGCTTCTAGGTATTCCCCCAGGCATTCTAGGTATGTTCTGGGGCCAACAGGCTGGGGGGGATATGCATGGGGAAAGGAAAGTGATAGATTTAATTTGGTTTTTTTGATCCTTACATTTCTCTCTTGATTCCTCGAAAGAAATTATATCATAATACTATATACAATACCAGAATTTAGGTCTGGTTTATTATTAAGGACAGTGTTCCTAGCCGTCCAGTCCGTCCGTCTTCGGGGGAGGACGGGACGGACTACGGCTCATAGTCCGTCTTTTTTGGGGTGCTAGGACGGACTACGCCAGGGAAGGTGAGGACCGGAAGGACTATAGGGGACTATAGTCCCGGCTCTTGGACCTCCTGTACTAGCCAAGCTGAAATCATACACCTCCAAACGAATTCTTTTCACATCATGAGACATCACTCTTGCAATCCCCGGCCGTCCCCCGTAGTCCCCCACCGCCCCTGGCCATCCTCACACTTTCCCGGCCGTCCTCAATAGTCCCCTACCGTTCCCTACAGTCCCCCGCCGTCCACCCCTCCCCTGAACTAAAATGTCTCACCCTGTGGGACCTGCCGTCCTGCCCAAAGGCGGCCGTCCTGCACTTAGGCCGCCCCGGACGCACTATAGATAGCCGTCCCGTCCCGTCCGGGGCTCTTGACAGTGCCCCCGGACGGTTGGGAACACTGATTAAGGAAGAAATGGAAAGGTATAAGAACAGTGGAAGGCGGGGTTATCTGAAAAAAAAAACCCATAAATTAAGTCCATAAACGCTCAGAACAATGAATAGGGCAATCAAAAAGTGAATCTATTGTTTATCAACAAAATCAACTATGCGCCAACAATGGACCGCGGCACAACCTTGCTCATCGCCCTCCACTTTTAACACCACATAAAGACACAGCCCTATATCAACTAAAACTAAACCACTCTATCCAATTCATTATTTCAACAAACGACCATTGGTGGCAGGCAGAGGGTGATAGGTCTGAAGGAAAATCGGGTCCAATAGATATTATTCGGTCTTCTGGATCATTACAGCTTTTTTCCCGTGGCACAGTATTTACATAGAATTAACAAACTTAAGAGATCATCTAGAGAAACCTGCCACAATAATATATGGTACACCTGAACTCAATCTCTAATTCCAAGTAAAGAAATGGTAAACACTAGAATAGTAGAAAGCAGGGCCTATCCGAGAAAAAATTGTAAACGGAGTCCCTGAAACGCCAGCAGGAAGAAAAGAAAGAAGGGAATCAAGAAAGTAAATCTACCTGCATCATATATATTCTCCTTAGGGTAAACGCGGCATATTGACTTGACATATCCATTGCTGTCAAATGGCAATGTCTACAGAGCAATCCCACCACCCTGAATGGTGAAACGGGAACAAGGGGAGAGAATAGTATGAAGAGCTGGCCGGTATCCCCTAATGCTGTAAAAGAGGGAATACCTCCACGGTCTTATACAACTCTAGGCATTGCAGGGTTTCGAGCTTTGAGTAGCTTTACTATCCCCTTGTGCCGATGCAAGAGAGCCCATGAAAGCGGAGTTTTTCCACGATTGTCTGGTTTATAGGGGCTGACGTCTTCCCGTTCTAACAATAGCTTTACTGCTCCGTAACGCCCATACTGGGCTGCCCACGAGAGCGGAGTTTTGTTGAAATTGTCAGGCTTATCAGGGAAAACTCCTTCCAGCTTCAGCAATAGCTTCACTACTCCAACGTGCCCATACCGGGCAGCCAGCGAGAGCGGTGTTTTGCCATCATTATCTGGCCTATCGGGGCTAACCTCTTCCCGTTTCAACAGTAGCCCCACTATTGCGTCAAGCCCATCCTGGGCGGCCCAGGACAGCGGTGTTCGACCGCTATTGTCTGGCCTGTCAGGGCTAACGTCCTCCCGTTCCAAGAATAGCTTCACTACTTCATAACGCCCATTACGGGCAGCCCACGAAAGTGGTGTTAGGCCGTGATTGTCCGGCTTATCGGGGCTGACGTCTTCCCGTCCCAACAGTAGCTTTACAGCTCCATAGCGCCCATACCAGGCGGCCCACGAGAGCGGTGTTTTCCCATCATTATCTGGCCTATCGGGACCAACGTCTTCCCTCCCCAATAATAGCTTCACAACTCCATCATGCCCATGCCAAGCAGCCCACGAGAGCGGTGTTAGGCCGCGATTGTCTGGTATATCGGGGCTAACATCTCCCCGTTCTAGCAGTAGTTCCACTATCCGGTCATGCCCATGCCAGGCCGCCCACGAGAGTGGTGTTTTGCCCTCATTGTCTGGTAGATCAGGACTAACGTCTTCCCGTTCCAATAGTAGCTCCACTAATCCATCGTGACCATTCCGGGCCGCCCATGAGAGCGGCGTTTGACCACCTTTGTCTGACCTATTAGGGCTAACGTCCTCTTGTTCCAACATTAGCCTCACGGCTCCATCGTGCCCACTACAGGCGGCCCACGAGAGGGGCGCTCGGCCACTACTGTCAGGTCTATCGGGGTTAACGTCTTCCCGTTCCAACAGTAGCCGCACTGCTCCATCGTTCCCATTTTCGGAGGCTAGCGAGAGTGGCGTTCTGCCATCATTGTCTGGCCTATCGGAGCTAATGCCTTCCCGTCCCAACAGCAGCTTCATTACTCCATGGTGTCCATTCTGGGCTGCCAAAGAAAGCGGTGTTTGGCCGTTATTGTCTGTCGTATTGGGGTTAACATCTTCTCGCCCAAGCAGTAGCTTCACTGCCCCATCATGCCCATTCCGGGCCCCCCAAGCGAGTGGTGTTAAGCCGCGGTTGTCCGGCCTATCGGGGGTAACGTCTTCCCGTTGCAACAGCAGCTTCACTACTCCATCACGCCCATTACGGGCAGCCCACGAGATCAATGTTTGGCCGCCATTTTCTGGCCTATCGGGGCTAACGTCTTCTCGTTGCAACAGTAGCCTCACTACTCCAACATGCCCATTAGAGGCGGCCCGCGAGAGCGGTGTTTGGCCGCTTTTTTCTGATCTATCAGGGCTGACGTTGTCCTGTTCCAAGAGTAGCTTCACTACTCCATAGCGCCCATTCTGGGCGGCCAGCGAGAGCGGTGTTTGTCCATGATTGTCAATCGTATCGGGGATAACGTGCTCTTGTTGGAGCAGTAGCTTCAATACTCCATCATGTCCATTCCGGGCGGCCAGAGAGAGCGGTGTTTGGCCAATATTGTCTATCGTATGGGCGCTAACATCTTCCCGCCCCAGTAGTAGCTTCACTACTCCTTCATGCCCATTCCGGGCAGCCAGCGAGAGCGGCGTTTGTCCGCCATTGCCTGGCCTATCAGGGTTGACGTATTTCCTTCCAAATAATACACTCATTATTTGCAGTGTTTTCCCCCATCTCCGGCCCATACTCCTAGGATTGACAACTAGCGGGCCAAGGAATAGTCTGACTACACTTTCATGCCCACACCCAGCAGCCCATGAAAGTGCTGTTTGACCATATTCCGTGTCCGGCATATCGGGTTGCGTATGCTTCTGTTGCAAGAGTAATTTTACAACATCTTCATGCCCATACCTTGCAGCCCATATGAGTGGTGTCAGACCCGCACTATCTCTTTTGTTTACATCCCATCTTTTCGTCTTTATCAAATCAATTGCAATTTCGGCAATGCCGAAATATGAAATACAATGTAGTGCAGAAAATGGCTTGCCGTATTTGAAGCGCCACTCCCCGGTCGACTTCGAAAGCAATTCGGCAGATACATGATTATCGTATTGTCCTAGAAGATCACGCGCAAGGTATCTAGCGTGATTCGAGAGATCCATTCGCATGTGGGTTCCCCAATACAAAGAAGAGTACCTCAGTAAGGGTGGGCTTTCTGGGTCATGAGAGGTGCTGGCCGAAAGGTCTTTAACAACCTGGAAATTGAGAAACGTGAGGCAAATCTCGGCTATTTTCGAGTGAGGTCTGTCAAAAAAGTCTCCACGACTGGCGATGTACTCTTTGAGTGTGAAATGAATTAACCTAATAGTCGGGGACCCTTTATCGACGACCGCAAGCCCCTGACAACAACCTAACACTGTCCGGATCGAAGGAATATTGTTGGGATTAATGCCTGCTGATCCTATCTCGACCGCTAGGGCGTGACAGATCTCATCCACATTCAATGGCCGCTCTGAATGTGAAATCCACATTAGAGCCTGCATTCCAAGTCTTGCTCGATCTCCTTCTTGTGCGTTTATCCGTCTTATGGTTGCATCGTATGCACCCCCCAAGCCCAAGCCGTTTGTCATCGTATTGAGTTTCTCTCGCCTTCGATGTAGTGTCGTTTCCTGCAGGACCGCTTTGATATTTAGAGCTACCAACAGGAATCTAGGCACAGACAGGTTAGCTCCTAGCTTTACGTATTTCCGCTAGTGCCCCAGCGCCTTGCTTACATTTCTGAAATCGTCTCGGGAATGTTCTTTATTATGTCTTCCTGCAGGCTGTTGTCCATCGCGTCTGGTACTGTATCCTCTTTAATTTTCGCTCGCAGGAATCGAATGATATCGCCCTTAGTAGGTGTGATTGACAGAGCCGCTACCTCCCCGGCAAGGTGTTTCTCCACCTCATCTCGGACATGCAGCCTTCCGGCCAGAAATATCCGAGTCGCTGGAGACTTGTGGAGGATTTGTTTGAGTGAATCAAGAAATTTTGTCCGATGCTCCGACATACACTCGTCAAGAGCGTCAATGCATATGAAGGTAGGCCGTGATGACGAGACATCCTGTAACATCTCTACAATTTCGCCCAGCCCTAGTATTCGCCCCCCGATGACCTTCTCCTGGTCTCGATAAGCCTCGACGATCTTCGCAGGAATTTTTTCGAGTCCGCCAACAACCTGTTTTAGGATGGAGCTCAGGATTCTCGTTGGGGATTGCTCCTTCTGGGTGGCGAAGTCGAAGTAGAAGCACGCAACGGCAGCATTTTTCCCCTTTGCCCAGTCGCATAACCTGTCAATTACCAAGGAGCTAGCATCACAGCTTCTTAGCATCACCCCTGCTTCATGGGGGATGTGATTTCTTACGTGATGTAGGTCTTGCCCACTCCCGGATCGCCGTAGCAAAACAAGACCGAATTATTGGGATCCCTACCGGGAACTCCATCGACCCAATTCTGATACTCCTCTGCCCGTAAGAGCCAGTCGCCCACATCCTCGACTCGTTGGGCTCTGATATCATCGTGGCGTATCCGGGGTTCCAGTGGAGATAACCATTCGAGAATCTTAGCCTTCTCGTCGGCAATACCAAATTTATTCACGGTATTAAAAGAGTTGTGGTTATTATTGAAAGAGTTGCTATTTCCCCCAACACGGGATTGTGACATCTCTGCACTCTGTGGTGTTTGGAAGGTTGTGAATTTTATGAAGGGGGTATAGAGGGTGTTACTGCGGGGCAAGTGGGTGGAGTGCCTGGGGCTGGGGAAATCCAGGGTCACCCCTTCTCACAGAGTTTCGTTAGCGAGCACCTTGCCCAATCGGCTCCAGCCCGAGGCTGATCCGCAAGGCTTGGTTCTGCGACACACCATAGGCCCGGAGGACAAAAGTGCATGAGTTTTTGTGAAACGCAACCATCGCTAAAAAAGATCACCCCAAAACCCGCAAGACAAGAATCCTCTCCGATGCCCGCCGCGCGGCATACCAGCACACTCCAAAGAAAGGATACCGAGAAGGATGCAAAGGCCTTACCCCACCTGGCACGAATTCTGTCTTAAAAGGTGGATTTAGGCTGGAGTCTATCACAGCAGAGTGGGTCCACCGCAGGCCACAACCTAGGTTACCCGGCGGCTACCATCAACTGAGATAGAGCTGTTGTGCATATGACCGGAAGCTTGGCAAGAGACTCCATCTTCTTTACTGGGACTGTGAGTTCTAAGAGAGACTTGACTTGGGCGTGCTGGGACTCCGTGCCGGGGGACCGTAAAGGCGTGGTTGTGGTGCTTAGTATGTTTTATTCCGAATGAGAAGATTTCTATTTAGCCATGGTTCCGTTGCACAAAAACTCATCCACCTTTGTCCTCCGGGTATAACAGCGGTCGCAGTTGATCGTTTGTCCTGTATCTTAGACCAAAGATGCCGTTTCCCGCAAAACTGCCCACAAAGTGGGGGAACCGGTCACACAGTAGTAGACAGTAGGACGAAAACACTCACTTGGAACTTAGGCACTAACATTATGTACTGCAGGAAGGGTATGAAATGTAAATTCCACAACTTCGGTTGGTATTCTCCAAAAAACCAAACTAATGTAAAGACAGGTGTGTATGGGCCCGTCCACCCAAGGGTCCAGTTCTAAAATTTGGGTGATAAAACTAGACGGTGGCGTCTCAGCAGGCATCATTTTCCGTTAGATAGTGCGAAAGTATACAGTACCCAACTTTCTACTTTTTAAAATTCTTGTTTCTAGCCAGTCAGAATGTGAGGCGGGTTTGAAAATTCGGAAGGAGGAGAGACAGGAGACTGCTATTGGTGGGTGTCATCTGTTTGTCCTCACACCCCCGACCACCAGACACCTCCAGCCACCAAGCCAGTGTTCTCAACGGGGCAGTCTGTCCATCCTGGACCAGGGCGAGGACGGACGATATTATGTGGTCCCGTCCAGTCTTTTTCCAAACTTGCCCTACAACCTACTGCTAAGGACTATGGCCCCACCGTTCCCCGGGGGAAACTTTTCATACTATAATAGCCGTCCTGTAATCCCCGCAGCCCTCCTGTTGTCCTTGGTTTTGGGAATCACTGGGGATCACTCATTTTTTTCCTATCATTTTTTATTCTTTTTACTCATTACAATTATGTTTACCGTATTGTTTGTTTGTTTTGGGTGTTTTCCCTTGTCATTCGCTTTTCTTTCTTCTGCCGTAACCCAGTTTGGATTGATGGAACCGGAGATGAAATGCAACTCAGTGGCTATCATGGATGCTGGGGTTGTAGCATCACAATGGTTGATTTTGTGAAAGACTTTCTTTATCGCAGGTTCTTGTGCACGAGAAGATTTCATGAACAGTGGAAACGGATTTTGTTCCTCATTGTTATTCTCACAGTCCACTAAATTTGCGATGCAATTTCTGACAAAATTGAGAGTCGAGATGTGTCCAATTCGCATGCGGAACGTATAGAAGAAGACGAGACAAGTATATCAAAGACAGATGTATAATTCAGTGACCTAGCCCTCCAACAATCGTCCCCAGATGGGATCTTTAAATACAAAAAACTATTGGACTACATTGATAGGTCTTCGAGGTATTCGCACACCATCTCCAGCAGTTATCACGCAATCCCTATTCCTTTCATTCCGCGCATTGCTTTCCGTACTTTTACCCCGCTCTCCGCACCTCTCACCGTGTCCTTATGACCACGGTCATTCCTCCGATTTCTTTCTAGGATATTCCATTTTGTGTACTTGGGTGTCAATGGGAGAGATGTCCGATGGCCAGCCACGGACAAAGCGCCGGCGATTCAACAACAATTTCCACCTCTGGTAATCACGTGATATTGGGAGGGACAGTATCCAATAAGAGTCCATTCCTTCTAGTGGTTATAATAGGTTAACACTTCTTTTATTGATTTTTACACGAGCACCTACTTCTACTTGGCACACAAAATTATTGAAAGGCGCAAAAAACTTTGATTGCAGCTCTCGGTGGTTCCCCACACTCCCCCGCAGTCCCCCATTGTTCTCTACGCTAATTCGTCTTACATTATACTTGCAAGGCCCGCCACCATTAGTAATGACGACCGCCCTGAGGTTTCCAGGAAGAGTACTGCCATCCCCTTTCCATCCGGTCCCCTCCAGGGCTCTCGGCAGTCGCCCTGTCGGGCCATATGGGGGCCCCGGACCGTGAAGAACTGTTGAAAATGGTGCTGCTCGCCATACTCTCCCGATACCTTCTTTGTTCTGATACCAAAAGTCCAGTCTCCTCTGGAGCTCTTGCCAGCCCCCCCCGTCTGGCCCCGGGGGCCCTTAGGCATCTGGGGACACTGCGTTGGCTGAGACTGAGGCTTGATATATCCAGGGAGATATATGAATACACTATACTCATAATCAAAGACAATTTGAGACGTGGCCGGGCCGCTTCTGGGCTCTCGTGCATCGGCCAAGAGAGGTTTGTAGGAATAATCTTGATGCGCTGCAGTGGCGGCTTGTAGCCTCCTTGATGCTACGGTGGAAAGTGCGTAAAGGTGAGCCCTCCGGTGGAACGGGAATTCCGTGGCAACCAGTCGGAGTTAAGCCAATATCTGCCAAGACACCCCAGGAAAGTGAAATGGAACACCTCCAGACAGCGAGCAGTATAGTGATTGAGGTGGAAATCATTTAAACCGTCTTCTTTATGTACTGTAAAATTGGCTTTAAGCAAAAACCAAAGTTTTGTGTTCATCACTTTGTTTTTGTCCGTCATCATGATGGCTTAGTCATCCACACTCCTCAGTATTTTTTGGTATGGTACTATGTACAGCTGCGTTCGCAAAATTCTCATACCCCTCCTTGTACCTCTAGAACAATACCTATTTACAACAACAGGACAACAAGAAGCCTTCTGATAACTATTTTTCGGATATACCTCTAGGGGCATTGTAAACCCTTGTCACCATTTATTATACCGAATAATCAAGGGAGATGGTTAGTAAAGCGTTTCTAATTACTCGAGGTACTCGGGTGGGTATGAGAACTTTGCGAACGCGGCTGTATATTCTATCACTTGTTTCGCTCTCGCCAAAATTTTCACTTTTTAATCTTGAACTACTTTTGCCTACAACCTTAAATTAAATACAAAAAACCGCTAGCCCGTTGTCCACTGAAGTAGCTTCATCTCGGGGGGTTTTTTATACGAAATTCCTTGTTGCGGTTGACTAGTTCGGAATCGCATTTAGCCCATTTGAAAGACCCGGTTTAGGCCTATTTGCACCATACTTGATCCCGCTTATGCAACCCCCCATTGTCAAGAATTGGGAAAATATTTTTATTTTGATATCTACAGGGCGAGAAATCTGTGCTCGAGGTAGGCGTAGACGGCCGGGGGTTGTAGAGGACGGTTGGGGAGAGTGAGGGACGGCAAGAGAAAGTGGGGGGTGGCCCGGGATTGTACGAGTGATGACTCATGATGCGATAATGTTTTCCTCGGAGGTGTATGATTTCAACTTGGGCCAGCCAAGGAGGCCCAACCACTAGGGCTATAGCCCCTACAGTCCATCCGGGGCGGTTAAAGTGCAGGACGGCAGTCCTTGGGCAATAGGGCGGGCAGTAAAGGGTGAGACATGTGTGTTCTGTGGGGGGGGGGGACAGCGGGGGAACGAGAAAAGACAGCAGGTGACAGAATGTGACGACAGGGGACTGCGGAAGACGGCTGGGGGTAGTCATAGACGGCAGAGGATAGTGGGGGACAGTAGGGGACGGTGGGGACAGCACGAGTGATGTCTCATGATGTTATAATGAATCGTTCGGAGGTGCGTGATTTTAATTTGGGCTGGTACCGGATGCCCAAGCTATAGAACTATAGTCTGCAGTCTGTCCGGTCCTCATGTTCCCGGGGGTAGTCCGTCCTACCTCCCCTCAAAGGACCGACGGTGAGCCGTAGTCCGCCCCGTCCTACCCCAAAGATAGACGGACTGGACGGCTGGGAACATTGTTGCGGCTTGTCTTCAACATGCAGCCCAACAGCACACCATCTCAGGAAAATGAGGACATCTCGCAGAAAGCTTTCCCGGGAATTTCCCACTAGGTCTCAAGTTTTCGTTGACTATATTTGTTTTTTTAGCCTTCATTTCTTTAGGCTATTCTAACTGGTTTTAAGAATGCCGCTCCGGCGGCAGGGGGAACAGGTAAGCAAGAAGAGGGGCGGAATGCAATAGACCTGATTATATCCTCAAGATTGTTGGATTGGTTTTTCGTTCTACTGTACATGAAAGATAGGATGAGACATCCCCAAAGTGAATATTGTCACAACGCTACATTCCAAAAAAAAGTCCGTTCCGCCATTAAGCAAGTGAATGGAAAAATGCAAGAACACTGAAAGGCGGCTTATCTGAAAATTTTTCTAAATTTGGTCAATGAAACTCTAGAAAAAGGTAAAGGGAAATTACACCAGGGAAGGTGCTTCCGAGATACATCTCCGTCCTGACGGCATAGACTCTGCCAGCCCAGTCGGCATTTCAGGTGGGAAGAAATGGTGATATCCACAAGATAGTCCCATCGCTCTGGGGAATTGAGTGAGAACCGGAGGTGGTGGTAGTAAGTAATAGTTGTAAAGTGTTTCCTAATGTTGTGAAAAGGGTGAGTGGCTAGAGAAGGATGCACCATGGAGGGGGGGCGGGTGTTATATCTGAAGGGCTCGATACTAGGTTGGTGATTTCATCCGTTCGGGCCTCGAGTAGCTCTACTAGTCCGCAACTCCCATTCTGGGCCGCCTACTAAAGCGGTGTTCGGCCCTCCATGTCTGGCAGATGTGGGCTGACGTCTTCCTGTTCCAACAGAAGCTCCACTATTCCATAATTCCCACTCTGGGCGGCCCAGGAGAGGGGTGTTCGGCCATCGTTGTCGGGTCTATCGGGCCTAACGTCCTGCCGTTCCAAAAGTAGCTCCACAACTCTATCACATCCATTTACAGCGGCCCAGGATAGAGGTGTTCGGCCACCACTATCTGGCCTATTGGGTGCAACGTCTCCCCGTTTCAAAAGTAGTTCCACCACCTCATAGCGTCCATTCCTGGCAGCCAAGGATAGAGGGGTTTGTCTCTCTTTGTCTGGCCAGTTGGGGTTAACGCCTCCTCTTTCCAGTAATAGCTCCACTATTTTGTCACACCCATTCCTGGCGGCCCAAGAGAGCGGGGATTGGCCATAGATATCGGGCTTATCGAGGCTAATATCTTCCCTTTCCAGGAGAAGCTTCACTATATAATCATACCCATGCCCAGCGGCCAACGAGAGAGGTGTTCGACGGTCCTTGTCTTGCCGATCGGGGTTGACGTCTTCCCGTTCCAACAGCAGCTTCACTACTCCATCATGCCCATTCCTGGCGGCCCAGGAGAAGACTGTTCGGCCATTGCTATCCGGCGTATCGGGGTCAATCTCTTTCCGGCCCAAAAGTAGCTCCACAACTCCAACACGCCCATTCTTGGTGGCCCACAGGAGTAGTGGTTCGCCATCATAATCTCGGCTGTTTGGGTTAACGTCTTCCCGTTCGAGCAGTAGCTCCACTATGGTATCATGCCCATGTCGGATAGCTAACAAAAGAGGTGTTTGGCCATCATTTTCTGGCCTATCAGGACTAATGCCTTCCCGTTCCAACAGCATCTTCACTACTCCATCATGCCCATTCCTGGCTGCCCATGAAAGAACTGTTCGGCCATTGGTGTCTAGGGTATTGTGACCAACATCTTTCCGCCCTAAAAGTAGCTGCACTACACCAACGCTCCCATTCCGTGTGGCCCACGAGAGCAGTGTTTGGCCGTCATTATCTGGCGCGTTGGGGTCAACGTCTTCCCTTTCCAACAACAGCTTCACTACTCCAACTCGCCCATTCCAGGCGGCCCACCAAAGCGGTGTTCGGTTGTTCTTGTCCGGCCTATCGGGGATAACGTCTTCCCGTTCCAGAAGCAGCTCCACTACTTTGTCAGACCCGTGTTTGGCCGCCCAAGAGAGAGGTGTCCTGCCACTATCGTCTGGTCTATCGGGGCTAACTTCTCTCCGTCCCAAGAGTAGCTTCACTACTCCGTCGCGCCCGTTCCCAGCCGCCAACGAGAGAAGGGTTCGGCCGTTCCTGTCTCGCTGATCGGGGTTGACCTCTTTCCGTCCCAATAACAGCTCAACTACACTATCATGTCCATCCCTAGCGGCTAAGGACAAAGGAGTTCTGCGGTAATTGTCTGATTTTCCAGGATTTATGTATTTCCTTCCGAATAGTAGGCGCATTACTCGAGGTGTTCCCCTCCAGCGGCCTATTCTCCCAGGATTGACAAATAGCGGGCCAAGAAACAACCTAACTACCCCTTCGTACCCACTCCTAGAAGCCCACGATAGCGCTGTCTGACCGTACAGCCCGTCCCGAATATCTGGCAGTGTCTCCTTCTGTTCCAAAAGTACTTTCACCACCTCTTCACGCCCGCACCTCGCCGCCCACATGAGTGGCGTCAGGCCCACACTATCTCGTTCGTTCAGATCCCATCTTTTCGTTCTTATCAAATCAATTGCAACTTCGGCAATGCCGAAATACGAAATACAGTGTAGTGCAGAAAACGGCCCTTTGTACCTAAGGCGCCGCCCGCAAGTTGACTTCGAAAGCAATTCGGCGGCTATGTGATTATCATATTGATTAAGGAGGTTTAGCGCAAGTTCTCTTGAGTGATCTGAGAGCCCCATTCGCATATGGGTTCCCCAATGAAAAGAGCAATATTCGAGGAAAGGTGTATTTGGGTCTGGAGCAGAACCGACCGAAAGATCCTTAATGGTCTGAAAATTGAGATATGTCAAACAAAGCTCCGCGATTTTCGAGTGAGGTCTGTCAAACAAGTCGGCATGGCGGGAGAGATACTCTTTAAGCGTTGAATGGATCAGCCTAATAATGGAAGACCCTTTATCGACGGCTACAAGTCCTTGACAACAGTCTAACACTGTCCGAATCGAAGGCACATTGTCGGTATTAATATCGGTAGATCCTATCTCGACAGCTAGGGCGTGACATATCTCGTCCACCTTCAATGGTCTCCGCGAATGCGAAATCCACATTAGAGCGGCCATCCCGAGCTTTGCTTCACTCCCTGCGTGCGCCTTTATCCGTTGTATCGTCGTGTGGTATGCATCCCGTAAGCCCAAGCCATTTGCCATTGCATTGAGTTTCGCTCGCCTCCGGTGGCGGGTCGTTTCCTGTAGGATCGCCTCGATATTCAGAGATACTAGCAGGAATCTAGAGACAGATCTGTCAGCTCGCAACCTAACATATTTTCGACAGTGCGCTTGCGCCTTACATTTCTGAAACCGTCGCCGGAATTGTCTCCATAATCTCCTCCTCCAAGCTCTTGTCCATCGCGTCCGGTCTTATATCCTCTTTCAGTTTGAATCGGAGGAATCTAATAATATCATCCCTAGTAGTCATTGTGGATACGGCCGCTACACTCTGAGCAAGATACTTCTCAACCTCATCCAAAACATGCAATCTGCCTGCGAGAAAAATCCGCGTGTTTAGGGACTTGCTCAGGATTTGCTTTAGCGACTCAAGAAACTTTCCCCGATGCCCGGCCATGCATTCGTCTATAGCATCAATGCATATGAAAGTACGTCGTGAGGATGAGAGATCTTGTAACATCTCTACAACTTGAATGAGCCCTAATCGCCGGCCCCCAGTGGCCTTCTGGTCTCGAAAGGCCTGGACGATATTTGCCGGGATTTTTTCGAGTCCTCTAACAACCTGTTGGAGGAGGGAACTGAGAACGGCAGTTGGGGATTGCTCCTTCTGGGCGGCGAAGTCGAAGTAGAAGCACACAACTGTAGTATTTCTTCCCATTGCCCAATCGCATATGCTATCTATTACCAAGGAGCTACGATCACAGTTTCTTAGTAACAGCTTTGCGTTATGTGGGATGTGCTTCCTTACGTGATGTAGGTTTTGCCGACCCCCGGATCTCCATAGCAGAACAAGGCCGAATTATCGGATTCCCCACCGCGAATGCAGTCGAACCAGTTCCGATATTGCTCTGTTCGTAAGAGCCAGTCTCCCACATGTTCCACGCGCTTGGTTCTAATATCGTCGTGTCGTATCCAGGGGTCCAGCGGAGACAACCATGCGAGAAGCTCAGCCCTCTCAGCCGTCTCGTCAACACTGCCAAAGTAATTCACGGTATTGAAACAGTTGATGTTGTTATTGAAAGAGTTGCTAGCTTCCCCGGCCCGAGATTGTGACATTTCTCCTTTTTCGTTGCTCTTCGGGGGGCGATATTTGGGGAGGATTTGGAGGATGGGTTCTTGAGTATGGTAGTCAGTTGATAGAGATCCTGAGGCTGAAGAGCGGGGCCATCCTTATCTTCCAGTACAACACAAGCTCTCGCCGTCGCAATACAGATGTCGGGATCGAAAACAATATGGCGCCACGGTAGTAGCTTGAGCGGACTTCTGTAATGGCTAAGTCTCGGAGAGAAAAAAGAGGCAATCTTTTTTGTATGAGTTTTCATCCAAAAGCCCGTTAACTAGGTGCTTGAAAAGATCCGCTCCTTGTTCTGCGGGATGGCAGATTCCTGGTGCTCCTAATCGTTGTAGAAATGTTACGGGGTCGTATTGAAGTGCCTGCGATCGGGGTAACAAGACAGGGATCTAATGGGGGTCACCTGAATCATAATTTTTCAAGAAGCAGAGCTAGCACCCCACCCTAAATATAGACTCCCAAAGGTCAACATCAATCCATATAAATTATTAGACAAAAGAACTCCTGTATTTGCATTATCACCACACCTCACCAGCAGAGAGCCCACTACGCTAGCCTTCAAAAAATTCAGCATTAGGCCAGTACGGTATCTATATGACATCATTCAGGGCGCTCAGAACAGCCTTGGGGTTTGAACGGGGGGATGTCGTGGGTGACGGGTTTAGTTGGCATGTAGGTAAGGCAGCAACACCTGGCTGATGTGAATCTTGTGGCGTTTTTATATTGCAACAAGCGAAGACAAACTGACAGGTTACATGCCACATATCGTAGACCTCCTCAAAGTAGGGGTGCTCCGATAAGCTAGCACTCTAGAAATCGCTAGATTCAAGAGATCGGGGTACCGGTATCTCGGAGTCTCTGGAAAGGAACTTTCAATGCACCTGGTGATCGGTGCCTGGCTCAAGAAAAACTTGTAGCATGAAATATCTCTCCCCCGCCAGTGAGCTCAATTCGCCTACCGCTACTCGTCGTTGTTTTGACGTTTGTGAAATGGACCGGGCTTAGTCACAGGGCTGTTTATTCTAAACTAACTGCTTTCGGAGTTCTTTAGTGGCTATTTTCACCACTGTGCGCCTCCATGCAAGCCCGGTCCATTTCACAAACTTCACGCCACGGCGAGTAGTAATGTTGAAATCAGAGTTTTTCATTGTGATTTGTCTCAAATTGGCAATAAAACGCTGTCGCTTAACTCTTTATGGCCTAAAAATGCTTGTTTTGACCTATTCCTCACTGTATTGGATGTTTGCATCAGCACCCACTTTATTTCAACGGGCAAGTACAGCCTCGTTCGCAAAGTTCTCGCTGATCAAGAGGTATCATACCAGGGAAAAATATTGGCAGTAACAAATGTACTGGTACAAGTGCCTGCAGAAAACCTGAAGTGCAAATTCTTGTACCGGTACATGAGTTGTCCCCAGACTTTTACTAAGATACCTACCGATCAGCGAGAACTTTGCGAACGAGGCTGTACCGTTTCTACTGATAAAACTTGCTATCCCCTTCCCAGGATGTGTTATTTCCGGCCCAGTTAGAGAGCAGAATTAGGCTTCAGATGGTATTTCTCATTGGCTGCTTCAGACCAACTTGAACTTGCGAATTTCATCAGTGGATACGGTACAGTACTTGCACTAGAGGCAGGCGAATAGCTCAGAAAATGCGGTACTTGTATTTAGAGGAGAATGTATCGGCACCTCTCAAAGTAATATTGTCCTTATATTTCACGAGAATCCTTGGGCTTGCCGACTATTTGAAAAAAGAGTGAAAAAGCGACCCGCCCGGCCAGCCGTGGCAGATAATTATGTGAGGCGGCTTTCTACGGAGGTACTTGTGCTAGACCGGGGGTTAAGGGTAAGTGAAGCGAAACTAACTCCGATTGGCTTCTGGACCAATCAGCCAATCAAGGATTCCAATGTCGTCAACCCATCGAGTTTGAGTTCGCCTCAACTTTTTCCACCACGAAAAATGGAGCTAAGATTAGCTATCCATAATGTTACACATACGTACTTTTAGCCGGTAAAAACTCGAGTTCGCCTCATTAATGCTCACCCCCTTGTACTAGTACGATACTCGTAGGTTCCACAAGGGGCGTGGGGAGTAAACTTCGCTTGTGGAACCCACAAAACTTAGGCCCTGTACCTCCATAGTAAGGGAGGGATGCATCTACAGTAATATCTTTTTGCCTTGAGGTAAGCTGAAGTCGATTTTAGGGTCTTCAGTTACGTGCCCCGGGATCAGGGCATATTTGTAGGATTTTGTAAGCGAGTTTCCTAACACCTAGAAACGTTTCTCGAGCCCCTTGCGGGCAGATACACGGAGAGCTATTGGCACTTGTAAGTCAAACAGATATTTTATTTTTCATCCGCCTGTCGAATCGTTCGTCCGCGGGCACGGATAGCGGAAGCCTGATATCAATCGAATTGTATGTATTGAGAAGGCCTTATCTCCCGCCGGGGTCACATTAACCCGCTTGAATGTTTTATCTATTTATTGCCGGGAGGATCGGGGCTGTCGCCGGCATCCCGGGGGGACGAATATGGGTGTAAGCGTAAAGATTATCCAGGTGACAACAGGGAATTTTATTGAGTGCGCCAGAGGAACGATTGCTAGCGATATCTGTACTCACACGCTCTCTCTTTCACGGCATGGCTGAGTTGAGCATAGAGCCTCTTAGACAGTCTAATTAGGTAGGCATACAAAGATGCCTTAAGTATTGCGCGAGCTCCAGGTGTGCCGAAAGTATACGGTACAAGTATAAGGTTGCAGATCTTGTGGACAGGAGCGGATGCCAGAGGCATACTACCAAGAGGACAGTAGGTATTAAGCAGTCTTTATACCTTACCGGAAGGGCCATGGGGTGGGTTGTGCAAAGGGACTCGGGTAGGTAGAGAGTGGATATGAAGATCGTGGGTGCTGATCGGTTAATGATATCTATTTGTCCTAAGCGAAATGTATAGCACCGTAAGCTCGTTGTTTTATTCTCTTGTTTTGAGCGATTAACGGTGAACCCCTACAAGGTGTTCGCAGACATCCGTGGGCTACCTGGGCATCAACAGGTCATGCAGTCTGTATTAAAACTTTGAATGACTGGGCGGCTTTGGCATGGATTGCCTCAAGATTTAACCTAACAGCCCCCATGATTTGCACCGGTCCGACTCAGGATTTTTTAACATCATGGGGGACTGGTCGCTCGGGATCACTGCTCTTTAATGATAAGGTATGTACAGTATATATAAGAGGTTCTACCATAGTACTTGGTGTTACACTTTAACCGAAGTTCCTTCCAGTAGTAAGCAAGGGGGGGGGGAATATAAGAAAAAACTAGAAGGGGAGCCTATGTCGGGAACGTTCCAGCCTTACCGGTAGTATCCAGAACATCAGGAAAAAAAAAGAATGGGGGATCCAAAAAAAAAAAGTTCCATCGTCTCAGACAAGGAGATAGGTGGAAATAGCCGTGGAGTGTCTGTTAAGATTTTGAACGGTAAAGATGGCAAGGTTCACGAAAGAGGTCGTACATGTTCCTGGCATGCAGAACCTGAAAACAGGGGTCAAAAATTTGGATGGCAGATTGCCTTTGCGTATCTGAGCGCCCACGCCAAATTCAGATGCAAATCTTCAGTTTCTTCTGCCGGGGACGAGTACTGTGGAGCAAAAAGTGGGACTACGGATGGTTAGCTAGATATTTTATTTCTTTATGCTCATGGGCTCTAGAGAGCTGGTTAGTTAGTAGTTAGTGTGGAGGTGGAAGGTGTTGTGACTCGCGAGCAGGGAGCGATTTGTAATCAGCGGGTTGTATCGTGGGATTTTAAGTGGAGGCAAAGACAGGGAAACACGGACGAAGACTACTTGTTACCTACACACGCAGGACATAGAGGTTTTTCACTTGGACTGTTTTTTTCATCAGAGTTTTCCGCGATCAACATTGATGATACTTTACCAGTTCCTATAAGTGTGAGCGGCGTTTGCCCACTTAGGTTTTGCTAAGACATTTCCACCGGTTTGATCATTTCTCTCTGTTTGCCTTTCCTGTTTTTGTCTAGGGACTTTACCGGGAGATTATCTTCCTCCAGCTGGAAGTCATTCTTTCAGTACCTCCAGGACGCCACTCGCCGGGGGTTGCAGCCCCTCTAGCCTTGAATAGTCCCACTACTGTCCTCTTACAATAGCCACCACCCCACAAGAGCGGTGCTCTGCCGCACTGATCTGGTCTATTGGGGTAAAGTCTTCCAATTTCAATAGCAGCTTCACTGCTCCATCATGCCCACTCCTGGTGACTCACGAGAGCGGTGTTCGGCGGTCATTACTTGGCTTATCGGGCTAACGTCTTCCTATCCCAACAGCAGCTTTACTACTTTATCACTCTAATATAGGTCATCTTACGAGAGCGGTGTCTGGCCATTATTGTCCGCTCTATCTGAGCTAACGTCTTCCTACTCCAATGTGTTGGATTGCCTATAGGGCATGCGGCTTTTTGGATTTCCGGCGGTTAGGTATTTTCCCGTGGGTTTTTGTTCTCACATCCTATGCCGCTAGGCATAGGATATTTCTTTCATGGTTTTGTTGATGTGTTTAGCCATAGGGTATGAAGTATCGGGTATTTGGCTTCATTGTTTCTTTCATACCCTATGCCGCTAGGCATGCAGGAGTTGGCACACCTGCAGGGGATACTTAGTATTAGGTAGGATCATAGGATATCGAGATGAGTCTAGATTGTTTGTGATCATTAGGGATCAGAATTAGTTAGCCGGGTGTGTTACTTTAGAGTGCGTTGAGTTTCGGGAGTGCTCTGTTGTTGTTAGTTAGATGGGAGATATCTCTCCTGGCTTGTCCTTAGCTAGAGAGAGCCGGCAGCCATCTAGTCCACCGTTCCTCCATCCTTGACTTCTCGGCTTATAGTCTATGGTGATCTCACTTTTGTTCCCTTCATCTTTTGTGCTTTCCCTTAGCTTTCATCGCAATGTAGCTTCACTTCTCCGTCGTGCCCATTCTCGGCGGCCAGCGAGAGTCGTGTCCGGCACTCACATTCAGTCCTGTCAGGGTTTGCACATTTTCCTTCCAAATAGTAGACTCATTAATCACTGTGTTTTCCCCGCCTGTTGCCTATGCTCATGAGATTCGCAAATTGTCAAACAAGCAATAGCTTGACCACCCCTTCATGTCGGCTCTCAGCAGCCAATGAGAGCGCCGTTCGAAGGCGGCCAGGGCATGGTATATCGGGTTGTGTATCCTTTCTTGTGAGAGTATTTTTACTACTCCTTCACGCCCAGACCTCACAGCCCACACGAGTGGCCTGAGGCTCCCACTATCCCTTTAGTTTACAGCTCATATTTTCGTCTCAGATCGATTGCGACTTCTGCAATACCGAAATACGAAATACAACCTAGAGCAGAAAATGGCTTGACGGAATGAAATTGATACTCCCTAGTTGACTCCTAAAGTAACTTGGCTGATATGCTATTATTGTATTAAGCAAGAATGTCGTGAACAAGGTGCCCCCTGAGCTCTGCGAGCTCTATTGGCATGTCGGTTGTCCAACACAAAGAATATCGTCGTAGCGGTGCCTCGGAGATCATAGGAGGGGCTGGCCAAATGAACCTTAATGGGTTGGAAATTTAGATACGTTAAACATGTCTCCGCAATTTCAAAGTAAAGCCTATCAAACAAGTCGGCATGACGGGAAAGATACCCACTCTTTGGGCGTGAAATGGATCAGCTTAATGGTGGATGATGTTGCAAATCACCGACGATCACTCGGCTCTCACGCACCTTTCCTGTTGAAACATACTTCTGGCACTACTGTGGTGTCACTCACGCTATTTGTTTTTTCTCCTTGCATCAAACCTTATCATACCTCTACACCTCCGGCACTATTGAAGATACCTCCTTGCATTTCCTTCATTCTTCTTTTATTGTTATTGTTATTGTTCGCTCGACCTATTTGTCTCGCTCCCAAATGGTAGATAGTCAGGGCTGCTCGCCCTTCTCTTTGAGATAGTTAGTGTGCTCAGTATTTCCTCAAGCAATCAATCACTTCTTCATCATATCGTACTATCATTCCATTCAATATTACCACAACATTTCCTTTGTACCTTTTGCTATCTTGTTAACCTCTCGTTACTAGTTTCTTTGTCACTCATGATCAAATAAAGAGGGGAGATTACGATACCTGGTTGTATGCTAAAGCGAAGAGTGCGCGCACACAGACGACGAGGATCAGAAAGCAAAGCGGAGAGGATATGAGAATGCCGGAAAGAGAGGACCGGAATTCCGCCGGTGCGGGACCATCCCCAGATGATTTCTTGCCGTCTGGGGAAGTTGTTAGAACATTCTCCTTGTCCCGGGGCCAGGGGTTGAGTGTGCGGGAAAGCTATTGTACTTTCTATATAAACCCAGTTCATCTCTTTAGATAGGAAACACAAGCAAGCGAGATACGATTCCCAGAAGTTCCATCCACCTTGACTTCATTCCAAACCTTCTTCCTCTCTGTTTCATCTCTCCTCCAAGATCGACACCTAATAACAATAGATGACCCCCCAACCGCCGCAAGTCCTTGAAACAGCCGATCACGGTCCGGATCGAAAGCAGATTGGTAGTATTAATTCCTGTTTATCCTATCCTAATCGCTAGTGCGCAACATCTCATCCACGCTTAACGGCTGCTCGGAACATGAAACCCACACTAGAGCGGCAACCCCGAGTTTTGCTCCACCCCCTTCCTGTGCCTTTATCCTTCCTCCGATTGCGTCGTATGCATCCCTCAAGCCCAAGCCATTTGTCATTATGCTGAGATTCTCTCGCCTCCGATATAGTGTCGTTTCCTGTAGGATTATCTTGATATTGAGATATACCAGCCGGAATTTAGACAAGAGATCTGTTTGCGGAGAGTTTAGCTCTTTTTTATAGCCCCTTTGGTCCTGACCTACATTTCCGAAACGGTCTCCGGAATGCTCTTTATAATGTCCTCCAGGCTCTTGTCCATCGCGTCTTGTGTTGCATCCCTCTCAGCTTTGCTTGCAGGAGCCAAGTGAATCACCCTTGGTGGATGTAGCGGACAAACTTGTCCAGCAAGATGTCCACCTCATCCTTGACACGCAACCTTCCCGCCTGAAATATCGGAGTGCTTGGGGACTTGAGTGGGGTTTGTCCTAGTGAATAAAGCAGCCTTGTCCGACAGTCGCCCATAAATTCATCGTGAGAAGCTATTTATATGAAGGTAGGCCGTGAGGAAGAGATATTGTATAACACCTCTACAACTTCGTCGAATCCCGGTCTCCGGCCCCGTGTGACCTTCAGATCCCGAAAGGCCTTAAAGATCTGTGCTAGAATATCTTCGGGTCCACAAACAACCTGTTCTATCAGGGAACTCTTGATGCTCGTTGGAGATTGCTCCTTCGGCGTGGCGAGGTCCAAGTAGAGGATGCAACCCCAACATTTTGCCCCTCTGTCCAGTCGCATGACCTATCTATTACCAAGGCGCTAGCATCACAGATTCTTAGCATTACCTTTGCTCCATCAAGGATACAGCTTCTTAAGTAATGAGGGTCTTACCCACCCCCGCATACCCATAATAAAACAAAGCTGAACTATCTAAGTTAGCTCCCTACCCAGAACCCCATCGACACAATTCCCATACTCCTCTGCCGGTAAGAGCCAGTCTCCCACATTATCGACTCGTTGGGCTTGAAGCTCATCGTGGGGTATCCGGGGTTCCAGAGGAGATAACCATGCCAGAATCCAAGCCCTCTTATTAGCAATACCAGAGTTATTCACAGTATTAAAAGAGTGATTGTTGTTATAGAAAGGGTTGATTTTCCCCAACACGGGATTGTGACATCTCAGCATTCTGTGGTGTTTAGAAGACTTTGGATTGGTGAAGAGGGTATAGAGGGCGATACGGCGGGAACAGTGGATAGAGTGCCTGGGGCTGAGGAAAAGCCAGATCACCCTCCCCCACTCGAGTTTGTCAGCGAGCCCTTTGTCCAGTCAGATAATCCCGAGCGCCGTATCCTCAAGACTTGGAGCGACACATCAATAATAGTGGCAGCAACTAATGGCTCGCCCTACCTCTTAGACCAATGATGTCGTTTCTCGCAAGATTACTAACAAAGAAGGGAAGTTAGTAGCTCAACCGTAGATAGTAGAATGCAGGCACTCGCTTAGAACTTAGGCACGAAGTTATGTACTGCCAGGGAGATATGAGATGTAAATTCCACAACTTCGGTCCCTATTCTTCAGGAAACCAAACTAATCTAAAAGCTGGTGCATATGGGCCGGTCTGCCTAACGGACTAGTTCTAAAATTCGAGTGATAAAACTAGACTGCGGAATCTCAACAGGAATCTTTTTCCCATAGATGGTACAAAAGTATATACGCAATTTTCCACAATTATAAATTCCTGTTGCTAGCGGGTCAAAATGCGACCTTACATTGGAGGTGAGTTTCAAACTCCGCAGGAGGCCAGATGGGAGGCTACGGTTGGTTGAGGAAATCTACTTGCCCTCAAACCTGTGCACACCTCTAATAGTCAAGCTCACCTTAACGGTTGGCACCATCTCGAACTGCTAGACGGCGTTCTATAGGCAAACAGGCACTAAACCGTTAAGTAAAATAAAATACGTCAGCTGTTTGGCTAGCTTAATTCGACAGACCTCGTGTGTAACCAGTTAAAAGAATACTGTTGGCCAGGAATACGTCCTTTACAGCATTATGTCCGAGAGGCAAGCAGTCTCCAATATAGCATATCCTTTACTGCTTTTCATATGCAAGATACACGCATAATACCAAATATCCCCTTCTTTCCTGTTTGAAATGCCTGTACTTGAAGTGGTAAGGGTGTTCAAAGTTACTAGGGGTGAGTTTACATTGAAAACGGGTTTCAAAATGGGAGTCCGCCGGGGTGGGTGACTAGCCTAAAACCGTTAGGCCACCGGCATAATCATGATGGAAGGTTCACCTTTTGAGCAAGTGCTTTGAACTCTGTTATCAAGCTTTAGTTGATGTTGTCAATGCGCTTCTTCAAAGTTATTCACAATTTCTAAGCAAAGTAATCTATCACAGCACTCATAAACCAATCCTGCTTGACAAACCTTTCCAATATTGTTTCCTTTCCTGTTCATTTCCCTCCATTCCCCCTTTTAAATTTTATTCATAAGAAGGAAAATACTGTAGAGAATGGTAATGCGTGTGCAAAACACCCTACTTCACTTCTGCTCTTCTTCTCGCTTGCTAAACTCATAGTAAAGTAGGGGTATAGAGAAAAAGCATGACCAAGTTATCATGACCGTGACCGTCTCAGTCACCACTTATGCCAGCTTTTGTTCTGACATGTTCCCAGTCATTTTCTACTCTTGAGGTAGCAAGAAAATCAACATTGCAGTTCTGCGTAATCCCTTAGAAAAGGCAATCGTTCATAAAGACTCCCACTCTCCTGATCCTTTGGTGCAAATGGTGGACTCCTGTTCCCCCTTTTCTTTCACGAAAGTTCAGGGGTTTGGAAGGATGTTTCTCTTGAAAAGATGAATAGTAGATTGGACAGTCAGAGGAAAGCATGAAGGGTATAGAAATAAAAAGAAACTATAGCTAGGGCATGCCTAGTATCAACAAATTTCCAAGAATTTTGTTTTTTTTTCACATCTTTTTTCATCTGTTCTGGTTAATTTCTTCCTGTTCCTATTTTGCCTTCCCCCTCTACACACTTTGTAGATAGTATGGATTGCAGGTTGAACTGAAGAGGAAAATGACAAGACTGACTAGAAAGATCTAACTTGAGTGATTCTTGGGGGGTTACTTATAGCATATAAGGTGTTCCTAGAGTTATTTCTATCAGCTTGTTCCATAGATCAATTCTATCAATCGATATGTACATAGCGTAACAGGTAATCATAATTAAATCCTCCAACTCAACCTCAAAGTTATTGCCTTTGATTACATTTAGTACTAAGCATACATCAGCAAAAAGGTGGCCTTCGTCAGATACAGTAGTGTTGCGTCCTGACTCTCCCCGCCTGGACCCTGCGTCCTGTGCGTCCTGTGCGTCCTGTACCCCTACGACATACCTTGTTGCGTCAGGTGCGTCCGGAGACCCTTGCCTCCACTGGGTTCCGTCCGGATATATCCAACCAAGCAACCCTGCCTCCCATGCATCCTGACTTAAACCTCAACACCATCTCACATCACGATTCACTACTACCCCTGATTCTGTTTTCAGCCTTCTTTGTCTTCTAGCCCGGATGTGAGCAAGGAGTATTTCTTGGCAAAGAAAATATAGTTAGTGCTGGCGCCTGGTGAGAAAGCCATCATACCCTGGATCTTAAATTTGCGCTAAAGACCCCATGTCCGAGTCCGAGTCACACCGGCACTCAGAGTTCTCTTTTCAGAACATCCTCTTTGAATGAGTGAAAATGCCAGCTCACTCCAGTCTGAAAGTGAGTGATAGCCATAATACTCTCAAGTCTAGCATAGTGCCTGGTGGTTTCTCGGCACTTAGCCTCAAACTGGACGCGACGCGACACTCTTTTCATCGCAACACTCAACATCTACACTCCCGGGCCACAGCTGCAACACTCCCCCACAGCCAGACAATCAATCCTGAATCCGACACCTGGAGGTTCCTGGGCTCGATGCCAGCTATCCAGCGGTATAAGATTCATCCCCAGAGGGATATTATTCATGAAGTTACAGGGCTGAATGGGGTG
>Ga0307509_10001487_pt1 | contig 39496 bp, 25 predicted proteins | sample 10_EM_MG_FD_202245 | JGI IMG/M metagenome (GOLD analysis project Ga0307509, IMG submission 202245) | Populus trichocarpa ectomycorrhiza microbial communities from riparian zone in the Pacific Northwest, United States - 10_EM | ecosystem: Host-associated > Plants > Roots > Unclassified | place...
TCAGTAGGGACAGATACTACCACTGAGGTAAACTTCTTAGGAAGTCTAATCTCCGGGTCTTTCTGTAAAAACCTAGCCGAGGTGATGTTAACTTGTTGTCCCACGAAGAGAGATTCCTTCATAACAGAAAGCATAGTTTCTTCGTCGTTAGATGTTGCATCAAGGGAGAGGCCGTGTATCACAACTTGTGAGTCGGTAGGGGCCCTTCTGAATTCCATGTAGTCTTGTGAACCCTCAGGGAGCACGGCGTTCATAGCCGTAGTCATGGGAGCTAAGTAGCTAGTGTATTCGATCGACTCGGATCCCGGTGGAGTCGTGAGAGAAACAGTACCGGTGGTCGCATTAATTTGTATTTGCAGGTTGGTGGGAGCAGAGCAGCCCCACTTCTGGAGTTCCTTAGCGATGGCTATGCTTATCTGCGGCTCAAGCTTGGCCGAGTTGGGCAGGGATATAGGTGTGGCGCGAGTGGCGTATATGCGTCTTCTCGCTATGGTAACGGTCTTTGGACGTGCAGCAGGTGGCGGAGGGGGGGGAGAGGTGTCATTAGCCGGTTCAGCCGCATCCTCCGGCGCTTTGACCTCCTTTTTCTGCTTCTGCGTGGGGTTCTTGGGGGGTGTGGGGCCAACTGTCGCTGACCTCTTCTTCCCTTTGGGTGGTGTCTTGGGAGCAGGCGTTTCCTTAGGAGCCGCCGCCACCTCCGCATAAGTGCGAGACTGCTTCTGCACTGTGCTGGATTGTGGGATGATTTTTGCGGTCGACGCTGCCACGTTAGTGGACAGGTCTCTGGCGTTGTTCGATAAACCTTTCACCGTAGTAGCGAGTTCGGTGACCGTGTTTGTGAGTTCGTGTATTTGTTGTCTCATTCCCACCATTATTGTAAACATTTGGATCTGGAGGGTGACGTTCACTACTTCGCCGTCCGAGAACTCAGTTTCAGTGGGGTTAAGGATTTCTTCCCTAAGAGGTGATTCATCTGGTAGGGACAATGCAGGTGCCATGCTCCTGATTCCATCAAGAAATTCCTGGAACCATGGGCTGTTTTCGTATTTGCTGGCCAAAGGTGACCCTTGGTCTTCTCCTCCTGGCTGGGAAGCCATATCAGTCAAGGAGGTGAGGTGGGGTGAGGTGTTGTAGGGATGGGTGGCAACCGAGGTCGCGATGAAATCTTTGGTGTTGAGTGTTGCGCAACTCTTCACTGTGATTGGCCTATTTTAATGGTGCGGAAAATAGGTGGGACGGAGCTTGCACCTCAAGTGCCCAGGTTACCGGTAGTCCTATACTATTGGTGGGCTTTATTTTGACTGCGATTTCTAGGGTACTGGTATGGGTGTTGTCCCCTACGGAGGTCCGAGCTAGGTACCCTCCCGCACCCCTCCTATTACTTCCAGAGGCCCCAGGAACCTGAATAAAGTTAGGAGCGCTTCACCTGTCTACCTTGGTTTTTCTCCTTCTTTGAGAGACACATATTCACCCTAATATGGAGCTCAAGCATAAGCGTGCTCTTAACTTAATAGTCCTTGAGCCGAGCAACCGCTTTGAAAATCTTGCCAGCATGTTTTGATTAACCTACATAACACTTTGTTGGAAGTTAGGCTATCCAAAATCTACATCACAAATAGCAACGATCGGACTAAACTATCTTCAAGTAACTCAAATTATGGACGCGCCGAAGGAACTCATCACATAATGAGTAATAGAATCTATTCATGCAATGCTTAAGGTTTTGCATGCCAATTTTCATTTCCGGAACAAGCGGGGTTCGATCATCTTCGGCTTGAGTTTTTTTATCTGAAGCAAGAAAGCGTCATTTACTACCAATCGTGAGTTCCCTGCCTGTCTGAATGTTTCACTTAAGAATACACGCTAGCGCTCAACCTCAATATTCGCAATATCGAAGCGCCCGCGAAAAGAGCTGCTATCGCGCACCACCCAGATTTGAGGAAAAGTGCCAAATTTTAGTGGTATGCAATAGCGGCCCTTTTTAAAAACGTTTCGACATTGAGAGCACTCAAGCTGCCCCGAGCGCACGAATGTTGTCCAAGTCCTCTAACAAAATAAACGAATTACCCACTCCCCCCTTTCCAATGCCGACTAGACTCAATTGCATGGCATACCTATGACGGCAAGAGGCGGGAACCTCGATCTTTGGTGCAACTGATAAGCATTATTGAAAGAGATATGTTCAGGATTAAGGCCTTACCGACAACCATTCACAGCTGCGCGCTGGCCCGAGCCAAGGTTTGACGAACTACCTGTACCGTAGTTCAGCCATCCCCGCATTCACCACCACCCAACCACCCAGCTGAGAGTGTGCTCTGCCGGACACGTCAGTCTCAGACTGGCTCTCCACGCAATATGGTTTTTGAAATCGGAGTATATGTGTGTATCTACAATACGAAGAACTCCCTTGTTTTGCTGCCTCGCTGTAAGCCGCGCTGAATATTCCTCAAAGGAAGGGGAGTGCTAAACAACCCTCCCGACAGACTTTTGGTGGTCAAGGTTGTAGTGGAGGTGGTGTCGAATGCACGTTCGGGTGAGGCGTACAGTACTCGAGTACTCGTACAGTATCTACTCTTTGCGCCGCTGTAGATCTTGGCTGTGGATGCTCATAATTTTCTGCATGGGATAGCCGCCGTGATCACAAACGTCAGAAGATTAGGAGTAGTCTCTGCCCTCATTTCTGGATATTATTCCCCTCAACCCAGGTTAACACCCCGAACCCAACTACCCGTATTAACTTGAATAAGAGAACCGTGCACTATGTCGCTGGAGTTGCCCCCTCCGGTAAGGTCTAAGTTAGCTTTTTTTTGTTCTTTCACGTCTCTTGTTTTGCTCTGTTTTTTCGCCCCTATTCCAAGGTAGGGAATTCTTGACTACATAAATTAGCACACGGGTTCCCTTCGCCAAGTTAATACGGCAACTTAGTTTATATAACATCCGGCCCGGCTGGTTGACGAACCCTTCTGCCTGACCGGCTAGCGTCAAAACACTCCTCCAAATGCCAGCAATACCCCGAGCTAGACTCAGCAAAGATCATCAAAAGTTTCTTGGTCCCTAGGACGGGAGAAGGGTTGTTTCTTTTCTGTCTGCTTTTTTATAATCCCCTAAGCGGAGACTCCTAGGGCGGGGAGAACTGAGGGAAACCTAATCCAGAATTCTCTGTGTTTGGCAATGTCAAGCTGCCTACATTCCTGAAAGAGAACCGCATCAAATATTTCTGATGATGTTGCTTCTCGTCTATCATCCATATCCTCAACACAGGATTAAAGAATTAGCATTGACACCATTAATCCCATATCCTAGAGGACCCTTATGAAGGATGTTTTTTTGTCAAAAAAATCAACTGTGCTATAATTGTTCTGTTGTATGTGGTGTGTTGTTTTCTTCAATGAATTCCAAGTGCTTATTATTGCGCTCAGTCTCCCCGTCCTAGGAGTCTCCCACCTTCTTGTCACGCAAACATCTCACTGTGAGGAAGTTTTCTTCCCTCTTGAATATTCGCCAAGGGTTCGAACTTCCAACTTCCAACTTTCATTCCCACTCAGGGCGCCGTCACCCTATTGAATTCGTTCCCTGTACTGTACCACCACGAGATTATCATTTTCGCGTCCCCCTTTCCATGGACAATTGAACTCGCAAAAGCTGTCGTATCTTTCCAAAGAACCGATCGCCTGTTTTTTTTTTCTTTCCCCTTTTTGGTTCAACCTGACAGTTCCCCTCGACCCATGCTTGGATCCCGCACTGCGCACGAAAAAAAAGGAAGGCAGCTCGGTCGGAAAAGCAAAAATTTTCAGATGCGTGGTATAGAATCGCGGCATTGATTTTCGAGCTGGACTGCTCCTTCCTAAAACTGATGAGAAAATTACCGTAATACTCGAGTACAGTCGCACCTCGCTATAATGGAAATTCTTATAAGGGAACCTCGCTGTTACGAATGAACCCTCTAGGAATTTATACCCCTGCTCCCATACAAACAGACCTCGTTATAAGGAATTTCCTGAATTTTCTTCCAAAACCTCGCTATAACGAAAGAAAAATCCTGAACTCTTGGCGTTCGTTATAACGAGGTGCGACTGTACTGTAGAGACTACAGTAAGAAGCAGGGTTTTTAATTTAGGCCAATGGAACAAGCAAGGAGATACAAGTACTGGTACAATGCTAAAAATGAGGGTTTAATTAGATTTCGAGAGAGAGAGGGAAAAGTGTCACCACATCCTTGATATCGAGATACCGTACTGCAGCACTAGGGATCGATATTCTGATGACCGGGTGTTGAAATGGACAATGCAGCATCGCAGTCAGATTTCTGGGCTTGCATTAGCCCCAATGGTTTCATGCGACTGCGCACGTATGGTCCATGCCAGGATCAATCGGCCGCCGTGATTGTACGAGTACTACTCGAGTACCATTGCCGCACCAGGCACTCTCGACCATCGGAAATGCTCGGGCGATCTGCCGAGGTCTTGCTAATTAAACTTTACGGAAAACTACTCCACTGTAGAGTACTATAGGCCGCAGGCTCCTGAGTTCTGATAAAGGAAAAGGTGCGTAAAAATGACCAAAGCTTGGTACTCGAGCACATTTAGTATAGCTAATAACCCGATCCATGGTTTCTGTCCCCGCTGGACGGTGACCGCAATTGCGCAAGCTTGATAGGACTCGAAGGTAAGAATCAAGTATGGGAAAGGCTTTTCTTTGTTGTTTTCTCTTCCTTGTAGGGGCTAAAAGAAGTATTTTATCTGTCTCTTGACCTGTATGCTGTGGGGTTGCACTATGAGAGCGGGGGTGTAATGACCGGATGGAGGTGAAGTATTTATGTATAATTTATGTTGTGATGTTAAAATTAATTTCTGATGTCTCCGGTCACTACCTTGTGGCCACTGCCCACAACGACCGCCATCATTGATATCACCACCGAATTATTTTTTGCTCTGCGAGACATGTCTCGGATGATAATCCAAATTCGGCCATGATCGCCCCTGGCCACCGTGCACACGGTGCCGGTAGAAAACACTCACTGGTGCCTTCTAGCGAAGCCAGATTTGGTATGTGTGCACTAGGGGTTGCGGGCAGCCCGGGACATTGCGCGGATATTGCTCTCCCCGTGGCCGCTCACGCCCCCATCTGAATTGGGTTGAGTCGCTTTGTGCAAGCCGCGGCTTGCCGGTGAGAGGACCAAATTTTTTAGGTTGAGCCGCTGAGTCGTGAGGGGCTTTGATTGCATTGAATCTGGTCTCGTACAATAAAGCTCTCTAAGGAACTTCCAACATCCCCCGTTTGCTAGGAAGCCGCCTCTATTTCCCTCCAACAAACTCCCCCTTGTCAGGTAGTCAGGATGGCTGACCCCAATGCTGACCCAGCTGTTCAATTAGAGTCTCCCCAAACCTCCGGATCCGCGCCGGGATCCATTGGCCATCCATCGCCACCTGACCGCGTTGATGGTTGGAATCTCATCGGTGAACCGCGGGGCTTTTACGATGAGCAAGATTGCCTACACCCGAGCCATTGCCTTACGAGCGAAAAGTTAAACAACAGAAAGAAGGACGATGTCGTGATTTTTGACTATTCCTTGGACCCGGATTACCTGAAACGCGCCGACCGAAACCCCCCACTTGAGGGTGCTGCTTCCTCGGCACCTTTTAGTGCCGACGATGATATATTCTTTCAACTGCCCAAGGATAAGCTTATAGAGTCCAAACAATTTGACCAGATGATCGGCCCTCCCAAGACACCCCGACAAAGTGTGTCACAGGGGCCACGGCTGGGTATCATGTAGGTTCATCTCCCAAGGATCTACTTTCTCGCGGCTGCTTGGGCTGTAAGTGACGCTGTGTCGCACACGACTGGCCGGCTTCGATGCGAGTCAAATTTATTCTTCAGGTACTAATAATTGTGGATTTTTTCAGTGACTTTCCCCAATGCTATGATACACATGTAGGTTGCTGTGCAGCCCGGCGGTAATTTTATCTTTTAAAGCAGTTGCTTACTGGGGATAGGATGATGGTCTACTAAATTTGATCGCGCAAAAACTCGGCCTTCAGCGGGAGGATGAAACCACTTTCATGGACGCGTATTCGCAAAGAATTCGAGCACTGCCTGGTCATCGACGTTTTAGAACTGGCATCTCATTACGAGCATCTTTTAAAGGGCTATCGGGGTTGCCCGAGCCAGGTTCACCAGAGTCGCCCAGGTCAGGCTCATCCGGGCAGTCCAAACAAAGTTCATCGCAAGATAGATTCATCCTTTTCGTATCATTTCCGTATTTCGGGAGATCTAGCAAGAAGATTGGATTGGATCGAGATAGGGAGAGCCTTAAACTCTTAGATTTCAGGCTCCTGGGAGTTGATGCCGGCGATCGTAGGGTCGAAGTGAGTGAGGAGGAGACTGCTGGTATAGGGGAGATATTAGTGCATCAGGCACGGTATATGATATTTGATAATTGTAAGCTATATGATCTTGCTTACTGTTGACCTAAACATCTTTACTAAGCAATTTCTGAAGATACAATGGCAACATTTAAATCTAAGGAGGACGGTGCCAGAAATCAGGTCCCACTTCACCGATTTCAGGAGCGTGTCGGCGCCTTTCGTGCAGTGATTCATATGATTGCCAATCGTGCAGAGTTGGAACCACGGATACTGGGAACGCTTCAAGCCTCCTTGCACAAAGTAGTTAGTCTATTTCTCTCCTTTGGCCAAACGAATCCAGCATTAATTTTTGGGGACGATCAGGAAGAGGGTATCAACCGAATGATATCAGATGCAGAAGCCTACGAAGACAATCAAGGGATGGAGGGAATTCCCGATGATAGCCCCTCAAAACTAAGTCAATCACAAGAACTGATGCTCACTGGGGAGAAAACGGTTGAACATGAGCGAGCCCGACAGGATAATGTTCGGAAGAGAAAGCAGAGGAGAGTCCGAAAACTCCTCGCTTCTCTTAACGGTCTTTCGGCAGATTTGTTCGCTACTATCAGCGTGGCTGAACGACAGATTGCCGTTCTCCAAGATCTACACAGCGTGTTTGCAACAAGCTACCGAACAAAAACTAGGGGTAGCGGGAAGGGATACCCATCCCGGCGGAATCCCTTCTACCAGAATGTTGCCCCAATCCCTATCCTCTCGGAAAACCCCGAGCAGATATGGCCGGATACCTTGGACACTATTGATGAAGTGGTCCAGGAGAGGAAATCTTTCATTCAGAAAGTCAAGGAGTTAGTAGAAAATATGGATGTCCGAAGAAAAATTGTATAGTTCTCATATCTGACCCCGGGGCAAAAAATACTAACGACTCAACAGTTTTCCGCATTCTTGAAGTCTGATCAAGCTAAAGCCGCCCCCTCTGAGAAGACTGCTCAAGAAACAGCAGGTGCGGTGAAGCGCACGGAGGATGCTATCAAGGAGACCCAGGAGGTTATCAAGGAGACCCAGGCAGAGCTTATGAAACAAGGGCAAACATTATCTGGTTTTACTCTCGTGACTACAGCGTTTCTTCCTCTTGACTTTTGTGCTTCGGTATTTCACCTCCTTGTAGTGATTTGAGTATTGTCTGACAAGAAACCCTATCAGTATTACGGCATGCAGACCATGAAGGAGTTTGGTGATACTCCCGGCAAACTGTCCTTAGGCCAATTCTGGTGGGCCACGGCCCCCACATTTGTGGGGGTACTACTGCTGACGGTACTGGTCATCCTTTGGAGGCGCCAATGGGCGGAGGGTCTTAGGTCTCGGGCCTGGAAGAGCTGGCGTCAGTCCTATTGTGGGATCTTCATCAGGAAGAAAGTGTGGCCTTACCTATGCAAAATTTACGAGTTTTGCCTGCACGTGATTTGTATGCCTTGCCTATGCTTAATTTGCAGACCCTGCAGAGCCCACTCGCTGCCTTAGCATCACACCACCCCCGCAGTGGTGACGGCGCGGCATCACTCCGACCAACACCACGTCTGGGATCAGGGACGGCAGTACCCACGGCCGCCCTAAAATTTGGGTGCTGGTGAACCCGGGGGAAGTGGGCAAGGAGCCTAATCACTCGGTAGTAGGGGAGATATCATGGTTGAAGGATATTGGGACTGGGGGAAGAGGGATGCATTTCCCTTAAGAAGTATTTTTATGATACCTTAATTTTAATGCTGTTTGGTTAGATGGCGAGATAACTTAGAAAGTTGTACAGCATCTTTTGTTGCTGACTGGGTAGTATGTATTTTTATCGGGAGTACTGGTGAGGACGGACTTTTCTATAGTACCGCAACGTGATTAAAAGAATACTGGTACTAGCTACAATGATGGCCTTTTTTGCCGATTATAAGGTGAAGAAGTTTATGCTGCTCCTTGCTCCAGTAGGAAAGGCTTTGTCTGCTTCAGTTGCAGGCGGCCCACGGGGCGTTGCTGGTGTTCCGCCATAGTAACGCACGACCCGCTTGAAGACTTATGTTAGAGCGCTCTTCCATACAACAACTCACGGCGAGGCGGGAACATGGTGACGCGGGAACGGCCATATATATTCCTTTGCAAGTCAGGGATTATTAGTCGGGCATTCTCGCAACACAGTGGACTCTCCTTGCCTGGAATACTGGATCTGGGGCCGTGGATGCGTTAGGTGACTGAGTAAGATAGTGTTAAGATGGAAAATTGGCAGCCGGTCTCGCAGAGCGTAGGTGGTAAGGAGTATTGCTGTCATAAATAGCGCGGGTGATGGGCTGTGAAGGAGGTAACCAGGCGAACTACGAAAGCATTTCAAATAATGGTAAAGGTCTCCTCTGCCACCTATTTTCATGCTTCACCCCTCTCATGCCATAATTTTATCAGGTCATCTCGAGGACATCGGATAGCCAAAGAAATAAACAAAATATCTTCAATTGATTTTTTTCTTTCTTTCGAGAAAACCATCAAATGGCAACCTTATCTTTTGTCTACCTTTTGTTGCCTTTTGGACTGAATCCCATCGTGATTCCTGCCCGCCTGTCTTCCACCACCGGTCATCTACTACCTCCCTGCTTCTCCTTAGCCCCAGTTATAACACCCTGCCACCTTCCCCAGTCTATTCCCACTGTTCATTTGACCCAATAATAGTGCCCCCGATTAATTTCCATCCAAATTTCAATAATCCTATATCTATTGAGCCTTTTAATAATAATATTACCATACATTTAGCTAGCAAATAACATTTTACTATGCCACACACTTTAATCTAAAACCTAATTATTAGATTATCATAAGATCATCTGATAAAATTGTGGTATGGGTAGTGGGGGTCTCAAGTGAGGGATGAAACATGAGAATAGATCGTATGGGAAACCTTTGCTATTCAGGTGATGGTTAGCATAGCTGCTGCAGGAGTGTTGGATTGCCTATACCGGTAGGGCATGCGGAATTGTGGTTATGAGGATAGGCGGATATGTGGCTAGGAGATATGCGCCTATCGGGCATGTGGCTTTGTGGTGCACGGCGACTAGGCACCTAGGGGTGGGTTTTTGTTTGCCGCTATGCATAGGATACTGGTTTTTTCTTTCTTTTTTTTCGATAACTATCTTCATTAAACATTAGGTATTCGGTATCTAGTTTCATGATGTTTCTTTCATGTCTTTCATCCTTAGTGATAAGGGAGTTGGCACACTGGCAGGGCATAGCCAATGGGGGTCACGAAGGATGATCACTGGGTGTCGGGATGGTTCCATATTAGTTGGGATCGCTAGGTTTTGTCAGCTAAGTGTGCTTCTTCGGAGGTTGTTGAGTTTGGGAGTTTTGCGGTGTTTTTAGTCAGAGATATATATCCCCTAGTCTGTCCTTAGCTAGCAGACAGAGTACTGTAGCGAGCTAGTCCATCGTCCTAGCACGACGAGAGCGAATGCATACAAGGAAGTTGATAAATGATACCAGTACTCCCTCCCCGTCATATCACTATTACACTTGTACTAGATATTTGTAGTATCACTAGTGGCTCGTAGAAAGGGCATCAAGCACTGTACGCGAGCCCTGTGGGTTGTGGTCTATGCTTCATCAGAGACCAACGATTATAGCTCTGATTGTAGAGGCTCTGAAAGTAAGTACTGTCCCAACTGCACTCAAGCGATAGTATCGACTATACTTTTCAAAACTAGATTCCTCCCTTCTCCAGAGCTGTCGGGAGTAGGCTGGGCCCGCCGCCGTCGCTGAGCACCCACACAGGATCCCGTCATGTCCCAACACAACCAAGCCCTGGGGAATTTACTTACCGCAACTCCTAGGGCATTACTCACTAAAGAGGCCGCCTAGGTGAAAGCCTTACCAAGTGGAGACAGATTGCCTATTATTGAGAACTCCAATTAAGTTTTCCTATCCAGAAGACACTTCTATCCTCTCAATCGACAGATCGCCCTCGGGTTAAACCTGAGAACAGCAATTCCACTCGACCAATGCTTGGATCCCGCACTGCGCACAAAAAAAAAAAAAAAAAACAGTTTGGTCGCAAAAGAAAAGTTTTTCAGATGTGTGGCACAGGATTGTGTGAGTGATTTTACAGCCTTGCTGCTCCTCCTCGCTAAAACTGATGAGTATTTTTTTCCGTAAAATCTAGTGGTTTATTCACAAGAAAAATCCGTGGCAACCCACCATGAGATGGGGCTTAAAAACCTGACTTTAACAAAAGAAATCCACGCCTGTCCAATGCCCTCCAATCCCACAGTCTCCCCGGTACGGGACTAGCCGCATGTCCTCCCCCAAAATATGAAAGGCATTGAGAGAAGGAAAACACCACCCGTAAACAACAATCTACTCGAGTATTACACTCTCCCCACTTTCCACCATCCCAATGGCTAGGGAACCGAGACAGACTCTTTTTTTTCTTGTTTTAAAGTCAAAGAAACCCTTCTTCGTTGGTAACCGAAGCCAGACTGGGAACACTAACCTATGGGGGTGTTTATTTGACCTAAGCCTATGAGGCTCCAAAATTCGGCTTGGGGATATGGTCGTGATTAGATCTCCGGAAATATCATGGTGTTCTGCCCCTTACCCCCACCTTCCTAAATAGAAAGGTGAAAGTGGGGTAAGAAAAATTCGTGGTGGTAGGGCGCGTGTCCCAAAACTGATGGGAATTTAATAGTAAAACTCAGCACGCAGGGTTTTTAATTTTGGGGCATGGAAAAGGGAGGCGGGTGATAAAAAGAAAGGTTTGATCACTGTACTCGTACGCATCGAGAGAGGGAGAGAGAAGGAAAAATTTTCTCGTCACATCGGTGGTATCCAAATACTGCAGCCCTTGAGATCGGGATTCTGGTGATCACCAGAGGATGGCACTGGCACTGCCGCATCAGAAACAGATTTTTGGGCTCGCAGGGGTCCTTGTGGTTTTATGCTGGGGTCCTTGCCAGCAACAATTGGCCAATGTAGTGTACTTGTACTCATACTACGACAGCCGCACCCGGTTCTCGACTTGAGTCCTTTTACGAGGTGTTGACAAAACAATGGATGATCTACCGAGGTCATGGTAATTAACTTTACGGAGAGCTTCCCCAGAAAAGTGACAGGGATCTAGGATTCACCCAAGTTCCTCAGATACGGTATGTAAACGCAGTGCTCCCTGGGACCGGGGAAGATTGTTCTTCCTATCAACAACCGAATTCGCTTGTTGATTGTCTCTTCCGCATCACACCGGTATACCAGTAATCCCCAGAACACTTGTCTAGAAATCCTGATACAAGTAGATATTGAGGATAGCTATAATTCTTTCAGGCAGGGCATAGGAAAGCTATCACAGGAGGAGTCATTGCCCATAGATCGAATCATTTTGAGAAATTAGTACTCGAGTACTGTACTACGGTAGTACACCCCCCTCTACGAAGTTCCCTGCTACTCGCGCTTAAAATAAGTTATGGTACTTGTACATACAACCCAGCATAGCAACCATATCGTGTAATGATCACAAGTATGATCTCTATCATGAATATCTCAACAACAAAAAATATAAAATATAAAAGAAGAGCAAAGAGAACCAGAATTATGTAGATTAGCCTTGAAAATGATTTCCCCTCTCATCTTGGATACATTGCCGGAGTGTTCGTCGCAGGGTGTTGTGATTACTTTGGTATTCCTTGATTGTCACCTCACACACCAATGTACCAAAACTTATTTTAAGCCCAAGTACTAGTCCTTAGAAACGCTTGGTCAGTCTCTCTTTCTATTGTTTGGCCGAGAGAAAATTATCACAAATTTCTATAATGTCCTTAACTTAAGGACATATTCAAAAATAATTATCCAAAGGGCTCTTTCTGTCACAGTTGATGGATATTGTTCTTGGGGTGCGAAGAAGGGTAAAACAACTTTGTAGGCGCGAAAGTATTTTGCACAGCATTAGAAGATGATGGGAACTAAATTTAGGTGGACTACCTTTCTGCAAGACACGATGCAACCTTAGGGTGTACTTGTACTGTGCTCGAGCACTGTGCGGTACAATATAGTCACCGCAATGCAATGAATGGCCGTGCAGGAAGGGAAGTATTTACATATGTAAATTATATACTTGTGAGAACCCCCGCTCAAATTAAGTTAATGCTGATCACCAAAGAAACACACCCAGATCTGAGGCTCTTTGCACTATAACTTAGTTTGCGTAACGGCAAAATCAATCCCTGTCTTGCCTAGTCACTAACTTAGAGACACTGCACACAAGAACGGTGATAATGGATACAATATCACGACCGAATTATTTTATCTCTACGAGACTTGTCTCACATGAGCATGCAATGCAGCCAGGTTACTCGAGTCGGCCATTATCGCCCAAGCCACACTGCACACTAAAACAGCAAGCAGCACAGGTCTGCCTTTCAAGCTCAACTACTCGTAGATTTATTATGCGTTTTCTGTGCTAGCTAGCGGACCAAGCCAATGTGCGGATATGACCTCACCTGTTGGCTATCTACGCCCCTGTCTGAATTGGGCTGTGTCTCCTCACGCTAGCTGCGGTAGCCGACCTAAGACCAAGGCTGTCAAATGTTTAGGCCGAGCCGCTGGGGCTCTGCCTTATAGAAATTAATCTTCTACATAAGAGAACTTAATGTCCTCGATAAGAATGGACCCCTCCAACGAACCTAAAACAACTTAGGAAACTGAGAAGCTGTCTCCATCTTCCTCCCTGAAGCTCCTCCTTGCCGCTCGGTAAAGATGTCTGGCGACGGTAGTGACTCTGCTGCTCCGCTAGAGCCTCTCCAATCCTCCGGACTCGCGTCGGGATCCATTGATCAATCATCACAGCAGTTACCGCTGCCTCCCGGGAACCCTCAGGAATTAGCGGACTACTTCGATGGTTGGGAAATCATCGGTGAACAACAAGACTTTTACGATGAGCAAGACTGCCTGCACCCAAGCCACAATCTTGCGAGCAGAAAGCTAGAAACTAGGGGAGAGGATGATGTCGTGGTTTTTGACTATTCTTTAGACCCAGATTACCTAGGCCATGCAGATGGAGATTTAGATGAGGAGGGCAGTCCTCCCGCCGAGAAGTCTAGTGCAGACGTCGATATATTCTTTCGAGTACCCAAGACGGAGCTCGTAGGATCCAAACAATTCGACCATATAATTAACCTTGCCAAAGAACCTCAACCAGTGCAGTCACGGGGACCACGGTTAGGTATTATGTATGTTTAACCCTCAAAGACCCCCTTTCTCACTACCCATCTAGGCCCCAACAATGCTGTGCTGCATGCACCTTGGTGGCCTCTATGGGAGCTCAATTTATCCTCAAGATGCTAATGCCCGAGGGGTTTTTCTCTCTCAAGAGACTTTCCCGAATGTTGTGACTATGATACAAGCGTAAGCTGCAGCGCGGCGCAGCCGCAAATTCGCCTTTTAAAGCAATTGCTTACTAGAAATAGGTCGATAATCTACTAAATCCGATTGCGGAAAAACTCGGCCTTCCAAACCCAACAACCTTCAAAGACGCGCATTCAAAGAGGGTTGAAGCACTGCCTGGTAGTAAACGTTTCAAGACTGGTCTTTCATTATGGGCGCCTTTCAAAAAGCCATCGGGGTTGTCCGGGTCTGGTTCATCTGAAGACAGATTCATCCTTTTCGTATCATTTCCATATTTCGGGGAATCTAACGGGGAGATTTCGTTGGGCCCTGAAAGCGAGAGCGTTGGATTGTGGGACTTTAAACTCCTGGGAACTCATGTTTCCGGTAGTAGAGCTGTAGCGGGTAGGGAGAAGGAAGACGATATAGGGAAGATATTAGTGCACCAGGCACGATATATGATATTTGATAACAGTAAGCTGTACTTTTCTCTCCTGCTATTGGCCCAAATATCCTTACTAACTGACTTCTGAAGATACAATAGCGACGTTCAGATCCAAGGAGGACAGTGCCAAAAACCGGGCCCCACTTCACCGATTTCAGGAGCGTATCGGTGCCTTCCGCGCGATGATCCATATGATTGCCAATCGTATGGAATTAGAATTGCGGACATTGGCAAAGCTTCAAGCCTCCTTGTGCAAACTCGTTAGTCTATTCTCTCCTTTGGTCAGTGAACCTAGCATTAACTCTTGAGGACGATCAGGAAGAGGATATCGACCAAATGATATCAGACGCAAGTACCTACGAAGATAATCAAGGGATAGAGCTCGGAGATGATCCGCCTGACCCAGAATCATCACTACAAATGGGTATTACGGATGAGGCAAGGCAGAGACTGTATCGGGACTATAAGCAAGCCCAGCTGCACTATGAGCAGGCCAGGCAGGACGATGGGCAAGCCCTGCAGGACTATGAGCGAGCCCAGCAGGACTATGAGCGATCCCGGCAGGAAAGGGTTCAGAAGAGAAAGCAGAAGAGAGTCCGAGACCTCCTCACCTCGCTTAACCGGCTTTCGGCAGCTTTGTTCGCTGCTATCAGCGTGACTGAACGACAGATTTCCGTTCTCCAAGATATACATAGCGTATTTTTAACAAGCTACCGAACAAACGCTAAAGATGAAGAGAAGGGATACCCATTCCGGAGGAGTCCTCTCCACCATAATATCGTCTCAATCCCTATCCTCTCGGAAAATCCTGAGCAGATATGGCCCAATACCTTAGACACTATTGACCATGTGGTTCTCGAGAGGAAATCTTTCATTCAGAAAGTCAAGGAATTAGTAGAGAATATGGATATCAGAAGGAAAATTGTATAATTCCCATACCCGAAGCCATGGCAGGAATTCTAACTACTCGACAGCTTTCCGCATTCTTGAAGTCCGATCAAGCTAAAGCGGCGCCCTCTGAGAAAACGGCTCAAGAAACAACAGGTGCGGTGCAACGCGCCGAGAATGCTGTCAAGGAAACAACTAAAGCGATAGCGGACACCCAGACCGCTGTCAATGCAACAACAAAAGCGATAGCGGACACCCAGATCGTTATCAAGCAGACCCAGGCCGAACTTGTGAAACAAGGGCAGACGTTATCTGGTTTTACTCTTGTGACTACAGCTTTTCTTCCTCTCAGCTTTTGCACTTCGGTATTTCACCTGCTGTTAATTTTTTTTTGAGCATTTTCTGACCAGAAACCCATACTAGTATTACGGCATGCAGACTGTGAAAGAATTCGATAGTAGCGGCCAGATGACCTTAGGCGAATTCTGGTGGGCCACCGGCCCAACACTTGTCGGGATACTGCTACTCACATTAGTGATCGTCCTCTGGAGACGCGATTCGGCAATAGATCTCAGAGCCCGGGCTTGGAAAAAATGGCGTTTGTCATGGTGTGGGGTTTTTATCGCGGACTTGTTGGCTTGGGTGCGCCGGATTCGCAGGCCCCGGTCTTCCAAGGGCCAATCTCTGCCTCAACACAGTACCACATCCGGGAGGGTGGCGGGGCAACCCCAGCCAACACCACAAATTTCGGGATCAGGGTTGGGGGGGAATATCCAGATGTTAATGGTACCCTCATCAGGTAGCCAACCGCAACTATCTCCATCAGGGGCATACCCAACAAGCCTGACCAGCACGAACAATCCGAACGGAGCTTCCGGTCCAGCATCATCCGCGGGACAATTGAGTACGTGGTCACCTTTACCGGCTTCTGTGCAGTCGGGCACTCATGCCCCATAGCTGAGGGGGGGGGCATAGAACTTGATCGTGAAACCCTGGTCCGTGATCAAGAGAACTGTGGCGGCAGCCCTTGATATCCTAAATTTTTGGTGTCGAGGGAGCCGGGAGGTGGGCAAGAAACCTAATCCCCAGGAAATATCATGACTGGTGTGTACCGAGACTGGCGGAAGGAGAGATGCATTTCCCTTAGGCGTGTTTTCATATATGATACCTTAATTTTTAAGTCTGCTCGGTGAGATGGGGAGATAAATTAGACGGTTGTACTGTACAGTATCTTTTGTTGTTAGTTGTGTGTGGGGGTATGTGTGTTATTAAGAATATTAGAGAGGACGGAGTTTTGTATGACCAAGTGCCGCACTGCCACATGCTTGACAGAATGTTGGTACTAGCAACCACGATGGCCTTGTGCGCCAGCGATAAGATAAATTTCACGCTACTCATTGCTCTAGTAAGAGCAATTTTGTTTGCTTCAGTAGCACGTGGCCGGGGCTGTTGCTAGTGTTAGCGTCGTATCAATGCTCATCCCCGCTTGAACATTAATTTTAGAGCAAACCCGCTACATACATTACCATCGACACTTCGGGTGGCTGGGTGGGATAGCATCAATACGAAAAGTTGGCGGCTAGCTCTGTAGACCATAAGTAGTGCGGAGTACCCCTAGGCTCTTCATCAACCAGATCAAGTTGCTACCACACAACAGTTTGCACTATCATCCCCTGCGAGTGACAGGTGATGACCGCCCTACAAGCTTGAAATCTTGCTTCTCAGGAACAAAGGTAAGGTTTGATAAAAAAACTAAGAGAAACACAAACCAATACAACCGCAAACTCACAGAGATCACAGAGAACTGAGCGCTTGAAATGAGAAATCATTTACTTTCATTTGGTATGTTACAGCACTAATTTTGAAATATCCCAATAACATACTTCCTGGGCCTGGAGGAGTGTATTCTAAATAAAAAATGATAAAAAGTGAAACTCACCCTTTAAATATAATGCCCTTAGCAACCAAACCTTTCGGGACGAAAAAGGGGTTTGGTGCCCTTATCAAAAATTCCGTTTTTGTTCCCTAGACCAAGTTATATGTCGATATGTTTAGTTACAACAATATTTCCCTCCGCCGCGAGCACCCGGCAAGGCAAGAAGGAAGGTAGAGCTTTAGCCACTTGGGTTACAGGACTCTTACTTACTTGCAACCCTCTTAGTCAACTTTAGTTTGTATTCTTTCTCGGTATTGGTTATGCAATATGGGGTCCTCATAACATCGTAGCCTCAGCAAAAAACATGACTCTAATTTATTGTTTGTGGGAAGAGGAGGCCTTGTCGATGGTATGTTTTTCTAAAGGTATGATACCTGGTACGGTACAGCAACCCTCGGAACTAGTCACCCCCACCCCCGGAAAAGGGATGCTGGCGGGGCCGAACTCTTATCAGGCAAATACGCAATTGGGGCTAAAAGAGTGTGGATAAAGCAGAAGCTCATGATATGAAGAGGCCAGTAAAGAGACCAAAACTGGTGACCAGTGGCGAGAAACTCCAACAGCGGGCCCCTCAACCAGGGAGCAAGTGCTGAGGTGGTGGGAGGGGGAAGGGTACTGAAACTTGGTGGAGCCAAGGTGCAAGCGAGCCGGATCAGCAATCCCGGGACAAAGGCACTCGGGTATGGACGTGGGTGACCGGGCGGTGAGGGATTAGGAGTTCTCTGTGGATGCTTGCCTCCCTAATCCCTGGCTGTCCGATCACCCACATCCATACCCCAGTACATCGAGGAGACTGCTAAGGCGCCCAAGAGGATGAAAAACGATCTCCAAGGGACAGAATTGACCCGATTAGTGAAGTTCGGGGTGAAAGAGAACTTGGATGAGTACCGTACCGTACAGTACCAGTATTATTGTGGCATTGGAAGTTTGCTACGGTCAAGAGTTATGAAGAATGAAGTCGCAAGCCAAGGGGCAACTGTGCCATCTATCTTGCTCACGATGCAATAATAGGTGAGACTTCTAGCGAAGTTAGAGGAAACGCTTCCTAGGACGCCCACCCACCCCGAGTGGGATATGAAACCTTCCCAATACCTACAATTCCCTTCATAAGACTCTTGATGCCCATACCGCATTATACTAGTCGAGTGGAAAAACTTTCGAGATAATACGGATCCTTCACCAAATATGAAGTACTCGGGGAGCACATGGGGGGTAGAACCTTGAAACGCCAACATCTCCGTGGATACTTGTAGTTTTATTCTTCTCTACTAGTTACTCTGGTGGCCCTTCTCTCAGTGGCTTAGAGCCAGTAGCAAGCATGAAATGGCAACTAAGCTGGCGCACAAAGGTATTTTTGACCTGGAGAGACTACGGTAGTCTTGACATGAGGTGCATAATTGTGAAGAAATTTGAAAGAGGTGGTCGAATCTAAAGATTTTCAAAAAAAAATAGGCAAGGGAAGACATGGTATTCGGTTTATTAATTTTTTTATCTGGTAATCCTTCTTTGTGGTTGTACTCCCGTCGTCAATTGCGAGAGCCCCCAATTTGGGTGCCTAGCAGGCCGTTCCCCAAACCTTCTTCGCCCGACTGAGTAGGCAAGAAACAAAAAGAACCTGGCTTGACTACTGGTACACACGTACTCGAGTACTCGTACTAGCAGCACAGCACCAAGCAAGTTGGGTGTCTGGTTCGCTGTTCGTTAAAACTTAGGGGCAACCGCCCCCGGAGTGACAAGACAGCATCATGGATATTGTGGCTGAGTTATTTTATGTTTTTAATTCTGGCCTAGCCACGACTGCCCAAGCCACCCTACACCCAGAATGGAGTATGGCGGGGCAATCTGTGACCTGAGTAGGCCAATGCACCACTACCGTATGAAGTGGTTTATCCTCCTGCTCGACATGGTGGTGGTTTTTAACTTTAGTTTGCGAAACACTAGAGTACTATCGGTAGCTAAACACCTTGTTACTTATAAACTTCGTTGGCCCGTATCGTGGATGAGTTATTGTTTCGCTTGTTTACCGTTTGTCTTAACTACCTGGAGATTTCGGATCTCCTACGCTACCTAAAATGTTCCAGCCACTATATTATACGCTAATAAACTTCACAAGAACAAAAGGCACCTGCACACCCCCCCCCCGCTTGGTTCGAAGCTAATAGGATACGAATGCTATGTTACCTGACAGAGTTTTTTCTTTCTTTCTCCCCTTTCTTTTTTTATAGAAATTGGTGATAGGTTTCTAAGGTTAGCCTTGCCCCAGAGGGCTCTAGTGCTGTTCAGTGTCTACCGGTATTGTATCGTGCTGGTGCCGCACTTCCCTACAGATTTATAAGGCGGGGATCGGCTTTCCCGGGTGGCGGTTCCCCCTGAGCTGAATTCGGTTGGGCTTCCCTCCAGTTGCCAGGTAAAATGCCACACAATGGTCAAAAGTTTTAGCCGAGCCGCATGAATTGTGCGTGTCACGACAGGGCTAGCTGTTCAGCTTGAGTGCGGTACCGTACCGTGCATAAGAATGGAGCTCTCTGATCAACTGCTAACACCATGCAAAGGAGCTTGCAAGCTGTCTCTATCTCTATATTCCTCACTCAACCGTGTTACTGAGGCAAGATGGCCGACCCGGACACGAACTCTCCTGTTCTACGAGACTTTCCGTCACCGCTCTCTCAGGGGTCAGGGGAACACTTTGATGATTGGAGAATCATCGGTGAACAACAAGACTTTTACGATGAGCAAGATTGCCTGCATCCAAGCAGCAGCCTTGCCAGCGAAAAACTAAAAACCAGAAAAGAGGACGATGTCGTGATTTTCGACTATTCCTTAGATCCAGATTACTTGAGCCGTGTGGGCGGGAATCCTCCAGTTGAGGAGGGCGGCCCCCTCTCGGAAAGCTTTGGTGCAGACCATGATAGGTTCTTTCAAGTACACAAGCGTCAGCTCACAGGATCCGAACAATTCGACCAAATAATTGACCTTACCAAAGAACCATCACGGGGACCACGGTTGGGTATCATGTAAGTTTATCTCCTGATGATCCACTTTCTCACCACCCATCTCAGCTATGAGCAATTTCGTACTACATGCGGCTAGCTAGCTTCTATGAGAGTTGGGTTTATTCTCTAGGTGCTAATATTTGTGGTTTTTTTCAAGCGATTTTCCCCAATGCTACGACACACATGTAAGTTTCCGTGCGGCCTAGTGGTAATTTTATCTTTTAAAGAAATTACTTACTAGATATAGGATTATGGTCTTCTAATTTCGATGGGGGAAAAACTCGGCCTTCTGAGGGGAGGGGAGGCTACCTTCATGGACGCGCATTTACAAAGAGTTGGAGACCTGCCTGGTCGTGGACGTTTCAGAACTGGCATCTCATTGCGGGCACCTTTCAATAAGCCATCGGAGCTGTCCGGGCTGGGTCAATCGGAAGACAGATTCATACTTTTCGCATCGTTCCCATATTTCGGGGAATCTAGCGAGGGGACCACACTGGGTCCGGAGAGCGAGAGTGTTAAGCTCTTAGATTTTAAGCGCCTGGGGGTTGGCCTCCCTGACCGCAAGGCCGAAGCGAGTGAGGAGGAGGGAGGAGGGTTAGGGGAGATATTAGTGCATCAGGCACGATATATGATATTTGATAACTGTAAGTTATGATTTTTGCCTACCGCTGGCCCAAAAATTATTACTAAGTAATTTCTGAAGACACGATGGCGACATTTAGATCTAAGGAGGATGGTGTCAAAAACCAAGTCCCACTTCACCGTTTTCAGGAGCGTATCGGTGCCTTTCGTGCCATGATTCATATGATCGCCAATCGTATGGAATTAGAACTATCGACATTGGGGAAACTTCAAACCTCCTTGTACAATCTAGTTGGTCTATTCTCTCCTTCGGCCAAAGAAATCTGGCATTAATCTTGAGGGCAATTAGGAAGAGGGGATCGACCGAATGATGTCAAATCCAAAAGCCTACGAGCGTGACCAATGGGTAGCTGGAATCCCCGATGACCCTAGGCCAGAGTTGACGGTTCCTACTGAGGGAGAAATTAGCCCCGGTGAACGCATTGACCGAGCTCGGGTGAACAGTCCTTGGAAGAAGAAGCAGATGGAAGTCCGATTCCTCCTCACCTCCCTTAACAGTCTTTCGGCGACTTTGTTTGCTGCTATCAGCGTGGCTGAAAGACAGGTCGCCGTTCTCCAGGACCTACACAGCGTATTTTTAACAAGCTACCGAACAAAAGCTAAAGATGGCGAGAAGGGATACCCACTCCGGCAGAACCCCTTCTTCAAGAATGTCGCCCTGATCCCTATCCTCTCGGACAATTCCCAGCAGATATGGCCAAATACCTTGGACACTATTGACGAGGTGGTGCGAGAGAGGAAATCTTTCATCATGAAAGTCAAGGGGTTGGTAGAAAATATGGAAGTTAGGAGAGAAATTGTATAGTTCTCATCTAAATTTATAGTAGGGATGCTAACGGCTCTAGCTTTTTGGATTCCTTAGATCTGAGCAAGCTAGAGCCGCTCCTTATGAGAGAACAGCACAGGAATCAAGAGATTCCATGAAGAGCATTGAGGATACAATAAAGGGGATCTGGGTCATACATGCGCAGCAAGTGCGCCAAACGAAGACGTTATCTGTTTTCACACTCGTGACCACAGCGTTTCTTTCCCTCACTTTTTGTGCTTTAGTGTGTTGCCTCCCGTCCACGATGAGTATTTTCTAACAAGGAACCCTATTAGTATTTCAGCATGGACAACATGGGTGGATTCAACGAGAATCACATATCCCGACGCGATTTCTGGCTGATCACAGGCCCAGTATGTGCTGGAGTAATACTGCTATCTGTGATACTCATCTCCTGGGAACGCCCGAGATGGACGAGATTGAGAACCCAGTCTAAAAGAAATTAGTATGGTCTGCCGGAGGAGCACAGGCGGTAGTGAGAATTTGTGGCACGGAAATCAGGTCTTCTAGGGGTTCAATCCCCACTATCACCTCGAGAGACAGTAGCCGAACCACCAGTATATTCAGAGAGTGTAGGACTTCGAGCGCCATACAGAATCAGATCGTCAGACTCTGCTCTACGTCCAAAAGGCCAAAAGAGCAGCAGCGGTAGCCATTACGATTCCAACGTGCAGGGGCTGAGGAAGCTATGAGGTGGGCAAGATACCTAATCGCCAGACTCTGTCTATGCGGTATAGCCAGCAGTGGAAGCATTACGATTGAAAGATGCTGATGCCGGAGAAAGAGAGAATTGTCTTTTTCAGCTGCTATTCTTGTACCTTAGTTTTTAATGCTACTTGATGAGATGAGGTGATATCCTATGGAATTGTGTCTCCTGTTACTTGTTCGGTGGGGGTGTTCATGGGTGTTATCAAGGGCGTTGGTGGGGATGGACTTTGTACAGTGACACCCTTTTTTTATATACGGAATACCGTTACCAGCCTCCCCAACATCTGTGTGTGCGGATTACAAAGTTACACCTCCTATACTAATCGTTACTCCGAATACAAGCTCCTCCGATTTAGTAGCATGTATCCTACGTGCTAGGTGGTAGTATTCGCGTCAGATTAGCATGCAGGCCCCCGTGAACATTTACTCGTAACTAAATAACTAGCGAAGGCAGGAGTATATATCAACAACAAAGACATCATATCCATGCGAGTCTCTCCCCTCCTTGTGAGCACTCCCGGGCTAACAAAAGAAACAAACACTTTCCCACCTTTCCGGCTGGCCTTACAGTGCTTCTCCTTTTCTCCCGGCTTTCCCGAAAACCGCACGATCCCAAAACTACCGCTCATTCCTGCATTCGCAATGCTTTCCCAAACGTCGAGACAAACGCCCGAAGCCAAAGCGAGTCCCCGAAGACAAACCTTGACCGAAGCCGGAGTCATATGCCTGAATCCTCTGCGCAATCCCGAACACCTATGCCCGAAGCCGGAATCATATGCCCGGATCCTCAACGCATATCCGAATCCACAAACAAGTGCGCTCCTGGAAGCGAATTAAACAAAGGAAGTGTTAAGAGAGTATGGCGAGCAGCACCATTTCCAACACCTGTCCCTATTTCTGAGGGAGCTTTCGATAAAGTGAATCACAAAGCCCACAGTGGATCATCCGAGAAATTCCCATGGTCATGAGATAGGCTGAGGCTCTGGGAATACAAAGTAAGTCGGAAAATTGAAGCTTGCAATGGCCACGTCCAGACCACAGTATGAAACCACAGGGCCCCATGCAAACAAGCCTGATAATCTGTCTGCAATGCAGTAGTGCCCGTGCCAACCTCTAGTGATCACTACCGTAGAACTGGAGCACTATCAGTAGATCCCTATTTTCTACTCGAATTGGAGTTCAAAAAATGATAGGTACGGGTGGGCGGATACCCGGACAAGGCCCAAACAAAACTAGCTGTAAATCGAGTTGACCTCGGAGTGTCATACTTCAAGTGTCTTCTATGCCCTTTTTTGTTTATGATTCCACCTATCCTGATATTGAACCAATCTACGATATTTTTTCGTACTGGAGTACCGCAAAGCAGGACTTGGCAATATCTTAAGCCTTTCTCGACGTCACCATCATTTTACCAACTCGGATTCGAACTGAAAACAAGGATCTGCCGAAAGTGCCTAATGCCGGTATAGTGGAACCTCCGATATTTCCCATCTCCAAGACTTCCAACCCTCTAGTAATTCCAGTGTTTGCAGTGTCACGATATTTGAGGTATGGGAAACCCCTCTGAAAATTCTAGGCCTCTTATAGTTTCCAATTCTAGGACATTCCCCAGATCTTAATTCTAGCAAAACGCCTACCAGAGAAAATTTAGCAGGAAAATTTAGCAGGAAAAAAAAACCCCCCCCGAAAGTGGAGGAGAAATAAACAAACAAACCCCATTTCCATGAAAGTCTGAAAGGGCTTCTAGTATTATTCATGTGTAGAAAAACCATCATAGTCAGAGTGAAAATCACCAGTGTCCAACTCTCTGAGGAAAATGCCTAGCCCATGTACGGCGGGTCAAGTAGACATCGAGTGCAGAAAAAAAATCCTAAGCGAACAGGAGCCAAAGCCTTGGAGGCTGATTATGTAAGCAGCCTATAGCGGGCACTAGAATCCGCATTCCCCCCAAGATTTGCACTAAACTATAACCACATGATCCTTATCTATAATTTTTTAATATTCTATCACTCCTTTATATTAATTCTGGCTAGTATGATTCTCTCTCTGCAATTGTTTTGGTGATTCTTTAAGCCATGTTCAGGGTTCTCAGTTAAGGCAGTTACCCTGCTTTCAGGGCTTGAGAACAGTTCAGTGAATTTTAGTACTCCATACCACCGAGGGTTCTTGGGTAGTGGGAGTGTGAACTCTTGTTGGGTGGCTTATGTAATCAAATACATGTTTTGGTTGCCTCTCGCTTAAATTTTTTTCTCTTGCACTGGCTGACCTGCTATGATACCTGCTGAGAACATAGTGGATAGGAATAATAAACAGGAGCGATAGAATATTCAATTGCTATCTAGATAAGGATCATGTGGTTGTAGTTTGGTGCAAATCTTGGGGGGAATGCGGATTCTAGTGCCCGCTATAGGCTGCTTACATAATCAGCCTCCAAGGCTTTCGCTCCTGTTCGCTTAGGATTTTTTTTCTTTTTTTCTGCACTCGATGTCTACTTGACCCGCCGTACCCATGGGTTGGGTTACCGTAGCCAAGTTCAACAACCGGCAAAGCAAGGAAAACGCTGGCAACGCAAGCATCAAAACTCTCACAAACCTTGCAAAGTTTCAACTCTATAAAGATAAATTTCCCCCAAATGGTTCCAAAACCCATGGAATCCATTGCTTGCAGCAGCATATTGTACTGATAGGAAAACTGTCATCAACATAATAATATTATCCAAGTTCTACACAAAATTTCCTTTTCTCTTCGTTATCATGAGATATCATTCAATTTAAACAGTTACATTTGCCTGCCCCCTGTGCTAAGATCCCCCATTCTCCTTCCATACTCTCCTTATTCCTAGCCTCGTGCTACTCCCTACCTGCTGGAATTGTCGGAGGTTTCACTGTATATTACAAGTACGGAGGTACTCGTATAATACAGCGTGTAAGTTTTGTAGGTTCCACAAACGAGGACTGCCACCCTCACCCCCTGTGCAACCTACAAAACTTACACACTGTACCTCCGTAAGAGGGGTGCATACATTCTGCAGCTTGTCTGCTCGTGAATCTCTCGCTTGTCTTGTGCTCTACCCTCCTGTATTTGCTGAGAAAAACGCCGTCTGCGGATTTTTGGTGAGGAAGTGAGATAAATGTCACCAAAATTCAGGAGACCGCGTTTTCTTGGCAAATTCGGGCGAGTACCGGTAGTGCAGTCCTGCTTGGCCCTTTTCAGCCTCCTGCACACTGCAGATAGGTCAGATATGATAGCACCGGATCCCCAAGAATCATGGACGCTTTCCGCCGATTTGAGTAGGAAGAGTTGTGGCACACACCAAGGGGCACGTTTAGGCGAGGTGGTGGCTGCCGGTGCACTCGAGTAGAAAGTGCGGAATCACCCACTTGCCCTCCTCACAGGTTATTGTTGCTGCGCGGTACGGTAGACTACTCGTAATTCTCTGACGTTTGTGAACACGACTGCTATTGCATACACCAAAGTTTTGAGGCTCCGGCCGACTTTTTGTATGTATGCAATAGCAGTTGTGTTCACAAACGTCAGAGAATTACGAGTACTTGCTCCCCCTAAGCTGGGGTCGGTGTAAGATCACGAAAGATATTCCGGAATATGACAGTCCAATTGCTGAGAAGGACAGCGCCGACCTCGTATCTTGTGTTTTTGAATTATGCTTGTACCACCGATATGCCGCCTAATTCTTGAAGCTGTAACAAGCAGAATTGAGTCAGGATTACGCCTTCCCCCGGTGACAACATAGCACAAAATATTGGTTTTCCTACCGTATTGTACTTGTACACGTACGGGGTATGAAGGGGAAGTCTGTAGAAGCCATCCTCGTTGGCTCCTGAGCCTTCTCGGCCACTCAGAGGTCAGTATTTGGTCCAGCCAATGCAGCACGAGTTTGGCATAATTACTCTTTTCCTTCACTAAAAACTAGCGTCTGCATAATTCGGGCCACACACATATCTTCGACAAACCAGGCCAGACTTGGACAGATTATTTTCCACACTGTAGTACTAGGGTATGGACGTGGGTGATCGGACGGACAGGCTTAAAAATCTATGTATCCCCGTAGATTTTTAATCCCTGTCTGTCCGATCGCCCACATCCATACCTGAGTACAAGTACATTCGCTGCAGCCGATGGAGCGCTTGGGGTTTACCGGTATGCATACTGCAGCCAACAATCATGCGGGCTGCACAAACAGTGTGCAGTTATTGAGTGGATAAATAGGAAAAAGCTTTAGCCCACCCATCCTCAAAAATCACAATAATCTTCGTTCCCAAGAAACCATATCAATCGACCCTACCCGGCATAACTACCCAAGAAGCCATCCTCCCCAACCATCGAAAACAGAAAAAAAATCCAAAATGTCTCAACCTCAGATCGACAAAAATACCAACTCTTCTAGTGATCCCAATTATTCCCATAATACCAACTGTCACAATAAAGCCTATTCTTATTGCAATTTCTGGAATAACTGCACCATCACTAAAGAGGATTCGGAGATTTTGTACTGGCTATCTCCACTTCAACCCCAGACACGACACGATGACATCCGAGCCCGTAGGGTTGAGAAGGTGGGAGACTGGCTCTTACAAACTGAGGAATATCGAAATTGGTTGGATGGTACCGGCAGTGGTGGAGATAATTGTTCAGCCTTGTTTTGTTCCGGAGGTCCAGGGGTCGGCAAAACCTACATTAGGTAAGGGAGAAGACACCCGAAGAAAGAGACGTATTTCTAATAAACTGTGATGTTAGCTCGCTAGTGATAGATACATTATGCAAGTACGCCGTGGAAGGGAGCGCTGGCGTTGCGTGCTTCTACTTCGACTTCGCCGCGAAGGAGGAACAATCCCTAGAGGCAATTTTGGGTTTGGTGCTGAAGCAGGTTGTTGGTGGATTGGACGAGGTTCCCGAAAAAATAGTGGAAGCTTTTCGGGGCCGAAGGAAGGTTATTGGTGGCCGGAAGCTACAGCTCGAGGAGATCGTGGGGTTCTTGCAGGATATCACTTCCGCACGACGCACATTTATATGCATGGACGCCCTGGACGAGTATCCGGCTAGACACCGGATGAAGCTTCTCGACCTATTCAACCAAGTCCTCCAAAATTCCCCCTGCGCTCGGCTATTTCTGACAGGGAGACCGCAAATCCGGGATGAGGTCGACAGGCACCTTGCGGGGAAGGCAGTGACAAGGTTAATAACACCCATCACGGGTGATATCAACACATTCCTCCAAGCGAAACTGAACGAGGATACGATGCGGCATGTGATGGACGAGAGTTTAAAAGAAGAGATTGTACAGAATCTTGCTAAAACAGTTTCGGAAATGTAAGTATGAGGGAGCACTCGCAAAAATTCCTAAAGCTGTGTGTTAAATGATATTGTATCTAGATTCCTGCTTGTCTCCATAGGCATCGAGACGATTCTACAAGAAACGACAATATATCGAAGGAGACAAAGGCTTAGGGGTATGGAGAGTGGCTTGGGCTTGAGGGACGCATACGAGGCAATGGTAGAAAGGATAAAGGCTGAGGGCGGGGAAAGGGCAAGACTCGGGATGGCCGTTCTGATGTGGATCTCCCATTCGAGGCGGCCATTGAAGGTAGATGAACTATGTCATGCCATAGCAATCCGGATAGGGTCAAATGACTTCTATAACGATGATACCCCTTCGGCACCGACTCTGCTAAGTTGTTGCCAAGGACTTGTCACTATAGAAAAGGGTACCTCGACTGTTAGGTTGATCCATTTTACCCTCCAAGAGCATCTTTCCACACATCCGAAGCTCTTTGAGCGAGCCCACGCGACGATGGCAGAGACCTGCTTGACATATCTCAATTTACAGCACGTCAACAATCTTCCAGCTAGCCCGTCCCCTGACCCCCGGGCCACACCTTTCCTTGAATATTCTTCTTTATATTGGGGAACCCACATGCGAATGGAGCTCTCACATCTCGCAAAAACATTTGCACTCAAACTTCTTTATCAGTTCAATAGTCACATATCTGCTGAATTCCTTTGGGACTCGATCAGTGGGAATCTGCCTAGCGAGGAATTTCCTCGAGACAGTGCTCCTAATATCAAGGGGTTTTCTGTACTGCATTGTGTCTCGTACTTTGGCATCGCTGATGTTGCAAATACCTTGATAATGATGAACATATGGGACGTGAACCAAAGAGATGGTGCGGGCATGACACCACTCATATGGGCTGCAAGATCTGGACATGAAGAGGTAGTGAAGTTGCTCCTGGGAGAAAGCCTGATTCAACCAGATCAACAGGATACGAATTGCGGCCGAACGGCGCTCTCGTGGGCTGCCGAAAATGGGCATGAGGGAGTGGTGAGGTTATTTCTTGGATCTGAGTTTGTTGATCCTGCGAGCACAGGCCGTCGGTGGGGGAAGGCATGGCAGGCAGCGGGTCTACTGTTTGGTTGGAGATACGTCAACCCCAATAGTCCAAGTGCTTCAGGCCGAACGCCGCTCTCATGGGCTGCCGAGAAGGGCCATGGGGGAATATTGAAGCTACTGTTGGAACGGGAGGATGTTAACCCCGACACCCCTGACACGGAGTATGGCCGGACACCGCTCTCGTGGGCTGCCGAGAAGGGCCACGAGGAAGTAGTGAAGCTACTGTTGGAGCGGAAAGATGTTAACCCCAACACCCCTGACACGAAGTATGGCCAGACACCGCTCTCGTGGGCTGCCGAGAATGGCCACGAGGGAGCAGTGAACCTACTGTTGGAGCGGGAAGATGTTAACCCCGACACCCCGGACACGAAGTATGGCCGGACACCGCTCTCGTGGGCTGCCCGGAATAGCCGTGAGGGAATAGTGAAGCTACTGTTGGGGCGGGGAGATGTGAACCCCAATACCCCAGACACGTTTTATAGCCAAACACCGCTTTCGTTGGCTGCCCAGAAAGGCCATGAGGGAGTAGTTAAGCTACTGCTCGGGCGGGAAGATGTTAACCCCGACACCCCTGACAGGTTCTATGGCCGGACACCGCTCTCGTGGGCTGCCAAGAATGGCTATGAGGGAATAGTGAAGCTACTGTTGGGGCGGGAAGATGTCAGCCCCGACACCCCAGACACGATGTATGGCCAAACACCGCTCTCGTGGGCTGCCGAGAATGGCCACGAGGAAGTAGTGAAGCTACTGTTGGAGCGGAAAGATGTTAACCCCAACACCCCTGACACGGAGTATGGCCGGACACCGCTCTCGTGGGCTGCCCGGAATAGCCATGAGGGAATAGTGAAGCTACTGTTGGGGCGGGAAGATGCCAACCCCGACGTCCCAGACACCGAGTATGGCCAAACACCTCTTTCTTGGGCTGCTGAGAATGGCTGTGAGGGAGTAGTGAAGTTACTCTTAGGGCGGAAAGATGTCAACCGGTATCACACCAACAAGTTGGGTCAAATACCGCTCACACTAGCCGCCAATAGTGGACACGATAGCGTCGTGAAGCTGCTACAGTCCCACCATTCCCGACGCGTCCGGTAATTGGGTCACAGCTCGATTCCCCGGGGTTTATCTCATCTCATGGTGAAATTTCCATTTGTTGGCACAGGTAGGTTTCACCAGATATAAGTTTCATGCGGAGTAGCCTAAGATGTTTATTAGTTTTCTGCATTTAGGTTTTTTTCCCCGTCGATTTAGAGATTAAGTTAGAATTTTCTTGGATGATTATTTCATTTCTTCCGCTCTTTGGCGATCCCACTCCTTCGCTCAACTATAGAAAATAATTTAGGGTTTGGTAAAGTATATTACTTATGATTAATTTTCGAGAGTTTTGATCTTGTACAATCCGATAACTCTTTTTTTCACCTTTTTTTTATCCGGACAGAGTAGAATGTAAGGTTTATTAGAGATCTTTTTTTTCCCTCAGATTCGTTGATTGCCGACCAACGCGATGTACTGTACGGTACATGAGAGAGATTGAAATTTTGTGGCGGTGAGGCTGTTGAAAATTCACGAAAGTTCTGGATCTTGGACATAGTCAAAACATAGATGGTGGCTGGCTAAGAGGAATTTTGTTTGAAGATGGTCGCAGGATTGAGGGGTATGGTATTAGAAGGGCGATGGGGTGTGTGGTCCAGGGGTTAGTCAAAGCAGGAATGTTTGGAGTGTTAGAGTTTCGGGGGGGTTCCAAGGAGCTGTGTGGATGGAGAGATGAGCGAGGGTGGGAGACGCTATGGGTGATGAAGAGTTTTTTCTGTGGGGCCGAGTTCGTGTATATATACGGGGGTAGGACACCCCTGGCGGCATAGAAAAAATAAGGACCCAAGTCACTCTCTGTTAACATAGCCCGTTTTTTGAGACACTCGTGGGCTGCCGTGAATGGCCAAGGGCGAACAGTGAAGTTACTGTTGATGCAGGAAGATGTCAACCCCAACACTCCAGAGAGCGAGTATGACCAAACACCGCTCTCGTGGGCCGCTGAGGGTAGGTGCGAAGGAGTAGAGAAGCTACTAATAGCGAGGGAGGATCTTAACCCTAATAGCCCTAGTAGATCCAGTCAAATAGCTCTCATCCTGGCAGGCGAATACCGACATGATAGAGTGGTGGAGCGGGTACAAGCCCGCCAATCCGGGTTATCCGGTAATTAGGTCTCGACTTGATTCCCCGGAGTTTGTTATGTTGTCTTAAGGAAACCCTCAATTGTTGATACAAGTAGTCTCTGACGAACACGATTTTTGTGCCCAGTAGTCTGAGATGTTTATTTGTTTTCTGCGTTCTATTCTCCTGCCAGCGTTTTAGGGAATGAGTTAGAAGTTTCTTGCATGTGTTAATTTTCTTCCACTCCGCAGAAATCTCACACTTGCTGCGGGTGGGGAGCTTTAGTTTTGCTGACCAGTTTATGAGGATGGTGTGTCGCACATGCCATATCAAATCCCAGTGGTGTAATTGTGGCCCTCTGGTAAACTGGACGATAAATTGATGAATAGTTGAGCTGATGATAGATTGCCTAATTGGAGGCGCAGGGAAGAGATAAAAGAGGAAGTACTAGGATGAACAAGATCAAAAGAGAAGGTTGTATATTGAGTGATTATTTCCAGTGTTGGTGTGCTTGTTGAAGATGTATATATGAAGGACATATTTTATGCACAAATCTAGATGCTAAGGTATCCACCAAAGAGAGTTTATTATTGCATTCCAAAAAAGCAATCTATCTACTAAAACAACCCTAACATAGTGTCCTATGGCTGACGGATTACCCCTTCTCTCGCCCTCAACCCCATAGACAATACAAAAGTTTCTATCTATAATAGTTTAATATATATCTAAGCTTCATTCCGGTCTCCTGGGTTGCGAGTCTGAACTGCAGAGTGACTGGCTAAAATTCCCCCATATATTATCCCACTCCTCAGGCGTCTTTAATCAACTCTGGATATTTGGTACTTGCTGGCTTTACATTCCCCATGCCCTTAGGACATATATCTGCCAGCTCCTCCAAATACCCTTTTTACCCATGCTCTAAGATGTCCACAGCTTCTACAGCTTCTTGCGTCTTCATTATTCTTGATAGTCAACGTTTCAAGACTGGTCTTTCATTATTGACACCTTTCAAAAAGCCATCGGGATTGCCCGGGCCAGGTTCATTCATTGGAAGACACATTCATCCTTTTCGTATCATTTCCATATTTCGGCGAATCTAGCGGGGAGATTTCGTTAGGCCATGAAAGCGAGCGCATTGGACTGTTAAACTCCTGGAACTGAAGTTATGGACAGCAGAGATGTAGCGGGTGAGGGGGATAGAGATGATGTAGGGAAAATATTAGTGCATCAGGCACGATAAATGATATTTGATAATAGTAAGCTATACTTTTCCCCCTACCATTGGCCAAAATATCCTTACTAACTGATTTCTGAAGATACAATAGTGACTTTCAGATCTAAGGAGGACCGTGCCAGAGATCGAGTCCCACTTCACCAATTTCAGGAGTGTATTGGTGCCTTCCGTGCAATGATTCATATGATTGCGAATCATATGGAATTAGAATTATGTATGGACATTGGGGAAAATTCAAACCTTCTTGTACAATCTAGTTGGTCTATTCTCCCCTCCGGCCAAAGAAATCTGGCATTAATCTTGCGGGAAATCGGGAGGAAAATACCGACTAAGTAATGTCAGATCTAAAAGCCCATCAGCATTGCTAAGGGAAGGTGGGAACCCCGATGATCCCAGGCCGAAGTGGACGTTCCCAGTGACGAGGGACAACCTAACTTAGATGAACACTATGAGCAAGTTCTGGAGGACAATTCTTGGAAGAAGCAGCAGATCAGAGTCCGATTCATCCTCGCCTACCTTAACAGGCTTTTTTGGCAGCTTTTTTGGCAGCTTTTTTGGCAGCTATCGGCATGACTCAGCGACAGATTTCCATTCTCCAAGATATCACAGCGTATTTTAAACAAGCTGCCGAACAAACGCTAAAGATGAGAAGGGATACCAATCCCGGAGGAGCCCTCTCCACAAAAATAGCCCCTCAATCCCTATCCTCTCGGAAGACCCCCGGCAGATATGGCCAAATATCTTGGACACTATTCATGAGGTGGTGCAAGAGAGGGAATCTTCCAATAAGAAAGTCAAGGGGTTGGTAGAAAATATGGAGGTTAGGAGGGAAATTGTATAGTTCTCATATCTAAATTTATAGTAGGGATGCTAACCACTCTACACCTTTTTGGATTCCTCAGGTCCGGGCAAGCTAAAGCAGTTCCTATGAGGGAGCAGCTCAAGAATCAAGAGATGCCATGAAGAGAATTGAGGATACCATAAAGGGGATCTGGGTGATACATGAGGAGAAAGTGCAACAAACGAAGACGTTATCAGTTTCCACACTCGTGACCATAGCGTTTCTTTCCCTCACTTTTTGTATCTTAGTGTGTTGCCTCCCGTTTACTATGAGTATTTTCTAACAAGAAATCCTATCGGTATTTCGGCATGGGCAACATGGAGGGATTCAACGAGAATCACATATCCTGACGGGATTTCTGGCTGATCACAGGCCTAGTGTGTACTGGAGTAATACTACTATTAACGATACTCATCTCCTGGGTCCTAGATGGACGAGATTCGGAGCCTTGGCTAAAAGAAACTAATTCGGTCTGCCTGGGGAGAGCAGGCTGTATTGACAATCTGTGGCAAGGAAATCAGGTGTTCTAGGGGTTCAATCCCCACGGTCACCTCAAGAGACAGTAGCCGAACCCCCAGTATATTTAGAGAGTGTAGGACTTCGAACACCATACAGAATCAGATCGTCAGACTCTACTCTACAGCCAAAAGAGCGGCAGCGGCAGCCATTACTATTCATTCAAAAGGTGAGGCTGAGGAAGCTAAGAGGTGGGCAAGATACCCAATCGTCAAACTCTGTCTATGTAGTATAGCCAGCAGTGGAAACATTACAATTGAAAGATACCGGACCCGGGGGAGGAGAGAATTGTGTCTTCAATAGCTATTCTTGCACCTTAGTTTTTAATGCTGTTTGATGAGATGAGATGATATCTCATAGGATTGTGTCCCTTGTTACTTGTTGAGTGGGTGTTCATGGGTGTGTTATCAAGGGCGTTGGTGGGGATGGACTTTGTACAGTGACACCCTTTTTTTATTTATTTACGGAATACGGTTACCAGCCGGCCCAACATTTGTGTGCGCGGAATATCAGGTCGAACTTTCTATAATAATCGTTACACCAAAAGTAAGCTCCTCCGCTTTAGTAGCACGTAACCCACGGGCTTGGTAACAGTATTCGCGTCAGATTTGCATGCAGGCCCCCGTGAACATTTGTGCTGCTCCTCGCTGCTCGAGAATAGCATTCAAATAACGCGGTACGTTACCTTACAATATGGTTGGTACCTAACCATAGCCCACAGTTGTAATGTGCCATACCGGAAAACGCAATCGCCCGCCATGGAGTTCCATGCCGAGTAATTGTAATTTTTGCTATAGGTGTTTATGTGATAGAGAGTCCCCTCCCCGTTCCTTATAAAAAGTGGATTTTAGATAACTAAGTTTTGGAAATTGACGGATGGTTATACAGAAGACTTAAAGATCAAGGTTTGGAAGAGTCTTGGGACTAGGACCGTGTGGAGGGGAATGCTGCTAAGGGAGAGCCAAGTTGGGCCCACAACCTTCTTATCCGCAATCCAGCAATTGGCTGTGTTTAAAAAGCTATATTTGGGTTTCTCACCCCTCTCTCTGCGGCAGCTCGGACCATCTCTTCTTACATTACTGTTGAGATTTAAAGTACATTGTTGTACTGGCCTGTGTAACGGCGTCAGATGTGTTGGAATATGCGGATATCATACTGTATTCATGCTAGTATCGTGGAGTTCACGATGCTTGGCAGGCGTGCTAGTGAACTCGCGTTAAGAGGTCTGTGAGACTCTGGATATAGACAACCACAATGGGGTACTCGGGTAGATAGCAACGCCCCCGAGTGCTATAGTTAATTAGGCAATTCTTCTATCTCGATCTTCTTCTCTTACTTGTCGATATCTATCCTAGGTTTTCAACAAGATGTCCTCTGGGCATGCGAGTGACAAGCCATGATCACTCAACTGACATGAAATCTTGGGAGATCCGGGTTTGATAACAAAAGGTAGGCTAAGTGCTAGTGGAAACATGTGCTGTAGGAAACCAACAACATCGAGATTCCGAGATCTTGGAGAATTGATTATATAAAGTGAGAAATCTTTTGTTTTCTTAGGTCCTATTGGGCACATATGGAACAGGAAGACTAAAACTTTGATATCAATTTTCTCCAGGAAGGGTGGCGGTTTTAGCTATGGCGCTGAGCATAATACCTACTAAATTTCGTACTCTGGGCTTTAGGATACAAAACTCTCTCTTAGTTTGGAGAAGACAATGATTGATAAAAGCTGGGGTGGGGTTGAATGGAAGAAAAGATCAGGGAGCTGGATTTGGACGGTTGTGAAATAAATGCAAGGAATACCATTATAAGTGAGCTTAGATTTCTACAAATTATGCATTATTACAGATAATTTCACTCAGGCTGGTGAACTGCCTCATGGCATTTTTTATTATTTTATTAACGCTGTTTGATTTATTAGAAATAATTCGGTGATATTATGATAGTGGCTAAAATTCATTTGTATGTAGGGGTACGGGTACCATTGTACCCTGCCTACTCCCTCCTAGAGGCTCCTGGAGCGGGCGTTTTGGTAGTATTAAAACAACGGGATCGATTGTACTTTTTTAGAATGAGGATTCTTGCCTTCTCCGGGACTGTTCCTGGTGGGCTGGGCATGTAACCAGTGTGGGGTTCTATATAAGATATCATACCATTACTGGCCATGATAATTTAGGGCTGGGGGGATTTACCTAAATGAAGTCTCAGAAACTTAACAACTTTCACTATATTGTCCTCTGAAGAGCCCTTCTAGGTGTATGTTTTGCTAAGGGAATATTACTTATATGCAGGCATTACTGGTATTGGCGCCTTCGACTAAGTTTCTCTCACCCAGATTGCTTTCCTTTCAGCTGTCCCCTCTCCTTCGGCAATTGAACTGACACAAGCCCCGGCAGGGACGCCCCCGCAGGCCACAATGCTACTTGTAGCTTCCGAATCGGTCGATCGCCGCCGGTTTCAACCTGATAGCGATTTCTCTTGACTCCTGCTCAGGTAATCCACTGCGCACGAAAAAAACCCTTCGGAGAGCAAATTTTTGCGACGTGGGGTGGCACAGAACCGTCCTTACTTGTCTAGCTGCACTGCTCCTTCCGAGAACAGGTGGGAAAACAAACAAAACCCAAGAAGCTGGATCCTTGATTCGCACTGATGGAAACAGGAGGAAGAGGTGATGCTAAAACAGGGGTTTAAATTAGACTTTAAGAAGGAAAACAGAGTTTTTGTTATTTAAGAGGGAGGTGGGGGGAAAAAATCCAGTGAAAAATTTTTCACACGCAGATGGTCCCCAGGACAGTCACCCCCAAACCCGACCTAATCCTATGATAACTACAACTATTGTGGATACACAGATGCCGATATCAATAACAAAGCCTCTAAACCTAGTTTTTTTCCCACAGCACCCTACAGAATTCGGATCGATCTTGTCCTGGTAACCACCGGTTTACACTTGCGCCACCGCAGCTAGATTTTTGGATTTACCCGTATCCCAATCGCTTCAAGCTCTGGACCTTCTAAGAAGCTATCGTATCGGCAGTGTATTTGCTAGTATCAATTCACTCCCTTAATACCACGGTCACTGGGCTCCGCAGACGATAGAAAATGTTTGGATAATCTACAGAAGGCGTGCTAATTAACTTCACAGAAGACTCTCGGAATACCCTTCTAGGATAGGGACATGGAAGGTTGCAAAACTGCGATGCCCACTGAGTCAAGAGGGTTTGTTTTCCCCTCAATAGCAAAAATCGCTCGTTGATTGCTTCTTGTGCATGGAATAACCCCCAAAACCGCTGTACCCAGGGACCCCTATAGAAGCGGATCTCGAGGATAACTGTGATTTTGTCAAGCAAGGCATAAGAGGGTTCTCATAGGTGCTATAAGCCATAGATTAAGTAACTTCAAGAAACCACTACAGCTATGTCCGCAAAGATCCCAGACTCTTCTGGATATTGAACTACGAGTCCTCGGAAAGGCATTGCTTGCCCTCTCTTTTTATTATTTAGTGAGAAAAATTCTGACAAATGTGTACTGTACATTGCCACTAGATATATAGAGGGGGGAAATTATCCTAGAGGCTCTTGTTATTGTGCTGCTGATAAGTATTTCCTAGGCGCACGAGGAAAGTATGGGAACCTTGCGGCCAAGCAGTATTTTTCACAGTTTTGGAAGGTAGTGAAAATTGAGTGAAATTCCTTCCGGCAAAACGTGATGTATTACATCAGTTGTTCAGGTGTTGGTTAAGGTCCGCGACAGATTACCGGTATTAGGTTTGACGAGAGATGATGTTGGTCCTCTTCTAATAAAATTAGACAATCTAATCGGGGTAGTGGTTGGATAAGTGATATGCCATATAAAAGTGCTGTGCTGTATCGAGTACTCATACAGACACGCCGAAGATGGCATTCCAAGCGTGTGGGGCAGATTAGATCCTGGTAGTTATCTAAAAATTTAACAGGGAATTCAGAGAGTATTCAGCGAGCTTTGACCTATCGGTGCTGCACCAACAAAGATCTTCCTCCACCCCAATACTCATATCACAGCTCACATATCAGTATACCAAGCCTACCTTCACCTTGTACACAGTGCATTCACATAGCAGACTCTGCAATTCTCAGAAGTGAAGAAGTGCGTAATATTGAGAAAGTGTTGTGGGTACGGTTAAGAAACTGATCCACGACTTGCGCCTCCGACAAGGTGACTGCAACTGCGCATGATTGATAAGGCCCAAGGGTGGGAATGCAGTACTGGGAGAGTTTTCCCCCATGCTCATTCCTTGTAAGAGTTAAAAAGTGGATTTTGTCTATTTTCTTAGCTCGGATTGTCTGCTGCAGGGTTGCGCTGTACTTGTACTTTACAGCTTAAGTATTACATAGCCCCGGGGGTGTAAGAAGAGAGTAGGGTGGGAAATATTTTCCTACCTCCTGTGCTGCGACAGCAAAATCAATCCTTCCGTGTCCGATCGCAAAGCATTTAGCCGCTGCACACAACGGCAGCTGTCATTGATATCGTAACCGAATTATTATTTTTTACTGGACGTCCCAGACGAGCACCCATCAGATTAGGCCACGATCGCCCGAGCCACCCCGCACACGGAGAAGAGCATGCAGCATTGGGTACCGCTCAAGCGGAGCCAGGATTTTTCTGCGGGTACTTGCCGGCGGATCAAGGCGATGCTCAGATATCACTTTCCCGGGTTGCCACTTATGCGCCCCCCTTGGTTTGGCTGTCCCTCCCCCTCTCGCCGGATGCGGTGGCCGATGCAAAGCGGCCGAATGTGTTAGGATGAGCCGCCAGATCTGGGAATACCTTGCTTGACTGTACTTGAGTACTGAATGTTCCATATAAAAATTGAGATCTCCGGCGAACTATGAACGTCATAAGAAGCTAGGGAGCTGTCTCTATTTCTCGTCCCCCAACCTCCCTCTCCGCATCCAATTAGGATGGCTGACCTCGGCGCAAACCCTGCTCCTCTACCAGAACCTCTCCAAACCTCTGAACTCCCACCGGAATCCATTGACCGGCCCGCACAGCCCTCAACGCTCTCTCAGGAACCAGTGGACTACTTTGACGGTTGGGATGCCATCGGTGAACAACAAGAGTTATACAATGAGCAAGATTGCTTGTATCCAAGCCATAACCTTGCGAGCGAAAAGCTAAAAAGTCGAGGAGACAATGATGTCGTTATTTTTGGCTATACCTTAAACCCAGATTACCTGAAAAATGTGGATGGAAATCCTCCGGTTGGAGGGGGCCCCTCCTCGCGACACTCTGCTGCAGACCACGATGTATTCTTTCGAGTGCCCAAGAATGAGCTCACAACATCCGAACCATTCGAAAAAATAATTAATACCCCTACGGAACTTCCATTACAACTGTCCCGGGAGTCACGGTTGGGTATCATGTATGTTTATCTCCGAGAGATCCGCTTTCTCATTACCCACCCCGTCTATAAACAATTTTGTTCTGTATACGGCTGGTTGGCTTCTATGAAGAGTTTGAATTATCTTCTGCTTGCTAATACCTCAGGGTTTCTTTTTAGAGACTTCCCCCAATGTTATGATGCATACGTAAGTTGCTGTGCGACCCAGTCGTAACCCTACCCCTTAACCCAATCACTTACTAGGAATAGGACGATATTCTATTAAATTCGATTGGGGAAAAACTCGGCTTTCTGAGGAGAGGTGGAGCTGCTTTCATGGGCGCGCATGTACAAACAGTTCGATCACTGCCAGGATTTGGACGTTTCAGAACTGGCATCTCATTACAAGCACCTTTCAAAAAACCATCGGAGTTGTCTATGTCGGGTTCATCGGAGGATAGATCCATCCTTTTTGTATCCTTTCCATATTTCGGGAGATCGATAGGGGAGATTATATTGGATCGGGAAAGAGAGACCGTTAGGCTCTTGGATTTCAAACGCCTGGGAGTGGATCCTGTTAAAATGTACGATTTCCTATTCTGTAATAGAACGGTCCTGTATGAACTAGTGGATTCTAGAAGTTTCCTTGGGGTATTATTAATGTTCATGTAACATCAGATGGATATAAAAGGGGGCTGGATTCCCTTTCATTTAGATAGATCACGCAAGCTTGGAATATACTTCTACAGTCTTAAACTATATTGTGTTCTTAATATTGTTACCAACCTTCTACG
>Ga0307509_10001488_pt1 | contig 39425 bp, 52 predicted proteins | sample 10_EM_MG_FD_202245 | JGI IMG/M metagenome (GOLD analysis project Ga0307509, IMG submission 202245) | Populus trichocarpa ectomycorrhiza microbial communities from riparian zone in the Pacific Northwest, United States - 10_EM | ecosystem: Host-associated > Plants > Roots > Unclassified | place...
GCAGTGCTCGTTTCCAGCAGTGCTATTGTCCCTGGTGTTATTTTCCCTGCTGGCAGCGGACATTTCTGCGGTGTGCAGAATCCATTGCACCATCATAAAATTCTGCATGTATTCTAATTGTCTTTAACATCGCGGGAGAATTTATTGGGAATTAATTATTCTACTATATATAGAATTTTATGATGGTGCATTGAATTTTGCACGGATTCTGTACGCCGCAGAATTGTCCCGTTCCCGCAGTGTTGCTGGACTGAGCTGTTTGCGGCCTTTTGCAGGTGCGTAGGCCGACATTCTTTGATAGTCCTCAGTCCCAAACACATCTCCTTTTATTCTCAGGATATATCAAGGATGTCCCTCCAAAACCCAACGGAACTTGGTGCGCCCCGGAGGCCATTCGAACAACCTCCGCCAGAAATACTCCAGGTCATTTTTGAACGTGTGATTCCTCCCAATTTCTTGGCCGACTTGAGCACCTCCTTCAGCCCGAATTCTTTATGGTGCCGGGTCTTGCAACAAAAATTATCGCTACTCAACGTTTGCTGGGCCTGGTATCGAATTGGTATCTCGTTCCTTTATGAAGATGTAGCCATTCGTCGGATATACCAGCTCGGAAATCTCCTTCGCACCCTGGAATCCTCAGATTCTTCGTATCTCAAGGATATGATCAAGACACTCGACGTGCATTGTTTTATACCCCGCTCGTTCTATGGGGTTTTCAAGATGCAATTGAATCAACTCTTTAAGATCTGTCCACGGCTCACAAGTTTTTCCCATACATCACCATGTCACCCTCCGTCCTTGGCTGCATTGCCTTCTCTACCACAAACCCTTACTCATCTTGAACTTGGGGAAGGGATCGATCTACCTATACTCCAAGAAGTCCTCAAATCCTTAAGCACAAATTTGGTTTCGCTCTCGATATACATCACAGACCTCCACGATTCAAACTCGTACAGCTTCCCACGTTTGGAAAGCCTGTCAATTAATAGGAACCAGCTTTTTTCGAGCTGGGAGCTTCCCAGTCTCCGTTCCCTGACTTTACGGATGAATTTTTGGCCACAATCTTTCTCGTGGGATGACTTGAGGCCATTCCTTGAGAAGAATGGTGCTCAGTTGAAGTTTTTCCATATCCATCCAGAAACTGAATGCGGCTGCATGTCGGAATTTACCATCGAAATAGAAAATATTCTGAAGTCTTGCCCTTCGCTCGAACGCTTTGTGCTGCATCCAAGACCTGTCCCACCTATAACTCACCAAAGTATCAAATGGTTTAGGGTTGGCAGCTACCTTTGGGATTTGCGACTCCCGCATACGAGGTCGCAACATCGTATCGTCACAGCTGCTTTCCCTTCGCTCAAAACCTTGCGAAAACCGTCACAGTCCTGGACAACATGGGATGAATGTTTCAGGAATCATTTCCCACCTACGGTGAAGAAAATTAGAGGCATACACCAGTGCTTGGGCGTTGACGTGCACGAGGATGCCGGGGAGATTTTTGTTTATGTGTCAGATATGATTTGGACGGATAGGGCTGACGACAGGTGCGAACCAAGTTCAAGTTTAGAGGAGGATAGTTCAGAGGAAGATGATTCGGAGTCGGATTGGGAGATTGGATCAGATATGGTTTGGACGGATAGGGCCGACGGCGGGTACGAACCAAGTTCAAGTTCAGAGGAAGATGATTCGGAGTCGGATTGGGAGGTTGGGTCAGAAAAGGGCATCGACAGAACATGGGACGCGCAGATGGATCTTCTACTTCAGCCTGGACTGGACATTTCATAATAACATATGCGTCTACTCCTTTCTTCTGACCTCTAGCATGTTAGGCCCGCGCACCATGGACGCAGGCACGCCTCCGCTGGCTGGAGCTTCTTTTGATGCCCGATACCCACCACCACTAACCCCCGCGCAACGCCTCATCGAACGCTATGAACGGCTCAACACCCCCCCTCCGCACACTCCACCACCCGTTTCACCTGAAAAATCAACCTTTAAAAGACAATATGTATATCACTACTGCGATGGCCCCTCCAACCGAGCGGCGGAATCGCTGGCGACTCCTGACTCGGTTCGCGATAGGGGTTTAAAGGATGGGAGGATACACGGGTTCGGGGCGAAGAAGGATAAATCACCTATAAGGCAGAGCCTGAGGAACTTGTTTTCTGTGCTCAAAAAGGGTGCTGGTGGGTTGGCTAAGCGCCGGTCGGAGGATAGACTTGGGTTGGCGACAGGAGCAGCGCCTCCTGGAACAAAGCTGTCGCCTTCATCACCCTCTGCGGATGAGGGGAACAAATTTGAAGGGTTGGTAGCAATGAAAGCCAATCCGGTGGTCACTGCTGCGCGCCTGCAGAAGAAAGGAATAACTGGATCCCTCTTCTACCTTACTCACGAGGCGCCAACCTTCCTCTCCTCGCCATATAGACTGGTATGGACATCCTGCAGTGTCACCCTTGACGTCGACGCTCGCAAACTCCTCGTCACCTCTTTTACTGGCCCAGGAACTGACATAGAACTGTGCATTCATGAGATCCTCCTGTCTCAATGTACCGATATTCGGTCCTTGGCAGTAACCCAGTTGAGCAGTGAGGAGAGGGGGGCGCTTGATGGGCTTGTAGGGCCGCCGGAAAAGGAGACGTTGAGAGTATTTGAGGTGCTGTTTGAAGGGAGGAAAAAGGAGAAGTTTGCGGCGAGGAGTGTGAAGGAGAGGGCAGGGTGGATTAGTGCTATTTGGCGAGTTTATTTCTAGTCTTTTTGAATTTAAATATTGAATAGGTGATTTATTGCGGTTAGGGATGCTATTTTACCTGAACACGAGTCGAAGCACTCTGATGAAAGTCTAAACCAAGCTAGCACCATAGCACAACCCAAGGACGATCGACCTCTCGAGCTTGAGAACCCACGACCCACCCCCCTCCCACATCTCAGCCCCTTACTCATGCAGAACCCATCGCTCTCCCACCGTTCCCTTCCTCCGCTTCCCCCGAAATCCCCCCTTCCTCCGCTGCAACCTTTGACGATCCCAGCAAAGAACGAACAAAATCTTCACTTAGGTCTGTCAGAGTTCGAGGGTCCAGTTTCTCCGAGCATATATCCGCCGACGTCCATTGGTGGGTCTCCGACTGAAACAGAGGTACCCATTGACACAGACGAGATCTCGAAAGCGGGCCCAGAGAGACCTAAGCATCTGCGACTGGACACCAGGTCGACAAACGTCATGGGTGAAGATGGGGACAGAGTCATTTCGCCAAGCCTGTACATAGGAACTTCAACGTCCTCCTCACGGCCTACCTCGCTCTTTGTCAACCCGCCCATCTCTCCCGGTTCAGCAGCATCTTATTCATCCTCATTCACGTCGCGAACTAACAGCCCCTCCATTTCCAATCTCAGCCAACTCTCTGTCGTACGACAACGTCTAGCCCAGATCGAGCGGAATCATTCAAAGTTATTCGCACAATGCATGCGTACTAAGACACCATCAACGAGGAGTGCAACGTCCAGCCCTGCAGATGGAGGGAGAGGCTCGTCCAACGGGTGGGAGGGGTCAGAGCTGGTACTCCATAACACTGCGCCTGCGAAGCAGGCCAAGTCAGTTGTTATTTCTACGAGCATCCCTAGCGAGGAAAGGGGGGCGGTCCCTCCAAGGATGAAAAGGCTTTCTCCTCACAGGGAAGAAGAGCGTCGAACTGCTGCTGCTGCTTGTACGCAGCGTCATATGCCCTTGAATTATCGGCGTACAAACCACAGACACAATGACGATGCCATATATGTATCGGCGCCTCCATCATCCAGTGCGATGCCCAAAACTCAATTCGGCTCTTCAAAGGAAGCCGACATATGGAAGCCTTTGTCCAGAGAGCTGGTGGATATCAAGGCTGTTTTGGGTGGAGAGTCGGGGGATGCAACGATACACCAGATGGTTTCGGGTCTCGAGCATCGGATGAGGGGTGAGCATAAAGTGTTGAAGAGTATTCAAGGCGAGTTAAATGAGTTGGGAGAGCGGGTGGCAGAGGTTGCATCAGCTTCGGCGTCAGCTTCTGCCACGGTTGCCGCTATGATCAATACCCACGGTGGTGCAAAAACGGAAGTACTGGTGCTTGAAAGCAACAAGGAGATGATGCAGGTTCTGGAGGAGGTCAAAGCTCGATTGTCAACTGAGTTGCCGTTGCTTGTGACGAAGCTGGAGGAGATCAAGAACGTCCAGGAAAAGGAGGAGAAGGAGACGGAGCTGCCCATCGTTGCTCTTCATAATATCACAAAGTCCTTGTCCCCGAGTGGTGGTGACGAATCCAAGGCTATCGACTTAAAGCCTATCCTCGACAAGCTGGAAGAGATTCGGATCTTGTGTAATGTTCCTCCAAAACAGGAAGTCACCTCGAAAGAGGTAGATGGTTCGAAGGAGGAGGATCCTCGGCTACCTTTGGAGGTGAATCAACTTCCAGACTGCTTTCAATATCGTCTGACAGTGCTCTTTTTTGTTACAATTACAGCACCTACAGAAAATCCTGAACCTCGTCCAGGAGGACGGCAACAAGCAATCGCTGCTTTCTCAACAACAGGCAGATAGTGTTCGCTACCTCAATGAGCTCAACAACGTATGCTTTTAAAAAAAGGAATTCGTATTGCACATCTCTGACACTGACCATTCCTCCTTTGCAGTGGCTGGAATCCTTCGTCAACAACGGAACCTCCCAAATTCAAGGAATATCAGCCAACGTCGATCGTCTGTGCACCGAGCTGGGCCTTTCTGAAGACTTATCGTCCAACGTTCCTGACCATCACCCACAGAAGGCGGGACTCGCTCCTTCTCGGCCAAACCTGGTTAAGGATATTCAGCAGCTGATGCTAGGCATACAGGCTCGCGATCAGAATTTCGTAGCACTTCAGGGTGCGGTGCATTCTTTGCTTGAGGTCTTAACTGTCTCGCAGACGCAGCAAGGGGCGGGTATGTGCAGTTTTCGGGTTTGCTATATGAGATACTGATGTATGGTGCGTGGGGATAGAATCTCAGGCAATCGCTGGTCTAATCGACCGCCAGCGGCATGAGCAAGAGGCATTGTTCAGAGCCTTCACAAACGGTGTGTACTATTCATCGTTTTTAAGAAAATATTCTCCTCACGCGCTGGACTCTGTAACAGAAATATCGTGCGAAATCAAAGGAGAGAGATTGAGATTCGTAGAGGCTATGAAAGAGGCGACTGCGATTAACATTCAACGTGAGCTGTCTGTGTTACCCTCTATCATGGTTCTTCTCATTACGCTCTGCAGTACATGTTGAGCAGTTTAAGCAAGAGCTTGGCCGTGAGGTTATGGCGATGACTGAGGACGTCGGCCGTCTTCATAGAGAAAAGCAACAGGTTGAGAATCAAATATCAGACCTTTTCTCATTTTATTCAAAGCACAAGCAAGCAGAAACGGTCAGTCTTTGATGTCGTAAAATGTCTGAACAAATTCTGACAGCCTTTGCAAACGAAGGTGGATGTGCCACCCCCGAAAGCACACCCACAGGAACGGGAACGTGCTCGCGCGAATATACCCAGGTCGCAGCACCGTCTCCTGCCACATCCACGCCATTCATGAAGCTTCAAAGTTGCACGCTTGGACATAGTATTACAATGTATAATATTATAATTTAATTGTAAACAAACAAAATACATGGGGTATGTAGGAGGTATTCAAGAATGGCCTACGCCGATCTGACGCGCTGTCGCCGCGATGCGAAAACCATTAGGCACCACGGTGTGCCTTTACATGAATATTTGGTAAGAAGATAGTTATGTTTTACACCGCACTCACTCGTAGTATTCTTGGACAGCAGCCCCATCCATCACCAGAACGTCGCCCTGGAGGACTCGGTGAGATCGATTTTTCAATAAGTTCGCAATAATCTTACATGACGTAAAACGATCGTTAGGTGTATACCTCGCTTTTCTCGTTCTGGATCATATCTATGATGAAGGCGGAAATGCATGAGGGCAGGAGAACCCAAGGACAAGCCGGCGACCAGAGGTCCAAGCCCAACTTCATTGTCGCTGTGGAACTTTGGTAAAATGGGATCAGTACGAGGTGCTATGGAACCTGAAGGCGAGCACCTACAGCCATTTTTTGTCTGTCCATGTATGCCGCGCTGGATGCACACATCTTCAGTGAAGTTTGACATGTGTTTGATATGTGCCAACCTTAGAACCTCGTTGAATTGAGCCGACTTGCCCAGAGCCTGTTCAATCCTCCTCTGAATCATTTCACGAGCTTTCAAGACTGATCCTGGAGCCTCGGAAAATGGCACAGTATTGGCGTCACCCCCAACGTACTATAGTGCCTAATTAGCAAATTATAGAATGTCAATTGATTATAATGTATGCCTTGTAGGGTTCTCCCGCTTAGAATGCCCAATACGCTCTTTAGCGGGGTGACGATTGTTGGGAGAATAAAACTCACTATTATGAGAGAAATAATTGGTCAACAAAACACCGCGACCTATATATTGTCGTAATGCATCGAACGCAAATGAAGATCAATTAGTGGAGGACCTACACTTGTGCTGAATAGAATCCATTAGCTCGAAGGGGGGTTCCGAGATATCTAAACCGCTCACAGCTCTCATTGGCCATCGTCGGAATTTCAATCCGCCTGATACAGCGTCCGTTTGATACTCGCTAAAAATTAAATCAGCACCCCTTCTGCCCGAGGGGGTTGCTGACTGTATGTGGTGGATTTGACCCCTGAGGTTTGTGAGTATCTTTTAAATAGCGGTACATTTGAATAAAATGACCTTCCATTGGGAAAATTGAATGTGCGAAGCAGACCTCTACCGCTTTCGTGGATATAACTGGCTGTTGGGGCCTTTACGATCTCTGAAAAAAAAAATAACTTCGGGGGTCAGAGACAGTGAAAAACTAAGTACCTGATAATGGATCAATATCGTAATCTTTGAAAGTTATGGGTAGTGTTTGATCACACAACTCTTTTGCCTGACGAGGGGGGGTCCGGACAAATAAGCCATGCTACAAGGACGTTAGCAAGGGAAATATGCCAGTTGTTAAATATATTGACACCACAGGCTGGGCATCTCCAATGCTCCCATTGAGATCTGATAAAAGTGTTTAAATAGATACCTATCACAATCAATTATGAGAACAAATACCTGCATGAGAGTCGTCCACAATGAACACAGTGATAACCTCTCGAAAAAGCGTACGTGGTTGTGATACTGGTCGGGCTTATTTCTAACGGCAAGCCTTCAGCATGTCCGACACCTTCAAAACCAGGTGGGAGAGGTTGCGAAGGGGGCAGTTCCAGAAAGCTTGGGTGGTAATCCAAGTTATCAGGCATGTATTGGCCATTAAAATCCCCCCCTACTTGTATCCAAAACATGGGGCATTCTGGGATTAAGCACGACCACGATAGTTCAAAAACTCTTGGAGAAGGGTTTTGACAATGGGTGCATGTTATCTTTGCGCGACGCCGCCTGGTTTGAAGGGTCAAAAATATATTAACAAGCCCATACTTCACTCACTCTTCACCTTGGAGGTTGTCAACCAGTGTTTGACTACAGCATATGAGTAATCGGAACTAGAGGAAACAAAAGACGGCATTTAACTGACCCAACTTCGATAACGATCTCCTTCGTTTTCTCTTCGAAAACTTTAGATGATCAAGTTGTCTGGTATGAGGCAAACACATACCCCATGAAAGTTGAACCTCGGGTAGTTTAGAGGGTAAACAATATGGAACCATGTACTTCTTTACGTGTTCTGAGTTATACCCATTTGTCCACCATCTTTTACCCTGCACAGATTAGCATTAGCGTGCGTTCACGAAAAGAAAAAAAGAGAGATGGCTACCTGAGCGTCACACCACCGAAAAGCAAACTTGTACCTTACAACTCGACCAGAATCGTTGGTTGCGGGTTGGTATTCGGCTGGTTGATTCAATTTATTGGATGCATGACGAAGATAGGACCCAGGTTCTCACCCCAGGCATGTGCAATGGTATAAATACCAAGAACGGCGTAAGTCATGTCATTTTTTGAGATATCGTATGGGAAAAGGGCGTATTTATCGTCCATCAAAAGTACAAGAGGACGGTTATTGTGATAGTTGTTGAAAAGGGCCCGAACAGATTTGTCTTGAGCAAGTTGGTCGCTTGCTGGTAGAGAGGCTTTCTGACCGTTGTTGGAATGAACACTTTCAGCCCTGCCGCCCCTGATTGAGCATAAGCAGGAACTCAAAACGCTAAGGACCGAAGCTCATCAACTTACCCATGCGAAATGATTAATTTTCCATCGTGCTCGAATCTATCCCGACTGAACAGAAGGATAGAAGCGGTGAGACAAACAAATCGGAGCAAAACAGGAAAGTGACAGACCTCGATGGAAACCCACTTAAAAGATAACCTTTGACGAAGTCATCAACATGATATACACCTCCCTGATAGCTGCGAAACCAGTCAAACACCTCACAAATTTCTTGACGGGACTTGAGGTATCCTCGTTAATTATCAGGTCCGTAAGGAAGAAAAGACAAATACCTGGGCCCAGGCGTGGGGCCAAGCACCGTTGGGTAGCAGCGGTCTGGATTCTGTTGGGGCTCTTGCCGAGAGAGAATCATCGGTAATAGTGGATTGTTCGGATTCTTGGTATATGTCCATTTGTGTGATAGGTTTGCCAGCATGGGAATAATTTTCTACATCCTCCCAATCCATTATGGGGTCAAGCTCCTCCTGTTCCATAGGCACGTCGGGTTCCTCATGCTGCATTGGGGTGTCGTGACATTGCGTAGAATCAGATAACAGGGGACGGTTAAGTGAAGGGTCAATTAGCTTCTGCTTCACGGCATCTTGAATCGCCTTCCTAGATATGAGGGTCGTAATTTGCCCATCCTCAGTCCTGCTCATTTTGGGAGGTCGACCTCTCTTCTTCCTAACAGGTTCCAGGGGCCGGTCAAGTGAAGAGTCGATTGGCTCCTGCTTCACTGCAGCTTGTGCGTCTTGAGTCGCATTCCCAGGTATGAGGGTCACAGTTTTTCCATCTTTAGTCCCGGTGACTTTGGGAGGTCGCCCTCTCTTCTTCCTAATGGGTTCATCGCGAGAAGTAATCGCGACGTTTTTCGAAAGCGGCCCTTGATTCACGGCTCGTCGCTTGGTGGCACGGATATCCGGCATGGCATTTGCGGTACGTTTCTTGGGAACGGAAGCGATGGAGGACTGTGTCAGTAGTTGTGGCGACTTGACGATGTTTATATCGAGAGTGCTAGGTATAGTGAGCTCAACTTCTTCGAATTTGACTTGGAAGGAAGGTAGGTCATTTGTTAATCTCTCCTTCACACTGTACGTCGAGGTAGTTGCACCTAATGTCACAAGCATTTCTGATTAACATGAAACTCTTTGGTCGCGGAGGACTGCAAGAAATACCTTGATCCAAGATCTCATTTGCTCTGGCGGTACGTGTTCCAATCTGTGCTTCATTCAGGGTGGGCCCGCTGTGAGGTTCGATATGGAGGGGAGCCAAACGCGTCGTCTGTCGTGTAGGTTTCATGTGTACGTGGGGTTGGCGTAGATCGTCCAGTCCTCGTTGTCTACGCGCCTGGTTGAGTGATTTGAGCGCTCTATGCTCGTTGTGCGCGAGGTTCCAATAGAATTCAACAAAGCAGTGGAGCATGGCATGGTCAACCCAGACCCGTGGGTTCTTCTCAGCTCCAGGGGGAGGCAGGTGTGCGAAAGCCAAGTCCACCCATGATTGAACTACTCTGGTCTGAACGACTTGGTCAACTAACAATTATGAGAGATGCCACCAGAACGCACTCCAAGCTTTAAACCTTTTACTTTTTCCACAAGGTCGCCAAAGAAGTGTTTATCCGGAGTGCCGCGGTTTTTACGTAACTCTCGAAAAGCGCTGCAAAGAGGTTCATCTTGGAGGAGGTGTTTGTCATTCCACTTGGTTGCATGCCTCATGTGATTCGAGCTAAGGATTCGGGCTGGAGGATGTAGGGGCTGAGAATCAATGAACAAGAATACGCACGTGACGTGCATTCAACACGGGCACTTATTTGCTGAAGCCACTGTAGTATGTACGAAAGAAGAATGGGTACACAAGTGCGCTGCGTTTGGGACATTCTATCTAAGGGGCTGGTGGGAAACTACTACTTTGCCAGAGCATATTGAATCGCCTCATAAACGTCGGCTTCAATGCGCGCCTCCAATTTATCCGCCTCTGATCCAGTTCCAGCAGCAGTTTTAAGCGCTTCTTGCAGATTTGAGCGAACGGCCTTCAAAGTGCACGTCAGCTAAATAAATGTCCTCACAACGCTTTCGGAAACATACCTCAATCGAAAATTCCTCCAGAGGTGCTCCCTCAACGACGTTGATGGTCAATTTGTTGTTCGGGTGAACGGTTGCGAAGCCACTGGAGACTGAAGAACCAAGTCAGCCTAAACCAAACTGGGAGAACGATGTGCGAGATACCAAAAAATTTCTGAGTTCCATTGGACTCAATAATCTCAACCACACCAGGACGCAAAGGTTCAATTGATGGAACATGGTTGGAAAGGATACCCATATCGCCAGACTCAGCTGGAATGTTCACTTGAACGACCTCCTGAGAGTTGAAGATGGTCTGGAATAGTGATTAAGCACATTCTTGTGAAGTAACCAGAAAACAAATATCGGGACCTTGTGAGGGAGCGTCAGTGAAAGATGGAGCTTATCACTGATGTCGGCATATCCACGTCGCGCCAGCGAGAAAGAAGTCGCCCGCCGCGCAGCAGAAGAAATAAGGCGTAGGGAAGACATTTTATGCAGTGACAAGCCACTCCGTGTGTTTACGGATTTAGTCTGTCGGCAAATCCCGGCTGTTCTTGTTAACTCCCGCCGGCTTTCTGTGGGCTTACTATAATAAGTTCTTAACTGGCGTTCTATGCACCATTTCTCCAAAGAGGCCTCTGTAGTGTACTTGATTCGAATAAACTTGGATCTGCTTGCCATTCCACTGGCAGTCTATCAAATTCACCAGCCGGAGTTGTATTTTGACCAATATTTAAATACATAATGAACTTGAACCATTGAATGAGCCACGCTGAGAACCGTAGTATAATATGCCCCTTGAAATTCCAATGATAAACTTTGTGGTACCGGTCCACAGGGGGGAAAAGGTCCTTTAAAGGTGACCAATTCCTATTGGCGAACGGCCGAAATTTAACTTATACCCAACAAGTGGATTTCACTTAAAAATCAAAGAGTGCCTTGATCTTTGTCTCCACCTCTGTAATCGGCTGGAAGAAGGTCAGGTGCCCGACGCACACCCCGTTCGCTATGGGAATTTCGGCATAAAGACGGGAGAAGAAATTAAAACGAGAACATACATTTCATCCACAGCTACTAGTAGATCGTAGTTGATCGTTTGAGAAACAACCGAATCCTTTTTGTAGTCAGGATGGGACGTGACAAAATTCCGGATCCATGTTGCTGGGGTCAGGAGTCTTCCTGTAGAAAGCGTGTCACTGAGTGTTTTGATTCGACAGGATTATGTTTACCGTCAGAACGGTGTCGAACAAGGTCTAAATATTGCTGTATCTTCTCCATTTCCCGGGGCTCAATTTCTAGTGTCTCTAGATACGCATCCACAAGTGCAAGCAAACCAGGGAAATTATCGCCCTGACAAAAGGTTGAGCAACCAGAGAAATTCGTATAGGTTAGCCGGATCTTACCTTCCCGTTCATAATTTCTTTCATAGTCATCTCTTCGTATTCATCTTCTACCGGACCATGGTATGCAAGTCCGTTCTCGGGTAGAGGCGGAGGGGGGAAACAATTCTTCATCTTTTTGTCTTTCTTTCTAGGTGCACTTCCATCCGGGGGTGTACTGGCACCTGAGGATGATGTCGCACTCGATGTCGCACTTCGACTCGTTGAATATACGTCCTTCTTGAAGAAGAACTTCTTTGAAGCCGAAGCATCCCTCTGCTGTGCCCTAGCCATATTTTGGTCAACCTTAAGAGTAGTTAGTATTTTCGGGTCCAAAATAGGAATTGACTTTGGGGCATACTTTAGATATTGGAATATAAAAATTGAGATTGAAGGTAAAGATCGCTCGAGAGAGAAGCACGACAAAGACCGCAAATGCGGCATTCTCAAAGTCTGTCATTTGAACCTCCATGGATCGGAATTCAACCCTCCAACCGATTGGTGAATTTGGTGGTGGAGGTTTGAAGCGGAGAGTTTGCCAGTTTGTCGACTGGATATTCTAATATAAAGCCGTCAATCAACTTGTTAAGTTGGCACAATATCCAATCAACCTCGAAATGATCGCTACTGGAAGTGTCGTCTTGATCTATGGTCTCGGAGAAGACTACCAGAGGGTCACGAATGAAAAGGTGGGAGATGTGCTTGGACAAAAGGTCATCAAGACCTGAAATGTCCATAAATAACGGGAAGGAAGACACATTTTATAGCGTACCGTGTCTGCGTAAACGGTCGTAGATTTCTTCGTCGTAAGGTAATGGGCTGTCGTTATATTCCGGACGATTAACCCAATCCTCCGAAATGTAAAGATCCACGCTGTCGTAGCGAGATTTGGGAATCCGAAATTTGTTTGCTTTCAATGGCTGGCCAAACCAACTTTTAGTAGTTGGATGAGAATGAATAATCAAAAACCGACTTTCAAGCCGCGTTCTTCCTCAGTTCGGTCGTCAACGCTCCCTGCAATAACGTTCCAACGACAATCGACATCAGCAAGGTATCCCCTCCAGATGGGGCTTGCAGCAGTCAATGCCAGCTACGGTTCGTGGTGAGTAAAAATGTAGCATTTGCAATAATGGAAAACTATACAAGAATAGGTCCGATGGGGATCAACCCATCGTACATTCTCCGAGCATCGACAACGTTGCAAGCTTGGAACGTTAATTGAAGACAGGAACAACCCATGCCGAAACCCATAGCGTCCATGTATATATGATCAGGGAAAGCTGCCCCACGTTTTGCCTCTGAACCAATCCTCAGTTCGGCGCATTTTAATGCAGGCATTCACACATACCTGAATCTTCTGGGTATATCGCACGATCCCATGGTATAGTGGGGTCAACGAAAGGTCGAGGCGTTTTTTCGTCAAAGTAAATCGGGAGATTGATCGCAACTTTTGATCCCCTTCGTCGTCTAATATTAGCAGTCAGGGTCCTGGATTGAAGCAATTAAGGAATATTCGTGCGTTATTGAAACAAAAATGCTGACGGGAAACGTGCATGTGGGTTTGTGATTTCTTCGGGTAAGAATAGACTGTGGCTGGAGACGGCGTTGTGCGGGTCAAAAAATGGTTCCGTGAATTGCCCGGGAACACCCAGTCGCGGAAAGGAAGTGATTGTAATAGGTATTTCGTTATGATTCAGATGCTTGCGGGCAAGGCTTCGCCTAAGGCATAATTAGCCAAATCATAAAGATAGTGTTGGGCTGAAACGAACCTGTATCGCATGTTATTTTCCACGGACAACAAATCAGGAATAGAACCGGTGTATGGGGCGCCGGGAGTGGATTCGAGCATATAACGGCCATACTCTGGGTGAAACTTAGGTACGCAAACGCTAATGCTTGATGATTAAAGCCAGTGGCGAAGAAACCATGGAACATACTTGTTTGGTGTCCCAGAGGAAATGTCTTCAACGGCAGAGTTTATTTTTTCAAGAATCTCTTGCTGCCTCAAGGACAATTTCGCATTTTTTTCCTTTTCATCGAAGGAGACCACCATGTATTCAATCTAACAGTTTAATGACGCTGTGAAAGGTCACGAGCCTCCAGAGCTAGAAATCTAACCTCATCACCCCAGAGCAGTTCATCACCTTGCCTATCCTTTAGGCGGTCCCAGATATGAAGAAATTGCGTAATTCCATGACTTCGCACATGATCGGCGTACTTCTTAGCCTCGTCCCAGACCAACGGAGTTCCGAGATAGAGAAGGCCCATCGCTGGTAAGTTGGGGGTGAGGGGCAGGGTGGAAGGAGGGAGTTTGGGAAATTTCAAAGCGAGCTTAGGTGATATACGACGGCGAAAACCGCAAGGCTTTGTCAGATCGAGGATTGCTAATAGCGTATCTTGCGTCCAGTCGGCCCGAATGATCCGCATGGATTACGTGCAGTCAAGCCAGAGTTCAACCATGGGTACTTGCTTGAGTTGCTTTGATCTGTTAACGCGACCTTGGACTTATGACATCACGAATCTAAATAATATTAAATCGGTCCTATCTCATCTAGATTGCACAGAGGCACACTATCCATCGAATTAAAGGAACAAAATTGATTGGAACCGTCATGGGATCAGCCATTGGCACCGTTCGTCGCCCACTTTAGACATATCTTAAGGGCCAGCAGGACATGCCTCAGTGAGCGTGTCCAAGCTTCTTCCTGATTGAATTGCAGTTTGACAGAAACGTCACCAATCTTGTCTTTCGAAATCCTGCCGTAATCCACGTTAGGAATGGTGTCTCCAACTTCAATAATTCCACACTGACTGATGCGGGAAATCGACACTTGCGTCCTGCAATTTTATGTGATCCATAAGATGCTTCAGGCAATCCAGAAAGGCGACCATGGCAATGTCGAAGCGGCGGTTGTGCAATAAACGACCAAAATGCAAATCTCCCGATCCATATAATTCATAGTTTGCTTTGTCCCCGGTTGTCTTCTCGATTCTAGAAAACGAACCCATGGGCACCAGTCGATAACTGCTTGGTACATTAAACGGGAGAATAGATGCAGAATTTTGAATCAGGGCACATACTGCTCAAATGTGTAATCGAGCTTCCGAGCAATTGTGTACAAAAGTAGCAGGGTTTGACCCCAGGCGGCGTTAATTTCTGCCCACTCAACCTGAGAAGGCGAATGAAAGGATCGTTGGCGAATCCGAAAGAAATACTCACAGGAACCCCAGGAACTCGACCAAGGCGGAGCCCGTTAATCGTCCCGAAAACCCCATCATGGCCAATGCAAAACGCGTCATTGTAAACATTTGTTCTTTCAAGTTTCTCCAATGTCATAAGACCAGCAGCATACGCAGCTCGCAGACTCGCTAATTGAGAGCTTTGCTGTTCCGCCGCTAGCAAGTGATCATTGTATGAACGCCAAAACCTGAACAAGTGTGAGTCTCAGTAGTGGTCAGGGAAAGGAAACACGCACTCTGCCTCCTCTCCCTCCAATGCCTTTTCATTAATTTCCAACTGGTGCAACTCGAAATCCAATTGTTCTCGCTCCCGTTCAGCTGCCTTGAGTTGTTCAACGGCAAGTGCTTCCTCTTGCTTTAATTTTTCTATTTTTCTCTCAGCTTCCTCCTTGGAGGAGGGACCTTGGGATTCTCGCTCTCGTTCCTTCCGAACCTCTTTCTCAAATGCAATGTAGCCATCTCGTTCCTTCTTCGTTTCGTCCAACTGTCGTTGAAGGTTGGTCAACAGGATCTGGGTGCATTCCGCACAGAGCGGGTGGTCAATATCTGTGCGAGTAGACAAAAGGTTGAACAGTCGAGCCGTTGAGCGGAGGTGGTGGGATAGAGGAGACGGGTTTGCATGATCTTGTTCCACGGTCCGAGAGGGTGGTGAATCGGCAGGGTTATCTTTGGTTGGACCTACATGAGACCTCAAAGTACCCTTTCTCGCACGCGTCGGAGGGGGCGTAGGAGATGGAATAGTTCGAACAACACTATCTTGCAAAAGCACAAAGGATTCATTAGGAAGGGGTGCATTCCGCTGTGCTTGCTTCCCTTGCGCACGCGGGGACAAAGGCGATTTGCCTTTGCTTGGCGCGTTGGATGTAGCAGAAAGCTGCCTTGTAATTTTCGAGGGCGATTCAGCAGAATGTGGATCTGGTGGATGAGAGGCTGCAGGACTTGAAGGCAAGGTTGCAACAATCATGTCGTACGCCGATGGAGCCAAGTCGACAAGGGATCCATCTATCTGACCAAAACTTATCAAGGAATGCGAAGATTCCAATAAGAGTGGGAATTATATACCTGGAGGGGTTCTTTACATTGCTGGCATACTAATCCAAAACTCATTATGGCGGCGGAAAGTCAAGATGCTATCATCTCTTTGATGACATAATTACTACCCAACGCGTTCCACCATGGCTTGAAGCTTCTGGTACTATGCATTGTCAATCCCCGAACAGACATCGCCCCTGATGCGGTTCAAAAACAAAAGATGGATGGTTGGCCTTTTGAAAGACGCCAACGCTTGAAAGCATGACCCTCAGTATTGCTCGTAACACATTTTGCTTTCGATCAGCAGGCCAGGACATGCATGGACTGGCAACTGTAGGATTTCATGTACTGAGTGGAGCCCGTGGTAATGGGAAGCTCGTTATCGTGCATGCCTCACCCCACGCGTCGAATGGGATACTTAAACTTCACTCACCTCAGCACTGACACTTATTTCGTTTCTTGGGAGGCTTCTCATTGTCGATACTAGCCAAGTGAGTACATATTTTATATATCTTTGTACTAGATGTTATCTCATCTTTCAACCAGATGTCAACCCAAGTTTTTGCTCTTATTATCGGAATCGATACCTACAAATCCGGAACGATTTGGAACCTCCATTCATGCGTGGAAGATGCCAAAAGGATGAAGCGATGGTTGGCGGAGGACCTGAAAGTCCCTAAAGACCAGATATGCGTATTGCTCGATAACTATGCCACGAAACAGCGAATAGAGGACACATTTACGGAACACCTCATCAATAACTCTTCCATAGAAAGAGGCGATGCTCTCTTGATTTATTTCGCAGGTCACGGTAGCTGCTTAACCGCCCCTCAGGACTGGTACCAACATCACTCAAGGAGGGAGATCGTAGAAGTTCTCTGTCCCTACGACCACGATACAAAATCCACAGAAGGACGAATCGCGGGGATTTCAAGTCGTTCTTTTGACGCCATGCTTGAAGACCTGGCTGCATCCAAGGGTGACAATATAACTGTTTTTTTAGATTGCTGTTTTTCCCCTATTCAGACCACCGCCAATATTCTCGATCGTTCCATCACCCGCTGGACCAGGACCATTAAAGCTGTTCCAGAAGACCTATACCGTGACCTCTGGCCCAGCGCCCGAGGAAGACCTTTGAGCTCGAAGCTTGGCTTCTTGCAACCTTCAGGCTCGTATACCATTATCGCAGCTTGCTCCGCAGGCGAGAAAGCTCAAGAAGGGAAAGAAGGCGGTCGACTTACGGTATCCTTTCTTCACGCAGTCCCAGACCTTCCCCTTCATCGCACATCATATGTACAGCTTATAGACCGCCTTCTTCAAGAAAATGGAGGTGTCCAAAAGTTCCTCTGCCTTGGCAAGCACAAAAGCCGCGTATTATTTAACGACATACCATTTTCACCTGATTCGAGTTTCTCTGCTGTCAGTCTGGACTCGGAATCGGGACTCATGAACGTTGATCTTGGCGCTATCCACGGCGTTGTCGAAGGTAGCGAGTTTTCCTTGCATCTTCACAACCATCGTTGTTCCCCAAATCCAATTATCGCATCTCTCGTCGTTATTGATGTCCGATCGAGTCATTGTTTTGCTCGCATAATACCGCGAGTTTCGGAAGTCCCAAAATCAAGCTGGGCGAAGATAACTCGATGGAACAATCATCGCCCTTTTCGCGTTTACCTCAAAACTACTGTCACGACCTTTATTCGAATGTGGAACCTGTGGCGTAAGCTACCTACGAAACCCGGCAGTACCCCTTTCAGAAATGGCGTCCATGTCTTGAGGGTCAAACAAGAAGACCACGCTGACGTATCGCTTATGGTTGGAGCGAGAGGCATGACCATCATCGAACACCACCCTATCCTTTCAGGAAAACATAATCGCGTCGTCAAAATCCAGAAGAACGAAAGTCTGATAGTTGTTGATGAAGTGGCTCGCTTCCATTTGCATTTACATCGCAAGAATGCGGACAATCCACTTCGAAATCTGATCGAGATGGAGTTGTATCGTCTGGATCCACTCACTTGGTGCAAAAGCAGTCCTAACTATTTGAAAGGCGGGATGGCGACAATCTCTTACGACGAGGATGCCATTTATCAAGTTACGATCCATAATAATTCCGCGGTCGATCTCTGGCCTTACCTCGCATACATGGATCCTAACCACTACAGCATCAGCATGCTATACCACCCGGACTCTTCCTCAAAAGAAGCTCCCCTTCCCAGTCATGGTTCCCTCGATATCGGTTCGGGGGCGATGGGGTCAGAGGCTTTATCATTCGCTCTGGCAGATCACAAGCACCTGGATTCCGCCTACTTGAAACTTTTCCTTTCCTCTGTCCCCGTATCAATGGAGGTATTGGAGCAAGATCCAATGCCACGTTGGATTAACCAACCGCACACCCCGACTGTCGTACAACAAACTACAAAAACGCATATATGGGACACTTGGCTAGCACCCCTCATATTCATGAGACATGACCCTGGTGGAATATCGTAATGCACTTCTTTCGGTATCATATTATTATTTACTGTTTTCAATGATTTCAGCTTCCTTCATATAGAGTACTTATATGCCTTGCGTTATAATTATTGGATTTACCTATTCAAACACGAGGTGTCACAATTTGTTTTAAGGTCATGTGGTGTTACCCGGGTCACCTCCATAGCACCCCATCCGAAGTTCGATCTAAACTTAAGTCAACCTGGAACGGCTATCATAGAGCAGATTGCCTTACCAACATTAATCTCAAAACCAGAGCTTGGTTCGAGTTATTTCCAGTTGTCAATTTGTCACAGCACCAAGCTTCACAACGACTCGTATGCTCCCAACATGACGTCCAATGGACCGCAAGAGGCTCTTAAACCCTCTCAAGAGACCGAAAGTTTGGTTAGAAGACTGGCAGGACCTTCCTCTGGAAAAGCTGGGTTTGTCAAGACCTCAGCAGCGGACAAGTTGCGTGAATTCTAACTACGTACCCCCTCAGTCTCGCGAAGGACCAGACAGAGATCAATCGAATTATCTCGGAAGTCTCAAAGGGTTCCAAGTTTTATGAAGTGCGATGAATTCGACTGGGTCTTTTGTGACAGTCCAACTGAAATGGCACACATTGCAACAGAATGAGAAGAAAAAAGATAAAGAGCTGACTGCCCGAATCGAGAAGATTCTAAAGCAAAAGGAAGAAGCTGTGAAGGGTGTCGATCTGGGTAAGCCGGCTGTCAGTTTATTTCCATCAGCCTAGGTATTCTCAAGCCATTTCAATAGCCCGGATTGAATTAGCAGTGGATCACTTAGTACGACCTGCCACTACCATATTGCCTTCAACAATTCTCTTTACCAATTGATTTTTTCTCCAAGCTCGAGCAAATTGAATCCCAGAGAGACATCACGCAAATCATTGTGCATGTCGATATGGATGCATTTTATGCCGTGAGTTAATCATTGAAAAAGAGACGAGAGAATTCTCAATCCTTGTATTCTTTAGAGCGTCGAACTATTGGACAACCCCGAGCTCAAAGGCAAACCCTTCGCTGTACGTCTAGTTCCTTCCAATTGATCACAGTTGTCCGATTGGAATCAGGTAGGAAGAGGCGTTCTAACGACCGCTTCTTATGAAGCGAGGAAGTATGGAGTTCGCTCTGGAATGGCAGGTATGTTTTGGACAGTAGTCGGCTCTCTGTCTTTCTAATCCCCCCCCCCAGCTTTTGTTGCTAAGAAGCTCTGTCCAGAGCTTCTCTTAGTCCAGAACCGCTTCTGGCGATATTCTGAGACGTCAGAAAGAATTATGGAGATATTCCACAGATTTGATCCTCACATGTGTCCTGCTGGATGTGATGAGGGATACCTAAAGTATGCTTCTCACACTTTTCTCGTTGGCCCTCGCATTATTGATATGTTAATTAGCATCACCAATTATTGCAAAGAGCATTGTTTGACCGCAGAAGAATGCGTGCAAAAAATGCGAGAAACTGTCTTCAAGGAGTCACAATTGACAGTAAGCGCAGGTATTGCGCCGAACAAGGTAAGGATTCTTTTCGAGAAATCTATGGAATGGGACTAACCATTCTTCTTCGTAAAGATGCTCGCAAAAGTATGCCTACATTTCCTTATGCCTGGTTGTCCACTCAAAACTTTGCCGTTTCAAGATATGTTCTGACAGGGTCCGTTTTTAACCCGATTCCGTATAGCGACATCTGACAAGCGGCGTGTAGAATAAACCGAATGGACAGTTTCAGCTCCAGTTCGATGTTCCGTCCATCAAAGCGTTCATGCACGGCCTTTCAATACGCAAAGTCCCGGGAATTGGACGCGTGAATGAAAGGTTATTGGAAGCCATAGGCATCAAAGTAAGTGAAATTCTCGTTAAATACGGCAGCTATTCTTGGGGTGACTACATTCCTTTTGTTTGTAGACCTGTGGTGATATCTACACTCAGAGAGCCGTGCTTTCATTGATGGACAAACAGTTTGGTCTTATATTCTTATTGCGGACACATTTGGGTATCGCTTCCAATGTTGTACAGGCGCATAGACGAGAGGAGAGGAAGAGCATCGGGGCTGAACGGTGAGTTTGTTTGCATTTTATTGAAGCAACCATGCATGTTGACACTCTCTTAGGACCTTTGCACCTTTAGGAAATTTAGAGCGAATCTTTGATAAACTTACAGAAATAGCAACGGAATTGGAGAAAGACATGGATCAAAACGGTTGGACAGGCCGCACAGTAACACTCAAATTTAAACTTGACACGTACCAAGGTATAACCCCCTTGTCACTGGTGCAAACGCCTGGTCTAATCTTTCTTCAGTTTTTACTCGTGCTAAATCAATAGACCACTGGGTTTCCAAAAAGGAAGAACTTTTTGCTGTGCGTTATTCCCTGCATCCGGGCTCTTTTCATTTTCAATATGGTGTTAGATTGGGAAAGAGCTGCTCCTGCCGGAAACACCGCTGAAAATCAGGCTCATTGGTTTAAGGGTGACCAAACTGAAAGACCTGCGTGCCACAGCAAGCTCGACGAATGGAATCAAACGTGTAAGTCAATATAATTACACGCAGAAGCCAAATTGACTAACCTTGTTCATTCTGGCAGTTCTTCGATTCGGTAAAGGAGGATGGCCCACGAAAGAAGGCCAAACTTGCTGAGCTTGATGGTGCCATGGATGAAACTATGCCAGGATTCCATGAGCATGACGAAACCGACGACAAAATGGAAGACGACGACCTCGAGATAGATGAAACCATTGATCTAACAGAACTTTCAGATCATGTTAACTCTAATGAACCATCTGCTTCAAGACCTGGTCGCCCACCACACTCCACGGGTAATGCCCACGCTTCCTCGAGTAAACCGGAAACACCAACCAAACGACGAAGAAATAGTGAGGCCCAATCAAGCAGGAAAGCTGGGCAAGAAACACCCAAATCAAGTCTGATACAAGAAACCCATGAATGCCCAATCTGCGGCAAGAAATTAGAAACAGATAACCATGGTCTGAATACCCATGTTGATTTTTGCCTTAGTCGCGGAGCCATTATGGAGGCACAGGTAGAGGCTAGCAGGTCCAAGCCCATCAAACCAGAATCCAAGACATTCAAAGGATGGCCAAAGCCACCAGAGTTGGGGAATAAAATCAAGCCCCCGTCGAAGGGCAAAGCGGCGCCGAGACGAGGGAAATAATGATTTGGGTTTGTTTGCCTAACAGTCATCCAAGGGCCAGCTTTGACTTGTAGTCTTACATGGACCAGCTTGTATTCTAGGATTGTGTACGTTATTAATGGTCAACTTCTTGGATTTACTTTCCCCTGTGAAGTTTGAAGGATTCCTGAACACCTTTTCCTGCCTTTATATCCTCCGTGCAGCGCTCGTCTATCTCTCTTCCTCGCGTCGCCAAGTCGATAACCTGTGATTCCAAATGACGAGGAACACAGACGACTCCGTCCTCATCCGCAAGCATCCAGTCTCCTGGGTGAATGGTCACTGGTGGAAAGGCATCGGCACCGGGTCCTTGTGGATATATGGTCAGGGGTATATTGATGGCTGAAGGACGAGTAAATGGTGATTGGCCGAGCGTCGAGTGGCCCCTGGCGAAAACTGGAAAGGCGAGAGTACGGAGCTCGCCCAAATCTCTGCATCGGCCAGAAATAATGACACCAGTTACACCGCGCGCAAGTGCGCCAACAGTCATAAGTCCGCCCCAGACCGCACTTTTAGTGTCTGGCTTCCATTAATAGCGGATGTTGATCGGAGATGGTGAAGGATGGGGACTGACCTGGGGGAGCATCGATGACCATGACTGAGTCTTCTGGTGCAGTGTCCACAAAGTGAGCTGAGAGTTTCGATGCCATGGTGTTTGAGGCGTGGACCATCTGAACAGTGTATGCTGGGCTGCAGATCCTCACATTCGAGTTGGAAGTTGCGGGGGAGACCATATGGATATCGGGAATATGTCCTCCATGAGGAACAGAAAGTTTGATGAGGGCATCAGATATTTCGCAGGTAGAAAAGGAGGCCAAACGGGACATTGGTGACGGTAAGCAGATGAGAGGTATTGGTGAAGATAAGATAAGATAATAAAGGCCATAAGCACGTGGCTCCACCAGCATTGAGCTGATTGTGATGTCGCGCGCAACGACGAAGGGATAGCATGAACCCCCGTTCTCCCCCTGCCCGCCCCCATATTGGATTCCATCTCTCCAGCTTCTCAACAAACACAGAATGGGCTGAAGATGATGCCTGGGACAGTACTTCAGATTCAGAGTCGCCTCGACATTCTACTCTGACCACTTCCTGGAATCGGCCATCTGCCTCCGCATCGATAACAGCGCCCAAGAAAGTACCCAGGGCCCCCTCGAATTCATCGTCATCCACTCTTGCGTTCTCTTATACCCACGTACACGCACCAAGCTCATATCCACCTAAAAATGAGGAACCAACCTCCCCCGAAGCACCTAAAAATGGATGGACAATAGTACGGACCTCACACAACAGGCAGGGCAGCGAAAGTAGACAAGACGAAAAAAAAGAAAGAAAACACAGTCAATTCGATGGATATGGAAGCCATTTAGCAGATGTTGACGTTGAAGGTGACATGATCTTGGGCGATCTCGAAGCTGAGATGAGCACAACGGATGGGAACGCATCAGGAGGGGCTTCTGTACCTCATTCCAAGGCAAAGCACAACACAGGCTCGGTCCGCAACGACGTCGATGATATTGTTACAGGTCATTCTTTCCATCCTTCCCTGTTCTCATTATCGTCGTCTCATCGGGTTGGGTGCATTCCCTAGATCCATTGAACGGTATCATCAATCGTCGTCCTAGAGACCCTTCTCCGGCCCCACAACCAAAGGTCGGAAACTTCAAGTTCGGTTCTGATAGTCGGGAAAACTCAGAGAAACTAATGCGAGAACGATCAATCAAAACAAATCGTCGACACAAGTTTGTCGAGTGTTTGTCAAATCAGGACGTAAACATAGGTATGTGCCCTTTCTTATAAAAATGCTTCGGATGTTGAGTTCTGCCAGGCGAATTGCGCAAGCTCGCATGGGCTGGTATACCAGGCGACCTTCGTCCCATGGCATGGCAACTCCTCCTCGTCAGTTGCCCTAGTTTCCCCTGGGATATTCCTAATAATTTCCTTTATTCAGGGATACCTTCCTCTTCCAACCCCTCTTCGTTCAACCACCCTGACGCGCAAACGAGGCGAATACCAAAATATGGTCGACCTCGCGTTTGCTCGAGGAAGGGAGGGACTCGATCAACAGATATGGCATCAGATAGAAATCGATGTCCCAAGAACTCGACCGGGTGTCAGACTATGGATGCACGAAGCAACTCAGAGAGTGCGTTGTACTCTTATATTCTTTGGGCTATTTCTAAGCGAAATGGCAGAGCTTAGAGCGCATTCTTTATGTCTGGGCCATTCGTCATCCTGCTAGCGGGTATGTGCAAGGAATTAACGACCTAGTAACACCATTTTTTCAGGTTTTTCTCTCAGCTTACATCGGTGAAGTTATCGGATGTTCGAAATTTATGGTTTGTACTTACTCGAACTTTAGATTCCGACCCAGAAAACTTCGACCCTCATCTCCTTCCCCCAAACGCCCTCTCCGCAGTCGAAGCAGACTCCTTTTGGTGTCTCTCGCGCCTTCTCGACGGCATCCAAGACAACTACATCTTCGCGCAACCTGGAATACAGAGGAGCGTAAGGAGAATGGCTGAATTGGTTGCGCGTATCGATGGTCTGTATGATCTTTCCTGTGTGCGCATGCACCCGTTTGCCCTCTCAACTCATAGGGTCCCTTCCCTCACTCAGCACCGTTATTTGCGCACTTGGAATCTCAGAATGTGGAATTCATGCAGTTTGCATTCCGTTGGATGAATTGTTTGTTGATGAGGGAGATTAGCGTGCAGAATACCATTCGGATGTGGGATACATATCTTGTGAGTACATTTCCAGTGACCCTTACTTGCATAAACATCTGATCTTTTGTTCCAGTCGGAGGGACCCGACGCCTTCTCACAATTTCATCTTTATGTTTGCTCCGCGTTCCTGGTGCGCTGGAGTGAAAAATTACGCAAAATGGATTTTCAGGTTGGATTTTTACACTTTATTCATTCATCTGATTTATTAATGAAGGCCTCCACAGGGCATCATTATGTTCTTGCAATCTCTCCCGACACAAGATTGGGGAGACCACGAGATCGAGATGTTGCTGAGCGAAGCATTCGTGCTCAATTCAATATGGCAGAATGCACAGAGTCACTTCAATGGCAAATAAACTCCAATGACACTGCGACAGTGCCAAAATGTATTATTTTGTGGTGGAACATGCTATCTAATGTATCCAAACCGGGAATGAGAAATGTGGGACAACAGGAGTATGTAATAATGATCAAAGGGAAAGTTATAACGCAACTGGGATAACATTAGGAACCCAAATACGTGATCGAGGCTTTAAGTCATGCGAGATTATGACTCTTCCTTCGCTTTCACAAACGCTATTTCTCTGTCGAAGATATCCTTCAACTGTTTCGCCTCGTTTTCGGTCGCCACGCGGACACTGTAGGTCTGGGAGATACCATTGTCGTGCCCGACAAAGCTTAAGGCTGCCTTGGTTTGGGTAGGCTTCAAACCCGAGTATATTTTGAAATTCTTTGAGGTCCGGTCAGCAGAGTCATCACTTAGAGTTAAAATAGACCAACCATTATGATTTTGCCAGTATTGCTGTTTCGCAATAGCACCCTTCTTGAGCCAGTGTCTTTATCCTTTTTGAGCCTCAGTATGCCTAAAATTAATCATCAACAGGCTGTCTCGCATAACGGGCACCAGAGCACCTACCAGTACCCAAAACCCCCCACTTGGGACCACCTTCTTCATCGCTTTTCGACAGTCGATAAACTCTGGACTTGACACTGTGCACAGTTTCCTCATTTTCCTCTCCTAGTCCCTCTTCATCTAGAGGGTTGGGAGTGAGGAGGCCTGGCGAAGGTCCCTCGCTGCCTTCAGTACCAGGGGTTGCACGTTCAGAGCTCTCATCCTCCGCTACAGAAGCGTTTCCTGTGATCGATGTCGCTGGTGCTACAGAGGAATCCGGCTTGGCAAATGGATTGGGTGTTGTGGAACTAGAGCTACCGAATCCAAATTGAACGGCACCATTGCTGGGAGTCTTAGAGGCGGCTGAGAAAAATGAAGTACTTTTGCTACCACCACCGAAAAGGTTTGTAGTCGGAGCGGTCGTCGTCGTCGTCGACCCGGCAGGTTTGGGGTCAAATGTGAAGGTGGAAGTTGGGTCGAATGTCGGGTGCGTGAATGTTGCCGTCGCCGGTTTGCTTGAGGTAGTAGTTGGTAACGACCCAAAACCCCCAAAGATCGACGGTTTCGGGGCATCGGCGGTAGTAGTCGAACCTGCTTTGCTGCCAAATGGGAAAGGTAAAGGCGCAGTAGGTGTAGCTGTTGAGCTAGGTGGCGGAGATACGAATGGAGATGGCCCCGGAGTACTCGATGTGGCAGTTTCCTTCACTGGAATTAAGAATGGATTGGGTGCGCTAGATGAGCCAAACGCATTGCTAGTGGCTTTAAAGTCGGGAAAACTTGGTTTAAATGTGGGGAAAGTGGAAGCATTCATAGAGGGCGTGGGTGTTGATGGGGCTGATTTCAAGTTATTGAATCCAGCAAACGAAGGCGGCGGGGCAGGCATTGAGGGCATACTTGTCTTCGTGGTACCGCTAACATTCGAAGAATCGTCGAATTCCTTTTGAATCTTGGAACGGAACGCTTTATATTTTTCGAAAATTTCTGTAATATCGGCAAAGGGGTCCTTGTCAATCAACTTTGAAATGGCAGCAATGGCAGAAGTATTCAATCCGCGGAGGTTAGTATAATATTTCACAGGAGCAGACTCGGTCTCAGTGCTGGTGCTGCTTGCAGGGGAGGCGGTTAAGGTTGGTGTTGTTGATGAAGCAGATGCGGAGCCTCCAAAGACAGATTTGTTTGATGTAGGGAAAGCTGACACAGGTTTCGACGTGGATCCGAAAGAGTTGCTTGTCGAGCCACCGAACAACGGAGTGGTATTGCTGCTGCCCGAAGTGGAGAAAAGAGGAGTCGGCGTGGAGGAAGGAGACATTGATGTAGTTCCGAAGGAACTACTGATTATCGACGACGCGAAGACTTTCGAGGTGTTGGTTGGGCTAGATTTAGGAAGTAAAGAGCTTTCGGTAGAAGGATTGAGGGAAAATATCCCTGATGGGGTGGCATCCGATGGAGTAGAAGAGAAGAAACTCTAGAATGCCGAAACTTAACTTTCTGAACCTGAATCCGATGTAAGATGCGCACCTTGGCTGGAGGCGCATCGCTACTGGATGTTGTTGACGCCGGTGGTGGTTTAGAAGTAAAACCAGAAAAGGGAGACTGAGCGAAGAATGTCAACAATTACCAGATGAATTCTCAAGCCAATTACTCACAGTGGCTGAGGATCCACTGGTGGAAAAAGTAGCTGCAGGGCCGAATGCGCTTGGGGTTGAACTAGAGGTAGTTGAGAATATTGATGGTGGGGCCTAAAAGCATACTTTATCAACCATAAACAAGCTCCACAAAGAGACCACGAACAGTCGATGCCTGCGCAAGCCCAGATAGAGGTGCAGGCGGCGCGGCACCTCCAGCGCGTTTTGGTAAGCCACGAATCCTATTTTATAGTTAGAATATAGCAGAGTATAATCAGAAAATAAGAAACACGAACACTCTTGTCGCCATTACGGAATCGTCAGCTTTCTTGAAGCCCCCGCTCGGGTTGTCCTGCTTCAGGAACGCGTGAGTTAGTGGTCACCAGGGAAGTACTGCAATTTGCACCTCGTCCTCACTGGCGTCATCATCCTTGGAGATCTGCTTGTCCGCTTGACGCTTCATTTAAATGGTGTTTAGATGAACGAGAAGCGAGCGTCAATATTTCAACTCTGGCACAACAGCCACAAACATGAGGATGTAAGTACTCCACAAGTCAAACTCAAGTGCAAACACATATGTAATAACAAAAGAAGTACAGGATTACAGGCATACGGGCAGATGTTACACTACATACCTTCCACAATTAAAGACAGTTCTTTTTTTAAAATAAACACCAGAGAAGGACCCATGGACAACATGTAGACGAGAAGTGATGGAGGGGCTATCTAAAATATAAAAAGCTTCAAGTACGGAGTGCGGTCTTGACCGGAAGAGCCATCTTGATAGTCTGGAAGGCGAAACGGACTCCATTGTGGAATGCCCAGAGCAAAGACACTGTTTGTATTACAATCAATTCTCATTCCGTTCCCGCTTCGCGGATAGAACTCACAGAAAAGGATGGGCAACCAGAATAATAAAAGCATACGATCATCTATTACAAGAACAGTTAGTCTCAACAAAGGAAGGCAAATGGAGAGAACCCACGTTTCTTTTCTAATTTTTGCGTTTGCTTCGCCGTCGGTTGATATCCAAACGATTCAACAATTTGAGCAGGAATTGGCGTGCTATCATATCCGACAGGTCGGATTTCAGCTGGGTGTGGCCTTGCAGAAGAAGTCGAAGCCACAGGCTCCTGCACCCCTGGCTGTGATTCCGCCAACATCTGGGCGGCTTCATCATCAGCTGCACGCGGGGTATACACAGGCGGCGGTAACTCTTCCGTCTGTTGCCGGGCGGTAGTTGCAACAGCAAGCGCAACCCACTTCTCCCAAGTTGCCCGCCACTCCTGCGCAGCTCGTATAGCCAGGGCGCCCATATTCCGATTGGCATCGTCACCTTCCCCTTGGATCTTATCGTCAGGGCCACCCGCTTCTGGAGCGTTCTCAGTGCCACGGAAGGATGTCCAGTTCGGCATCATTGGTATGAATACTGGGAACACCATCGGTATTTGCGGCAAGGCGCCCCATGGAACGGCTGGGAGATCAGGTAGATGGGGCAAGGGCAGCTGATGAATAATGCCTGGCGTGGCTGGTATTTGAGCGAGCGTACGTTGAATCATCTTCTCCATGAATGAAGCTGCCCGCTTGGCATCTGCAGCGTCAGAGTCGGCCTTTGTATCGGTGTCAACAGGTTTTGGTTTGTCCTCAACGACAGGGGGAGGAGTGGGGGCTCGAGATACATCAACGGACCGTCGGGCCGTTCCCTTAACTGAAAGATTAACATTCAAGCGCGAAGACCGTCGCGAGATACGCCGGCTAATAATTCGACGAAGTTGGATGTCGGCTTCTTCCTCTGCATCGCCCAGGTCTGCATCTTCATCATCCGAATGCTCATCGCTTTCGCTTTCGCCGTATTTCGAGGAATGACTATCAAAGAACCCAGAAGGGGCAATTTCCTCTGGTACCTTCCCATGGGCATCGACCACCTCAACATCGGCGCCAGCATCGAGCAGAATTGATGCACAAACTTGCGACTGTCCCAATGCTGCAAAGTGCAATGGCGTGAATCCGTTTCTGTCACGTGCATCCAAATCGGCACCATGCTTGATGAGGAAGCTCGTCAGCGATGAAAAACCGAGGAAGACGGCCAAGTGAAGTAATGTCTGTCCATTTGGAGAGGGATGAGATATCGCGTCCGGAGTAGAAATAGAATTCGGCGCAGAGACACCCATAGGAGTGTCCATGACAGAGAGGAAATCGAGAATTCGGTTTTCGAAGTCGCTGTTTTCGCCCGCCCTCACAAAGAGGAGAGAGCGAAGGTTGCGCAGAGATGGCGAATTAGACAGTTGCATCATTCCACTGCTGTTGTTGCTATTGTTCGCGTCAGAACCATCGCTCCCTGCGTTTCCAACGATTCTCATGGCGACATTCTTTGCGTCCTCGATTTTTCCTGTCATCTTGAGACCAACGACTTGTAGAGCAAGTTCCATTCTGAAGTGATTCATAAATAACTAGAGCCAGGATGATATAGATAGAAAAGCTTACAATGCTCTGTCAGACTCATCAGCATATGTGAATAAGGATGGCGGCGTATTCGCCGGTTCGTCTGTTTTCGGGAATCCTTCAAACCAGACAGCTACCACGCCTGGTGTCGCTCGCGGAGGTAATACGCAAACAAGAGTATTATCACTCCAGCGCTGTGTTGAACTCGCTGCAACATCTCCAAATATACAGTTCAAGGTTATCGCGGGATGGAAATTGGCACCGAGTATCGTCACTTCAATGCCACCGTGGGTCGGCCCTGTATTAGGAATGAGACGGTGGATACTAGGTATTTGCATTTGAATAGGCTGTGCAGCCTGATTGGAGTCAAAGAACATGAAGGACATCGGATGGGGTAAAGGGGACAACATCAGGTTCGATGAATGCAACGAGTTGGAGACGGGTGGCGGGAGCGGCTGTTCGTGCTGGGGTTCAGGAATGGAAAAGTTTAATTCTGGAATATGAACATCTGAACCGTGGTCCAGAGGTGTCGCCAGTGAATCAGGAGATGAAGTTTCCGAACTTTGCATCCTATGATGCAGAGGTGGCGGATGTGTTGGAAGCGGCGGTTCGGAGGAGACAACATTCTGAAGGGTAGATGACGGTGTGGAGGCCCTAGTTATAGGAAGAGGCGAGTAGGATGTGGAAGGAGAGGGGGCACTAGAAACACTTTCTTCCCGAGCGACACGATTAGGCTTGGCAGACGCATCATACGGTTTCGGCCGTTTCTTGAATGAATTAAGACTTGAAACAGACTCTTTCTTGCGCCGTGAGGGAGCTCGGGAGTCTGGATTTGATGAAATATCATTTAACATACCGCCGACTTGGGACCAGTCAGGATGATCAAGAGCACTAAAGCCGGTGATTAGCTCTGGGTGCTTATTAGCAGTTGACGTCTTATGATCATCTGTAATCATAATGGGCCTGGACATGCCGGAGCCAACGATTCGTCCAGCGTTATCTATCATGGTGAAGTGGACATTGAACCCGACTTTCTCTCGATGGTGTCGACAGTAGCATGTGATGCGGAGCGGCAGGACAACGGACCCTGTCGAGAAATCAAGGATTTCGGCGCAGTTGAACTGAATGATGCTGGTTGTATCTTCGTGAAGTTTGCTCTTGTTCTGTTTTCCGTTCATATCGACGTCGGATTCAGACTCGGAACGCGTTGGTCGCACTCGAGCAGCCAACTTCTTCGCGACACGTTTGGCCTAATTCCACAGTAAGAGAATAGTTTGAGATAATAAGGGCATCAGCACGCACTTCACGAGCTTGGCAGCTTGAGCAGCTCAAAACCCGATTATGGGGCGGTGAAGAACAGGTTACCGAAGCTGTCAAATGAAGAACGTCTTGCGGGTCGGGGTCTGGGCATTATCAGAAAAGAAAAGCATTGAATGACTAGGAGGAAGGTACGGACCAATTTTCCCCTGTTTCCGTGTACGTTTTTTTGTTGCCGTACCATGAGGCAACTTTAACCACTTCCAAGAACCCACGCGGTCATATTTGTATGGGTCCGACGAGGAGCTAGAGTCAGCCAAATCCACTGTTACTCTAACTTGAGTCTCTACGCGAGATTTGGTTCCACCCTCTGGAATACTGGGAAACATGATAGGAAGGCTAGGAGGGTTGTGAATATACGACTCCTGATAGCAAGCAGAATGACACAAACTTGAAGCAGGACTCTTTGGGTGGGTGTATGATCCTCTGATTCATGGATGAGGGATCCGGTTTGCGAGGTAGAGATGCGGGAGGGGGGATGGGCTTTGTGAGAGATATGGGACCGTTGCGAGACGGGACGAGAAGATTGCTGACCCGGAAGTCAGGCACAACGGGTTCGGCATGTGTTGGCGGTGAGCTCGGGTTGGTGGTGGGGTATACGTTTGGGGAGGAATAACTGAGAGCTGAGTTGAATCCCGGAGATGGAGAACTACTAGGAGGATGGTCAAAACAAGTTTGCGGACGCTGAAAGACGGTGGAAGCGTACTCGTCATAAGCATGCTGTTCAATCAGCTCCTCCAAGCGCAGCATCTGCTCCTCTTCTGATTTGTGGGGTGTGGTATAAACTGAGGGATCAGAGGTCCAGGGAAGGACTGGTATTTTGGCTGGCTGCGAATGCATGGAGCCGTACCAAGGAGATGAGAAGTCAAGCTCGCTTTGTATGCTAATGGGTTCTAAAGAATCGGAGGCCTCTGGGGTTGATGGTGATGGTGAGCGAGATCCTGTGGCCGTTGTCGACGACGCAGACATTGTAGACGCTATCAGCGAGAGCAAACGGGAAACTGGTTTGTCAATGTCCGCATGTTCAGCAAAAAGGATAACTACCTCTTTTGGAAACTTTCGGCCATAAAGTTCCAAGATTGAGTCCCAAATCCAAACCCGCAGTAAGTGCTGATTCCGGGTATTCAAAATTTGGTTGAACTCTGGTCCAAAATTTCAAATCGTGAACTGTTTATTATAAGGTTAAGAATCCTCCTCATACGAACCGAACTCTCGGGAACCGTGGTCCCAACTTCGCATTATCCCAAAGAGGGAAGGGGAATTTCCCAGTGCCTGATAGAGACTACTACTGCATAAAATCACGTGGTACAGTCGTCGTCGTTTCGACGAACTCGTTGCAGCTCGGACCAATGCCACCATGTCCAACTTGCTCTGCACCTCTCAATTCCGTTCTCCGGATCTCTCGTAGTGTTGCCAGTGCTGGATTCTATTCTCCCAGGCATTCGGCTGGGTCCCCTGGGCCACTTATAAAGGGCTTTGCAAGTTCTTCACCTTTCAGCAAGCCTTCAGATACATTCCCATCTCAGAGGCATGAAGCATTAACATTGCTCCATAAAATCACAAAAATCTTCCCTCGTGTTCGGGATGCTACGGGAAACTCGGAGTTTCCACGACCTGAGGAAACACCGACTTTCTGGGACAGTATCTTGTCAGACGTGTATGAGGACCTGGCTGCGACCACTGAGAGACCTGTAAAAATTCTTGGTGTGTTCCCAACCTTTGTTCATGCTTGCACATCCCTGACGCGACTAAAATTTAGTATGCAGATTGGACGAATGGTCAGACCTAGTCACTGCACTGCTCTCAGACCCTTTATCGTCCGACGAAGGACTGCGCAACATTCTTGCTAACCGTTGGAATGTTCCCAAGCAAGAAAAGCTTGAGATTTCGTATGTCGCCGGAACTTCCTTCACAACATTTCCTTCCGTTCATTAAACGAATTCAGCTATGACGCCAAATTGAACTCTGCACCATCCAAGTTAACAATACCATCGTCATACCTTACTCAATTTCCAATTCCAATAGAAATTACAGAGCTTCGCCCTCTCTCAACCCTCAAATCAGACACTCAAATCACCGAGCTCCTACAAGAGAACCCTGCAATTTTTCAAGCCGACATCCCTATCATCCAATGCAATCCCCTGACGACACCGCTTTCTGCTGTACTAAAGGCGCAGCTCCCCTCACACGCTGTTATCGTGCTAACATCAAGTATCCCACAAGCCGTCTTAGATTCAATAGTCCAACACCACTTTCGCTCCTTTCATCCACGCCCTATTCAACCCCCAAAAATAATTGCCGCCGATCCTAAAAGAGCCATGGACGCTATCCGGACCATCCAATCCGACCCAAGTTCACTCTCCGCGATCCAGAGATTCCAAGCCGACTTTGTGGGGTCGCAGATTTCTGGTGTCACTACTGCCCTACAGACCAAACTTACATTGAAGGATGGCTTCGATACCGTACGATCCAAGCTCGCTCAGGGACGCATCCAGGATGTGCTACGATGGTCCTTTGCCAATATTCACCACGTACGAGAGGACCTAGACAAAGCTTACATCAATGCAAGTTGCCTCAAGGAGCGCATAGAAGAGGCACAGGCTAGAGTTGAAGGTGAAGTCTTCACAAGACACGAATACGGCCACAAAACCGTGCTCGACGAGGTAGGCGAAGCGATCAAGTTGGCCGAACAGGAGATGCGACCCGTCATGGATCGGTTGACTTGGTGGAGAATGGTCTGGAGAGTAGATGAGATCAGCAGCATCGTAGGGACTAGTGTTACACGGACATGGTGTCGCGACCTCGAACGCAAAGTACGCTTTATTCTGGTTATATTACATGGGAGCTAAGTAGAATATCCACAGTTAATCCTGCACACTGGACGCCTCTCGGCCCTGCAACGAGACACATCAGAATCGGCAATGTCACTGCTCTCCGCACATCCCGCTCTATCCACCGCAGTTCTGCACAACACGCTCCTCCAGCTTCACCGAACACCGGATTACGCGCTAACGCCGGAAAGCCTCACGCAGCCCATTCACACACGGCGAAATCAGATCCTCGAATTCCCAACAACACGGCTACATGTGACGGGCCAACGGGCAGTCCTTGGAATGACTGGTGGAATCGTCACTGGTGTAGGAATAAGCTGGGCTGGATGGGTGGGTTGGCTTGTCGGCAGCGGGGAGGGTCTCTTTGGATTCGTGGGCATGGAGGCCGGGACCGCCATGGGAGTGGGCATACTTAGCGCGGTAGCGAGCATCAGGTGGACGGTGGGCAAATGGGAAAAGTCGAAGAAGCGATGGTGGCAAGATTGGAAGAGAGTGGCGGAGGGAATGGACCGAGATCTCAAGGTATGTGTGTTTCCGAATTCCCTTACTTCGATTGCAAACATCTGTACCAGGCCATACTTCATACAACAATGCGCCGACAAGTCATCGTGGTCGCTGATACAGCCTGCGATGGAATGTCAACACTCATAAAGGCGCGTGAGGAGAGCCTTGAAGATGTTGTGAAAGAGCTCAAGGAAGTGCAGAATGGGTTGGAGGAAATCATCAGCAGAAGGGAGGAAAAGCCATGAAGTTATTCTGCCAATGCCTTTTGCCCGAAGCTTGGAGCTATCTGACCCTTGTGCTATAGGGCGGCTCCATATTATGAGTGCGTGATAACGATACGAGGTGTTTGGGGTGCTGGTGGACCACTGGTGCCAACCTCACGTTCGTTCTCATCGTCGCTATCTGGCCCAACGCCAAATAACTCCTCGCGCTCGTCCCAGACATCTGCGAACCTTGTGTTCTTTCCAGCTTTTGTTGTATTAAAGTTGTGTGTTGGTAAAAGTTGTGTACCACTGAGTTCATTCTCGTCGTCTGAGAAATCGGAAGCCGACGCAGATAGAGGGCGATACAAACGAGCAATCTGGAAGAAACGTGGTCAACTTTCCCTGTCATACAAGTGAAGTAAGAACGTGCTTCTCTTCTGTGACGGTAATATCGTTCGACGTGATAAGCAAAATAGAGCCCAATTGTTGATCCCAACAGGTTGGCCTACAGGCGTTATCAGAACAAAGGACAAAACACAACAAGGGAAGAACACGCACAAGAACGTCACCCCATTGGAATTCCTTGAACTACTCCCAGTTAGTATGTTTCGAGGAAATTTTAAAAGTGTTTGGCTCAACAGGTAGAGTAGCTTGAACGAATTCGCTGAGGATTCCACCACAAAAGAAACATGTGAATATTGTAAAGATCAAAGCAGAGTGTCTCCAGAACCATATCCTTCTTGAGCTCCTAAATAAAAGAATTTTACGGATGTGATAATCTTGTAACATTTATTACGCACTCTTCCACATCGACAATGAAATAGAACACCGCCGTCGCTATCGAGAAACACAGGAAGTGCAGAAACTTGTCATTGATAGGTAGTGCTCTTGAAAAGTTGGTGAATCCAAGAAGCGCGAGAATCGCCATTATTATGCACGTAAAAAGGAGGAACCACTTGCGACGAGAACAGTCAGCAAACCCTTGCGATGACGAGATGTTAAAACTCACTGGTCGAAAGCGTAGAGGTAGATCGTATTTTGGTATCCTAAGGTGATGGGACTTCATTATTGACTTGGCGAGCTTCGTAGGCATCCTGCGGACGTCTTTAAGCGTTGAGGTAGAAGTGGGCATTGGAGAACGATGAGATGGTCACATTCCTTGATATTTGGTTTCGCAGAGTAAGCCAAATAATAGCACGGCATTCAGGGTCTCGACCTTGCCAAGCCACAAAATATGTCCCACTCAACAACAGGCACATCCAGCTACATTCTTACAAAATATTCCCGATCATATCCAGTCAAGAGGACGCTTCAAAAGGCTCAGATTGGTTCACAACGTGGTCCAGAAACGGCGCAGGAATGGCAACATTTTACTAACCCAACCATTCGCCTTGTGCTCGACGTGAAGACATCCAGTATTGGCGAAGCGCAGTCCGTTCGACTTCGTATACTTTGGCAAATGGACGTTGAACTTAATCAGCCGGATGTTTCTTTTGCAAGTTTCTTCTTTGTGCTACTCTATCATCATCTTGGTCTTGGTCTTAACTGGGTGCTAGGAAGACTTAGATCTGTTGTCGTTTGGTTCTGTCGCTCCTAGCGTCCCTCGAACTCAACAAACCGAGGTTCTTCCTCTTAAAGCTGTCTATCATGATACTGTTGTCGGCATAAGATACTTTCACAACCGAGAGGATGACGGTGTACCCGTATGGAGCTTGGATGATCTCGGGAACTCACTCATGCTCACAATATGTGCAGGTCTATCGGCGGTTCCAGATCTCTTTTCAGTCTTTATCCGAAGCAGCAGAATTTATTGAAATGATAAAACCCGTGTGCATATGCAAGATGAATCCAATAACTCCTGCCCAATCTGGCACTGCTCCTCAAACACAGGTCCCGATCCGCCGGCCTACAGTGCGACCCCAACAGCCAAATTTCGCTGCGTCAAAGACACTCTTACCTAACCGTGGCCCCCCATACACACACCCATCCTTTGCAAACTCCAAGTGTACGCCGCCCGTAAGAAAGGAACTTGTTCAGACACCACAACACAACCAGCAACCACCGTCCTTGGTGACTTCGCTAGCACTGTCTTCATCACCTCCCAGCCACCTGCCCATCTCCGACCCACTTTTCAACTCCAGCAGCTCCCCACCTCCACCTTCAACAGGAAGACTTCTAACACTCTCCAGCCAACCTAGTATAAATATAAAAGATATTCCAACCCATAACTCGGAACAAAGGCCGAGCAGAATTTGCGAACACTCTGCCCCTACCCTGGATAATACGATGCCCATTGCGACCCATCTCCCTAGCTCTTCGATTCCCTCTCTACCAAGCTCGATCAATTCTGTAAATATCTTGGAACCTCGACCCGTCATCGAGCCTGTTGGTCATGAAGAAACTCGTCATAGTTTCCTTGCCTCGATGGGCGAAATAACTTCAATATATGCACTGTCAAACACTGCTTTAGAACAAGTGATTGGGGAAGTTATTCGTGAAGATGGCTTTGTTCAGCTGGTAAGTGTTCGCGATGTATCTGAATTTTGGAAATCTTTGAAATCAATTTGTTGAGCTCGAAAAAATCTCCGAAATGTGGACAATCAAAACTGTTGCTGGCATTTAGTTTTACTGGGAGAAGAGGAAATTGTAGTATAGTTCAAGTAATACAGGCGGTAGAAATATATTATTCGATGACATGTTTATACTAGGCTCCTTTAAGAAAGCTTGGCCAGATCTTCGGCACTCCATCCGTACACACGCTTCAATCTCCTCGCAAAGGCGCGTCGGAGATTTGGAGTGAGGGTCGGGTCAGGATGGGCTATTCAGAAACATATCAGCCTATTTGAAGGAGTGCATGCTGTTGTTACCTTACGCTTGTGGAAGGTGATAGGCTACAGATTGCAATCGGAGAAAATCAATCCAAATGTGGCATGCAGTATGAATATAGGTACTGACCCTATCGTTGGGATTAGGGGGGTCAAATCGAACACTAGACCCTGCTGTGCTGGGGTCGAAGCTGAAACCCATCTCTCGCATAATCTACGACACGATGAACCATGAAATATTCAGTTGAAGAGGAAAGGATTCCTTTAACCCACCTTCAAAAACTGTTCCCATTTCATGGTTCCTTTACCATCGGCCCCCGCATCTTCGCCAGTCTTGAGTAACTGGTGCATGTAACCAGTGGTTTTCTTGCTCAACTTTGAGAACCAGCTTTGCTTCGCCTCTTTCATCTCACTCTCCTTGTCTTTGCTAGCGACCTTGGAAGAAATCTTTGAGAACAACCCCCTCTTCTCATCCCCGTCATTGGAGAATAGAGAGGCGTGATCCGGTCGCGTTTTGATCTTCTTCTCCGTCTTAATATTAAGAGTTTGCAGGTATGAATGAGAGGATTGAGCCGTAGTCGTTTCTCCGATGCCCAGCGAGGTCGTTGAGGGCGAGTAGAAAGCAGCGGATTTGGGCAAGCTTGCTTTCAGAGATGAATCTACTGAGGAGGTGGACCCAGATTTCTTAGGAGAGGTATGCTCGGAAAGATTCATCTTCGCTGCGGCACTTGCCACTGACTCCATGGATAGTGCAGAGGGAGAAGGCGATGCAGGCGGACTGTCGAGCGATGTTGCCTTCTTCTTCTTCTTGGGCTTCTTCTTTTTCTTCTTCCGGGGAGATGCCTGCACATCGTCTTCATCCTCTACTTCTTCAACTGTTGCCTTCTGACTTTTTGGTGGAAGAGCTGGATTGTTTCATAGTCGTTAACAAAATTCTTCGCCGACACGATAAAAATACTCACGAGCAGTGCTTTCCACGGGTGCACTTGGCGTCTTAGGAATAGGTGCTGGCGCTGGTTTTGGAGGCAGGGTCGTCGGCACTTGCTTGGGGGCACCACTCGGCGTTGCCCTGAAAGCTCCGCGAACGGCGCTTGCGCGAGGTTCTGTGCGAGTCGTGGTCTTTAATTTAGCATTCGATGTGAACATACGCCCTGCAGAATCCAACATATTTAGTGCATGTTGACACATCAATGCGATAGAACCTGCCTCTTAGAGAACCCAAGAGCTTCAAGAATGGGTTTCCTTTGCGATCTTCCTGAAGGAAGGGATCTATTTCAGGAGGGAGGTCCGCCCCAGAGATCCAGTCGGCCTCATGCGCCATGTCCATAGCCTCTCGCAACATATCTCGATTCTCATCCTCTTCCTCAGTGTTATATCCAGCTTGGTCATCCTCAGATTCTTCGCCGGACCCTTTGCTGTCGTCGTAGTCATCGTCGTCATCATCGTCATCGTCATCCTCGGAGGTGTTGGAGACGGATTGAAGACCAGGCATGGAACTGTCGCTCTCATCGGAACGGTTGGTAATGGCGAGTCGGGATCTTTTGTCGCCCTTTTTGACGAGGGCAGTCTTTTTCCAAGGAGCATCAGAATCTGATTCCTCGTCGATACCGGGCATTGCATAGGAAGACCACTGCGGAGCATAATTAAATGCCTCCTCAAGGTGCCACAATGAATCCATGTCCTCCCCAGAAACTGAAATATAATTCTACAAAGAGAAATAGGTAAGTCTGAGAGAGAGCCTTTGGGTTAAAAGAAAAGACCGACGGCATTCATTTGATTCCACATGTTATCCAGAACGGTCTTATTTCTCGTTCTATCCAAAGAGATTAATATGTCTTTGAAGTTGGCAACTATGTTGGACGCTTTCTCAGAGAAGATCTGAGCATCCACCCAGCTTTCGTATTCTTCAGGCATTTGTCGAGGTTGTCTTTTCCAGGCTTCACCCTCTGATCCAAAAAGTGGTGCCTCAAGAAGTTCTTGAAGCTCGATGGAAACCTAAAACGACAATCATGAGCAAGAAATGCAATTACGAGAGTAAAAGCTAACCGAGAGATCGCCTACGGCATCCCAAAGCACTTGTGGGAAGCGTTTCGCCTCGCGGGGAGTTTCTTCAATTGCGTCATGAAGAATACGGTGTAAGATTGCCTTGGGATATGTCCCCTGAGGGAAGCATAACTCGATGATAATGGAATCAAGGAAAGAGTCAGCAGCTCCGCGCAAATCCCGCCAATCAAAGACGTATTCAGATTCTCCAGGGTCAGTGGATTCGGTTTGCTTGATTTTGAAATATTTCGCATAGTGTGCTGGACGGCATGTAATCGGTTAAGCAGCAAATCAACGAGAGACAAAGCGGGAAGAACTGAACGCACGCGTTGTCGTAGCGAGGACCGAGAATCTATCTTGACTCATCTGTACAAGAA
>Ga0307509_10001489_pt1 | contig 39392 bp, 29 predicted proteins | sample 10_EM_MG_FD_202245 | JGI IMG/M metagenome (GOLD analysis project Ga0307509, IMG submission 202245) | Populus trichocarpa ectomycorrhiza microbial communities from riparian zone in the Pacific Northwest, United States - 10_EM | ecosystem: Host-associated > Plants > Roots > Unclassified | place...
GTAACACTGGCGAAGGCTGAGCACTGTTTGTTTTGTTTCTTTCTTTGGTCTTGCAGGATTACAGGATTCCGGTATGTGCGCAGCTACTGGTAATGATCGTGATTGCAGGACGGTTATCGCTCTTGGGGTTTTGTATTTAAACCAGTCTCCTGGCTAGCAGGAGACAGCAGACTTCGACAGACCTTCAGTCCAAGAATACACTTGGTTGAAGGGCAATCCCTGAGTCCCTTAGCCCAACTTGTCCTTCAACTATTATCCTTCTAGCTACCGGTCCCTTGAAGCCTCCCTTAGCACCAGCGCTAGCAGGTCTATCGCCGGTCCTATTGTATTTTCGTTAGACAGGAATAAACCTGTTACAGCCCAGGCCTTGAAGAGGTTGCTCATGCGATACTCGCACTCCTTTCCCTCGCGTTCCGCCTGTTCAAACTCTACGCCCCCTATGCTGATAGTCCGTTGTGATTCGGCTCGGTCACGTTCGCTGGCCAGCAGTCGATGTATATTGGTGGGTTTGAACCGGTTTTCAATAATCTTGGTCAAAGTGTTTCGTTCTACTCCCAGGAATAGGACCTCCACCGAGTCTGCTAGACCAGATGCGCTCTCACCTGCTAACGGGCCATGGGACAGGTTTGCATTATACATACCTAATTCTCTTGGGTCTGGCCTACTTCCGGAAGCCCGTTCTTGTTCGGCCCGCAGGTTGATGAGCTCGTTCTCCAGCTCCGAAATGCGGAGGAGTGTTGGGTTGACTGCTCCTGGTTGCCTTGCCTGAGGGTCTAGTTGCTGGGCATTGCTGGCTGTTGCAAGGTTTGGTTGCTTATGTGTAGGGCGTAGCCGTTCGACAACCTGGTTGACAATATCGTCCTCGTGGGCCTGTAGGAGTTCACGCATGTCCTCTAGGCTGATGGTTTCGCGTGCCTGACGGGAGGGGCTCTCGGCTGGTGCATTGTGCGGATATGGGAAAACCCGAATTTCAGATAACAGGTATCCTGTACTACTGTGGGGTTGAGGCTGTGAGGAAGGATGCTGGGGGTTACTTGGCTCGGAATTACTGAATCCACTGCCTTCTGTTTGCTCGCTCTCGCTTTCGCGAGTTACGGTCTCCTCCGTTGCTTGGCGGTTCACTTCGTCTGGTCTCTGTTGGCCATAACGGTGGGGGGCCTGGCGGTTCTGGGTTGTTTTCCGGATTCCTCCTGTGTTCCCTCTTCGATTGGCTGTTACTCGTCTGTTCCCACGTGTTGATCCGCCCCGGCGTGTCATGATGCGGATGGGCTGATGAGTGGGTTGGGTATTTGGGTACTGGTATTATCGCACAGTTTTTATATCGCATATAATAGCAAAAGACGCGAGCTGTAGGGAGGTTTGAGGATCTGGTGTTTTGGGAAGGTCTCGTGTTTTTGGATAGGAGTTCGCGTTTGATGGAGTGGAGAGCTGGTAGGTATTGTAGGTAGCTCACGGACCCACCCGGGGTGAGCTATGACCTCCGGCTGCGTGGGCGTTCGGTTATACCTTTTTCCATCGACCTCCGAGACACTTCTAGTCTGTTCCGGCGGTCTCCCCCGTCCTTTGCCCAATTGGCAATGGGTTGTACCAACCCGCCATTGTCCTCTTCCCGTATGAGTAGTGTTATCGCCACCTACTTATGTCCACACCAAGGAGCGAGTGAGAGCAGTTTTCGGCTGCAATTATCCGGCTTGTCAGAATTGACATCTTCCTACCCGAATAGTAATTTCACCACTTCCTCGTGTCCATGAATTGCGGCATACAAGGGCGGTGCCTTGCCTCAATTATCTGGTTTGTCGGGATCAACGTCTTCCCGCCCACGTAGTCTTTTCACTGCCTCCCGGTGTCCATGATTAGCAGCATGGGAGAGCGGTGTTTGGCCTTCATTATCTGGTCTGTCGAGATTGACCTCTCCCCGCCCAAGCAGTATTTCAATCACTTCGCGGTGCCCACTATAAGCAGCCCATGCAAGCGGCGTATACCCCGAAAAATCTCTTGCGTCGGCATTATCCCACCTCACGTCAATCAAGGGAGCTACAGGCTCAACAATTCCGATGAATGATGCCCCGTCCAACTCGCTGAAAGGAAAATCAACACCAAAGTCCTTAGTATCCACACACCACAGATGTTTTAAAAGTAATTCGGGGGACATGTGATCATCCTACTCGTGAAACAGATTCAGCGCAAGTGATCTTGCATAGTCAGGGAGTTCCCTTTTCGCATAGGCTCCCCACGGAGCCGTCTTACGATTCCTCCCATATCTCAAAAGTGCAGTTTCCACTCTCTAACCGTCAAGAACAGTGCGCTGAGCAACGTTGAAGAATTTTAAAGTATCTTCAGTCGTCCGAGCAGAAGCGCGATCCATTACCGCAAGCTGATAACTAAGTCGTTACTTTGCAATCTTTTTTACGCTCCTCATCAGAGTCCATTGCCAAGATGTCCCGATGACACGGTAAAGATGGGTTGAGTAGGCGACAAACGCTCCTAACAAACCGTTAGCTGCTATGATCAACTTTCTCGAGGGGAAGGTAGGGCATTGATTCAAGTACCGAAGCAAGTTCTCCAGATGTCTCATCTGGCCTAGGGGAATGAAGAATCGAGATATACAGTTTGCCATCCGGGTAGATGTTATGGAACAGCGGGCGGACAAACTTAAACTCAGGAGGCCTCATCGGATAGTCTTTCAGAATTTTGAGTTGAGCCTGGAGATATCAAACAAAATAAAAGAGGCCAGGCGGGTTAGATCATGCAATACCGACAAAAGTGCCCACTACAGGCACAAAATAGAGTGAGAGTAATAACTTAAGCTAAGCCTCCCAATACCAAGATATAAGATTTGAGACAATCAAGGGGATATCCCAAAGAACCAAGTTTCCATCCTGAAACTCTAGAGGGAACAGAAAATAAGAGCAAAATATCAGATTAGTGGTTCCTGATACTTCCAGTCACAAAGCTACTTATGCAGAAAGGCACAAAAAGGAATCGAAGACCCACTTCCGCATTCACCAAGTTCTCCTTAGAAACTTCCTTAAGCTCGTTAGTGAGCATGTGCTCAGCAATCTTGCGTTCGTCCGCCATGATAGTAAAGGTTGAGAGGTAGCAGTTACTAAGGGGGAAGAGGCGGGGGAGGGCCGGGGGAGAACAGTTGGCCGTTTGTGTTTCTGGCTGTTTTCGTGTGATGATAGAAAAGAGGACGACGGGAGGGGTGAGAGAGTAATGTTTCTCAATCGTTATAGTGCCCCAGTGGTCTTCAAGTGTTGTCACTTAGTCAGCTCCCGCTTCCCAACTTAATCGAAAAGACCACGACCTCGCACCCTTTTCTCCTCTCCCTTCCTTCTCCATCAAACATCTATTCTCCCCCACCAAGAACTTGTGTGAAATTGCTTTATCTCAACCCTTGCATATTTTTCAACTACTATCCCTTCCCAAGTGTTTAGTCTTAGCCAAGAGTCCTTGCTTTTTCGCTTCTTGGCTACGATTGTGAACATCATGGTAAGTGGCTATTCTTATAATACCTCTCCCAGAGCTTGTTATTCCCTACCATGTGGCAATTGTTAGATGGCATTGGGACTAACTTAGTATTCCCAAGCGTCCCGTTCACCCGGTAGGCACCGCCAGGACTGCACTCCCGAGCGTCCGTGGCGTCTGTATCAAGCTGTAGGGCAAGAGCGTCCGTCCTTTGGGAAATACTGCCGCCTAAGATGGTGACTATAGGGCCCTACAGGCCTCGGCGGATCAGTAACTCCCGAATCGTACCTGCAGTCCTCACCCGCCATTTTGCAGTCCTCACCCGTCATCTGCAGTCCTCACCCGTCATCTGCAGTCCTGGCCCGATACCTATAGGGCCCGCCAGTCACCTACATAGCCCACCTGTCATCCGGAGTTACCCGGAAAATTGCGCCATCTGAGACACCTGCAGTCCCGCCAGTCCGTCCCGGGCTGTCGTCCAGACGGACGCCAAGATACCCGTCCGGACCCGAAGACGGACAGACTGGACGCTTGGGAACACTGGACTAATTTACAGTGATTGGGATGGAAATAGCTATCCAAGGAAGGAGCTTCCAATGGTGAAACAGAATTTAGTGCAAGCGATTCAGTCAAATGCACCCATTGGAATTGGACCATTGAGCGATCCAGAGACTGCATACGCAAATCTAGGCGGCAGCTCATTCCTGCTATCCGTTTGCGCGACGGAAACGAAAATTAAACAGCTAATAGCAAGGACGGAAGCCCAGCAGAAATAATCTACTATCCTCCGCCCCCTCCGTCAGCGTTCGCAAGCGGCCAGTCCGGTCAGGCTTGGGTTTAGGGCGACCGGCCAGGGCTTTTTTTGCGGCCCGCCGGGCCGGACTGTGGGCTGCAGTCCGGCTTTAAGGGCATATCTGACTGGGCCTGGCCGGACTTCAGATATCTGGCGGAATCTTCAGATATCAGCGGGTATCTTCAGATATCTGCAGATATCACCCACACATCAACAAAATATTGACTTGTCACATAGAATATACCGAAAGCCGAAAGCCTGCCGCCGCCGCCAGGCACCCATGAAGCCTGGCCTACGAAGCCTAGGTCTGTCTCACACTGGCCTGGCCTGGCCAGACTGAAAGCCGGCCGGTTATCTGCAGGCCGACCTGGCCGCTTGCAAACACTGCCCTCCGTTGCTATCCAAGACGGATTTTTTGCCACATTTTTGCAGAGCACTGTTTCGACAAATATAGGGAATCTTTCGGCAATTAAGGTAGGAAATGAGAAAGCGCACGATGGTGACGTCGTCATCGATGTTCGCCCACTCTAGAATGGGCTGATCAGCTACCCCGATACATTCCGCAGGTTCTATGGTCTCCATTCGAAGGAGGCGAGGAGTCTTCTCAGTATGTTGATTGATTCCTCCGTGTCTTCTTGAGCAAGTGCTATTGCTGACAGAAGGTACTGATAGTATTTCCACACATGGTGAAGGCCATGAATCAGGGCAACTCGGGTTGCAAAAGGAGGTAGGGAGGGGCAGATTCAGGGCCAGTGTTCCCAACAGTCCAGTCAATCCGTCTTCGGGGGAGGACGGGACGGACTACGGCTCATGGTCCGCCTCTTTGGGTATGCTAGGACGGACTAAGCCCGGGAAGGTGAGGACCGGACGGAATATAGGGGACTATAGTCTCAGCGCTTGGGCCTCCTGTACTAGCCAGGCTGAATCATAGACCTCCAAACGAATTCTTCTTACATCATGAGTCATCACTCGTGCCGTCCCCTCGGACGGTTAGGAACGCTGGAAGAGTCTTCTCAGTATGTTAACTGATTTTCCCTATGTCTCCCCGAGCCAGTGCTATTTCTGACAGAAGTACTGATAGTATTTCCACATATGGTGAAGCACATGAATTTCAGGGCAACTCGGATCTCAAATGGAGGTAGGGAGGGCAGATGCAGGGCGAGTTCAATGAGCCAGTACTCTGGACCCGAAACGCAACTTCCGAGAACATTGCAATCTTTAACGCAGATCGTATCGGCAACACCCACCACAAACACCTAATGTTCCCAAGTGTCCCGTCCGCCCTGTAGGGCCCGTCAATCACCTGCAGGGCCCGCCAGTCACCCGTCATCCGGAGTCACCCGGAAAATTCCGCCACCTGAGACACCTGCCGTCTCCGCCTATCCGTTCCGGGCAGTCGTCCGGACGGACGCTTGGGAACACTGCAAACGCCTCTTTATACGCCTCACCAATAAAACTCTCGGTGGACACTGTTGTGCTGGCGTAAGAGCGTCAATTAATTCATAGCGGATTCGAACCAGCTACTCTTACCCCTAGGCTTCTAGGAATGGCTCCTCAAATTGTCTTTTATTGTACTTACTCCATGTTACTCTCGAGTGATTGCGCGATAGGGGTAAGAATGGGTTTCTCTAGGGAGCACCAGGAGTTATCACCCATTTGGCCTCGCGGTGCGGTGTGGGGAAATACATACCGTACCGGTTGTTCGGGGTGGCGGACTTGGGCGTGCGCAGCACATTTCTTATGCAGACCTGGAGGATCCTGTTGTGGCTTACTTAAATAATACTTTTTCAACCCCGGGGCGGAATACCTCTTCTGTGATTAGATGGCTTTTTTTTTATAGTTTTTTTTTATTAGGGAATAGGTCAACCAAAATGCCAAATCCCTTCGATTGTCCCGGTTTCCACACAATTTCAGTTCGTAAGTGGAACTCTTACATTTATACCCGGTTTTCCTACTCAATAATATTATGCCAGAGGTTCTCCCATTGTATATATGAGTATCATACTACATATGACCACTGTAATTGAGAGCGAAAGTCGTGATCTCCCTAGCCAAAGCCCAGTGTCTCAGAAAACCCAGTAATACACTACATAGCGTGAACCAAGGGCCCGTATACCTATAGACGCCCGTCTAGCAACCAGAGGCAGTGCCGACCGTCAAAGAAAGTCAGTTATGTAAAAGGGGTTTTCAGTTATATACTAGACAGTATATTAGCTAAAAGTGCAAATTCTGTTTCTTTACATACCTTCAACTGTTTGTCTCTTTCTAAAAATTAAATTTGTAATAGTGGTTGTACTAGATGGTGGCGTCTCATGCGTTTTCTGATAAACGGCGTGAAAGCGTTTGACCAATTTCCCACTATCCTACATTCTTGTAGCTAGACCGTCAAAAAGTTACGTTGCCTACTCTGGGCAAACGCCATCTACTTTGCCGCCACTCCCCCCACTGTCAAGCCCCCTTTAACGGTCAGTATCGTTTCAGGCTTTTAGACGGACGTCGATAGGTAAACGGGCCCCAAGCCGGTTTGCTCAATTGACCAGCTGCCATAGGCATATAACATATTTCTAACAATCCCGGCTTAGTGTTTCACCCAGAGGCATGCGCCCCACACCGATGCTCCTTTCAGACTCCCCGCAGCTGATCAGGCTCCGGAAATAGGTTTTGCGCCTCCTACCACTTAGGCAGCCATAAGAGGTCCATGCGGGCATGTGAGAGCCGGCAGGGCTAGCACAACAACGAGTTATGTACCTGGTTTGTCCAAAGATCGGAAAGCTCTTCCCCGCAACAAGGGAGCGTTCCATAAGGACACTTTGGAGATTCGATTTTCCGATCACTATCGATATATCAAATCTCTAAACATCATAAATCACGGCATTGGTGACGTTCCAATCTCCCCACACTGAACCCAGAAGGAAGGTAAATCTGTGAAAACCGAAATACCTATTTGAAGCAGTATTCACCAATAGAGCCTATTGGGAGGTTCCAATCGCTAACGAAATTCTCCCACCCTGAATAGCTTGAACCTTGTCCTCATCGAGCTTAAGCATGAAATATCATCAGGGTTCCCAACGGGCCAGGTAGGCCAGGCGGCAGCAAAGCCTGGCCTGGCCTATGGGAATTCTCTAGGGCCTGGCCTGGCCCGTGCCTATCCCATGGACTGATGAGACATACAGATTCCGCACCTTCCATTTAAGGAAGGTGGTGCCTATTAGTAAACAAGCGAGTGATATTAAAAGCATGAGGGAAAAGCAATTATTCTGCGTATCGTTGAAGAGAAAACAAGTGTGAAAAACAACTCATCTAACTACTATATGGTATGAAAATCATGAAAACAATTCCGAATCTTGCATAATGGTAATTCACATAAGCTACACCAGATACCAGTAACACTTACTTTCCTTGACTCAGAGGCGGGGTGTTGTTTTTGCTGTTGAGGCGGGCGTGAAGGTGGATTTTTTGGTTCACGACTCGAATGGATCTGCTTGTAGCGGCAGAACCAACAGCGCCGGCGAAATTCTTGTCAGTGAACTTCCTTGTGTTCACCATGGACTTGGTTTCATATAAGAAATGGAGGAAGTGGTGTGCTTGGGGTAATGTAGATGCGGTAGTGAGGAATTTGAGGTAAGAGTCGTGGGTTTTCTGAAGACCATCCAAGCTGAATCAGAGAGCTGGCAAGCAGGAGGCGAAATCTCTTGTGAGAGCGACTGGGTGCCAGATGCTTGTCAATAATATGACAATTAGAAATAGTAGTATCTAGAGCCCAAAACCAAACGGAAGCCAAGTTCGCCGGCTTTTCTGATGGGTAGGATAGTTGCTGCGAAGTTGATCGGTTATGTCGACCACGCCCATAAATTGATTATAGTCGTCAATCATTTCTGGTATGGGAAGAAGCTTGCGTTGCTCTAATTCGCCAAATGGTTTGCGTGCAGATGTGGCATTTGTACTACTTTTGTTGGGTTTTCGCCGATTGGCCAAAACTAGTTGCCGTAGATCGTGGATTGTAGTAACAAACAATACCAGATTGTTGTCCTGCCATAGAGCTGAGCAAACACCTCTAACAATAATACCACTTAGGTGGTTCCATTCGAGAATTCTTCGCGCGACAGATTTCTCCAGTGCTAACTCTGGAGGGAAGTTGTGCCGACCAGGACGGGTTGTTCCAGCTTCGCCAATGCCATAGTCTCGCAAATGCTGAAACAATGGAATACTACTAAAGAAGTTCTCCATATAAACATTAAATTGAAAGTTATTGAAAGGCAGCTGAAAAACAAGATAGCAGACAGCCTGAGTAGTAGGCGAAAAGCCTTTAGACCAGGCTTTCTATTCTGCTAAAGAAGGCTCTCGATTACTGGACCCGGAATTGAATAATTGCACTGACCGTTCCCGAGCGAGAGAACCAAACTGCACGGTATCTTGGGTAAAGTCGCTCTCTTCATTCTTTGTCTCACCAGAATAAAATAGAAATGAGTACGTATACCCCTTCTCACAAAGCGCATAAATCTTATAGCCTTGGTCTATCGGTTTATTGGGCATCTTTATGGTATGAAAAGAGCGCCCCTTAAACAGCACCATGATCCCATCGAAAGCCACATTCGACCCAGGCAGATACAGCTTCTGGAACTCCCTTCGGAGATGTTAGGCCAGTGGCTCCATCTTGTGCCACCAGTCAGCCCGATGATAGGTGTTGTCTGGTGGGGATAAGTGAAAATTGCGCTTGATCTGTTAATACCGATTGCAGGACATCTTTTCGAATTCGTGATATTTGACACCCTCATTCTCGGCCCAATAGTCCTCCATCGCAGGATACCGATAGACCCCTATTATTATCTGCAGACCAATAAAGACTTTCAATTCGCCTAAACCTATTGGATACCATGGCCGCTCCTCAGTTATGGTTCTGGCACTACTACTACCCTCTCGTCCTAAACCTTCTGCCTCCTGAGAAGGGAAAGCCTTCCCTGCCTCCATAGAGGGAAACCGCTTCAGCTCCGCATATCGGTTTGTATTGGTCACAATGGAATCTAGTATTGAATCACTGAAGAAAAGGGCAAAAAGGGCAAGTGGTGACCAGTTCTTTCCCTCCGGTAAATTAGGCAGAAGTGGATGGGCATCATGCAAAGGAAATGGGCTTTTGAAATAGTCGAATTCAGGAGGTACGGGAAGTTGGTTTAGAATCTCCCGATCGGTAGGTTTAAGGTCTCTAGCATTGGTATCAGAAGCCCGTAACTCTGACTTCGCTCACTATTAGACCCAGAGGCTTACCTCGCCACCCCAGTCCGCCTTTTTTTACCACCTTGAGTGTCATTCTCAAGTGTGGTCAAAGGAGCTCGTTTTGGAGGCATTTTATCAAAAAAAGTAATACTTTTGAATGGTTGCTTGCAAACCGTATTCTGCTTGATCGGTAGTGGAACGCACTTTGTTGAGGTTGAATGTTGCTGATTAATTATTGTCTTGCTAATGGATACAAATACTACATTCGGAAGGTGCGGAATCTGCATGTCTCATCAGTCCATGGGATAGGCTTAGTACCGGTTGTCTGATAGGCCGGCCTGGACTACTCGAGTATACAAGGGTCAGGCATTAAAGAATGGTACTGTTCTAAGCAATGTTTCAGCAGCCGTGGTACACTTTTGAGGGTGACATTCAGAAAATCTATGCTTCCTCCTTTACTATCCAATTAATAAAGGAAAATTTCTGTAATTGATGTAGATAACCTTTGCTCCAGCACATTCACCACCAAATAAAGCACTGAAAGGTGCTTGCTGAGTGTGGTGCCTGAATCTCTAAACTGGCATTCTGTTTCATGGAGTCCTCATGGTGGTTTAGCTGGGAAACCCAGTGACTCATTCAAGAGACTGACATTCTTTGGTATTTATGTGTAGGGATTACTCTTGTCTATAATATTATAGTGTATATTTCCCTGTCTACAGGAGTATTGGCCAAAGATACCTAAACTTTGAAGGTATGGACTTAATGGTAAGGGGGTGTGGTTCAAGAGGTAATTCACCATTGCGACATATTTTCTTCGGGAGGGCGGTTCGGTTGCAGCGTTCCAGACTTTTGTCCAAAATCAACCCACTCCCCCCCTGCCCCGTTCCACCCTTTATTGCCTGACCCTTGTATAGCCTACTCTTAGCGAGCCGCGATGCAGCGTCCGCGGCAAAAATTCACAATTAATGTTCTCCGATTACTAAACAGCATTGAAAATATAAGAATAGTTTCGCTTTATTAGCAAAAATACTACAGATACAGTAGTTAATCAATTAATTAAATTAATTGTAGGAAAAAATCGAGGACACGGATGTTGAGGGGGGTGGGGGAATCATGATATCCTTAATGCGATCTCTTCCCAACTCTAATAACCGGGCCTATAGTCTCGCCTATGAGTGGCCTGGCCCGTTAGGAACACTGCCTCTTTGCCAAAAACTGCTCGTTTCTCCCCAGATTTCTTATCAGCCACCATACTTGAAGGCAAAAGCATTCAGGGCGCACCCATTGTTGGAAACAGGAGAAAATTATCATTGTACGTATCAGAATAGATCTCTTACAAGAAAAATGAGAGAAAACAACCCCCTGCTCAACGACAACAACCAGAAACAATTATCTTCACAAGTGAGTTTCCCAGACCTGCTCGACGATTCCTTCAACCTCATGTATATTCTATAGATCTGGGAAGTGAGCGCATGGAATATTTCAGAATTCCAGAGAATAAAAATAAAAAGAGAAGGACTTTTCTAGAGTGAAAATGATGCTGCTCGAGGGAACGGGTATGGTATGTAAAAAGATGGGGGCTGAAAGTTTTTTGATGATATACTTGCTCGAGTATGCACTAGTCCCGGCTTGAAAGCGATTTTGTTTGAAAAAAAAAAGCCGTATTGAAATTGGGCTTTCGGATATGCAACTTTCTACGTATTGGAGTATGATACGACAAAACCGGTCATTATCCCTTAGTACCGGTTTCCTGCACTCCAAGTGAGACCCATCCTATTTGACTTTTTCCCTCATGTCGCCGCTCAATCAATCGACCGGATATACAATTCTACTATCATCCATTTCCTCTTAGGCTCCATATTGTTTCCTTTAACTTCTTTTCCACTGCCGGTATATGTTGCTGTTTCACTGCATAAATAGTGCGCCTTCCTGGCCCTCTGAGATAGTATGAAGGTCAAAGTATCTTTCGCGCGCACATGTCTCCAGTATATAGCCTGGCCATTGGACCGTTTTTCAATAAGCAGCAGGAAAAAAACAATGAGTGATAAGGTGTGACTATAATGAAAAGCAACAACTTGAAGATTGTCCTGGGCTCCAGGCTCGCCAGCGCAAACCCCCACTTTCCTTACCCTGCTCAGCCCAACCCAAGCCCAGTTCAGGCTAACCCAAATACCGTAGACCCAATTGCTAGGATTAAATCTCCCCGGCGCAACACTATCCCTTAGGGAATACTACAGCAATATCACCGCACCATAGACACTACCGTACTCTAATAAAATCAACTGCGAGAGCCCTGTACTGCAGTTCAACTCGGCCTGGCTGATCCTGGTAAACTGAAGAGCTCAAATCCCATCCTCTCACAAGTCCTCAGATCATTCATAATTTCCCCAATGGTATCGGAACGGAGAGGGAAATTGGAATCAACAAGTGGCTCTCCTTGCCCCCTCATATTGGCGAGCACAGCCTGTCTAAAGTGCTACCGTAGGAGTTGATCGGCGGGTTGCTGGACATCCTCAATGAAGGTCCCGCCGATATGGGTGCCAGCAATACGCTTACCATCGCATATGAAGCAGACGATCTTGTAACCGTCCTAAAAGGATTGTAGGTGGTTGGAACAGTGCAGGAAATACTTGTGATACCTACATCCTGGTTGATAGAGAGAATTTAGCCCCTCAGTGGGGGTGCGTACATTGCCCATTAGCAAAATTCCATTTTTGACTGAGTTGATTGATCTCCCTGATCCCGGGATAGTGATCCAACTATCATAGCCATGATCAATCTAGTGTTGTTCGCACGCCAATGGAAAAATATGAGTAGCCTTAAAACCATCCCACTCCCCATATTCTACATTAATTGCAGGCTCTCCCGTTATAACACATCAGTAATCGCGCTCACGTACTGCATCACGAAATAATTTGGTGGGGGTCTGGGCAGTTACGAACCTCGTACCGACTAGCCAAACCTCATTGTTGGCTGTGAGGGAACCTGCAGTATCGATGAGACACCTCCCCGCTTGAAGCGGGCCGCTATCCCTCTGAACAGTCGTGCCACTTTCACTACGCAGTAGGCAATCACCGTGGAATATAAAGACGATCTCCACCATCGAGTAAAAGTTGGCGTTTGTCATACCATTGGTGACAACCAAACCACAGAGAACTGTGTTGGTGTCTCTCGCGCTGTAGATGTAGACGTTGCGTCCTGGGGCACGACTAACCGTTCTGATGAAGACTGGTTGTCTTCGAGAAGGGTTGGGAGAGTTGCTATAGGCTCTAGTTCGTAAACAAGAAATCCCCTATCAGTGCGTCGAAGCCTGCTAGAAGGTATAGCCAATAAATCAGCTATGGTCTAAAGCGAAATCCAACATCATAGTCCCAGGATGACTAAGTGTCTGAAGGGACCTCAAATGCTGCGAAATACCTGTGAATTACTCCAAGCACCAAGCTTAAGGGGCTGTTTGGCACGCCAGCATTTGTAAGGTTTCCCTAACTGCATTTTGTAAGGTGTGCCAAGCTGGAGTTCGCAAAGTATGACTGGCCAAACCAGAGAAGGAACTCTTACAAGGTATCATAGGCACAATACATGTGTGGCTATTTGGGCTCAATCCTAGACAGGAGTGGAGGAAATAAGACTATTAGAATATGATATCATACCAAAAGCAGGTTCCCGGAGTGGACGAGGGGTTTCAGGATGACCCCCAATCCAAGCTCACCCTTTGGGAACTGTCCTGCGCATATCGTGAGAAAAAAAAGAAATGGAATACTTTGGCCCCCCTCCTTCATTTTTTCACTCCCCTCTCCATTTGCGGTCTCTTTATGGTTGCAGTGCTGGCGGTATGGTCGTGACCTATCACCAGGCTATATATTGTGTGGACAACACTAACTTATCGACGCTCATAATTTTGGCCGTGATGTTGGCAATCTCCTCAATACAACCTCAACCCAACCAAGAAACATAAGTAAAAATAATTAAATACATGGCAGTATTCAGTACTTGCATACCATCCATCTAGCCCAATAAAAAAGAGAAAGTATTATCAAGTCCCTGTTGAGAGGTAGTGATTTCTGTGGGGGCCCGGAAGCGATGGGTTGCCATACTCATCCGGGTGATCGGTTAATTCCGTCCACGCACAATCCCATTCAAGGAGCACCAGAAACGAGGTGGTATCATAAGTTAACCGTGCCAAGCTTCCCACCTCTCCGAACGACGATAAGCGCCCTCGAAAGAGGTGGCACTCCGAAGGAGTGCCAAACGGCTCAACGATTAGAATCGGCTCAACGATAGATTTACGCATAATTCAAGTAAAATTCTCACCACCCGAAAATAAAAGTTGAAAAACAGAGGGAAAAAAATAGAAGAATTATTTGCAAAGACTTAAAGCAATGTATGGGAAAGTCAGAAGGGTATTCAAAGCATCAGAGGATGTTTAGTAGTGGTTCGTAATTCTTAAATTCTCATACGGATGAATCTGTAGTTGAGCCGATTTCTGTCGTAGAGCCGTTTGGCACTCCCCCGGAGTGCCACCTGCTTCGAAGGTCGCTTAACGGCGTTCGAAGTGGTTATCGTAAGAACCTTAGCACCGTTAGCCACTGTACGGGCGCTCGAACGCGCTCAAATTTCACCATATTCCCCTTTAATCCCTATTTTTTTCCTATGATAAGGGGAAATGCATGAATGCCAAGCCCAGACCCTTGTACTTGTACTGTGGGTTTGGTTATTTTAGTTAGGTTTTTGTAGAGTTAGTAAATGTGACAGTTCTACGAAATTTTAGTCGGGGCTTGTGTCCTAGCAAGTTATATAAGCGGCCTTTCCGGGCTTCCTTGCGGCACTGACTGTGCCGCATCTGGAAGGTTAGGGCGGCGACCAACACTTTCAAGAAAACAACAGCCACATTTATTAGTTGCTCCCTCCCTTCCCTCTCTCATCCTTTCCTACCTCTGCCAGTGGCAATCTACCCAACCGACGGCCCGCAATCACAAACCCCCCGAGCGCGCGGTTTTCTGTTTCCGCAAAGGCTTCCATTGCCTACCTTTCCTTCGAGCGACTGAAAATTGCCAATCCTTTGTTTTCTCTTTCTCGCCCCGTTCTAGCATTTGAGTACTAAAACTATAGCTCAAACGGGAGGACAACACCAAAACCACTATGTCGAGCAATTGCAAACGAACGCCTCTCTCGTGGGCCGCTGGTGAGGGGCGTGATGAAGTAGTAATGCTACTCTTGGGAGAGAAAGATGTCAACCCCAACATAACAGACAGAGACGGCAGAACACCACTCTCATGGGCTGCTAGGAACGGGCACGATGGAGTAGTAAAGCTACTGTTAGGGCGGGAGGACGTCAGCCCTGATATGCGAGACGATGATGGCCGGACGCCGCTCTTGTGGGCTACCATGAGGAGACGTGATAGAGTAGTGGAGCTATTACTGGAACGTGACGATGTCAACCCTAATATGGCAGATGAAAGTGGCCTAACACCGCTCATGTGCGCTGCCGCGAATGGGAATGATCAAGTCGTAAAGCTACTGTTGGAACGGCAAGACGTCATCCCTAATATGACCGATAACATTGGCAGAGCACCGCTCTGGCGGGCTTCCGAGTCGGGGCATGAGGAAGTGGTGAAGCATCTGTTAAGACGCCAGGATGTCAACCCCAACATAACCGATAAGCATGGCCAAACACCACTCTTGTCGGCTGTCGAGAGAGGTCACCATGGCGTAGTTCAACTACTGCTAGAACGTGAAGATGCCAACCCCAATATGGCCGATAACAGTGGCAAAACACCGCTCTCGCGGGCTTCCGAGTCGGGACGTGAGGAAGTGGTGAAGCTACTGTTAAGATGCCAAAATGTCAACCCCAACATACCCGATTACGCTGGCCAAACACCACTCTTGTTGGTTGACGCGAGTCGCGATCCTGGGATCGTTCAGCTACTTCTGGAACACGAAGATGTGAACCCCAACATCACCGATAACTCTGGTCGAACACTGCTCTGGTTGTCTGCCCATTTTGCGGATGATCGAACCGTAGAGCTACTGTTGGAACGGGAAGACATCACCCCCGATATCCAAAGCTATCATATCCAAACACCACTCACCACCGCTGCCAGGTTAGGGTATGGTGGAGTAGTCAAGCTACTGCTAAGACACAAAAATGTCAACCCTAATATAACCGATAAGGTCGGCCGAACACCGCTCTCGTGGGCCGCCTCGAGTGGCAATGATGAAGTAGTGCAACTACTACTAGGACGGAAAGATGTCGACCTTAATATCTCAGACAATGATGGCCGAACGCCACTTTGGTGGGCTTCTTGCACCCGGAACGAAGGAGCAGTGCGTCTACTGAAAGCCCGCCAATCTGCGAATCTCGATCCGGTCTGACCCAAAAACATCAAATCTTTGCTATCGCTCTTCAAAGGAAACCGGTATGCACTACTTCTTAAGGATTCCCATAAATTTTCCCATACCCTCCAGCCGCTTTCCTCCCTCCTAAACCGTCTTTAAATCCCACCCCAGAGCATCCAACAAGCCATCAACATCCCTCTCTTTTGTTTCTGTCCCCCCCCCTTTCCCTTTCTTCCGGATTCCGCTTTAACTCCCCCTTTGCAGATCGTCATCCCCTAAGATCAAAGCTGGTAATCTAGCATACACATTCCAGTATGGGAATTTATGGGTATTAATTGTGAGCTGAGTGAGGGTTCTTAACCACATCCGTGGATGGGGGCATGTATCACATATTCTTGCAGTCATCATCGAAATTTTTCAGTTTTTGCTTTTAACTGTAATTTAGTACTTCCCTACTGTATAACAACTCTGCATTTAGATGGATTGGTCATTGTTCCCTAGTAGGATGTACCATACTACAGTGCAATTTGGCATAATATGGGAATACTCAAAGCTTTCACCACCAAAAGACGCAATAATAATCCCAACAAGCAACGCAATGAGCCGACCCCAGACCAGTGTTCCCAACGGTCCAGGTAGGGCAGGCTTTAATCAAGCCAGGCCCGGCCTGTCGAAATTCTCGCGGATCTAGCCTGCCCCAAGCCTGCAGGCCTGGTTAAGCCTGAACCTGGCCGGGCCGGGCCCGCCTGTAGGCCATATAGGCTTTTTCCCGGCTGCTTGTATGGCCTCGGCCGACCCGCTCATAGCGAGCCGCCACTCCGTGTCAACCGCAAAGTTCACGGTAAATATTTCCCAATTACCCAATATGATTAAAAATAGGGGAACAATTTCGCTTTATTAGCGAAAAAAAATACTAAGAGATACTAGAGATAATTAATTAATTAATTGGATTAATTGTGGAAGAAGAGCTGTTGTTGTGGATCAACTGTGCACAGTAGTGCAATCAGGGGCTTAAACAGGAAGGGGCTTTGACGGTTAGTACTTAGAACATCTCAACTACTATGATATAAGGCTCGGATCGTAGACTAAGGGCGCTTCTGGTTGTCACCTCAAACCTTCGTTTTGACCCCAGTTATGGAGGTTTGCCACAAAATGCTATTTTGCTTGCCTTTGAGCGGCATATCTGGTTTCCACAAAAACTCAATAATCAAAACTCAATAATAATCATGCCAAAATGGAGGTTTCCGAAATACTGATCCAACCAGTTTTTCATTGGAAGAGTGTACACAAGCTACAATAACCCGCCGGAATAAACTTTTAGAATAAATTAAAAAATTAAAAAAAATTAAATATTGCAATACAGGTGCCACAGTATTTCCCATAATAATTATTCACTCCCTCTTTGAGTGACTTTTGTTGAATTGATTTTTGTGGTGACCAGACACGCTCCTTGGAGGTTGAAAATGTTGGATTATGACAACTGGCGATTATTCCGGTGGCTAGCCGAAACTCTCGTTTTGTTATTAACTTTATCAAGGTTTGAAAAACTCGGGACTACCAGACGCGCCCTAAGACTCCCACACTCTCCATAAGCTCTAGTATTTCTTTCATCCTTTCCCGCTAGTGTGGGTATGATAACTAGCTTATTTTTTTAATGTCTCTTTCGCCGCCTTTCCAGCAGTGGATATTCCTGACTAATCAGATCTAGCCCGTTAATTGAAGTTCCTAATATGATAGTACCGTAGCTAATCGGAAAATTCATCGCCAGGGTGTTTACCAGCTCATCCTGCTTCCACCGAACGCGGTGTGCCTTTGGTGTGACCGGGCGAGTTATGCTTGTTTCCAGAAGATTCGATACATATGATGTGATACATTGTGGAGGCATTTCATGAGCTAAGGGCCTGTTCGCGAGGTGGCTAAACCCAGGATTTGAGGGTAGAAACCGGTGGTTTTGACAGATCTTGTGGCCTTGGAAATTGAGCTGGTGTTCGGCGTGGCAACAAACCCAAGTATCATAGCCAGGGTTTGAAATTTGCAATGATCGCGGCCAAGGCAGTAGAGCACCAACTCGAGACTCACTAGGGGGATTTAGCCGGTTCGGAGTATTGTTCGCTAGGCCAAGAAAACTCTGCAAAGAGTTTGGTGAGAATATCATACCCGAAGACTTTTCCGTCACCCCTAGGGGGGTATTATGGCGGGTTGGAACAACCCATCGCCAATTGGGCAAAGGATGGGGGAGACGAGATCGCCGGAACTAACTAGAAGTGTCTCGGAGGTCGATGGAAAAAGGTATAACCGAGCACTCATGCATCTGGCGGTCATAGCTCCACCCTGGTAGGTCCGTGAGCTACCTACAATAAGTTACCCACCAGCTCTCCACTCCATCTAACGCGAACTCCCATCCAAAAACACGAGATCTTCCCGAGGCACCAGATCCTCAAACCTCCCTACAGCTCGCGTCTTTTGCCGCCCACCCGCCGCCCATCTCCAAACCAGAAGCGCCCCCATTGTCAGCCGGGATATACCGGTGCTAACAACCTCGAGCGACAAGGGCAGCAATCCGCTCACCCCAATGCTTCCCACGGTGGAAAAAGGACCACACTGACATGGACGAAGGAGAAGGGTCAGGTTTTGCGTGGCAGGTTCTAGCTTGGGTTGATTTGTTTTTCCTTTCTTTCTCTCCTTTTCACAGTAGATAGGATATAATGTATACATTCGCAGCTTTGGAAAATTGGTACCCGCCTAGAAGCTGTCTTGTATTTAAATATGGTACTTCTCAAAAAACTATGGATGGTCCTGTGATGGATATCTGAAGTGGAATATATAGCCAAATACCTAGGCGATTCATTGTTGAAGTATAATTGGCAAAAAAGGATGTACCGGTAGTTTACACTGGTAGATTAAATGTTTCGTTAGGAGACTAATTGAGAATAGTGTGATGTTAAAATCTCACACATGATAACTGGGCGATTGTAGCCCAAATGACATAAATGGAAAATTGCTCTTAAAAAATCTTTCATAGACTGGCGCACTACTCGTACAAGTATTCCTCGTGGCTAACTAGCTAAATCCCCTTTGTCCACCTGAAGTCCTACTCGGTGACCATTCCACTTCCCTTACCCTACGAGCAGAGCCTCCGTTGCTGAACCAGATAAATCCACCTATCATACTAAGTTGGGTTTAGCGGGTGAGAAGCCGACACCTCCAACGTTCATTTCAAGTGCGCCGGTGCTCTTCCAGTGTCGTCACTTGGTCAGCTTACACTTCCCAAGTGAATCGAAAGAGACACCACCCCGCTCCCTTTTCTCCTCTTCCTTCCTTCTCCATCCAACATCTATTTTTTCCTCACCCTTAACTTGTGTTAAATTACTTTATTATCAAACATTGCCTATTTTTCAACTCCGATCTTTTCCCAAGCGTTTTGGCCAAGGGCCCTCAATTAGTGATGGGCACGATCATGATCGAGCAGAAAATTTAGCCTATGCTCGAGCACACCAAAAATTTATGATCGAGCATGATCGTGCCCATCACTACCCTCAATTGTTGACTATGGATACGTGTGAAGCGTGACGTTGGCGTGGCGCCGTTCATTATGGCGGGCCAAGGGAGCAAAGCGATGGTTACTCATTCAAGAGCATTGTCGGAGCCAGAGAAAGTGGGATTGTGGGAATGGTGTCATATCTCTTTTCTCTAATTACTTACCTACTTCTTTGGCCGTTCTTCCACTTCTATTTATGGTCCCACTTTCATTTTTACCTTTCCTCTACTTCTTTGTTTTTTTCTTGGCTACGATTGTGAACATCATAGTAAGTGACTATTCTACCTTGTTATTCCTTACTATGTTGCAATCTTCAGATGGTATTGGGACTAGTTGACAGTGATTACGATGTAAATAGTGATCCAACGAAGGAGCCGGCAATGGCGAAACATAATCTAGTGCAAGCGATTCCATCAGTGGAACCCGTTCGAATTCGACTATTGAGCAATCCCGAGACCGCATACGCAAATCCAGGTGGCGGCCCATTCCTGCTATCCATTCGCACGACGGAAACGAAGATTGAACAGCGAATAACAAGGACAGAAGCTCAGCTGAAAGAACTTACAATCTTCTTTCTCCTCTATCACGCCGCGGTTGGTATCCTAGACTGATTCCTTGCCAGATTTTTGCAGAGAGTGGTTTTGACAAATATAGGGAACCCCTCCGCAATTAAGGTGGGAAATGAGAAGGCACACGGTGGTGACGTCGTCACCGATGTTTTTGCCTGTTCCAAAATGGGCTGACCACCTACCCCGATACATTCCGCTGGCTCTATGGTCTCCATTGCGAGGAGGCAAAGAGTCTTCTGAGTATGTTGATTGATTTCTCTATGCGTTCCTAGGCCAGGGCTGTTACTGACAGAAGGTACTGATAGTCTTTCCACATATGCAGTGTTCCCAAGCGTCCCGTCCGCCCCATAGGCACCACCAGAACTGCTTTCCCGGGCGTGTCGCTCAACTTGTAGGGCATGGGCGTCCGCCCTTTGGGAAAGGCCGCCGCCTGAGAGGGTGACTATAGGGCCCTACAGTCAATGGGCAATTGACCGGATTGATTGATGGAATAATACTATCTTTACTTTTCCCCCCAAATGGCCTTTTCCTCATTTCTTTTCTCTCGTCCCTTATCCTCGGTGAGCCCTCCCCCGCATTGTGGTTTTCTGAATCAGATATACCGTGAATTCTCGGGGTTAGCGGCTTGCCAAGTGCTAATTTGAACAATGCTAACGGTGCCCAGGTTCAAAACAAGCGTCTAACACGTTACAAAACCCCGTATCCGAAAGTCCCGTTGAGACAGGCAGAGAAACGTGTGGGATTCCTCGACTGATTGTTAACTCCCGAACCGTACCTGCAGTCCTCATCCGTCATCTGCAGGCCTTACCCGTAATCTGCAGTCCTCGCCAATTACCTGTAGGGCCCGTCGATCACCTGCAGGGCCCGCCCGTCATCTAGAGTTACCCGCAAAATTTCCCCACCTAAGACACCTGCGATCCCCACCCATCCGTCTCGGGCAGTCGTCCGGGAGGACACCAGGATACCAGTCCGTCCCGGGCGTCCTTCGAGGTACTGCCGTCTGTCCCATCCGGATCCGAAGACGGACGGACTGGAAGATTGAGACCACTGAGCACGCTAGGTTCTCCTCCAATTATCTCACATTCCCGATAGCCAACGATAAGATCCGGCAAGAGCAAGTGATAAGATCGATTTTAAACCCTGTCATGTTACCAGGATGTGAGCTACCTACAGGGCACTGCGGGAAAGGAAAAAAACGAGAAACCGAAAATCCCCAAGCCCAAGCGTCGCAATGGCTCCAGTGTACAAATCAGTGTCGAAAACCGCCACAAAACCCGCCACCGCCGAGGAACCGGATAAGAAGCATAAACAAAAGGTCCTAGTCTTGACATCCCGCCGCGTCACATACCGGTTTGTCTCTTTTTCAGCTCCCCAACATCGCTCGCAATGATCTTGTTCACGACTAATGAAAGTGCAATTCAGTCACCGGCACCTACTCAATCACCTGGTAGCCATGCTCCCACACAATCGCAAGGATGCAAAGCAGAATACCAAATCAAAACTCTACTACCTGAACGAGATTGCAGACCTCCACAACTGCAATCCTATACGCTTCTTCGAAACGCGGAAACGTCAAGATCTCCACGTATGGTTAAGCAAAGTACCTAACGGACCGTGTGCCAAGATGCATCTTCAGAACGTTTGCTCCCTCCCATCTACCACCCCTGGCCTCCACTCCTCGGGATAAGTAAACTAATTGTGGGATGGAAAAAGTGCATACAATGGAAGAACTCCACTTCACCGGGAACGCTCTCAAAGGCTCCCGCCCGCTCCTCAGCTTCGACGCGACCTTCGTCACATATGGTGAAGGCCATATTTCAGGGCAACCCGGATTGCAAACGGATGTGGGTATGGGAAGATGCAGGGGGGGTTCAATGAGCTAGTAACCTGGACCCGACACGAGACTTCCGGGGACATTGGAATCTTTAACCCAGACTGCACCGGCAACACCGACCACAAACGCCTCTTTATGCACCTCACCAATAAAATTCGCGGCGGACACTGAATGTTGTCCTGGCGTGAACGAGAGCGACAATTGATCATGAAGGGATTTAGTCCGGGACTAGCGATAGTAGCCATGCTCACCAGTTCCCGGAGCGCCTTTCTGAATCGCCCGAACATATTTCGTACAATGATGCTATCTCCGACCGACCTAATATGCTCGATCTTTCCAGCAGTTCAGAGAATACGTCTTCGATACACTCGTCACCGGAAATCATTGGATCCCCCGTGTTGGATTGTTGTCTACTGGAAGCTCCTGGAAGGAAGTCCTTGTTTGATCAGAGCTTGTATTATTATTTACGAATATTTTATTCCCGAGAGGAATGGCAAACTTTGATTTCTTGATTTTTAACCACCCAAGAATTTTCAACAGAGACTTGTAAAGGTACCTGGGGATATGTTTTCGCACACACTACTTTGTGACCTCAGCTGTTTTTATCGAGTTTTTGCTAGTAAGCCACTTTGGTGCGTGCGAAAGCATATCCCCTAGCACTTGTATATCCCCCTTCCTCCTCCGCTAATTTAGACAAGAGGTTTACCGCAAAGGGTTGGTTCAAGGATCATGGTGACTTTTCCTAGGGAAGGAGGTGATGGTGGGGCCCCGGCAAGCACCAAAGAAGCAAGCATGATTCTGGGAGAGGAAGATCTATATTGGCGATGAAGCATTTGGAGGAGCAGCGAGAAGTATTCCTGAAATTCTAAAAGATGGGATGTTGGCAAAGGAATTATAAAGTAGAGGAAGAGGATCCAAGGCAGAGGCCGGTGGTCAGAGGAAACTTGTCATAGTTAACATCTACCTGCTGGAGTTACATCCTCACAACTTCCGGGCACCCACGGAAAGTAGAATTCACGGAAGGTAGAATTCGAGAGTGGTGTTTAGCCGTCATTACTTGGCTAGTCGAGGTTGACCTCTTCCCGCATGAGCAGTATTTTCACCACTCCCTCACATCCGAACTAAGTAGCATGCGAGAGCGACACTTCGCCGAAATCATCTGGTTTGTCGGGGTCAACCTCATCCCCTCCGAGCAGTATTTCCATCACTGGCATGCCCATTATGAGCAGCCCATGCAAGTGGCGTATACCCCGAAAAATCACTTTCATCGGCGTCATCGCACTCCATCTCTATCAAGGCAGCCACAAGCTCAACAATTCCGAAGAATGATACGCAGTGTAACCCGCAGAATGCAGAACAAGTATCAAATTCCCAAAGACTTAAGCACATGCATTAAGAGCAATTTAGTGGATATGTGGCCATCGTACTCTTGAAACAGATGTAGCGCATGTGATTTCGCACGGTCAGAGTGTTCCCGTTTTGCATGTGCTCCCCATTAGACAGAACAATAATCCAGAAAGGGTGCCCGGGGTGCCAGAAGAGGGATCGGCGGAAAGGGCCTTGACCGGTTGGGAATACAGATACCTCAAACAGATTTCTGCCATTAGCTGATTATATCGGGACCCCGGATGAGCGCAAAGATACTCCTAAAGAGTAAAGTGAACCAGCCGCACAGCCGATACCTCCTTATCTACAGTAATTAGTTCTTGACAGCAGCTCACCAGTGTCGAAATCTAAGCAGCATTGATATAAGACCTTTGAAAAAAGATGTTTTCCTAATCTGCAAACTTTCGCCCACAGAAATAGAGGTATTGCAGGATCAACCAACTTGGTACAGGTTTGAAGTTTCCAGCCTCAAACTTGCCCTCAAACAATGCTATTGTGCAACGAGCCCTAGATTATGTTCTTTTCATCGATTGGCATCACACCTAAATTGTATGATACACAAGTATGACATCATAGTTGCAGCCCGCATTCTATACTCGAGTAGGGTTTGTGTGAATGGCTGGGGGAAAATCTTTTCCGAGTGCAGCTTTTCCCCACAAACCACTTAAATACAAACCACAGAGACCGCTCGAACAATAATGACACCCTTCTAGACGTGAAGGGACGAACACAACAAGAACGTCGCTTTTAATTCCTTCCTCTTTTACTCTTTCTTGTGGGAGCCCCGTTGAACCACTACGAACCCTTGCCTATAGGCCCCTATTGAGTACCTTCAATACACAGCCAATACGAATTATTCTTTTTACTAGCTACATCATTTGTTATATTACCTCGCCTCTCCACCTAGAGTCCCGATATTTGTTCTCTCGGCATCCAGAATATGGCACTAGAACTACCGGGTGCTAACCCAGACAGGAAAAAGGGCCCAACACCGCTTTTATGGGCTGTCAAGGGTGGGCATGAGGCTGTTGTTAAGATGCTGCTAGAGCGGGACGATACCAACCCCAACGCTGCGGATGTGCGTGGCCGAACGCCACTCTTTATAGCCGCCTCGAAAGGGTGCGAGAGAGTTGTGAAGATGTTGCTGGAACGCAAAGATGTCAACCCCAACACTGCCAATGAATTTGGAGAAGCACCACTCGTCCCAGCAGTTCACGAGGGGCATGAAGGAGTCCTGAAGCTGCTACTTGAACGGCCTGATGTCAATCCCAATACTACCAACGTTTATGGCCAAACGCCACTTTTTAAAGCTGCCTGGGAAGGACTTGATTGGGCCGTCAAGATGCTCCTAGAACGAGCGGATATCAGCCCCAGCATCGCGAACCCCCATGGCCAAGGCCTGCCCTTGGTAGTCGCCTGGAAAGGGCATGACGAAGTCATGAAGATGCTCCTGGAACGAGCGGATATCAATCCCAACACTGGAGAGGGACACGGCCTAACCCCACTAATGGTAGCCGCCCGAAAAGGGCGTGAGGATGTCGTGAAGATGTTACTAGAACGAGTGGATATCAGCCCTAACATCGCGGGTATACTTCGCAAAACGGCGCTTTTCATAGCCGCTGATGAAGGGCAGAAGGGAGTCGTGAAGATTCTGTTAGAGCGAGTGGATGTCAATCCTAACATCGCTGATGAAGATGGCGACACCCCACTCTCCCAAGCCGCCTGGGCAGGACATGAGGAAGTGGTAAAGATGCTGCTTGCACGAGTGGATATCAACCCCAACACTACAGACAAATGCGGCCATACGCCACTCTCCAAAGCCGCCGCGAAAGGAAATGCGGGAGTCGTGAAGATGCTGTCGGAACGAGCAGATGTCAACCTCAATGCCACGGACAATCATGGCCAAACGCCACTCACTCAAGCCGCTCGTAGAGGACACGAGAGGTTGGTGAAGATACTACTGGAAAGAGTGGATGTCAACCTCAATCCCGTTGATGAAGATGGCCACACGCCACTCTCCATAGCCGCCTTGGGAGGACACGCGGGAGCTGTGAAGATGCTGCTGCAACGAGAAGATATCAAACCCAACACTGCAAATGGAAATTATGGCAGAACCCCGCTCTTCATAGCCGCCTCTGAGGGACATGAAGCGGTCGTCAAGGTGCTACTAGAGCAGAACGATGTCGACCCCAACATCACGGATGAACGTCGGCAAACGCCACTCTCCATAGCTGCTCAGAAAGGACATGAGAGAGTCGTGAAGATCCTCCTTGAGCAATCGGACATCAACGCCGATATCACAGATCTCGCCGGTGAAACCGCACTTTCGCAAGCCCTGGATTATGAACATTATGCCATTGCAAAATTACTATCCAAACACAGAAATTTCATTCTCCTGTTAGATGTTGTCGGACCTAAAATACCTCCCCCACCATGGCGATCAGGCCCAGATCAGGGTCATCCCAAAAGAATCCGCAGATTTTGATGTTCAAGGTGAGAGCTAGGCACACCTCCCAATTCTTCGAACTTCCATCTAATCAACCCTAGACATGCAGTCGGTAGCTTACGCCTTCAACACTCCTACCACACGCTACCTCCGCCTCCTTATCCCTCTTGTGTTGTTTCCCTCATATCCCCAACATCTCTTTTCCCCTTTTATCCCTGATCTCTTCTCCTGCTAGTCTACTTGCGGCGCCGTCATCCCACTAGAAAAGCTGGGAGACAATTTTCCACAGACACCAATCGTGCTCAGTAGGCGCGGTGAGTTACAGGGGATGAAATAGTGCTACTGGTTTTTTCATTGATTTCCGAAGCCATCAAAATTTCTCATCACAGCATTGTATCATAACCTTTCTTTCTTTCCTTCCTCACCCCTACACACTGTTTTTCCTCATTGTTGTCTCTAACACATGTGCTATTGACCTTTATCCTGTCAAATCAGAGGCTTCATTACATACCCTTTGTTTTTTGTTGTATCATCGAATAAAAGCCCCGGCTCCCCCCCCCCTTTCCTGCGGCCCCCCGGTGGAAGGACAGGAAGCGATCCCAGTTCAAACAAATAATAATACTTGAAATTCCCCATCATATCATGTACTATGCCAGCAAAGGTCGGAATCTGAGCCTGCCTACATTCCTTCTAATATCTCTCCATCTTGACATCATCCCCAAAGGTAATGCTACATACCTTGTTGTCCTCATCCCCTTATCCTCCACTAGTGCGGACAAACTTGGAGTAAAATCACACCCGCACTTGGCCGATTCAATTAATGCACATTCAAGACCCTTCCTGTTGCCAGCTGCCATAATGTCAGTATTAGTAGTGCCACTGCGCTCTGCTGGCCAGGCAAAAATATAAAAGGAAAAGAAACATGGTGAATTGAATCGACACCCATAGATTCTATTCCCCGGATTCATGTAGATCACTAGTACGCTGTCTTTTTCTCCTCTCCCCCCACCCTGTCCGATACTCCATGGTCCATGCCCCGATCTTCTCTCCTCTTCCTCCCAGATTAACATAACACTATTTCTCCAACACTATACCATCTATACATGCTTGCCGCCGAAGGAGTTGAGACCGATCATCCACAACAACATAGTTATTCTGCACATTAAAGCTGTTGCTATTATTGGACAAGGTGGTGCTCTTGTGAGTTGTATCGCAACATCTTCTGCTCCTCACCGCTCACAATATCGAATAAGAGGAGTTATTGGGTATGGTTGGTTGGTGGTGTTCCCGAGAATTAGACCAGATGAGTGCAAATATTTGCGCATAGATTTGGTGTCAAGCCATGCCATGCGTCGCTTCGTGTGCCTCCTCACCGAGCGCCCACCCAGTCTAAAGAGAAGCGTGGTCAGGTCGAAAAGCGAGGTTTGCTGGCGTTGAAGGAGCCTCGCGGATACCGCTAGTTATCTGGTATTTGCCGGGGCTGACCTCTTCCCGCATGAGTAGTATTTTCACCACTTCTTCATGTCCATACCAAGCAGCGAGCGAGAGTGTTTGGCCGTCATTATCTCGCTCGTCGGGGCTAACATCCTTCTAATCAAGTCTCATAATATTTTCACGACACCCTCGTGTCCATGGCAAGCAGCCTGTGAGAGCGGCGTTAGGCCACTATTATCTGGTTTGTTGGGGTTGACATCCTCCTGCATGAGCAGTATTTCCACGGCCCCCTCACTCCCAATTCAAGCGGGATCCGCGAGCGGTGCTTGCGGTGATGGTTCTGGCCGGGAATGGTGTGCTCTACTAGACGGGGGAGCAGATTAGTCAAACAAACACCAAAAAAAAAAGCAAATCTAATCCCTTCTAATGCCGTGTAACATAGCAGACGTCAAGCAATGATCACGCCTCACCAACTCCAAAAAATCGAGGTTTTCCAACATTCCAAAGACTATGGACTCCCTCAATCAAGCTCTTGCGAAAAATCAAGGGCCTCCATTTCCAATACCGATAACCACTGCATAGTCCTCAGTTGCCTTATGGCCTACTTACTAGCCAAACTATGCGAACCTCACACAATGTGAGACTCTTGATGGCGAGCCAACCTTATGTTGAGTTTCTACTAGCGCCTTTCGCTAACTTTCTCCAGACTTGAAGCTTCAACTTTCACCACCATTCGGCGATTACCCCGAAAAAATGTCCCCTCGCCTCTGCCGACTTTTGTTATTGCTCCTAAGGCCAAGAAAAGCTGATCGCCGAGTTCCTATACAGTGGCGCAAACCCTACTGGGACTCTCTCAAAATCTATTGACTTCCTCACTTAGGGATACATGATCAATATTGTAGCGTTGCTGATTTCAGGCGCTCTTCATGGACGAGACACCCGAGAACTTTTGGAACGATGTCATCCCCTAGGGACCTTCGAAATCATACCTGTCCTTTGGGTTGCCACGAGCGTTGAAGAGCTCTACAATTCCGTCCTTGTGGAGACCCCATCAGAGCCGTACTTCAAGACATCTTACCCAGTGCAGATCCAGAGGAGCTCAACATCCAGATTATCCGCAATACCGCATTTTTGGGGCATATCCGGAATGACTCTACGAGTAAGGGGTGGAGAACATCCAGCCTGCTCTCGAAGCATGTAGCAAACTCTCCTATTTTACCTTTTCTGCTCTAGGTCCCCTTAGCGGAGTTGCGGATATGCCCAAAAAAAAATGCTGTACTCTATAAGAGTTTCTTGGAAGGTTTTTACGATTTTTTCCTAACCACACCCGGCCTAGCCGGAACCCCTCCAGATGAACTTATGAGCGAAGTTCTGACCCTTGAAGCTCGTCGCAGGGCCATCTATATCATCATTAATTCCTTTGGAACCGAACTCAGTAAGCAGAATGGGAAAAAACTTTATTGAAGCTTCGGAAAGCCTTATCCTGAGGGCAATTACACGCTTAGCAAGGCAGATGATGTTGAATGGGTGAAAGTCGCAGTTGAAGGTGGCAGTCGATATGAGGCTTTCTTTGAGCAAGCCAAGGGACAGGGTGCTGGCAGCGGCCACCACAAAATGTTTGGGCGACTTGTTCTACCAGAATGAGATTGAGATTGCCAAGATAACTTCTACCCGGCAGTTTGCCTACGGCGTTATCTTTTCTTGGGTCAAATTGAGAGAGGAGGTTCGTCTCTAAGTTACTCCGACTCCACAACTTGGTGAGTTCGGCTAGTATTACCTGCTACAGGAAATAAGAAACATCACCTGGATCACTGAGCCCATAGCTCAAAACCAGAAGGAGAGGATTTGCCATTCCATGAGTGCTTTCTAAAATCTTGGTAATACGTGCCACTGCATCCTCTCGGTCGGTGAGGCAACAAATCAAATCCCATCTAGACGGACCAACCGCTGCCTCGGACCATTGATATTTCCTACTGCTTTATTAAATCCCCATCCCCGCGCTAACTCACTTACACTTTCTCTTGTTCTCTTCCACCTAAAGCTTTGCTCCGAGAGCCCACTTCACCACTCCCGAGACTTCCTGATGCCTTGCCCTGCCTCATCGCAATCACCATGGCAGACCGATGTCAGTATAAGTTGTATAACCTGGTCCTCCGGGTTGATAAACGATTTACCCACTGGCGCACAGATGAGGTTACCAGAGACCAGAATCTTTGGCTGGAAATGTGGACATTAAGCAGATGGGAGATTTTGCGTTACGTGACAATGGGGCGAAGGGAGAGCGTATCAAAAAGAAGAAACAGCCTGAAGAAAAAGACATCAATGGGCTAGAAGATGTCAGGGAGGAGAAGCAGAAGCGAGAGTACGTGGTGGTAAAGTCAGCGCACAGCAGAGACATTGAGGATCTTGGTTGAAGATTGCGACAGCGAAGAGATACTGTTCCGCGGCCAATTTATTTTAGGCAAACAACACGAGGCAAACAACTCGCCGAAAGCGAGGACAACAGTTATTTTGTTGAGTTCACGGTATCAATGACAGAACCAATCCTTCCTAATTACTCTATCACTATCGTTTCTGATGGATGGATGCACTCAGAGGCCAAGCTGGCCGTATTGTTTTGGAAATTAATTCTTCCAGAGAGGTTACCACCACACACTCTCATTGGATCTTGTTCCTTTACCCGTTGAGGCCTCAAAAAGGCCGGAAATTTTTAATCTCTACCCCGAATGGCCACAGTTTAACAAGATACAGACTCGAGTCTTCAAGCCTCCACCCGACACAGACGATAATGTGTTTTTTGGAGCTCTGACTAGAAGAGGAAAACGGCTTGCGCAGAGATTGCACTTCTTCGGCATTGGTCCCAGGACGAAGAGCCCGGAAGGGCCGTATACATTGCCCTTTCAGGGGCTAGTAGATCAGAGGTACCCAAATTGGAAGTCGAGACTTAGCGGGATCGATGGCGGCAAGTAAACTGCCAAGTTAACTGGGGAAACGAGTACGGATTCGAAGCTTCTTGAGAGAGGTGACCTGATTCCGGCTGCACCAACACAATGGGATGTGGTTTCAAGGCAGTGGCAACGACGGAAGAACGTACAAACGGTAGAGCTATTCATTGCCAATGAGCCTCACATGCTGGGGGGCAAAATGGCTCAAGTACGAGATTATTGTATCCAGAATCCGCCATCGCGGTGCAGAGGGAAAACCCAATGAGGATCGTTGCCTTCAGCGTCTCCTTGTCAAACGCTAGGGACTTGGGTAAATGGATTAGAGCCGACAAGCACACCATCTACTCGAGTACAGCTTCAGCCCTAGCTCACCCAGTTAAGGAAATATCAACCCCACCACTGCCGCCGCCGCTACCGGAACAGACGCATGTCCAGTACCTCACTCCGCTCGTTCAACATAGCTACGATAGCCTCAGCGCAGCTCTCCAAATCCTGTGACTCCTCGAAAATAAACCAGATATTCACAGTTGGATCTCAGGCACTTGAATTTAAAGCTGTGTTGACCGGAAGGTCGCGACAATCCTAGGAGCGAACATGGAGGCGTCGAATTCGGAGCATGGTCCACAGTCTCAAGAGCCTAGGAGTGGAAATTGGATGTACCCCTTTAGAGAGATGTTGTTCAACGCAATGAAGTGTAACGACTGGGATTCCAGGGCCGAGGATGTGCGCGCAATCGTTCCCATACATTCTGCTGTTAACGAGAGAGCGTGGAAGGAAATTAAGCAATGGGTAGCTGGTAGGAGTCAGTGAATCCCTGCTGGACAGTAATTGCTCCGTCATCGTCGGGGGTGAAAGGGTCTGCGGATCGTCGTTCTAAGAGGCAGAGCGTAGATGTCTTGTTAGGAATCCTCGACCTCCTCCTACCCCTCCGAGCGAGACTGAGTTCGAGACTGAGTTCGAAGAGGTAGATCCCCGATTACAGAATAATATAGCGATGCTGACCGCCACAGCTATGATTATCAGAAATAGTAGGAGGGATTGTGGTTGGTAGATGCGCAGCTGGAAGAGGAGTTCATCGGGGAGTAAGGTTAGCTGTGCACCTCTTCCATATTCACAGCAACCCCCTCAGGTGCCACCTTCTCAATGATATCCTCCTCAGCCTCGCCAGCACTGATCTCGCCTGGTTGTTTAAACCCTTCCATCATAGTCGTCTCATGCCCCCACAACAAGCTAACCGGACAATAAAACTCATTCCCATACTGGGTCAAAAGCTCTACCCTCAAATACCGGTACCTCGCCCATATCAGGAAGGCCTGCGCCTGCCAAGAATTCCTCGCTTCGAAGGTACTGAGATCCTTCCAGCCATTCCGTTTAATTGGATACCGATCTCTGTCAAACATCTTTAAACTACGAAACATGGATGAGAAATACTCAAATTTCGCTAGGACGACTGTAGTTGAACCTCTCTTTGCACGTCATCCCTGCATTCTTGGGCATTGTTCGGCTACGCGGATCCGGACTATCTCTATCCCCACCACCACCACCGCCACCATTGGCTGTTAGTGGATTGGACTTACCCGAGAGACGAACCTGATACTCAGGCACTCCACCATCAGTTTCACCACGAAATTCAAGCTCGATCCCAGTATCCTAGCCCGGAGAGTCCAAAGAGTTGTTCAGAGAACCGCTAGCGCAACCGTGCCGGGGTTCCAGCACCCAGCCCTCAATGCTCTCGGAGCTCTCTCAGAGCTCTACCCAGCGCGGGCCAAATTCTGCGCTTTCCATTCCTCAAGGAGAGGGACTTAGCCATGTCGAAGGGGGGGAATCATCATTTCCGTTTTCGGTAACTTCATATAGAGGTGGGGAAGATCGCAGGGCGCCTCTTGCTGCATTCTCAGACGAAATCCTGAGCCAGCTTCGTACAGACCCGGAAGCTTCTACCGCCGTTTGGGATCCCCCCTCCGCTGGACGACCCACCCCCGCTACAACTGCAGCTATAGAAGAGACTATTGGCTCAAATCTAGAACTGGGCGTAGCAGTGTAATTCCCTCTACTACTCCCACTCCCGCTCCCACTTCTGCTCCTCAAACACTGCCTCGGTAACCGATGAGTGATATAACTCCGGCAGCGAGTCAGTCAGCTCGGAGTAGAGGTTCAGGGGTGCGCGGAACCCCAGTAGCTCGGCAGTTTTGAGCAAGATGAAGGAGCATGTGAAGGGTAAATTGGAGCCGCGGGAGAAGAGCGTGGGGATGGTGAGTTGTCATTAGGTAGGAGTCGAGCATGGATTCTAGCACCGCGAGTTTCATGCTCCGCGAGAGGCCGGAGGTGAAGGCCACTTTGGAGAGAGTTGTTGCCAGTTCATATTTTGGTGTGCGCGCTGCTTCCAACGCCGGTGCCGCCACACAGTTAGTAGTTATAGAGCACAGCTGACCTGTTCACCTACTTGGGTCCGAACAGATTGAACAATGGAGGTTGAAGTCAGTTGACTGTTGCCGGGGTGACGGTGATGACGCATCAGGTTGCGATGAAAGTGATGCGGAAAAGGGGCGAGCATCGGATGAAATCTGGGAACATTCCGAACAAAGGACATCATGATGGAGTCCGATTGAACGATCAGGGTATCTGCACACGCTGGAAGTGTTGTTGTGAAACGGCTTCGTCCTGGTGGCGGTGAAAAGAAGGAAGGAAGGAACAAAACCTTGAAATACCAGTAACTAAAAATCATTTACCCTACTTTGACCATTGCCATTTTCGACTACTGCAAAAACTCGCCAAACTCGCCATGCAGCCAAGACCCCTAGTGGCCAATCCGGCTGCCATAATCTTTGAGCCTCATTCTGAGAAACAACCTTCACGGCGTACTTTAGCGACCATGCCAGGATTGGACTAACTGTGGGGGAAATACTGGTGTTCCAGTACCGGTACTCAAGTACTGAAACGATGATTTCCGGTCGGAGGAACGATAATTCCCAGGCCGAGTTTCCGACCAACCAAGAAGAAGAAAAAACAGCAAGAAATGATCAGATCTGAGGAAAAGAAATAAGGGAACTGAATGGGGCTATCACCGCTCACACAATCGGAACCTTTAACCTTTCTGTCGATGACTATCAAGAGAAACCTCAATGAACGGAAACCATAGCTCGCAGAACTAAAGCACGGTGGTGTAGATACAAAGGTCAAGTTCTCGCTTCTGTTTCCCTAGCCAAGCCCGCCACTCAAATCTCACGATCCATGCAAATGCTTACAAATCATTCTCTGCCCGGGAGTTCCACCTTCCCTCTTCCCCGTTAACTAAATAAAACCTCTCCCGCCCGTGACTATAAAGAAACGAACTATCATATCTAGCTAAACCTTCACGTAGAACAATTTGTAACCCCACAGTACCTACTTGTATGATTGGATTAGGCGACACATGCACCTCTTTTTAAGCCCTAGCCTACCTTATCGTCCAAGTCGCGCACTGCCATAATGGCCACACACGAAAGCTCCTAAGCTTACGCTATACAATAAGTCCAACTATATCAACACAAACCACGGCAGCCTAGGTAGCCGACCTTGCAAAAATGATTTTTCATGAAAACCACAAGCACCTTCGACAAGGGTAGTATTATTGGCCCGCCCAAAATTAAGTTATACTAGCCTTTCCTACTCAATAGTATTTAGTATTATGCTAGAGGTTCTCGCACTGTGTATATAACCACTACAACTACGAGCAAAATTCGTAATCTCCCTCGCCAAAACCTACTCGGGTAGTGCCACAGGTAACCCACAAACAAATGCACTACTTAGCGAGAACCACGATGGGTTTTTTATTCAGCCCGCCGCGATAGTCACATAACAAATTTCTAGTAATCCCAGCTTATTATTTCATCCTATGACATGCGCCTCACACCGATATTACTTTCAGACCTCTCAGTGCTGATCAGGCTCCGGAAATAAGTTTTTGCGCTCCCGGCCACTTGGCCCGCCATAGCAAACCCATGTGAGCAAGCGAAAGCCCGCAGGACTTGCACACTAGCTAATTAGAGCAAAGCTCAACCTAAGTTATCCAAGGATTGGAATGCTCTTTCTCGCAACAAGAGAGCAGTCTATAAGGACACTTTGGGGATCCAATTTTCTAATCACTATCAATTTATCGTTGAGCATAGTAAATTACGGCATTAGCGATCACCCCCCACCCCCCGTGTATAATTAAGGTAAATGTGTAAAAACCGAAATACCTACAGAAAGTAGTGTTCACCAATAGACGAGCTGATTGGGAGGCTCTAATCACCGATAAAACGCTCCCAGCTCCCATCCCGGATGACGCGAGCTCACCCTTCATTGAGCTCCAGCATGGAATTGATATTCAGTTCATAAAATATCACTCGAGAGCTTAAACCTGAGACCTGTTGAAATCCTAAGAGAGATATTGACAAGCAAGAGAGGAAAATGCAATAGAAGAATTGCTTAATTAACTATGGTGCTCGGGGGCGTTGCTATATACCCGAGTACCCCTATTTTAGCTGTCCATATCCAGAATCCCACAGACCTCTCAATTCTAGTGCACTAGCTCGCCTGCCAAGCATCGTGAACTCCACGATACAGCATGAATACAGTATGATATCCGCATATTCCAACAAGACCGAGAGAAGGAAACTTCAACACCTGGCACAGAATTCAGGCTTGATAGGCGCAGTATCATAGTAGGCCCTGGTCGCACCTGTGCTCATCATACCCCTAATTTAATTCGCACCGCAGTTGACCGCATCATAATACCTCACAACCCCCAGCACAACCGATATCATAATAACCATCGTTCCAAAAAAAAAGACACCACCTCCCGCATTCCGCCTTCCCTCCTCTCCTCCCCTCTCGTCTCCGGTGCGCTGCCACATAGAACCGCAACACGCCGTGAGCTCTTTAGTTCTTTTTGCAACCTAGATGAGGGCATCCAGTGTATTGGAGTTGGAAGACTCCCACTTGCTTTCCCTGGATACTTAAATATCGAGATCGGGTAAAAGCTCTGCTGTCGCTAAGTAGCCTTTCAGCAAACCGCGCGAAGATGCTCTTTCCTGCCGATATTGCAAGGCGCGCTATTGGGGTGTTGGCCATTCGGTGGCTCAATACAGGTCTACCGAGAGGGTTCCGCAGCTTCTAGACACCTGTTGGAGTATACTTTTTGATACGTTTTATGCTACCAAGCCAACCGAGGGAGGTGGTGTCTTTTCTTTTGGAACGATGGTTATTATGATATCGGTCGTGCTGTGGATTGTGAGGTATTATGATGCGGCCAACTGCGGTGCGAATTAAATTAGGGGTATGATCAGCACAGGTGCGAACAGGGCCTACTATGATACAGCGCCTATCAAGCGTGAATTCTGTGCCAGGTGTTGAAGTTTCCGTCTCTCGGTTGCAGGTTTCAGCTCTCGAGTGATATTGTATGAACTGAATATCAATTCCATGCTGGAGCTGAATGAAGGCTGAGCTCGCGCCATCCGGGATGGGAGCGTTTTATCGGTGATTAGAGCCTCCCGATCAGCTCGTCTATTGGTGAACACTACTTTCTGTAGGTATTTCGGTTTTTACAAATTTACCTTAATTATACCAGGGGGTGTGAATTGGGGGATGAGAGATATTAGAAGGAACGTGGGCAGGCTCAGATTCCGACTGTTGCTATCATGGTACATGATATGATGGGGAATTTCAAGTATTATTTGTTTGAACTTGGATCGCTTCCTGTCTTCCCACCCGAGGGCCGCAGGAAAGGGGGGGGGGGACGTGGCTTTTATTCGATGATACTACAAAAAACAAAGGGTATGTAATGAAGCCTCTGATTTGACAGGATAAAGGTCAATAGCACATGTGTTAGAGACAACAATGAGGAAAAACAGTGTGTAGGGGTGAAGAAGGAAAGAAACAAAGGTTATGATACGATACTGTGATGATAAATTTTGATGGCTGCGGAAATCAATGAAAAAACCAGTAGCACTATTTCATCCCCAGCCACTCACCGCGCCTACTGAGCACGATTGGTGTCTGTGGAAAATTGTCTCCCAGCTTTTCTAGTGGGATGACGGCGCCGCAAGTAGATTAACAGGAGAAGATATCAGGAATAAAAGGCAAAAAGAGATGCGGAGGATATTAGGGAAACAACAGAAGAGGGACAAGGAGGTGGAGGTCGCGTGGGAGGAATGTTAAATGGTTAGGCTACTGCCTGCCTCCCTAGGGTTGATTAGATGGAAGTTCGAAGAATTGGGAGGTGTGCCTAGCTCTCACCTTGAACATCAAAATCTGCGGATTCTTTTGGGATGGCCCTGATCTAGGCCTGATCGCCAGGGTGGGGAATGTATTGTAAGCCCGTTAAAATATAACTGGAGATTGAAATTTCTGTGCTCGGATAGTAATTTTGCAATGGCATAATGTTCGCGTTCCAGAGCTTGCGAAAATGCGGTTTCTCCGGCGAGATCTGTTATATTGGGGTTGATTTCCAATCGTTCTAGGAGGATCTTCACGACTCTCTCATGGCCTTTCTGAGCGGCTATGTAGAGTGGGGTTTGGCGACCTTCACCCCCGGCGTTGGGGTCGACATCGTTCCGCTCCAGTAGCACCTTCACCACCCCTTCATGTCCCTTGAAGGCTGCTCTAAAGAGTGGCGTTTGGCCATAAACGTTGGTAGTATTGGGATTGACATCAGGACGTTCAAGTAGCAGCTTCAGGACTCCTTCATGTCCCTCGTGAACTGCTGGGAAGAGTGGTGCTTCGCCAGATCTATTGGCAGTGTTGGGGTTGACATCTTTGCGTTCCAGCAACATCTCCACAACTCTCTCGCACCCCTTCGAGGCGGCTATAAAGAGTGGCGTTCGGCCATGCACATCCGCAGCGTTGGGGTTGGTATCGTCCCGCTCTAGGAGCATCTTAACAATTGTCTCATGCCCACGTTCCACAGCCCATAAAAGCGGTGTTGGGCCCTTACTCCTTTCCGGGTTAGCACCTTGCTGTTCTAGTGCCATATTCTGGATGCCGAGAGAACAGATTTCAGGCCTCTAGGTGGAGAGGCGAGGTGATTAAACAAATGATGCTGTAGCTGGTAAAAAGAATAATTGGTATTGGCTGTGTATCGAAGGTACTCAATAGGGGCCTATAGGCAAAAGTTCGTAGTGGTTCACCGGGGCTCCCACAAGAAAGAGTAAAAGAGGAAGGAATTAAAAGCAATTGGTTCTTGTTGTGTTCGTCCCTTCACGTCCAGGAGGGTGTCGTTATTGTTCGAATGGTCTCTGTCGTTTCTATTTAAGTGGTTTGTGGAGAAAAGCTGCACTCGGAAAAGATTTTCCCCCACAAGCTCAGGACGACAGTCTCTCACACAAGCCCTATAGAATGCGGGCTGCAACTATGATACTGTACTTGTGTATCATAGAATTTAGGTGTGACGCCAATCGATGAAAATGACAGAATCTAGGGCTCGGTGCACAATAAAATTGTTTAAGCGCAAATTTGAGGCAGAGAACTTCAAACCTGTATCAAGTTGGTTGATCCTGCAATACCTCTATTTCTGTGAGCAAAAGTTCGCAGATCAGGAAAACTTTTTTTTCCAAAGGTCTTATATCCAATGCCTACCATAATATTATTATCATCGATACAAGTTCTATTTTATATATTTCTTCCCAAGTATACCGTAAGGTTTCTATTGCTATCTTGCGTCGGTTAATAAAATCAACGTTAGACCAAGGTCCTTGGTAACGCAACTCTCCTCACCACCCCGCATTTTCAGCACCACCCAAAGATATTCCTCTGGATTAAATATTAATTCCTATTATGTATTCTACAACATATTTACATTTTATGTCTTTTGTTTGATTTTCATGATGGTAGGGTTGGTGGAGGAGTGGCATTGTCATGGCCGGAGTTTTTCCCATTAATTGATGTAAGGTTAATTCACAAAAGTGTTTAATTTTGAACAATGATAGGTTGGCTGGGCGCAGTGGATCCAACCCTAAGTTACCCAGTAACACAAAACTTTCATTGATATGAACAACAATAATAGAAAGAAGATATCAGGGAACAACAAAGAAAAAAGAGATCAGATGCAAGAAAGAATGACTTCGACAAGACAAGAGATGACCATAGAACTGTGAGAGCAAGATACGATAAGTGAGATGAACAACAATGAACAAAGGGAAGAACAGGTAGCCTTATATCCTTATCGACGGAAAACCATCTTCCCGGCAAACTTCCTACGCATGGCGGATCGCTCTCACACTTGTCCATCACTAGGTTGTCCTTCTGTTTCGATTTTCATCAACACTTCCGAGGTAGAAGCTCTATGAGAGAGGGTAGAGTTATGCAACCTGCCTCGGGTTGAGTAAATCGCCGTTTCAGGAATACTTCTTGGTGCTCCTCCAAATGTTTCATCGCCAATGTAGATCTTCCTCTCCCAGAATTATGTCGTGCTTCTTTGGTGCTTGCCGGGGCCCCACCATCGCCTCCTTCTCTAGAAAAAGTCACCATTATCGTTGAACCAACCCTTTGCGGTAAACCTCTTGTCTGAATTAGCGGAGGAGGAAAGGGGATATACAAGTGCCAGGGGAGATGCTTTCGCGCACACCAAAGTGGCTTACTAGCAAAGAATCCATAAAACTGCTGAGGTCACAAAGTAGTATGTGCGAAAACATATCTATTGAAAATTCTTGGGTGGTTAAAAATCAAGAAACCAATGTTTGTCATTCCTCTCATGAATAAAATATTCGTCCTAATAATACAAGCACTGATCAAACAAGGACTTCCTTCCAGGAGCTTCCGTACTCAACAATCCAGCAAGGGGGATCTACTAAACCCCTCCATGATCAATTGACGCTCTCGCTCGCGCCAGCACAACATTCAGTGTCTGGCGCAAGTTTTATTGGTGAGGTGTATAAAAAGGCATTTTTTTTGCGTTTTTTTTTTGAGGGTGTTGCCACCACGATCTGCGTTAAAGATTGCTATGTCCTCGGAATTCGGGTTTCGGGTCCAGATTACTAGCTCATTGAACTCGCTCTGCATCTGCCCCTACCCACATCCGTTTGCAATCCGGGTTGCCCTGAAATATGGCCTTCACCATGTGTGACGAAGGTCGCGTCGAAGCTGAGGAGGGGGCGGGAGCCTTTGAGAGCGTTCCCGGTGAAGTAGAGTTCTTCCATTGTATGCACTTTTTCCATCCCACAATTAGTTTACTTATCCCGAGGAGTGGAGGCCAGGGGTGGTAGATGGGAGGGAGCAAACAGTTCTGAAGATGCATCTTGACACACGGTCCGTTAGGTGCTTTGCTTAGCCATGCGTGGAGATCTTGGGGGAATCCATTCCTAGTTTTGGGTCAAAGGCATTCTGCTTGACGAAGCCGGGGTCGATGACATAGTAGATCTGATCAATCGTGATGGAGGTTTCAGCAATGTTTGTTGCGATGACTACTTTCCGACA
>Ga0307509_10001490_pt1 | contig 39383 bp, 41 predicted proteins | sample 10_EM_MG_FD_202245 | JGI IMG/M metagenome (GOLD analysis project Ga0307509, IMG submission 202245) | Populus trichocarpa ectomycorrhiza microbial communities from riparian zone in the Pacific Northwest, United States - 10_EM | ecosystem: Host-associated > Plants > Roots > Unclassified | place...
TTTTAATTCCACTTTTACCCCCCCCCCCCCCCCCCCTCTCCCACCTCTCGGAGAAACATTCACTGATAATGACAGTGACGGCGAATAGTGATATTTGAACCAACCTCACCTTTAAAATCCACCCGCATCCTCTCCCCCACTCTCCCCATCTACCCATCTACCTCCGCGATCTCACTAACAACTCCAAACACTCACGAACTAACAACCATGTTCTCCCACGCTCGTGAGATAGGAATGTTCGAGCGGGAGGGCTGGTGGCGTATCATAGACGACATCAATATTGACTCGATGTTTTTAAATAGTATCTCCTCCCCTGCTGTCCATCTACCGATTGCTAATGTACCGTAGGTGTAGCCCAACTCTCCACGCGCTTAAGCGGAAACCTACTGGAAGACGGGATAATTCAGTCCGCGGTGCACCTGTCGCCGTACTTCCCCAGGATTATGGTTAAGCTCGGGGCCGACGGGGTTGTGCTTGTGCAGCTTCTTCCTCCCGCGACTTCCCCCGCTTCTGCGGCATTACCGTCTGGGGCAATTGTCTCTCGGGGCACGGGCGCCGTGAGAGGAATTATGGTAAGGCATTTTCCGGCAGAGGTGATCTCGCAGGAAGATATCATTAGTGTCAATGGTGCGGGCGATACATTTTTGGGGGCTGTGCTGGCGGGGTTAGCGAAGGTGGGGGTGAACGGGGTGCATGTTGAAGAGATCATTTCCAGGGCGCAGAAGGCGGCGTCTTTGACTCTAAGGAGCCCCGAGAGTGTCAGTGGGAGAGTGGTTGAGGTTGGGTGGCGGTAGTACGGGTATTTGGAGAGCGTATTCAGAGAGGGCTTTTAGATGCGAGTGATTCGTGATGATTATGTGAGAACCCGGGGAGCATGCGGTCGAAGGTTGTGTACTAGTAATAGGTGACAACAGTAGCTTCATATTGGGCCTAAATAGAGTTACCGATAGTTTCTAAGTAATTTATAGTAGACCGACTTTGGGAATTTAACTATTGGTATTTGAGGGATTGAGTGGCGGCTTTAAGGAGGTTATGGAAGCAAATAGTACCAGTATCCTAATTAGTAGGCCATGGGGATATAGGAGCTATCTCGGAAATTTTTCTAGCTCAGCAAATATTATACGAGACGCTCAGTCGCCTCACAATGGCCCAACTATAGTTTGACCAAATTCACATCTTCATGCCCGGACCAATCCAGCTGAACACTAGCCATTAAAGAAGGAAAGCCCAAGCACCCCAGCAAATGATTCAGATTGCTGTAAAACGAATCGGTAAAAAAAAGAAAGAAAAAGAGAATACCACCCCCCGCGCTTTTTCTCCCCGGAAACACGGAAACGCACTAACGGTATCTCCAGTAGCTCTCGGTGTTGAGTCTCTTCCAAGTCTTCCTGCGACCAGCAGTCGTCTTGTTATAGCGATGACCCTTGTTGAGACCGCGGCTCTTCTTACCGGTAGCAGTCAACCCACGAGATTCGCGGTGCTTGTGGACTGGCTTGGTAATCCAGTTGATGCGAGCATCACGGCGGATGGCCTTGTGCTGAGGGTCAACGAGGATGACTTCAAAGTATTTGTAGGTGGAGTCCTGGTTTATCCAGTAGGAGTCTGTCATAAGAGCATTAATTTCTGATATCAGGTAACTCTAAGATGTAAAGCCATACTCAAAACACGCAAGTTTGCGCAACGGCGGCCGACACGCTCCTCGGCAGTGGAGCGGAGAGAGCGCTGATACTTCAACTGATTGATACCTTGGTTGGTGGGCTTACTGTTGTCGAGGCCACCATTAGCTGCATGTTCTACCCCGGAATATTGAACCTCCTTACCCATAGGTAGCACCCTTAGGGGCGGGCCTCTTGCGACCTCCACGACGGACACGGACACGGTAGATAACATAGCCTTGCTTAGCTTTGTACCCCAGACGGCGGGCCTTATCAGGGCGAGAAGGGCGGGAGGCACGATGAATGACATCTGTGGTTTACCCCAACCCATCAGCAATTGACTTCATTATCCAGTAATTCCGGATCTAAACGCACTCAATGACCTCAATTCCCAGCAGCGAACACGAAGCAAGAAGCGGAGAATATCCGACTGCTTCTTCTTGTGAATTTCTTCAACGTACTTAAGGGCACCCATGTTGTCGGTCGTTTTGCGATAAGCTGTTTGTTAGTGGTTGTTGTTGATGCGGTATTAGTTTTTTTTATCTCGGGTGGGGGAGTATCTAGTGAGTTCTCCCAGTGGGAGGGTGTGTGGGCGGGCAGTCAGGGTGGTCAGGGCAAGCCCTAATGGGGATCTGATAAGATCCGAGGGCGATAATTTACGCCACGCAGCGGCAAAGAGCCTCAGGTTGGTCTGAGTGCCAGAGCAGATTCCGCAGAGGCTGTGGGAGCGCCTACTCCAGCATAATTAATTTCACACCCTATTCGCCGTGGCTGCCAGGTTATTGTTTGGTTTTCTACGAGTAATTGCTTGAGTCTCGAGAACCTTATTGTCTGTCTATCTCACTGATTGTATGCTACTGTACTGTTCGTGCTTAGATCATGACGTCAGCCCTACTTTCCCCACCAATGCAACACTCAGGGCATCAATCCAATAGTTTACCAGGTTTTAACATCTCAAAATTCTCACCCCTCTTGCAATCTCATCTAGCTGGAAGCATTTCAATCGGTACCAGGAGAGATGGCTTTCAAAGTTTGACTCCCGCCCAAGACCCCAGCCAGGGTCCGCTAACGCCGGTACTAGACTCTATCCGCAAAGAATGCTGCCGCCCTTGACAAAGAGCTTATGAACACAGGAGCCTTTTCCATCGACCAACTTATGGAATTAGCTGGGTAAGCTGTAGCCTCAAAAAATTACCGCCTAGATCTTCAAGGCCTCTGACATCCCGAGTTCAGGCTATCTGTATCTCAAGCTGGTATTCTATTCTCACTAACAAACACTGAAACCTGGGAAGGCTAATAAGCCTTTAAAGTTTATAGACTTCATCCTCCGAGCCGAGGGAAAAAAGTCCTTATTGCTTGCGGACCGTAAGTCTTACGTCCAGGTTAGTCTAACGAAGACTAATGTATATGGTAGTGGAAATAATGGTTCTCCACCATTCAAAAACTGGGGAAGCAGTCAAGAGCTGATAAGCTGCAGGGGGTGATGGTCTTGTAGCTGCGCGCCATCTGTGGCATTATAACTACCAACCAACAGTCTACTACCCCAAGCAATCCAAAAATGAACTCTACCGGCGACTAGCAACACAACTAAGCAACCTTGGTGTGCCCTTCACAGAAGATTTTGAAGGGGCTTTAAAAGACACAAACCATGTTGTTGACGCGATCTTTGGTATATCCACTCAGCCCATGTTTCGGGACTTTGTTAACAGGTTCCACAGGATTCAGTTTTTCAGGAGAAGTCCGAGAACCTTTCCCGTCCGTAATCAGAGCCCTGAAGGAAACTACTATTCCAGTGACCTCCGTCGATGCACCTTCCTCGTGGGATATCGAAAACGGGCCTCCAAGTGAAGGGCCTGGGAAGGGCTTTTATCCAACTGCCCTAGTGAGTTTAACGGCGCCGAAGCCGTTGGCAAAGTTCTTTCACGGCAGACATTTCCTAGGCGGAAGGTAGATTTATCGGCGTTTGCCTTACTTTGCACTTTGCTAACATTCTTTAGGTTTGTTTCACCTGAGATTGCTCAGAAGTACGACCTCGAACTACCAGAATACGATGGGATTGATCAAATTGTGGAGCTTGACCCCAAGACAGGACAAAAACTGAAACTCTGATTTGGAGGTGTATTACTGTCTATATCTACTTTCCCTCTTAACGATATTATATGACTCTGCTCGTGAACACCTGAATCTTATTGATACCACTGTATTAGCTCTTGTGTCGTCTCCTCCTCCTGGCAGATCTTGATAACATTCCCAGTGAGTTTTAATGAGCCCTTGGTGCGTGGTCACGTGTAGGCACCAGCCACCCAACAACCAAACCCCAGTTTTGCTGTCATCGCCCAGCCCGAACACGGAATTCTCCATCCCTCTTCCCCGTCCACTTTCAACATCATTTTCTCTTGACGCTTCTTGTTCAACCTCTAAACATTTCCCCTTAGAATAGACTACGAGTATTTTTTTTATCTGGCATGAAGTTTTACCTTCCAATCAACCAGCGCTGTTAGAATATTACCTTCTACTCCGTTTTATCTTGCACCCACGACTCTTCATAAGCCAGCTAAAGGGAAACCCTAACCTCGTTCAAGAACACTGTGCCCGATCTCAATCCCAGCCTCCACTCCACCCCTCCCCTTCCTGTTCCCCCCCCTTCTCCTACAGTTGCTGTTCGATCGCTCCTTCCTCCATTCATGCGCCTTGCCCATTGATATCCCCCACTCAACTGTCATCATAACACCCGTTGCAGCTGCCGCCCTGTGCATCCAATCATGGCCTCCTCCGCATGTACTTCCTCCTTCTCCCACATTTCACTTGTTCCATTCCATTCCGTTTCTATCTCTCTCTTTCCTCCCGGCAATCTGTGTTTCTACAGTTCCGATGCCTATACATCCTTCGGTATTTGTTCGCGCTGACGGTATCTTGAATTATTAGTGTCCGATGAAGATGTTTCGACGGTAATTCTCCGCTCATCCCAATTTTGCTGGCAGGCTGTTATTAGCGCATGATGAGTTGTCTAACGCTAGGCGTGTTCCGTTGTTGCTGTTATTAGTTTATACCGATTATCGATGCCATCCTCTTTGAGTCTGACCTGACAACTGTCTCCGTCAAGAAAGTCCGCAACGGTCTGCAAACCAAAGTTGGCTACGATGTTACTTTTCAAAAGGTTTGAATTGGCCCCCGCTATCTCGTTAGCCGTACACTTGCTGACTCTTGAGTACAGAAGCAAATTGACCTTTTGATCGCTGATCGCTTCGAGAACGTTCTCGCTCAGGTTAAACAGGAGGAGGATGCTGAAGGGGAAGACGAAGACGAGTACGAGCAGGAAGTCAAGGAGGAGGTGTCCGAGGATAGTTTCTCTACTGCACCAGACGTTGGGAATGCTGTTAAACATGAGTACTCGGTCACTCCCTCCAAGAGGAGCAAGTCCGTCGTTGATGAGGACGCAAGACTAGCTGCTGAGCTTCACGCTCAATGGAATAGCAGTCGCCCTTCTAGATCCGCCAAGAAGAAGCCAGTGAAACCCGCCCCAAAGGTCCGCAAGTCCAAGAAGAGCGATGCAAAAGTCAATTCTGATGGCTCCGACGGAGAGAAGCCGACAAAAAAGAAGAGAAAGGCTAACCCCAACAGCCCTTTTATGGTAAGAGCTCTAGCCCCTCTACAACCCACTCCTAACCTACTACAGGCTCCATTGATCCTCTCGGAACCTCTATCGATTCTCTTGGGCGAGACTATGGTATCCACCTCACCTCCCCATCCCGCAAGATGCCTTCTTAAGCTAACGATCCCCAAGCTCTCACGCCCAGAAACAGTAAAACGTATTTGGGCGTATGTCAAGGAGCGCAATCTTCAGGACCCCGAAGATAAGCGTTACATTATTTGCGATGACTCCATGAAGCCAATTTTCGGTAACAAAATACACATGTTGTAAGTCGAGTTCTGTGCGAATGCCGGGCTAACAAACTTCGTTCTAATTTATCACTACAGTACTATGAACAAGGTGCTTGCCCAGAACATGTATAAGCCAGAGGAGAAAATATAACGTGTCGTTCAAAAGTGTTCCGTGATCTGCATTAATGGCGGCAAACTGTACAAGGGGTCTTGGTGTATCAACAACGTTTTTTACTTTTCCCTTCCCTTGGTTACTTGTGGTCTTGGGTTTTTTATATTTTTCTCGGATTTTCTTCCTTCCCGGCCCAGTCTGGCTGGGCTCTTTCTACTAGCGTTTTTGCTTTGGATCTGGGAACTGGAGCTATTAGGTTATTGGGATATTCCTTTTTGTCTTTCTGATTCTGATTCTTGGTAATTCTCTTTTCTTTTCTTTTCCTTCCGCTTTAAGGAAAGTGTGGGCAGGATGGGGGCCGGGGTAGGTGCTATTTAAACGTGGAGTTGCAATGGTGCTTTATTCGAACGATATGGCATGATTGACTAAGCGGTCCATAGATGGGTGGCCTTGATCTATATGGGATACCGTCGTTTTTAGGATGCTTGTTGCTCTGGCAGAGAATGTTATTACTTAGGCACGTTACTTGTGTTTTGTGAATAGACCGTCGAATACCTCGACAGCATTGTAGCGGAGTTAAATCCAATATAATTTTATGGCACCTGTCTATATATATCTCTACCAGAGCTAACTCGCACACGCGGTTCATACGCCACGAAATAGAGGACGAGCTCTGGGATACCAATATCAAACTACGACTTCGTAGCGATAGTAAATGTGACGAAAAGGGTTCGTTGATATCGGATAGAAGGGCAATAAACGGCTAGTAACAAAAGAAGAATTCGCCATACGGCTTCCATCTCTAATATCACGAGAAATCACCGCGACAGCGACCGCCATCCATCCATCCGTCATCAATCAATAGTCATCCAATCATCAAACCATTCCCAAATCCCACAAAATTCCGTCCATAACCCGTAAAATCCCATAGAGAAAAAAAATGAAAGAACACCAATCGTATCCCAGAAAAAAAAAGATTAAATTCCCAGCAGTGATACATTTTTTCGCCCTGGTTATTTCGTTCTTTTGTTGTCCCCCGTGCGTTGCTCCCGTGTTCACTCCACACTCTAAGTCCCGGGGTTGGGGTTCATTTTTCTCTTTCCGCCTGTCATGGTAACGTTGACGAATCGACGGGTGTAGCTGTTTCCCCTCGGCTGTTAGATTTTGTTGAGAGCATAAGGCGAATAAGTGGTGGGTAATTACAGAATCCTCTTCTTGGCACGGCCCTTAGGCTGCTTTGGCTTTTCTTGGGGCTCGACCTGTAGATCATTAGTTGCGAGCTCTCCGGTAGCGTCGGCGAAAAAAGGGAGGGGGACAAACCTTGGGGGTCTGAGACTTGACTTTACCGGCACGAGCGAGTGATCCGTGGACTTTACCCATGATTGCGGTCCTATTTTGCTTCGAAACTTTGCACTCAGTCAATAGGCGGGTTTTCCCCTCCCTTTTTTTTGATTTTCAGAAGATGGCGTACCTTGTTGTTTTCTGGTCGTTGAGATTCAAGCCGAAAGTCTGGCGGTGGTGAGTCGGTGGATTGTTGTGGTTGAGGTGGTTTGGGCGATGGTGGCGGCTGTCCTGCTCTACCCCCTGTGAAAGTTGCAGTGTGACTTTGGTTTTTTCCCGAGAGAGGGTTGTACCCTAATTTTGGTAGCGGCTTTGTGGACCTGCAGGGGTTTACCCTCTGGGAAAAATCGGAAGGGGGGCATTGAGAATTCGGCAAGGAGAAGGATTGAAGGGGCCTAAGCTATTAGTACTGTACAATTATTTCCAGTGTTTTTTATGGTTCTATGGGTATTTGCTAGCTCGAACCTTAGCGTCCCCAATGCTGAGTTCACGTTGTTTTCTACCGGGACAAGTTTTCGGAGGCGGTTCATTGGTTTAGCTTAGAGACCTCAGATACCAGAGTGGCTACTCTTGTACTTTCGCTGATGTGAAAATTATACCATAGTATGATACCGTGAGAACTGGAGTAATTGAGCCTCACGCTAGGGCGCCCAGAATTTCCCTCTTAGGACCGAAGGGGGGGATTCATCCACCGCAAAAGACCTCTTTCACCCCTCCGCTAAGACGGGTAGAACGGGAAATACAACAGACTTTATAGGGAGAGGCGGCTCTAACGTCCTAGAATGGGGTTCAGTTGCTCCAGTTCTTACGGAATGGTCACTATCGCGGTGATTTCTACCGATTTTCATGATATAGTTGTTTCCCACATTGACAGTTTGTAAAAAGTTGCTTGGTTTTGGTGGTTCTATAGTTAAGGAAGTTGTCTTTCGAAGGGTTTGACTCTTTGCACCCAGGAGATTGAGTGATAGCACATGATTCTATCGTCATACATCTCCTGTTCCTGCGTAGGTTTATACTATCAAAGGCGCCTCGAAGGTCATCAGTAGCAATGCAGCCCGCCCGCTGCCTACGAGGATCGGCTGATTCCTTTTAGCTGCTTTTTATGAGGGGAAAAAAATCGGTCAACCAAATGTATGTTCTACCTGTTGGAAATAGGTTGATGCTGCTCGGCATGCCCAGAAAATAGTTTCTTTTGTCTCATGAAAGTTCAGAAGTATGATACCGGAAGATGTTTTCATTGGTAGATAGGTAGGAGTGTGGACAGTCAAAGCAGCGCATGAAGGCTATGGAGACGAATGTAGGACAAAAGCTAGGGATTGAACACAAGGTGCCGGAAAACGGGAGTCTTTGTTATGTGCTCCTTTCGTTAAGGGATTACACAGAATGTTTCTTTTCTTTTTTTCCGTTTGAGATGTGGAACATGCGGAGAAGAAACCGGACATGTGTGGTGATCGATGGAAGGATCAGGACTTGGCTGTGTTCTTTTGATATATACTTCTGTCCCTACCGTTAGTTTAGCAAGTAAGAATGAGGAGAACAAGTTGGGCGCTATCCATCCCAGCTACTATTCGGTGCCGTATCCTGACTATTTCAAATGCTACCGTCGTCACTAGCTCCCTTAGCTGAGGGGATGCCCCGCTGACAAGGTAGATGTTAATCTGCTCTGGTGGCCAAGCAGCTCACTCAACAGTTGGGATGTGGTCCACCTGAGAAGTAAATCATATGCACGATTTTTGTCCTCAAGAGGATGAAGTCAGGCAGTAATGTGCTGACGAGTTTGGGTAGTTTATTGGCCATATGATCACAATCCGTAACCATTGTGGAAGGGTGATTGGGTCTCTAACTAGGGCTCGGAGAAGGAAAGCTTTCTTCATGGAAGGGGATATCGAGACAGGTAGGGGGGAAATAGTAGAATATTTCCTAAAAAGAATCCCAAAAGGTAAGAATAACCCTCTAAACACAGTACCCCCTAAACACAATAAAGGACACAGGCAGGGAATCTTATCCGGCAGATGGGATAGCTTATATTACTACTTAGCCAAGTAAATCTTATGCCAGCTAGGGGTGAAACATATGCTCTATTCTCAGTACTAGAAATTCCATTGTGTCCGATCTTTGCTCCAACCACGAACTATCAAGGCATCCATCTTGAAGAAGCTTAACGGCTAGCATATCCCTATTGAGTGGATCCACAAATGGTGCCCAGGGCTGGGGCTAGGGACCGCTCTAGCACTATACCGTCATATGATCAATGCCATTCATGAGCCTACTCGAATGATATTGCGAATTGCTGTTGTGTCATAATGGGTTTCGTCCGCGCTATACCCCAGGCTCATTGATATCTCGCCGCTTCTAGGCCGCCTTTCTCCGGCTCGTGGTCCGGTCGAACTTTTGGGGTGTTATTGCCCTAGCTTCTAGAAAGCGCAACCGATGCCCCTGGTGATACGCCAATCAGCTGAGAACCTAACGCCTGTAGCACGGTAATAAACTCTGGCGGCTATTCGTGCACTTTGTGTCCTACTGAGAGATAAAAAGACCTCAATCCACAGGCCAAATGACCGCAAGACTAGCCAATTCGAGAAAGAAATGTGCAATAACATGTTATAATCCGATCTACTAGTCATACCCCTCATTTTAGCAGGCTAGCATCACACCGCCCTAGACTGCTGGAACTAGTTCTAGGGGATCTTGGGTGAAAATTCGAAATTCGGGAGGATTCCTATCATACTGGACGGGTTCGGGGGTGACAATGTGGTTCCAATATTTGCTCAATAGGTTTAACGCCTGCGGTTGCTATGTGATCAATAGGCTGCGCAATTATGCCTGCAGGCGTTCCCGTGAGTACTGAGCATTTGAAAAGCAACCCTCCGATAGGCGGGATTCTAGTTATTAGGTGTCCTTAATTTTTTCCCCACCTCTAGCGCACTGCGCAGCTGGTGGGGGTGAAATTTTTTCATAAATCTTACCATGTGTATATTGGAACGAGTGATATATTGTGAATAAGTTTCTCCGCTGATTCTCTAATCTCTCTCCCTTATTTCGAGAATGCAGGTCCATACTGCTTTTAACCAACAAGGCTACGGTAACACTGAAACTGCCCCGGTGCGTGTTAATTTAATCTATGTTATAAGACGAGTGCTTATTTTCGTTACTTATCATACGTGGCATTCAGCCGCTCTCTGACTAAATTGCCCGAATAGAGCCCTTGGTATGGTGTGTGCTAGGGCAGCGCACGAAGAGGGGTCAAGGTGTGAGACAGTTTCAATTTATTAGCTCATCACTTTATCAGGCTGTTCTCTAGTATCATAGTCTGAGAGGGGCGTGGTGCGGATATGCACAGCTACAATTACACCTTAAACCAGGCGCACATAGTATACGGTAGCTACCAAGCTTCACACCCGTTTTCAGAAGGCTTTTCAGAAGAGCCCTTGGACAACAAACTTAGCCCTTATGCAGATTAACTAAAGCCCAGGTAATAATATTATGCAGGCACATTCAGGAGGCGTTTACTTCCGTACATTCATATCATAACAGATCACTCGCTGCATGGAACCGGGCGCCCTCTCCTGCACAGGTCCTCGCGCCGGCGGTCACCGCACTATTAATATCCGTGACACAAATTATCAAGATTTCCAAGACTAGGAGCGGGCAATCTCGAAAAGCTCGCCCAGTGCAGCCCTTGCTATTTTTAGCAACACTACAACCATTGGAAATCTACCAGCTATCCACACGCAAGTAAAGTTGCTTGGTAAACAGGATGGAGGGAGGGGAAAATCACACCTCGTGCAACCCTTCAGACCGAGGTGCCGTGCACGGAGACCCAACCACTGGACAAACACACTTTCGGTCGGAAAAGAAAATAATGAAGAGTGCAACACGATTGACAGAAGACATCAAAACCGGTGAGGAGCAGCGCCCTTGCCTGCCTACCTACGGTCATCGAAAGTGAGCGGAGGCATTGTCGGGTACGAGATGCCGGGCGGGGGTTGATGTTTTTGTTACGGTAGCAAACCGACGGAATCTGACTTCTTCCATGTCCTCCGTATACGATGCATCGATGGGGCTAGCTGGGTTTCTGAGCTGCATAGTACGAGTACTCGAGTACTCGTACAGTACTCCACACGAGTCTGCATGCATGCATGCATGCAGGTATGCAGGTATGTGTGCCCTTGATGGATGGGTTTAAATATAGCTGTCGTTGTGTGTATTCACGATCTGCTCGCACTGATAGGTTTCAAGTGACCTCCGGTGTACTTGTACCTGCTTAATGTAAGAGTACCGGTAGTGAATGAGGTTTCAGTTCGTCTAGGTGTGCCTTTGGTCTTGGGTTCGTAGATTTCGTCCTGTTATGCTCAAGTTTTCGAGATGTAACAAGATCTGGCGAGGAGGGATGCTGCTTGGCACCGGGGCTTTGGGTTTATGCGAGGGAGCATGAGTCAAGCAGTGTTTCTAAATAAGTGTACCATCGGGCTTCCGTGCCGCGGGGTATGGTAGAAACTCTACCGGTACTCGAAGCATATCTGGAATACCACCACCCTCCCTAACTACTGCTTTCTTGAAGGCCTCAGGATGTACCATACTTGCAAGTAGATCCTATTGCTGTACCGGTATTCTTTAGGAAGAATGCTAAAGGCCTCAAATAGCCCCCTCCTCTAACCTCAATTCTTATGGCAGAATCACACGGAGGGTTGGTACAAGTCCTAAGGTATTATGTAACACAAGGCAAAAACAATACCTATGAATCACCGGGGTTTGCTGTATCTTATCATGGTGGTCATCTTGAATCCAAAAATACACACCCTGGCATCTGGGTCGTCAAATTTGAGTAGCTGTTGACAAGCTAGATCTAAATGGGTTAGGCAAGTGGGCTGTGAAAACCCGTTGTGAGTGTCTCAGAAAGCTTCGCCTGTGTAACGATCTTGCCGAAATCGGTCATGTTTTATAAAGATAGTTCCTATCCTTCCATTGTTCAGCACTGCACACAAGGGAGCGCTGTACCGTACTGTATCTGCGAGTTTCTTTATATACTATCCTCCCGAGAGAGGATTGCGTGAAGAATTACAATGCGTGGGGAACAGCTGTTCGCTAGTGGTTGTGTCGGCGTATGGAAACCCCTAGGCTCCTAGTACCGTACCGCTAGCGGCTGTAGGTGTCTGACGCGTGTGTCGTAAAGCTCGGTATTGAACTCTTTCTCTTTGGAAATTGGAGTTACTTTGCAGCCAGTTATTACGCCGATGTAGGCTACAAGGCTAAGCACGTTCTCTACTACTAATTCTATGTAGACTACGAATGGAGTGCTCTGCTGGGTACAGTAGTATGCGTCCCAGCTACTAAGCGATGGTTGATGCACGGTCAACCGTGGCCATTAGTCGGGAATTAAGGGTGCCGTTACGAGGTCCGGGAAGAAGTTATGGAAAAGTTATTCGAGGTTAACTAACCAAATATACCTCTGCCTGTCCCAATCGATGGGTTCCTACCATTGTCCCTCTAAATTGTGGGATAGTACTCGCGCCCGTATCGTACTATTCACTACCGAGTGGTGGTGTTGTGGGTTGCTCGGATCAGACTGCACACCTGAGCAGGAAAGCGGAGACTAAAACTACCAGCCAACTAATACTACTGCCATAAATTCGGAATGGAGAGATGCCTAGGGCTTTGACTGGGAGGAGTTTTCACAGAGCAGACGGAAGTGTCTGATGGTTTAGTAGGGGTTTGAAGCTTACTCCTATCTATAGCTGTGCCATGTAACGGTCGATTCTGGAAACCCACAATAATGGAGTGAATCGGCCGAAAAGTCGGGAAGAGGCCACATCCCTGAGCTCGCCGTGAGAGATCTAAGGTCGGGAGATACCTAATCTCCGGCAAAGTCAGAGTTCTAGTTTACCTAACAAAATCCTAGTCTGCCCAGATGAGTATTCTCTCCCGTTAAACTCGGTATACTGCAGTATTAGCCTGCAGGCTTGTGTACTGGGCCTGGTGTGCAACCCCCCTGGTCAACCTTCCACGATTCGCAGACTTGAACACAGTACGGTACTGTACCACACAGATGCACTATAAAGAACTTGGTTCGTTTAGCCGGTGGCCCATATGTTGTCTCTTATTACAAGAACTTGAATTAGATAACACGCCGGTATGGGGACTATATGCATGGTTTACCAACGCAAGGCGATTATAATTCCGGTACAAAACGCCACAGACCAAATCTGTATAAACTCGCTCCCATAACTACCTTACATACTCTCTGTATATTTCTGCCCGGCGGGTGATACAGTAGGTGCGCTGTCTGTCTGCTTGCGAAAGGCAGGCAATTGGGATAAGTCAACATAGCGCAGGCACCGGGTGGCGGCTGCGCTATGGCCAACCTCCTGGAAGAACGCGGAATCCAGTGAGATCTGGTTACGCCTTTCGCTCGAATCTGTGGAATTTGCCCTAGCAAAGAGGGATTTAAGCATATTCCCCGAACAGAAATAACAGTCTCTTGTTATTACAATATTAGACTGTACCGGTATTTTTGAGACAAATACCGGTACTACCGTACCCCCCCGGATCACGGGTCTCCGCCGTCAGCAGCGGAGCGGCTGAATGGAGATGTGGTGCCAGTCAATAGCTCCAAACAACGATGTCGCACTTGATGCCGATGCCTCCACCTTTTTTATTATCTCTCTTCAGCATTAGAATCCAATAGTTCTACCCTAGATATAAGATTCAAAGTCGATCGGAATGTAAAGCCAAACGCGGAAATTATGTCTATGGGTGTGGAGGAATATGAATAGAGTAGTTGAGGAAACTGCACAGCTGCGATAAACCCTATATCGGATCTCCCCGCCCCAGATACTTTAAGTTTAACCCAGAAAAAGGCACCTAGAGTTCAAGTGTATCAGTGAGGTCCACGATGGCCGGGGATTGGAAGGCGGTTCGAGTTATTCCGGGCTTCCGAAGAGCCCTTTACCTCCCCCGGTGACCCAGTTGCTCCTATATGGTCGTGTAGGGGCACGAGTGACTCGGGGTGATTAGTATGCTCTATCTCATGCCATATTACTGCTGCGACATAACTGTCTTGGCGAAGATATCCGCCGCCCGTGCTTCTGAAGATGTTACCGGTATGCTCTTTCCTTCCCTTCATGAGCTCACTACCAATAGATGGCCTTACTAGGTACAGTAGGCCAGCATTCATTTTCGGTAACGTTATAGCCCGACCTATCAAGCCGCGGGCCCAACCAACTTATATCCAATAGAATTGGCTTACTCGATATCTCTATTTCTGCGCGTTAAGTAAGGTGGGATATGGGCTTTACTAAAAGATAATGTTCAGAGATATCCCATATGTGGATTATCTATTCCATTCGTAATCAAAGCAGCATGGTTGCAATTTTGATGCTGCTTTTGCTGGGCCCAAATACTGTTCGGCCAACAGGTCTCATTTTGGACTCTTTTGGTTCAAGCAAGCCCAGCGAGGAAGCTTAAAGGGGAAGGCAAGTGTGGGATGCGTACAGTGGACTTCACCAACCGGTGGACCGGAATTCCCCTGGAAAAAATCGTACCATACGACATTCCCACTCGGGGTATAACTGCGGCGACCTATCGGTACGCTATCATACTTGAGTATGGTGCCCGACCACAGGTATCATAATATCATACTGTGTCAAGAAGATGAAAGATTACCCTAAACATAGCACAGTGCTCTAGTAAGGGCTTAACGCATAACCACAGTGCGACGAATGGCCAAAGGATAGCCCTGAATTTTTAGTAATGCCCTTTCCAATCCTTACTTGCCCTAACACTTTCCCCTCTTCAGGCTATTAATGCAGTTTATCAAATATCATATCATACTCACACAAAGAAGAAGCGCGGCTCCATAGGGCTGCCCCCGCTGCAACGACGAGTAGAGGTGCATACCGGTAGGCGTTTTGTCTCAGCGAATAGCCGTATTGTACAACAGTGCTATATTTAGCTACGGTTCCGCTTTCATCTTGGGCTAGCCCCCCACCGGATATCGGCCAAGGGACCATCTGGAAAAGAGGCCGGAATCGATAATGGACTTTAGGTCCACCCCTGGTAGCAATGCGACGGTCCTGGGGAACCGTGTTCTGTAGTCGGTACCCTATCACAGAGTCGGGCCGGGAGATAGCATTGAGATCATGAAGGCCGCTGAGGGTCATAGCAGCTGCAGAAGATTGGGGTTACTGTTGCATGTAAAGTAGAGGAGAAATTACACCTTCCCAATCCAAGGAAAATAAGGATATGACGGATCTTATGAAGCTTAATTAGGGGACCTAGGAAGCCGTGCTGCGATGTACCTGTACCACTAGTTCATTGAACCCCCCCATCCCTCCCCGTGATTCGGTACCGGCAGATGACATAAGAATTCTTGGGCTAAAAGTGCCGACAAGTTACTACTCGTACCCAAGTACACAGCCTCAGGAACAAACGGCGAACTTTTCTAGAACAAAACATCCAGGGTGCTCTACCACGAACAGCTGCGTAGGATCTATTTGTGTATGTGATGGTGGTGCGCAAGGGCGAGTCTTTGGTGTGTGGGTGCCTGTCATGCTTTCTGTGCTCCCATTCCCTTTCAGCACGTCCCATCTTGCCGGGTTGGATTGGGCTGAAAAGAGGGGAACGCCTTGAGAGACGCCTAGCGAACAGAAAAGAAAGAGACCAATCCGGGATGTTGTTGAATGGGGCTGGCTTAACCTTCAGTGGATCTTGACCCAAGCACTGTAGCCTGATAGGATCTCAAGTTGTAATACGGTACCTGTCTTATCGGACCAGGAGCGATTTCTAATTATGTGGTATTCGTGAGGATCCGAAAGAGGCGCTGTACGATACTCTCTAGCGGCAGTGAGGTGTGATTTTCCACATTCTTCTCCTTCCTTTCTTCCCACATTCGATCAAGCCCCGCCACTGCACAATGGAGCACTATGGATTGATGGGGTGCCCCGCGGCAGTGCGATAGGAGCCCAGTAAGAACAATGCAAAGAAAGAAGTGGAACGTCACTGATTATTATCACTAGATTGTCATACACAATCCTCGCGGGTAAGGTATCTGCTGCGAGGGGTAGGAGTATACCGTAGCGAGCGGTTGTGAGCTACTGATAATAATAGAAAGATTTTTGAAGGAAGGGGGAGGGGTGTTTAAGCAGGGCCAATGAGAGCTAGCCCACCCACCACCCCACCTTCCTTCAGGGAACTGTGGTGGGTGAGAGAGAGAGGCGAGGGGATCGGGGGGGAGAAGTCAGTACGAGTACCGGTATCATACTCGAGATAATACTGGTATCATGATGCAAGAAATAGCAAGAGGAAGAAAGGCTACAGGTACTTGTATGTGGGAATCGAGGACAAAATATCAAGAGAAAGAAGCTGGCAGTCATCCCTATACTTGGGATGGAAGAGGGATCAGTGAAATGGAGTGAAATGAATCAATGCGGCAATATTATGCTGTATTAGTCTTTGCTGGACTCAAGCGCATCCTAGGCGTCTCAGGTGCAGCAAATTTTTTGTTAGAGCGGAGGGGAGAAATTTCCCCCGTTGCCCTTGTTGTCTGTAAATTCACTTTTCATCTTCGCTCGCTGCTGTTGGCTCGTGATAAACACCCCACCATCAGCACCAGAATCGCCCATCATCGTCGCTCACCAAACAAAACTTCACAACTTACACCCTCCCCTCTCCCCTCTCCCCCATTCATTCACGCTCCCTATTCCCTTACTGAGTTCGCTCATTAACTGAGCTCTTTTCCCGTTATCGTTCATCTTAACTATACCTTCCATCACTATTCTCCTACCAAGAACTCCTGGTAGCGAGGCCCTCCATTCCTATTCCTTAAAAACGATTGCACACACGCTGCACCCCACCCCGCAGACATTCTCATTCTTCACTTCCTCCTTTTATCGCCCACCATTATCAACTTCCGCAGTTACTGGCTCCGCTGCGCTACCGGTGGTACTGGGGCCTGAAAGACTTGATCAGTCAATCAAAACGGATCTCTTGTATTGCCTCGTGCAATAACGGTACCTTGCCCCTTCTGGAGCACACCCCCTCACCCCTCACCCTCACCCTTCTGATCAACAACCTCCCCCCCTCTTAGTGCTTCTCCGGGTACCACAGATTGAAGGGACGCCGCCCTTGAACATCACCCATCACTGTGCCTGCATTTTTCCCCCAAGATTATCGAAGAAAGAAAAAAAAAAGAATTATTGTGGGTTCTCCGGCTACTTCTGGTATCCTTTGGGCACCGCCTCCCGAGACAAACTTTCGCGCCTGTAAAAAAAAAACAAAAAAAACAGGCACTATTGTGTGCTTTCGTCCAACGAAGAGGCTGTGCGGTTCCAGTTCCTGACGATCGAGTGCACCGAATAAGCATTGTCAAACCTCAACGACCACCCGCAACCGCATTCGAGCAACCCCTGCCCACAATAGCTATATTCTCTCTCACATACCCGAACCGCAGGTGTTCCATAGGACCTCTCAGTGGGTAGACCACCTCTGTCAAACTCCTTGCGCGAGACAAAAAGGTAGCATTCCCCACCTCGTCACCTCCTTCCCCCGCCTCACACCATAACCCCCCTGCTCCATCTCGATAACCCACCGGATATTGACCTTGCGAGGCACAAACTATATCGCCACTCGAACTGACTGACGTCTGCTTCTGTAATCGGCTAGGATACCTTGGACAGTCTTCGAGAAGCAACGGAATCTGATCCAAAGCACCAGCCTCCTTCAAACCCAACTTACACCACAGTACCATACTCATCCACCTCGATAGGCCAAGCCCAGCTTTGAGAGACCGGGCTTCTCCCGAATCCCGAGCATTGTAAACACTGGCCTCAAGCGAGGGGTTCTTTAATTGGGGCCTGCTTCTTTGCTTAGCCTCATACACTTCACCAAAGTTCACCCCCACCCAAAGCCTCACTCTAATCCCTACGGTCTTTCTTTCTACCTTACATCTTAGGGAAAAAGTAAAATCGCAATGTCTTCTACAAATTATGGCCAGAATGGACAGGCGGATGGTTTAAATCTCCAGCACTTCGCTGCCTCCACTGACGAAGATTCACTGTACGGTCCGACCCCAGCAGACCAAGGCTACGCTGGGTTTCAAAGGTATCCTGGATACGAGTTGAGTCAACAACCACTAGAAGATATCAGACGAAGTGCCTCACCCCATCTCCAACCCTCCACCGCTCCACCACCACAGCATCACGGTCCCCAGGAGTATTCTGACTTTCCGTTGCATTCCAGCTCAACTGATCCAGCCCTCTTCGATTACGAAAGTAAAGAGGGTTTAGCGGGCGGGGGTATTAATCCCGCGGATTTGATGAACCCTGCGTACTCCGCGCATTCTTCACAGCAGAACACCCCACCGCTACATATTCGCTCTGATCAACAGCAATCATCTCAGCCCGACTCAGCTACCTTCCTCTCTTCAAGGCCCACCAATCCCTCCAGCTTCGAGTGGGAAGCAGTATATGCACGTGGAGAGGATACTTGGGACAGCCATCGCAAAGCGCCTAGTGAATACTCGGATATCTCATCAGCTGCTGGCAGTCCATTCCTCCGGAACTCAGAATTCCCCGAACACCCTTCACCCTTACTTCAAGGAAGCAATCTCCCTCAGCAGGGGCCTATGCAAGAGTTCTTAAACTCTACCCAAGACTTCAACCACAGTGGAGATTCCTTCGGGTTAGATCATTTCAGTCTCAACGAGCGCGACCCATCGCCTCACGTATCGCCAAGAATTAGTCCAGCCCCTGGTCAATCAAATAGCGGTACCAACAGCCCTTTCATGTTGCCTCAGGAGAATCAGTATCTTTCCTACGTTCCTCCCATGTCACAGGACCAAGGTATGGGAATTATGCAGCCATCACACCCCCCCGCCGGACATGGCGCTGGCCCTGGGGTTGACAGATCTAGTCCTGGTGATGAGGGACCGTTCCCTCAGATTAACGTTATATTTGCTCCACCGCAAAGGCAACCCACATTCCCTGGAAAACCCGGGTTTGCTCATGATGACGGTGCTCTTAGCCCGCCCCCAAAGAGTGAGCTGCAGTTCCCTTGACAATTTCTGGCGGTTGAATATTAATCGTTCGATAGGTCCTCAACGTAAACGATCTAAATCGGACCCATTCTCTGGCTCGTCATCCGGTGGTAGTCCAATTACCCGGCCTATTGCTCTTCCATCAGGTTCACAAAGTCCGGTTGGGAATCGTTCACGGAGGGGCTCGCTGAGCCCTGCAGACGTCGTCACAGCACCTGTTGGCAGTCCTGGAGCGGCTAGCAACGCTTCTAGTGCTGGAAAAATTTCGCGTAGGTCTTCAACCAGTTCTCTTCCAAACAGGGATTACTTCCTTGGTTTGGCATGTCCTGGAAGGCCAGGGAATACGGCTAGCGAGAAGAGGGTCCAAAAACACCCAGCGACCTTCCAATGCAACCTGTGCCCCAAGCGCTTTACTCGTGCCTACAATCTTCGCTCACATCTCCGCACTCATACTGACGAGCGGCCTTTCGTGTGCACAATATGCGGTAAAGCATTTGCTCGTCAGCATGACCGCAAACGCCATGAAGGGCTCCACTCTGGCGAGAAGAAGTTCGTCTGTAGAGGTAATCTCAAGCCAGGAGGGGCCTGGGGCTGCGGTCGGAGATTTGCGAGAGCCGATGCACTGGGCCGCCACTTTCGGAGCGAAGCCGGAAGAGTATGTATACGTCCATTACTCGAGGAGGAAACGGCAGAAAGGCAGCGCAACCAGATGCTTGCTCAAGGGCAGATGCCTGACCCCACTCTTGGCCACCTGGTCATTAGCAACCAGCAGGGCACGATGGGCTCCAGTTCGATGGACCCAGGCGGTGGAATGGTATTCCCTAGCGCACTTTTAGAACAATACCCCGCCTTGGCGAATATGGAATGGGGCAACATGGCATCAGGGGAACAAGATGACATCGCAGAGGGCGAGGGCAGTAATCGTAGCAGCTTCGATGCTAGCGGTGGAGAATGGGATGAAGCGAGTGCTAGCGGGGGATCGGCTTTAGCTAGTCATAGAAGTAGCTATGACGGGAACCGTGGGGATTGGAGCGGGAATGAAGAATGGGTTAGCGATACTGGCGGGGAATATCAGCATGGGGGGTAGTGCTGAGGGGACGCTCCCCAGAGCGCTCTAAGTTTTGCCGAATCCACAGATTCGTATGGACGGAGTTTGGATTTCATTTGTGATACCTTTGGCTTTTTTTTCTCTTTTTTCTTTCTCCTTCGGCTTCGGCTTCGTATTTGCTTTTTCGTTTACGGTAAAAGGTTGGGTTGGTCCCGGAGTCAATCGCTTCAAAATTTAGTTCAATCTTTCGCTGATACGCCCTTTTTCTTATCTCTTTCTTTTTTCCTTCTTCCTTTTGGGATAGGGGATTGACGGCGATAAAGGCGGATGGGAGAGGCCTGGTACTGATTTCTTACTCTTGCTCTACTTCTTGGTATCTACTTTTTTCTCCTTTCTTCCCTTTTCTCTGGGGCCGTCGCTCTGCTCGGTTTGATGTTTGATGATGCCTTTCGTAGATTGTTTTTATTCGTGTAACCTCGTTTACAAATATTACCCGCGCTACCTTTGGTTAAACGCTTTGTATTGTTCTCTGTGTGATCGGTAACTATGAAGCGAGTGAGGTGTTATGATAGCCCGCCTAGATATGAAGTTGTGGCACCGTATCTCACTGTGTGGCTGTGCTGTGCGGCAGCCTGGCATTCCTGGCATTACAACTTATTACTGTATCAACTCAAACCCAGTGGCGTTTTCAGAATCATCCCCACGCATAGCCCCATACCGAATGGGTGCATTTTTTTAAGTTAGCACATGCCGTCTTCTAGTACTCGTACGGTATTGGAGTACCGGTAAGTTACACGCGGAGTGACGTGGTAGACAGGTTCAGTTGACATTCTGCAGTATTTCCTCTGCTAGATTTCATAAGCATACAGGCACTACCGGTACTACTCTTCCCACAAGCGCAACATCTTCACCAAAGATGTCTACCACAGCCCCACCCATCAGGCTCTTGCCCGAATCTGTGAGTGCGCGAATACGCAGTACTTTGACGATAACGAACATATCCGACGTGACATCAGAGTTACTCCAGAACGCAATCGACGCGGGAGCCCGCAATGTGGCAATTACCGTGAATCTGAGCAGGAACAGTTGCGTGCTCGAGGATGACGGCCATGGGATAACTCCAGGGGATATGCTTCTTGTCGGACGGGAATATGGTAACTATCTAGATTTTTTTCGCATACAAATTCTATTCCGCTCAAATCGCTGACGTTTCCTCCGTCGTCGTCGCCGAATAGCTACCTCCAAGTACCCACCCACCGGAGACTTTGGCTTCCGGGGACAAGCTTTATCGGCTATTTGTAGGCACTCCCTAACTACTATTACCTCGCGAGCGAGCGAGGGCAGACAGACGACTATGCGGAGGGTGTCCTACGGTCGTGAGGTGTTTACCGGAGCCGCGCCGGAGCACCTAGAGCTCGGGAGGTCGGGCACTGTGGTTAGGGTTGAGGGATTATGGGGGGATATGCCGGTGCGAGTTAAAGTCAGGGAGGGTGCAGATGTGGACAAGGAGTGGGACGACATGAAGCGGGGGATCGTGATGGTGCTTCTAAGCCGCGGGGATGTGGGGGCTGTTGTCAAAGATGAAAACGGAGAGGTGAAGATTAGGGTTAGGGCTGTTGTGGGATCCGGGTGGGAGGTCAAGGTGCTAAAACAGGTGTATGCTGTTGGTACAAATGGGTGGGAGAAGGTGGTAGCGAGGATGGGTGGGGTCGGAATAGAGGGCCGGATTTGCACGCGGGGTAGTGCGAGCAAGGGGTTTCAATACCTGTGTAGGTTGGTCTTTATACTACTTAGCTTGGACGTGGGCTGATTATGGAGCGCCAAAGACGTCAACGGGTATCCTGTACCAATGGGAACGACCTTGCTGCATGAAGAGATCAATCGATTATTTGCTGCTTCCTCTTTTGGCGTGATAGAGGAGGACGGTGGAACAGCAGGATTGAAGAGCAATCCAAAGAAGGGTGCCGATAGGTGGCCAATGTTCGTACTGCGTGTCGAATGTCAGCGACGAGAAACGGATATCGTAGGTGGTGAAGGTGGGACAAAAGGAAAAGCTGGGCTGGAAGGCGATGTTAGTCGCTCTCCTGGGTCTAGGTATTGGCTCCTGCTAAGAATGAATAGAACCTTAGTGCTGCGATTGGCCTTTTGCAAAAGCTCATTCATGAATTCCTAAAAACTCATCATTTCCGTCCTACCCTACCGACAACCGCGAAACCTCAAAGGGGTGAAGGGACCACAATTCGTGCGTCCCCACAATCAGCGTTAGATCTACTAGGCAAGCCCCGGTCAAGAACACCACTGCGTACCATCCACAGGAATACCAACACAACATCGTCTCGAACCAAAGACACCAGAATATTCACGGGGGGCGGAGACCTCGGGATACTAGCAGGCTGGAGCAGGGTCAAGTCCGCCCGGGTCGATCCAAGGGAAGAAGAAGGCAGGCAGGGCTTAGGATTTTCGAAAGCGTTTACATTCTCATCTACATCCCGACCCACCAAATCCCTCCCCACGTCGGAGAATAGGAGGGGAGGATGTTCGACGGATGACTCCGGGGTGCCTCCTGATGAGTTTTTTGAGTGGAGAGATCCAGTATCGCAGAAGACCTACACGGTCAACTCCCGGACTGGAAATACAGTGACGGCTAAGGGCCCTGCATCCGGCAGGTCCATAGTTAGGATAGGGGTGAAGAGGCCTTCTTCTGGAGATTCCTTTCTAGGACGAAGGCTTAATGAGGAGAGTAGTAACATTAAGAGGGCGCGTACCGAACCGCTATCAGAGCCCAAGAAACCACCGGGGCCGTTTATAGAGAATCTTCTCAGGGTAAGATCTGCCTACTTAACATATTCAATCAACACATAGCTAATTGCATATTTCCAGACCTGGAAGAACCCAGTCTTCAAACCAACAGATGCTCCGATCCCGCAGGTCACTCTTCATACCTCCGAAATTGTGCCTGGATGCGCCCACCCGGCGACCAGCTCACCCTTATTCGAGACCACTTCGACGTTAGGAAAGCTGACCAAAGCAGGTCTCCGCAATGCGGAAGTCATCTCACAAGTAGACAAGAAGTACATATTGATAAAAATGGCTGGAATAACCTCTTCCTCATCACCCGATCCATCCGGTCTATTGGTAATAGTAGACCAGCATGCCGCGGACGAACGCGTTCGCGTGGAGGCATTGTTTGCGGAGCTATGTTCCCCAGAAGAACCCCCCCAGGGAGATCAAACGGGGACACTGAGTGGGAGCCTAACGTACAAAATATCACCTAGAGAGGCAGACCTGTTCACCCGCCACCACGCCTCATTCTCTGAATGGAAGATACACTACACCATCACAACCAGCGGGTGTGAAAAAAAAGAAGATCCGGAGGAAAACACATTAACAATAACCTCCCTCCCGGAAATGGTCTCCGACCGTTGCACCTCTGAGCCATCACTCGCGATAGACATCCTCCGCCGACATATCCCCGCTCTCGAAGATACTGCCACCATGGCACACGTCACACCAACCTCGGCCGCCTTATCTTCAGACCCTCACGCACCGCTCCTCTCCCATTGCCCAACCGCCCTAGTAGATATGATCAACTCCCGCGCCTGCCGCAGCGCAATCATGTTCAACGACCCTCTAGAACTCGACGAGTGTCGCGTTCTGATTGGCAAGTTGGCGGAGTGTAAATTTCCGTTTCAGTGCGCGCATGGGAGGCCTTCGATGATTCCGCTGCTGGACCTTAGTGGCGTTGGGGCCGAAAGCGGAGTTGGGAAGGGCGTGGTGTTCGAAGAGGGGGTGAGAGAGAGGGGTGGCGGGTTTAGGAAGGATTTTGGAAGGTGGATGGAGAGAGAGAGGGTGCACCGGCAGGGAGATTAGTTGCAGGTAACTTGGTATCTGAGAGAGAAAGGGTTTATAGGGTTATGGCTTTTCAGCTTTCTTTCTTTGTTTCCCATTTCTTTCTTTCTCTTTTGCGGGCCGTATCCTAGAGTCTAATTATAGTTGGCGTTAGCTAGTGGGCATTGTTTGTTACTCTTTGCGCGGGTGTGGGATAGCGTATTATATAGATGGCTGGCTACAAAGGTCGCTGAATAGACTTTGATATTCTTCATGAAGGGGAGTTGCGCACCGGTGGGAATTTCTTAAGATGCTGCATCTTGGTCTATGTAGGCAGTGCCCGGCTGCGATTGTTTGGAATATCGGGGTGGTACTTTCCTACCGGAAGAGTAACTTCATCATTCCCCTACCTTGTATCCCAGTTTAGTATCCCATAGAAGTGGTTTCCGGCCGTCATTGTCCGGGCTGCTAGTGTTGACATCCTCCTGTCCCAGTGGCAGCTTCACCGCTTCCTCATGTCCGATAAAGGCAGCCCAGGAAAGAGGTCTTTGGCCATTATTGCCTGGCCTGTTGGGATTGACATATTTCTACCGTAGTCGCAGCTTCACCACTCTTTCATGCCCCATCCCGACAGCCCAGAAAAGTGGTTCTAGGGATTCTTTGCCTGGCATGTCGGGATCAATAAAATTTGATCGTATCCCAGAATTTAATAGTAGATTCATCGTTCCCGGTGCTAACCCTCATAGCTAATTTCCTCCAAAATCTCTTCCAAACCATCAACGAGATGTTCCGGCAAGGCGCTCAGCACACTGTTGGGCATTGCTCCCGTTGCGTAGCGAATTCAAAGTGGAGGAGGCACGCAACGGCAGTGTTTCGCTCTCTAGTTTGATCAGGCGAGCTGCCCATCACGAGGGAACTACCGTATCACTACTAGTACTTGTTAACAATGTCCCACCTGCTCCGGGGATCTTCTCTCTCGCCTTGTGTGGGTCTTGTCAACTACCTGGTCATAGCAAAAAAAAACCTATACTCTTGGGTCTACCCCCCCGCCACCATAGCGATACTCATGCGCTCTTTTCATCATGCAAGCCCCACTTGTAGCGTGTCGAATAGCTTTGATGGCCGATTAACCGGTCTGGATTCTGGGCTGGTTTCTGCAAGCCGAACTCACTTAGGCAAAGATTTTTCCCGTTTTTAGGAGGTTATAGCGAGTGAGCGGTCGAACAAGTTTTAAGTTAATGGGATTCATGAACGCTAAGGGCCAGTTGTAACATAACTGTGATCGTGTGGGGCTTGGTCGATAACATCTGGTCCAGTTAATCCGAAAACCCCCTGGGACGGGTTATTTGATAGAGATATACCTGTACTCGAGTACAGTACACCACAAACGCCCAGTTACGGTACTCAGCTGGTATTGCCATTAGAAGCCTAGCCCACCCGTGGGGAGAGCGAGCCCCGACAAATCTCCAAACCCTCGGCAACATTTATGCGTTCTTGCAGCTAAATGATATCCTACGGATACCGGTAGTCTTCACCTTCTCGGCCACACCCCTGAGGCTAGCTCCCTGCCCGGGACAGTATAGTACACAATACTGGTAAAGGTCCAGACAAGAATTCAACATGGCGTGCTTAGAGCTCACCTTGAAGCCCCAAGGCACGTAAGCCGCTCTCTGGAGTAGAGTAATCATTTGAGGTGGGACAATGGGATAGTGGATTTCTAAGCGGGTGGTTGGTGGCGGAACGATGGGCTGCAAAGTTGGGACGGTTTGACCTAATCACGGAATTAAGGATCATAATGATTGACAGATGAAATGTTTCCCCGTTGAGCGATCCCTGCTGCCGCGGGTAAGGACCCCACAGTCGGCAACAGATTAACACGGGTTCACACCCATTTACACGTGTTTTCACCCCACCGGGCTCGAAACCCCCGGAATTCAGCTAGAGCAACCACGGCACCATGACCTCTCGAATCCGGTGATCAAAGAAAACAAAAGAAAACAAAAAACAAAAAGACATCTAAACCCCGAAACAATCAATAGCCATTCACGTCCACCAAAAAAAGCGAACAAAAAGAACTTCCCCTAATAATATCACAACACCCACCACACGGCACCACCGCCAGCACCTAATCTAAATCTCCTGCTCCTTCCAAGCCCCCTCAATTTCCTCGTTACCCTTCGTGACCTTCTTCCCAGTCTTCGTGATCTGCGCCAGAACGTCCTGGTATTTTAGAGAATCATTGGTGGTAACATCGACAGTTTGGGTATCGAGGCTAACTTCAAAGCGTTCCACTCCTATTGTTAATCACCATTAGTATCATAATCGGGAGAGAAGGAAGGGGGGAAGGGGGGAAGGTGAGGGGATGGGAAAGGGGTAGTTAAGGTGGGATACCCTCGAGCTTCTTCAACGACCGTTCCACAGCACCGGAGCACCCGCCGCAAGACATGGCGACAGAAAACTGGTACTTTGGCATTTTGATTTTTTCTTTGTTTATGTGTTTGTCTTCTTTTCTTTATCTCGTTGCGTGGCAGTGTGTTGGGGACGCGAGATGAGGAAGGTAGCGATGAGGTCTTGTAACAGTGGAGTGACTGAAGGTAAGCTCAGGTGAGGCGAGGGGCAGCAGGTCGGAGGGGTTTATATCATTCCCATCAAATGGCAGAGGATTACTCTGCCGCACCGGTAAGCACAAAGGAACCCTGCGGAATTGGCCCCGCTGCCCGCGAACTGCCGATAGGAAGTCTCTTTCGGACACCAATCCACGGTGCGGGATATGAGCGTTGAGCACGTTTTGGGTTAGTTTCACCCTTGCTGGTGCGATGGCGGTAGCAGGGCTGTCCCAACCTAGACATGAACGTCTTAACTTAAGGGCTTCGGAAGTATCCCCATACTATCGGTTCTTGAATCTGGGGCCTGGCGGCAACTTTTTTGCGGGCTTTTTGATTCTTCTTCGTACCGGTACTTGCGCTATACAAGTCAGTGTTCCCATTTTTTTTACCCTTCTTGTTTTCGCCATCGGAGATGTTGGTTTAGACGAGTATCCTACCGGAAACTGTGCGGTTGCAGCGGAGGTGTTGAGAGGATGATTCAGGGCGTGAAGGAGGCAAACCCTAACCCTGTGGTTCCTGGATGTTATCATCTGAAGGTCATATTGGTCGCAACTATAGGTAATCATATCGCCCCTGAGGGTGTAAGATCTAGAAAGCCGTTGGAAGAAATCAAATACCGGTAGCTTGAGGGATTATGACCACCCATCTATACCCGAGGTGAACCCTTGACTAGATGAAAGATTTCTGATGTGTCCCTCACAGGTATTGCCACTATTTGTTGTGATGGGTTTGCCTCATGATGCTGTATTGAAGTCATGTCTGCGCTTCTTGATAGCCCTGGGGGGGAAGCAGTGGCCAAAACGTGGGAAATTTCGCCAAGTTGGGCACTTTGTACAGGAATTGCCCATTTAGGTGTCCAACGCTAACTCGGCCACCGGAGCGGTTTAGAGACCGCCAGTACTGTGCCGAACTTGATGGAATAGGCTAATAGCATCCCGTACTCTAAATTTCCAGCTGACAGCCTTGCATTTCTCTTCGCAGTAGCGGTCTCTTCTCTGCAGATCTCGTCGGGCAGCCAAATGACATGGTGAAATAAGAGGTCTCACTACCTGCTATGATGAATCGCTTTGAACTGTAGCACTATACCGGCACTATACATCCTAGCCCTGGATTGGTGTGGTGGGACACCCTACCGGTATTGGTGATTCCGAGTGGTAGAAAGTGTGGGTATTGTATTGAAAACAGTTCCAAATACATAAAATCAAAGTGCAAAGTAATAAACCACATCGCAGATATCACACCAAGCTAAGCCCACCTCCGCTGTCCCCATCGCTCAATCCCCCCCTCACCAGTAGCCTATTCAACTCGCCATCTCCCTTGGACAGTTCCTCAAACCTCCCATCCTCAACAATCCCCCCCCTACTCATAACCACAATCCTATCAGCACATTGCATCATCTCCCTACTATGCGTAATAATAATAACAGTCATCTTCCTTTCTCCCTCCACCAACCGCTTAATGCTCTCATGCACAACTCTCGCACTCTCACTATCAAGGTTGCTTGTGCATTCATCAAATATCAGAAGTGAGCATGGCCTCACAAGGGCCCGAGCGATCACAATCCTCTGGGCCTGGCCACCAGAAAGCGCGCTTCCACCATTGATCAAGTAGGTGTCGTACCTGTCTGGCAAACCATCAACGAATTCATGAATTCCGGCACTGCGTGCTGCTGATTCTACCTCGTTGCGGGAATAACCTCCGCCGTAGGAGATGTTTTCATGAATGGTTGCGTTGAAGAGGACTGGGGATTGGGGGACTATGGACATGTGAGAGCGGAGGGTTGAAAGGTCTAGTGAGGAGAGGGGGTCGGCTGAGAGGAATATTGTTCCGTGAGGTGGGAGGTAGAAACGTTGGAGGAGAGATGCTAGGGTTGATTTACCGGAACCGGAGCGCCTGGGGGAATTAGCTATGAACGCGAGGAGAAGTTCAGGGATTGTATACCCCACTATGGCGACGCATTCACCGGGATGAATGGTTAAATTGAGTTTGTAAATGGCGGGGATGTTGGGGCGACTCGGATAAGCGAAAGTAACGTTCTGGAAAACAAGTGGACCTCTGAAGTCGGGTGGCCTGGTGCCGTTTAGTTCGTCGTACGAGCCCAGGGAGAGCGCCGTTAGATTGAGGACACGGGTTGCTGTATCTTTGCTATTGTTTATTTGTGGAACTAACGGGTTAGTTGGATTGATTAGGAGGGGAAGGGACACACTTGATCCAATAATAGCATTAACGTTCGCCAGACAGAAAAGCAAAAGTGTGAATACACTGAGTATGTGCTCAAGGTTGTAAAGACCACCCGATATAAGGCGTGCCCCGGAATAGAATATCAGCGCTAGATTTTTTAGCTATGGAACCAGTAATAGGAGCAAAACATACCCGTAGCAAATAGTATGGTTGAATCCGTCAGCCCAAATCCAATCCCCCCGTATACAGCTCTCTTGATCCCAATCCCCACAGCAGCCCGCGTAGATCTCAGAAACTTCCCCCTAAAACATTCTTCTAACGACAATGCCTTAACAGTCCTAATATTCGAAACTGTCTCCTCAAATATATCACCAATGAGACTGGTGGCGTCATTGGCCTTCTCCTCCCACTTACCACTAACCCGCGAAAACCCCCTTGTAATCCCATACATCACCGGAGCAATAGCCAATCCAACAAGAGTCAACTCCCAGCTCTGCAGAAAACTCCAAGCCACTCCGAAAACCATCATTACCGCAGCTACGAATACATACCCAGCGAATCGTCCAAGGAGGTTACGCATTTCTTCCGCATCTTTTCCCAAGTGCTCCGTTATGGAAGATACCTTGTTCCCGTCAAACCAAGTGAGCGGTTGACAGAGTATCCGGGAGAATGCCCGGATGCGGACGTGGTCGATCCATGCCTGCCCACAGGACTCAAGAAGGTAGTGCATTATGTAGGAGTTTATCCCGTCAAGGGCCGCTATAGCGAGGACTAGCAGTGACCATTTACGAGACTCAGAGGGTGGATTAGTGGCGTCAAAGAATGATAGGAGTAGTCTTGCTAGAAAAAACGAGAAGAGTGGCGTTGAGAGGCCGTGGAACATTGCTGCAATGAAGCCAAATATCAGGAGGACGCGGTAACCTAACGTTAAAGACGGCCAGACTGTATCCATGATTCGGCAAAGCGATGGCTTCATTCCGCCCACTTTTCGGAATTTCTTAGAGGATTCTAAGAGCGATAGTGACCTCTGAAGAGATGCTTCAGGTTCGGTGAGTTGGGGTTTTCCTGCACTGCTTGAACGTTTGCGTGGGCCTGCGGATTGGAAGCGGGCTAGTTCTGTGAGCTCTATGCCATTGCTTGTCTCGACAATATCCTCTTGGGCCTCATTGGTTTCCAAAGGCGATTCGCCTCCCCTGCCATACGCATTGGATGCCATGTCTGGGAAGAGTATATCCACAAGACCGTCCTTCCGGTCGTCAGTTTCTCGGGAGGAAGCTCTCAGAAATGATCGAAACAGCCCATGCTTGCCCTCCAGGGAACTTCTAACCCCCGATTGAGCTAATCTACCGTTCTCAAGAACGTAGACAAAGTTTTCTGGTTTGATCTGTGATATGTCGTGTGTGATTATAATAGTAGTCTTGCCTTTTCTCCATCTGTGGATTGACTTCATTATAGATGAGCTAGTTTTATAATCTAAATTGCTCGTCGCTTCATCAAGTACTAATATCTCTGCGTCTCTCAATATCGCACGAGCTAGCGCAACCTAGAAATTTATCATACATCAATAAGCAGAGTTCTCAAGCACACGGGATCATAGACTCTCACTCGCTGACGCTGACCACCGGATAATTGTTTCCCGCCGACTCCGGCAAGAGTATTATAGCCGAGCGGTAATTCTGATATCGCATCCTCTAGCATTGTCATACGGCATGCGTCTCTGATCTGATCTTCAGTGACATAACGATAATCTTTCCCTCCAAAGGCAATATTCTGGAATATAGTCTCGTTGAATAAGACGTTCTGTTGTTGAACCACGGTTATTTTCTCCCTCAGCCATTCCTGATCTAGGGAGTTTAACGGAAGTCCATCGATGGTTATTTCACCAGATAGCGGTTCGTACATCTTGAGTAGAAGGTTGCCAATTGTGCTTTTTCCGGAGCCACTACGCCCGATTATGAAGGTAGTGTGGTGAGCTGGGATGGAGAAATCTACTTGGCTGAGGGCGATTTGGCTCGGCCGTGACGGGTAGGCAAACGAAACCTTCTGAAATTAGCTTGTTTCTCGGGAATTTGCTGGACAGCTCACATTTGTGAATTTTATTTCTCCATTCAGTGTTTCTGGGACGGTATCTCCCTCCCTTAATTGCATTCCCCCCCTTCTGACATGCTTTAGCAATCCCTCCAGCGACCCCCCAGCAGCCATCCCCTTCTGCAATAGCATCATCTGTGGCAATATCATCTCAAAGCTCTGGGTTGCCATAAGACAAGACCAAAACGTGGTCATAACAGCTCCAGCCTCAACACTCCCTCTCCGAACCAGCACCCCACCATACCAGAACCCCTGCACAAACATTGCAAAGGTAATAAACCTAATACATCCGATCTGTAGCGCAACAAGACTCGCTTGCGACCGGTACGCTCTCGCCGCCCTTTCTAGTGCGGTGGAAAAGTTCCGGAGCTCGAAGCCCTGGGCGTTGAAGGCTTTAACAGTCTCGATGGCAGTGTAGGACTCACTCACTATGCTTGTCGAGGAGGATATATGTAGGTTTTGGATCTTAATGAAGGGTTCTATACGCTTTGAGAGGAAGGAGAGGATTATGAGAGCTATTGGTGCTCCTGAGAGGATTACCAGCGTCAGTGACCAAGAGTGATATAAAGCTATTCCCAGTGATACGGACGCAATCACAGAAGCTTGAACCGTGAACCCGAGCGGTTCAGAAACTGCACCTTTGAGTTCGTTGATTTGACTACCACAAGTTTAGCATTAGACAACCTTAACAAAAAGAAGGAAGTAAACACATCTGACATCCAGAAACTAGCCCAGCTATTTCATGGCGTGTATCAAACCACTCCATATCTTTACTGATAACTCCTTGGAATAGTTCTTCACGAGCAACTCTCGCTTGAAGCTCTCCGAACACCAACCATGATGTGAAGAACGACCCGCTGACAAACCACCCTGCTACCCCGAGAAGCAATAGGTAGTCTGTATATCTCGAAACAGAAATCAGTAGTTCCTCAGAACCAATCTTGTTGCTGCTATACTCTGCAAAAGAACCAAATATTCGACCCATCAGTAAGGACATCAATGGAATAACCAATCCGCTCGCAATGGAGAATAATAGTGCGGGTAGGAGTGCTAGGAAATTCCGCTTTCGAGTGAAACCAAATAGAGACGACCAGGAATCTCGTTTCGCAGGCCCGTGCCCATTTGTAGAGACATCGTGTGCTGTTTTTTTGGCCTTCATGGCTTTTTGGTTTTCCCCCAAGATTGGCGAAAGCGGAGGATTTAATATCCAGACAAACAAAACACCCGGATTTACTTGACGTCCTGGGTATGTAGAATTTCATTGTTGAAAATTATTATATTGGTTGTTTCCGGACAGGGCTGAAAGGGATTCTTGGCGTTTAGGGCTCTAAAACCAAAACCACTGGTAGTGACGGGGGCTGTGGTCGGGGTCATGATAAATTTGTATCGACAGTTTAAGACAAAGTTAGCAGTACCCTAGCGTATGAGTTTTGTATGCAGTACTTCCCTCCATTGGGACCTTTAGAAGGGGAACAAGCAGCTTCATCGCGATCTCGCACCTATTCAATCTAGGGGAAAAAAAGCTAGAAATCACTTAAACAACACATGGGTTCTTGATACTCATGCCCCAGTCAAAAGCAGGGAGAAATAAAGAAAGGAAAAGGTACGATATGATACCTATGCTATCATGTGTAACCCATCATTACCACCAGGGTTAGGTTTTTTCCTCTATGGGAAAATAGAAATTGAAACAAAAAACATCGACAGGGTTTGAACCTGTGCCTGCGAACGAAACGGATTTATTGTCTGCCGTAACCACTTGGCTACAATGTCTTATTTATTGTACTTTGGTGGCTTATTGAAAACCGGAAATGGGGGTATCCGACTCGGATAACCCGACACCAAGAACCCGTAAAGACCCGCAGACCCCCGGAGAGCAGCCAGAGGGACCGGGTATTGGTAAATTAGTATGATAATATTATGATAATAATTATTATAATATATAGCTGGGGGCACAATACGCCAGCCCACAAAATTGGAGGGGAAAGGTGGATCTTTGTTAGAAATTTTACCACAGCATAAAATTACCAACTTCGTGGTAGCCCAGCCCGACTTTGTGCTTAAACTGGGACCTATTGGCACATGATACGGCTGTCATAGAAACACACTGATCTGTACGGTAAAGCATGAGTCTCCTAACAAGCCACCAGAGTCAATGAGGTACAATACCTCTACTTCACCCAATCCCGATTTTCCAGCTGAGCGCTACCTTGGTTTGAACCTTTTGGTATTCTTGCCTTTTTGACCAACTTCTACTCGATAGCCGACCACCATCCCACCACCCAGGATCGGAAAAATAGAAGCTATAAAGATATATTTCTTCAAAAAATACAATCCCTATAGCTAGAGGGAGTTCGGATACACAATCAGTTCCCTTTCCAGGAAAGTGGTGGGATATCCCTGCTATGAGAATGAATCTGATCATCGGAATACTTGCAAGGCGCCTTTGGGATAATCCTTAGAAGGCAAACCCGCCTGTCCCCACTTGCTGCATGGGAAACCCATGAGGGGTTTTGGAGGAGCTATTAGGCTATGCTATCATTACTTAATAATGCCCTACCCATTAATGAGCAAAAATACCACCATCTCAATTTTCTTGATCATAGAAAGGAGGTTATCCGAGTGATAAACTATGATGATTTCACTTTCAAGTATACTATCACATCTAAAGGGAATAATTCAAGGCAGCTCTCAAGAAAATTATGCCGTCTAATACCGTTCGTTGTTCTGCTGCGTGAGGCCGCCTGATGGTTGAAAAAGTTCTCAACTTTCAAAATCTGCAACCCTAAGCTGCGGGCATTCCATGCAACCCTTGAAAGACCCAGCCAAACGTGAAATTCTCCCACTTGCCCTCATGTTCTCCTCAATCTGGTAATTCAAAACAGACCCCACCCAGTTTAATAGGCGTATCCATGCCACCAACTCAACTCACTTGAAGGAGGGTCAGAATTTCCCCGCAAAGCGCTCATACACCACTTCCATCATCACGATCATCATCATTACCCCCCACCTCCCGCTATCCACAATTACAACATCGATCCCAGCCGAGGCGGCAATGTCTGCTCCTATAGACAAACGCACTAAGGAATGGATAAACGTTGCGGAGAGACTCAAAAGAGCTTATAAGAAAACTATCCTCAAAGCAGCATGGCTTTGCTATATCCAAAGTCTGAAAAAGGAGGAGAGGAAAATGAGAGCCCTAGCAGATACTCTTGAAACCAGCGGCGATACCAACGACTCTGCAGAGATTCTGGCGAACTATCTGGCTAATGGCCCGGAGGAGTTTCAACAATTTTTGAGACGCAGCATATGGAAACACCAACTACCGTGACAGTCTCGGCGGTGAATATCCCCACCTGCACCCCACTTCTCCAGTAAAGCCTGGGAATCCTAACGTTTTATTTAGGGTCCGGTTTGATAGTTTTGGTCGCGCAGAAATGAAATCATGAAAGACTAGGGTCACTACTGCTCACTCGTTCACGAGGCCCACTTCCAACAAAGTCTTTTAAAACCGGCATTCTTGAGGCAGGGCTGGCGCGTGGCGTTTTGCTAGGGCAATTCTGGATCACTGAGTAGCTGTGAGTGGCGGGCTAGGTTCTTCCATATCTAGTACAGTATATTACAGGCTATCACTGTCAAGTCAATGTGAGAGTTACGATATCTAAAACAATTATGAAGCTCTTTTACACAATCTATTAAGACGAGGTGTATAGATACCGACTTTCGGGCATGCTGAGGTAATTAATTTAGCGCCCTGCAGATAGGGAACTCTGCCGGTAACACATTCATACAGCCCTCATTCATGAGTCTAGTGAGAACATTGAAGGGTCACAGATGGGAACACCGGACTATCATATGGCGTCCTGGCGCCTCCCCAACCACAGCCAGCATTCCCAACCGTCCAGTCCGTCCGTCTTCGGGGAAGGACGGGACGGACTGCAGCTAATATCCCGTCTCTTTGGAGGTGCCAGGACGGACTGCGCCAGAGATGCGAGGACTGGACGGACTCTGGGGGTGCTCCGTCCTATAACTTGGACTTTAAGAGTAAAAATGGTAGTTAGAATGTGTCGCTTGGCAAATGCCGAGGGGTGTTTCATTGCAGAGATTGCTTTAATGCTCTAATAGGCTAATTGACCCGGATTTCTGGAGGAGAGTAAGAGTAAAACAAAGCTCAAGAAACAAACATGATAAAGTGAGAGCAAACTTTGCTAAAAATAGCATATCTTTCCCCCGGCCTAATTCCCCCAGACACCCTAGCCAACTGCGAAGAAAATAGATTTAGACTTGTGTGAGGCTATGAACTTCAGGAGCTTTTAAGTACTTTCCATCTCTTTGATTTGTGTCCCCTACTGCCTCAAACAGTCCCCCACTTTCCCCGCCATCCCCCACCACTCCCGGTAGTCCTCCACAGGCCTTAGACGTCACCTCCCGTCCCCCGCCCTCCGTGGCCACCCCTATCCCACCCCGTAGGGGCCCATCGTCCAGCCCGAGGATGGGCGCCCGCACTCTGACCGCCCTGGAGAGGCCAACCAGAGTCTTGAAATCTAGATTTTTCGAGGCCGGGACGAAATCGTGGATAACTACGGCGTTCAAGCTACCTAAAGGGACACCCTAAGGCGCCACTTTTGGATCCCCGTCTCGAAATATCACTCGTACATCCCGTCACACAACCAGGCCAGCCCCATGTCAAGATCGCAGAAGGTTTTAAGTGACCTTGCACATCACTCGCATTTAGCGATTCTATTAAAAGCATGGATGTGCTCTCGCTCAAAAATGGGAGATTTTGAGGTCTCGGTTGGAGGACATTTCCCCTGGTTTCGGACTAAAGGGCCTCGGCTCAGTCCAAGCCTTTTTCCCCCTCTAATTCAGCATCCACCAGAATGGGGAGAGCTTAATGGTGTTATCCCACCGCCGCACGTGCATGAAAATACTTGATGGGAACGGATGATCGAAGGAGATGTCTAGGGAAATCGCCTGATCCACCACTGTGGATGCATGCACTTTACTCTTCATTAGTCAACGCCGATCATGGTGTTACCGTACCGTTCTCACTCTCTTGCCTGCATCCCGCAAGCGTTAGGTCTGGGCCCTGATCACGCTACCTATAGTGTATGAAGCCTTGGGGTGGGTGTGCCAACCTCTGGCCCACCATGAGTGATTAAGTCACTCAATCCATCAAGAAATGGACCTTGGGCTGCCAGTACTGACAGCAGATTCAGCTAAAGTCTATTGTCGCTTTCATTTCTGGGGATACCTAGCAATTCCATCTGCTACTCGAGCATTCCCCAGTCTACTCGAGTATAAACCGGAACACGCCACCGTGTCAGTACGGTAACAATACGTGTATATGACGTCCGGTGATGAAGGGCACGGATAGCTTGAATAGCGCTAGGGAAAGGTTCTCTTTATCCTGCTTAAAGATAGAGGGAATTTCACCTTGAACTTTAAAATGCTTTGAGGGTTTATAGCGAGAGTGATACAGAGCTGAAGAGGGATCAGCAGTACTCCTTTGCTTGTAAAGCACCGCAGTAATCCCGACGTATGGCGACAAAACCCCCTTACATCCAGGTGCTAACTTAGGCCAGAGATAGCAGCCATACCCAGCACCTACCCGTGTCACCGAGCCAAGAACTCGGGTCCCGTTTACCCTTTCTATGGGTCTGTGGTACTGGAAGTCTCGAGCCTCCACCTCTCCCTTTCTAAGAGTGGTTCAAGGTTAGCGCAGGATACCATTGCACCACCCGGCCCCTCTTCCTTCTCTCTAGTTCTCGAGTAGAGACTCGAGACTAGGCCTATAGCAGCCGTTCCAAAAAGGGTGCCAATTCCTTGCCCAGAGACACGAACACCCACCACACGCAACACACCCTACCCGCGAGGCCGAGCTGAAGTCGTGCATCCAAGCACAAAAGTTCATCGGTAGGAAAATCTGGTAAAAGGATAACGCCTCCCACAGTAGCGGACGCCGGCCATAGCCAGCGATAGGCAAGTTTGAGCAATGAAATCCCTTGGCCTGTTTCCAGGTACTGGTTCCGTTCCACCCCCCAACTCAAAAATACATAAATGGCTTATCATCAGCTAGGGAAGGTCGAGTTCGTTGATTGGCCAGGTCAGCTTTCAATGAGTGAGGCTATTCCCTTAATAGGTGATATTCGAACTAGTCAGCGTGATAGTCTCGCCCATCACCGCGCTAAAGTGAGTGAAATTTGATACAGACGAAGGCGTGGTTGAACTTCAGTCAGAGTTGTAATAGTGGCTGGTATGCGGGTGTATGGCTCGCTATGCCGTGGGATCCGCAACAGTAAAATCGGAACTCTTTCCGCAGATCCCATGCAAATATCCGTAGGGACAAGGGTTATGCCCCCCGATTTTTAATGATCCCACGAGTATCGTTACCGTACTCAAGGTCTCTACTCCCTGGGAGATGACTAAGCTCCCTTCAGCGCAGCAGAACTCCGACCGGGCCGCACGAGCACATTTCCGTAAAAGTCGGAGTCGGATTCGGGTCAGAGGTCCGCCCAATCGCGTTTCCCCCTCTGCTCAAAGTGTGGCAATTTGACATTCTCCTTGCCTCCCGGTTGGCTCGGTTCCCTTAGCTCTATGCTGACCTTGAAAATATACGGTACTGGTATGGCAAATTGAGTACCGTACTCGAGTACCGTAAGAACTCAAATAATCGGACCCCGGGCTGGGACCGTGGGACGTTGGGGTTTCCTCCCCCAGCAAGGGCTGGTCTCAGAGAGGATGTTTTTTGGTGTGAATTTGGCCCCTTTTCCAGGGGAGGAAATTTTGGACTACCTGGCACAGGGTCGGTTTGTTCGAGTTCTTACGGTACTGTGGTCGCAGTCCCTGTCAATTCTGCGGCTAAGAATAACTTTAAGGCGAGGACCAACTCGCCGCCTTTTAAATCGACGAAACCTACCAAAAGCGGCCACCAATACTTGTATTATACCCGGTCTCAGAGAAGCCAAAGAGAAAGAAAAAAATGAATGGATGAATGGAAAATGGAAAATGGAAAATGGAAAAAGCAAGGAGGCCATCGACAATAACAAGCAAGCCCTACTCGTACTCGTGCTGCAGCCTTCGCTTTCAGTCCAGCGCAGGCGCGGTATGCTACCCTGATAAATAGCGTTGCCGCACCCCACGGTTTCCCATCATTTTCCGCCCGGTTTCGAATGTTAACGGGGAGGGTACAAGTACCGCCGTGCAGTCTGAGCTCTGTTGTCCCATTCCTCTCCGATCTTCCGCACGCTACCGATAAGTAACCGCAAAACAGCCACATTTATGACAGGACGAGATTGTGGAAATGTTGGGCGTTTCCTCCGGTTCCTCCCACTTGGTTCATTTTCATCACCACCATCAGGTTCAAAGTAGCTACCATGTATGATAGAAGAAACGGGCCAAAGTAGTATTGCGAGTTTTCTCCCTTTCGTGGATTTGAGAGTAATATTTGTTTCGGTCATCTACAGTAAGCTTACCTCGGGAGTGCGTGTATAGATACCTCCTACCGAATCGCACATGGTGGGATTCCCCTTCCCAGAAAGCCCACCAACGATGCCGCATCCACCCATGGTTTGGAGCTACTATACGGGGACCCGGCCTAGAGGCCGAGCAGCCAAGAATACCGGCCACACAAAGCGTGATAGCACCGGCCACACAAAGCATGATAGCACCGGCCACCAAAAACGTAGCTGCACACCTGCTCCTGGTCAAAGGTTTACCTGTGGTTTGCTTTAGTTCTGTAATATTTGGGGACAGGCTCTTTCTCTTTTTTGAACGGGGCACGGACGCCGGATACTGGCTTGGCATGCGTTACTAGAATATGTATGGTACTCTTTTGGGCTATGCTACCTCGACCGCCGTTGAAGGATTTACTTTTTCTCTTTTCTCTTTTTTTCCACTAAAGGCCCTTTCATCTGTTGTGCTTTACCATACCAGCACCCCCGGAATTCGTTTACGAAATCGAAAACCAGACATGGGTGGCGGGTTGCCTACTCGTACAGTGAAGCCCAAGGTCACCGGTGTCCTAAGGTGAAGTAAAAATAATAAAAAAAGAGCCAGCTTTGTGGAGTGGCGAACCACTACACCTTCAACGACCCTAGACTCACCTTGTTATGGTGCAAGAAGCTGTGGAGGGCGAGTGCGTCAAATGGGATTCCCGGTGGAGAAAGTGAAGTTTCATCCAGTTCTAAACAAGTTATAAACCGTGCAGCCTCTCGTCCAGCTCAAACAGCCATTCGAAAAATGGTTGCAAGGGAGTACCCAGGGCGGGGGAGAAGTACTCGAGTACTGGCATAGTACCCAGAAACACAGATTCGTGAAATATATCACAAGAGCTCGTGCATGTCTAAGCGTTCATCTAGTCCAAACTCATGACTCCTTGTTTCCCGATACCCCCTTACCTCTAAGGAGCACCGTACCCGCACCCGAAAGAAAGTTCGCAAAGGGTCAATCCAGACTGGCCCGAAGAAAAAGGAAAATCCCTCCCTTGTTTAAACCTTCGGTGACCTGTCGCATTTCAGGGTTACGCCAATCACGGTCCTTGATTCATACCTCACGGTAGCTTCAAGTCTCTAATCTCAGGCTTTCTACCTGATTTTAGTTCGTTCGTCGG